>OGGJ01001272.1_pt1 | contig 21541 bp, 20 predicted proteins | sample 1571071 | NCBI WGS metagenome assembly OGGJ01 (sample SAMEA2581954, study PRJEB24529) | metagenome | biome: Human gut stool | place: China | collected 2011
ATGATACGACCTTCAATTTTCTTGTCAGCCTGCTGTACTCCCAGATATTCCAGACCCTTTACTACTGCGCAGACCAGATCCATCACGGAGCCTTGCCCTGCCATGTGCATTTCATCTTGGATGAAGCGCCATCGGTCAATCTGCCGGGGCTGCCGCGGGAGCTTGCGACCATGCGTTCCCGCAACATCTCCTGCAGCACCATCATCCAGAACATGGCGCAGATCAAGGAGCTGTATAAGGACTCGTGGGAAACCATCCCCGGCAACTCGGACACGCTGCTCTATCTGGGCGGCAACGAGGCAAGCACCCACAAGTACATTTCCGAGGCGCTGGGTAAGTCCACCATCGACACCAAGACCCACGGGCAGACCAAAGGGCGGTCCGGGTCTTACTCCACCAACTTCCAGATGAGCGGCAGAGAACTGCTGACGCCGGACGAGGTGCGGATGCTGGATAACCGATATTGCATCCTGTTCATCCGCGGCACACGGCCGGTGATGGACGAAAAGTATGAGCTCATGGAGCATCCCGCCATCCGCTATACCATGGACGGCGGCGGACCGCCCTACATCCACCACGGAACGGCAGAGCCTCCCATTCCGGGAGAGCCGCTGTTCCAAACTGATTTTGACAATGAAAAGGAGAATGCTGCAGCATGAAACATGATTTGAACAACAAAAATTTCGAGAGAAAGGCAAAGCGGATCTATTCCGTCTTTGCCTGCGTTGCCCTGCTTCTGGTCGCCACCGCGGTGCCCGCGCTGGCCGCAGACGATCCGCTGACGGTGGTCAACAACCTGTCCGATTTTATTTTCTCGCTGATCCGCGCCATTGGTCTCATCCTGCTGGGCTTCGGCATCCTGCAGGTGGGCTTGTCCCTCAAGAGCCACGATCCCTCCCAGCGCGCCAACGGTATGCTGACGGTGGCAGGCGGTATCGTCATCACCTTCACTAAGGAGATCCTCTCCCTCATCACCGGCTGAAAAACGCAGCAGGGTGAACGGCATGATACCGTTCACCCTGTTCTTCCCGTAGGAGGTGATTTTGAATGGGAAGCGGAAACTGGATCGTAGACAATTTGAACTCTGCGCTGGAAATGTGGAACGGAAGGCTGGCAGAGATCTGGCAGCTCATCAGCACCTCGCCGGAGTCCTTTAAGGGCGGCGGTGTCTGGAATGTCATCGTGAATATCAACGATGGATTAAAAGCTGTGGGGTATGCGCTGTTGGTGCTGTTTTTCGTAATGGGCGTGGTCAAGACCTGCGGCAGCTTTACCGAGATGAAGAAGCCGGAAGTGGCCTTCAAATGCTTCATACGCTTTGTGCTGGCGCAGGCGGCGGTATCGTGGGGCATGGAGCTGATGACCGGCGCGTTTCGCGTTGCCCAGGGCATGGTGACGACCATCATGGATTCCTCCGGGCTGACGGCGATGTCTGCCACCACATTGCCGGACGAACTGGTGAGTGTCATCGAGGATGTGGGTTTTATCGACTCCATCCCCCTTTGGGCGGTGACGCTGCTGGGCTCGCTCTTTATCTGGGTGCTCTCCCTTGTCATGATACTGACGGTGTATAGCCGTTTTTTTAAGCTCTACATCGCCACAGCCATCGCACCCATCCCGCTGGCCAGCTTTGCGGGACAGCCCTCCAGCAGTATCGGCGTTGCTTTTCTGAAAAGCTATGCCGCCATCTGCATGGAGGGCTGTGTCATCGTATTGGCCTGTGTGATCTTCTCTGCCTTTGCCTCGTCCCCGCCCGCCATCGCAGACGATACGCTGGCGGCAGCCACCATCGTATGGAACTATGTAGGTGAACTGATCTTCAATATGCTGGTGCTGGTGGGCGCGATCAAGATGAGCGACCGCATCATCCGGGAGCTGATGGGCCTTGGCTGATTCAGCGCCACAGACCCTCTGTGCTGACGGTGTCTTCGCCGTTCTCCCGTGCTTTGCGAACACGGTAGGAGAAATACTCCATAGCGGCAGCGTCATCCCGTGCCTGCATAACAAGATCGCAGACAAAGCGGATCAGCGAAAGCAGCCAGGACAATGCCACCAGCCCTACAAGGGCGAACAGGATGCGGTCTGCCAGCACGGTATGGGCGCGATACCAGCCGTGGAACACCGTCAGCATGGACACGGTGTACAGCAGTGGGATGGTCATCCGCGTCAGCGCAGCCAGCCGGGAGAGAAGCGCCAGGACGCCAAGCCCGGCGATCATCAGAAAAGCGATCATGTGTCACGACCTCCTTCATCGGGTTTGTGGCATAGTACCATGACTGCACAGACAAAGCAAGAGTCTGTTCAGCAAAACTCAGAAAAAACTCGGAGGTGATCCATTGGAGGTCCGCATCAACAAAGAAGTACGAAATTACCAGGAGAGTCTATTCTTCGGGCTGTCCCTGCGGCAGTTGCTGTTCGCACTGCTGGCGGTCGCCGTGGCAGTGGGCGTATATTTCGGCCTGCGCCCCGTGCTGGGGAATGGGGAGATCGGCTGGGTCTGCGTGCTTTCAGCCTTTCCCTTTGCCCTGGGCGGCTTTTTTCAGTATAACGGCATGACGCTGGAACGCTTTCTGCTTGCGTATATCCGTTCGGAATTCCTGTTTCCCCGCAGGCTCGTGTTCAAATCGGACAACATATACGCCAAAGCTCTGGAAAATTCAACGATAAAGGAGGCACTCAAGCTTGATTAAAACTCTGCAAAATACACTGAAGCAGGACAAAGAAAGATTTACGGTTCCGAGATCTGTACAGGACATCATCCCCATCCGCCGCATCTGGCCGGATGGGGTCTTTCAATTTGGCAGCAAGTATTCTAAAACACTGCGTTTTAGCGACATCAATTATGCCATCGCCTCGAAAGAGGATAAGACGGCCATGTTTCTCAGCTATTCCGAGCTGCTAAACGCGCTGGACACCGGCTCCACCACGAAGATCACCATCAACAATAAGCGCCTGGATCGGCGCAATTTTGAGCAGGAGATCCTCATTCCGCCCAAGGGAGATGATCTGGATGGCGGACGCAAGGAATACAACACCATGCTGCTGGATAAGGTGACGGACTCATCCAACAGCGTGGTGCAGGAGCGCTACATCACCCTGTCCGTCCACAAGAAAAATGTGGAGGAAGCCCGTGCGTTTTTTGACCGCACGGTCCATGACGCATCGTCCCGTCTGAACCACATGGACTCCCACTGCGAGGAACTGGACGCGGCAGACCGTCTCCACATCCTACATGATTTCTACCGTGTGGGAGAGGAAAGTGAGTTCCGCTTTGGCCTCCGGGAGAACATGAAGAACGGGCGCTCCTTCAAAGATGCCATCTGCCCGGACAGCATGGAATTCAAAAAGGACCATTTTATCATGGGCGGCAAATATGGCCGGGTGCTGTTTCTGAAGGAGTATGCCAGCTACATCAAGGATTCCATGATCAACGAGCTCACCAGCCTGAACCGCAGCCTCATGCTGTCCATCGACATCATCCCTGTCCCTACCGACGAGGCGGTGCGGGAGATGCAGAACCGCCTGCTGGGTGTGGAGACCAATGTGACCAACTGGCAGCGCCGACAGAACGCCAACAATAACTTTTCTGCCGTTGTCCCCTACGATCTGGAACAGCAGCGCAAGGAGACCCGTGAGATGCTGGACGATCTCACCACCCGCGACCAGCGGATGATGTTTGCTGTGGTGACGCTGGTACATCTGGCAGACAGCAAGGAAGAGCTGGACAGTGATACGGAAACGCTCCAGTCTATCGCCCGCAAGCACCTCTGTCAGCTCACGACGCTGAACTGGCAGCAGGCGGACGGGCTGGTGACGGCGCTGCCGCTGGGCCTGCGCCGCATCGATGCCCTGCGCACTCTGACCACGGAAGCGCTGGCTGTCCTCATGCCCTTTAAGGCCCAGGAGATCTGGGACCGTGGCGGCGTGTACTACGGGCAGAACGCCATCAGCAAAAATCTCATCGTGGCGGACCGCAGGCAGCTTCTCAACGGCAACGCATTCATTTTGGGCGTCTCCGGCTCCGGTAAATCCTTCAGCGCCAAGAAGGAGATGGTGTCACTGGCGCTGTCCACGCAGGACGATATCATCGTCATCGATCCGGAATCGGAGTACCGCCCCCTCATCGAAGGTCTGGGCGGTCAGGTCATCAATATCTCCGCCACATCACCCAACCATATCAACGCCATGGATATGGAGCAGGGCTACGGTGATGGCGAGAATCCCGTGGTGCTGAAATCTGAGTTTCTGCTGTCGCTTTGTGAGCAGCTCATCGGTGCCGGGAAGCTGTCTGCCAAGGAAAAGTCCATCATTGACCGCTGCACCGCCCAGGTCTATCGGGACTACATCCGCGGCGGATATCAGGGGCAGGCCCCGACCCTGCAGGACTTCCACGCAGAACTGCTCCGCCAGCCGGAAAAGGAAGCTGCGGACGTGGCACTGGCCATTGAGTTGTTTACCGAGGGCAGTTTGAACACCTTTGCAAAACCCACCAACGTGGATACCAATGCCCGTATCCTCTGCTATGATATCCGAGACCTTGGCAAGCAGCTTCTGCCGGTAGGTATGCTGGTGGTGCTGGACAGCATCTTCAACCGCATCATCCGCAACCGTGGGCTGAAGCGCAACACCTGGATCTATATTGATGAGATCTATCTGCTGTTCCAGCATGAGTACAGCGCCAATTTCCTGTTCACCCTGTGGAAGCGTATGAGAAAGTATCAGGCTTGCGGAACGGGGATCAGCCAGAATATCGAGGATCTGCTGCAGTCCCACACGGCCCGCACCATGCTGGCCAACAGCGAATTTCTCATCATGCTGAATCAGGCGGCCACGGATCGGGAAGAACTGGCGCACCTGCTGAATATCTCAGATAACCAGCTCTCCTACATCACCAATGTGGACTCCGGCCGGGGACTCATCAAGTGCGGAAGCGCTATCGTGCCTTTTGTGGATCATTTCCCAAAGAACAAGCTCTACCGCTTAATGACCACAAAGCCCTCGGATCTGGCTGCGTGATAGCCCATGGAGAAAATTAAAGAAAAACCCACGCTGGGTGAGCGTGTCAAAGAGAAAGCTGTATCCGCGCCAAAGGAACTTTTGCGCAAGGGGCTGGATGACGGCTCGGAGCGTCTGCGGACTCAGCTCCGGGATACCGCCCAGCAGGGGCGGCGGGATGAATATGGCGGCGACGCCATTGAGGACACCGCCGCCAGTGGCCTGCACCGCGCCGAAAAGGAACTGCTGAAGCAGCGCAAGAAGGAAAACACGGAGCAGAGCGCGTCACCCCAGGGTGACGCCTCTGCCCCCAGCTCCAACAGCAACGTGCCGCCTGTCATCCGCACCAGAGAGACTGACGCGGCGAGGGCAAGAGCGCCCTCACCGCCAGTGCGGGAGCAGGCACGGCAGGCGGCTATGAAGCAGGCAGCCAAGACGAAGAATGCCTATATCAGTACACAGCGGAAAACGGTCATGACGGCAGCACCGGAGCCGCAGCGGCAGGGTCAGCAGGCGTTCATTCAAGAGCAGGGCCGCAAAGCGTCCCGCCAGCAGGCGCAGCGCAAGCGGGCAGAGCGGCGGTTCCAGCGCCAAGATGATCTGCGTGGTGATTCGCTGTGTTCGGAAGGTTTCGAGCCAACCAGCAGGGGCAGAATCAAAGAGCGCGGCGGCATCCAGCCGCCGAAGAAGCGCCAGTTCCCCGAACCGAAAACACCGAATCACGCTGCGGGGATCGTGCCAAAAGCGCGTGAGGGCAGCAAATCTGCTGTGCTGTCCTCTGAACAGGCTATGCAATCATCCACCGTCCATGCGACTGCGGCCGGAACACACGCTGCCAGAGAAGCGGCCATGCAGATGGCCAAGCGGCAGCAGATGACAAAAGTGGCAGAAACCGCAACGCAGAAAACCGCACAGGCGGCGGGCCGCGCGCTGCGCTCCATCATTGCCGCTGCCCAGAGCTTACTTGCGGCAATAGCGGCTGGTGGGAGCACAGCCGTAGCCATGGTGCTGGTGATTTGCCTGATTGGACTTCTGATCGTGTCGCCTTTTGGGATCTTTTTCTCCGGAGAGGACAGCGGTACCGGCTACACCATGCCGGAAGCTGTCAGCGTATTGAACGGCGAATTCGCCGCTCGGATCGAGCATATTAAGGCCGAGAACCCCTACGATGAACTGGACATGGACAACGCTGGCAGCGCCGCCATGATTTCCAACTGGCGGGATGTGCTGGCTGTTTATGCCGTGCGAACTACCACGAATGATACATCGCCCGATGAGGTCGCTACGCTGACGGAAGAAAAAATGGAGATCCTTCGTGAAATCTTCTGGGACATGAACGCCATCACTTATTGGACGGAAATAGTACCAGGTGGCAAAGATGAAGCGGATACGGTCATTTTGCATATCACCGTCACAATAAAAACGCACCTGCAAATGGCGGATGAGTACCAATTCAACACGGAACAGCGCAGATTGTTAGAAGAACTCATGCAGCCGGAGTATCAGGAACTGTTCATGGCTTTGACGGGAAGTTATCAGAATATCGAACTCAGCCCGGAGAATGTGGCGAAAATTATGGAGAATCTCCCCGCCGACCTTAGTGCGGAACGCAGGCAAGTTGTGCTGACGGCGTATCAACTCTTGGGTAAAGTCCATTATTTCTGGGGAGGAAAGTCATTGATTATTGGCTGGGACAGCCGCTGGGGAATGCCGATGAAAGTTACAGCCGAGGGTAGCTCCACCACCGGCACTGTGCGGCCCTTCGGACTGGATTGTTCGGGAATGGTGGATTGGGTATTCTACAACCAGAGCGGCGGACAATACGTCATTGGGCATGGCGGCGGGGCTACGGCGCAGCACAGCTACTGTACGCCTATTGCTTGGAGTGATGCCCAGCCGGGAGATCTGGTATTCTATCCCAATGACACCCATGTGGGCATCGTTTGCGGCTTTGACAGCGGCGGTAATATCATGGTCATTCACTGCGCCAGCAGCGCAAATAATGTGGTGGTGACGGGGAAAAGCGGCTTTACCTCTATTGCAAGGCCAACGTACTATCAGGAGTTACTGAAAAGCAAACCCTCCAGTTCAACTGGAGGGCCATATGGAGAATATTACGAATAAGATCTTCTAGGGGTACTCAAAAAGTATGCTGGCAGCATTTCATTCTCGGACTAACTTTCAAGTTATGATAGGAATTCTTCCTGTTTGTGAACAGACTTATAAAATCACTATGTTGATTTTGCCGGATATCTTATCCTCATTCAGCCACTTTCTTTTGCTCACAATGTACTAACGAAATGACGCTGTCCATACGAGGAGAATATCGTTCTCACAGTACTTTCTTAACCTGCACTGGTCAGTTAATCCTATAGGACACATTTTAAATATTAACAGTGTTTTCTGTGTTTTTATCCTATTCCTCACTAAAATATGCTTATATGCGGGGCTATAGATTGTTGCCGTCGTGGTTTCTGTATTCTGATGGTGTCATGTTCATATTTTGACGGAAGCAACGAGAGAAGTAGTTATTATCTTCAAATCCCACCTGTTGAGCGATTTCTGAGATACTGAGGTCTGAAAAACGCAATAAATAGCTGGCATGCTTTAAACGGACGGACATCAAATACTGCATGGGGGAGCAATGAAACTCTTTTGTAAACAATTCTCGTGCTTTTCGCTCGCTAATCATAGCGGAGCGGGCGATATCAGACATACAGATGGGGTGACTGTAGTTCTGACGGATAAAAGAGGCAATGCGGCTTAGTTCGTTTTCTTTGGGCTCATAAAGAGGCGCAGAGCCGTAAAGTCGTGAAAACGTGGTGACGAGAATCATAAAACAGGCTTGCACCAAAACTTCGTTTCCTGGTTCTCGTGTTTTCACTTCTGCTAAAATAGTATGTACAAGCTGAGTTATTTGCTCGTGATCCTGATAATTCAATGTGAGAATGTGGCCAAAGGAACCGCCTTCAGCATTAGCGGGGAGCATAAAAAGTGACTGAAACCCTATTTGATTTTTCAGGGAACCGGAAAATCGCAATAAGTCTTCTGTTCTGAACAGTATATTCACTAGCTCTAGTCCCTGTGTATTCTTCAAGTAGTGGGGAATATAGCTGCCAATAACATAGGCGTTGCCAGAGTGAATACGCTGACTGACACCATTGACAGATAACTCGCCCTGACCATGAAGAATCACAGTCATTTGCTGAAAATCATGGATATGGGGAAAATCAGTTTGAAATACTTTGGTTTGCTCCACGCAGAAGGGAACGCAAGGAAAGTCAATATTTTGTTTATCTTTTTGCGGTATTAAGGTATATAGTTCCATAAGCTCCCACCTCTTTAAAAAGTATAGCACAAAATAACATAAATGCAAGAAAAGAACAAAAAGTCTCTGGGTAATTATAACATGTCAAAACACTATGTAGCCCATATTGTGCTACATGTCCGCTAAAAAATGCTGTTTTTTTACAGAAATGTACGCTGATTTATCCTGTTTCTTCATGGCGTTTTTAGAATGTGCCAGCTACAATAAAGCTATAGCAAGGATCCGTGATGGAAAGATAAACTACAAAAAAGAAGAGGAGTATGAAAAATGAGTATGCTTCCCGAAATCAAGAGCCCCCTGAAGGAGAAAATCGTTGTAAAGCCCATCCTCTGGACCATGTATCACATCCACGCCTATCAGGGCCCCTGCCGTTACGGCCAAGGTTACGCACTGACCACTGAGTGCGATATGGAAGTTGCTAAGAAGGAATATGACCGCTTCGTTGAGCGCATCCAGGAAGCTGTTGATCCTGCTAAGACCGAGGTTCTGGACGCCTCCCTCCTGTACTGGAACGAGGACTTTGTCATTCATGAGAATGTCTGGGAAGAAGCCCTGGCTGAAGACGAAAAGGTCGATATCTACCTGATCTGCGGCCTGCGCATTTCCGGCTACTTCACCGTGGAGCTGGCCAGCCGCACCAAGAAGGCCATTGCTTTCGTTCCCAACGAGGCTTCCCACTCCCCCTGCGACGATGTGGACATGAGCGCCCACCTGCTGGCCATGGGCCGCGAGGACGTGTACCCCTGCCGCTACATGGATGACTTCGTGAAAGCCGTTGACGTTCTGCGGGTCAAGAAGATCCTCAAGAACCTGAAGATCTTCTTCCCCCTGAAAAACGCACAGCTGACCTTCGGCTGCCAGAGCTCTTACCTGACGCTGGAGGGCATCACCGAAAAGTTCGGCACCCGCTTCTCCCACATCAACGCCGAGCAGATCTTCGATGTCATCGACAACCTGACGCCTGAGGAAAAGGCCGAGGCCGTCCGCCTGGCCGACGAGCTGGTCTCCTCTGCCAAGGGCGTTCACATGCCTGCGGAATATGTGAAGAACGACATGGAGTTCTACATCGCCGTCCGCAAGCAGATGGCCCATCACGACTGCAACGCCTTCACCATCCCCTGCTTTGAGGTCTGCGCCACCCGCCAGCTGAACAAGCGGCAGTTCACCTTCTGCCTGGCCAAGTCCATGCTCACCGAGGAAGGCATCCCCGCCGCCTGCGCCGGCGACGTCGGCTCCGTCATCTCCAAGGCCATTCTGATGGCTGTCTCCAACGCCGCCCCCTACATGGGCAACACCCTGGTCTGGAACCCCGAGGAGAACGAGGTCCGCACCCTGCACGACGTGCCCACCCGCTACATGAAGGGCTACGACAAGCCCGCCCTGCCCGTGGAGCTGGTCTCCTTCGCCATGGACGGCTGGGGCACCACCCTGCGCTATGACTTCGCCCAGGACATCGGCGACACCATCACCGCCATCAACCTCAGCCCCGACATGAAGAAGATCATGATCGTCAAGGGCGAGATCACCGGCTGCGACAACTACCTGGTCCCCGAGTGCAAGCTGGCCGTCCGCTACAAGGTGGCCGACACCCAGCACTTCCACGACTGCCAGAAGTACGTCGGCCATCACTTCTCCCTGGTCTACGGCGATTACGGTGACCAGGTGGCCGAAGCCGCCGAGGCTTTGGGCCTGGAAGTCATGCGTGCGTAAAAAAGCAAACAGCGCAGCTTTCTGACAAGCTGGAGCGGGCCTGTCATCATTGGCAGGCCCTGCTTTTCCAATCATGAAGGAGGAATCTCATGATTTATTTTGACAATAGTGCTACCACGCGGGTCGATTCCGACATTGCTCAGGTTGCTGCGGAAGCCATGACAAAAAATTTCGGAAACCCCTCCTCCCTCCACTATGTAGGTGTTCAGGCATATCAGGCATTGAATGTCGCCCGAAACCAGATTGCTAAAATGTGGGGGGCAAAGACTAACTGTATTGTGTTTACCTCTGGCGGCACGGAAAGCAACAATTTAGCTATTCAGGGTGGCGCGGCAGCCAATCTGTCTACAGGAAAACACATTGTTACCACTGCTATTGAGCACAGCAGTGTATTGGGAGCCTGCAACGTCTTAGAGGAACGGGGTTACCAAGTGACCTATGTCCAGCCGGATCCTACAACGGGGTGTATTCGAGTGGAGGACTTTGTCAACGCGGTGAATCAGGAAACGGCGCTAGTATCTTGCATGGAGGTCAACAGCGAGACTGGTGAACTGTTACCCATCAAGGAGATTATCCAAGGGGTCCGCCGAAAGAATCCTAACACCCGAATTCATGTGGACTGTGTGCAGGGGTTCGGCAAAATCCCCTTCAAGGTTTATGAATATGATGCAGACTTTCTCTCTGCTAGTTCTCACAAGATCCATGGACCCAAGGGGATCGGTGCTCTCTACATCAAGGATGGCGTAATGGTACGCCCATTTCTCTATGGCGGTAAGCAGGAACGGGGAATTAAGCCTGGCACGGAAAACGTTCCCTTAGCCTGCGCCTTTGGATATGCTGCTGACAAGCTGCTGCCGCGCATTCGAGAGAATTTTCAGTATGTTCAGACGCTACAGAACTATTTGATTCACAAACTTCAAGAGATCCCGCAGGTGCGTCTAACTATGACGAAAAACATCAGCCCTTATATTCTGAACTTCTCCATTCCTGGAATCCCATCTCAAGAAACAGTGTCCCATTTTAGTATGGAGAACATCTATATCGCTGCAGGCTCTGCCTGTTCCAAAGGCGAACCTAGCCATGTGATTGCCGCTATGGGATTGCCAGAGGAAGTGGTTTCTAGCGTTATCCGTGTTAGCTTTTGCCGCTATAATACCACGGAAGAAATCGATCGGTTTATAGCAGTCCTGAAACAGTGGATTGAAACAAATCGTTCTCGGTGCATTTTGGCTTAAATTGAGTCAACAAGAAAAGGAGAAAATACTGAGGCCATGCGAGAAAACTTGTTGAAAAAGAGAATCAAAAACGGCGAGAGTGCCATTGGCACCTTTGTCAAGCTGACGGATGCCGCTGTGCCGGAGTTGCTGGCGCTGGCCGGTTTCGACTTCTTCGTGCTGGACACGGAGCACGTGGCAGTGGATCGTGAGCAGTTGACCAACATCGTCCGGCGGATGCGGCAGGGATTACTCCCATTGTCCGCGTCAGAGAAAATAACCAAGTAGAGATTCTGCAAAACTTGGATCTGGGTTATGCCGGCGTACAGGTGCCGAATGTGGATACCCCTGCAGCCACCCGTGACTTGGTGTCCTATGTGAAGTACACACCTTATGGTGTGCGAGGCCTTTCTCCCAGCGTGCGGGCCTGTGGTTACGGTACCTGCGGCGTGCAGGACTACATTGATGCAGCCAATGCCAATACCATGGTAATCTCTCATTGTGAGACCAAAACCTGCGTGGAGAATATTGATGAGGTACTGAAGGTGGATGGTGTGGATGTGATCTTCATCGGCCCCATGGACCTGTCCCAGTCCTACGGCGTTCCCGGCAAACCCGGCGACCCAGAGGTGCAGGCGGCCATTGAAATGGTGACCAAGAAGACCCTGGCTGCCGGCAAGGCGGTGGGCACCGTGGCCGGTACGCCGGAAGCGGCCAAGAAGCTCATTGAAAAAGGTGTGCAGTACATTCTGTTGGCTTCCGATCAGGGCATGATCGTCAAGTGGGGCAAAAATGCCATCGGTGAGATCCGGGGGTAAAACATGGAAAAGATTTTTCTGACAGAACATATTCATGACGATGCGGTGGCGTATCTGAAGGAACACTTCGAGGTGGTGCAGGGGACTAGCACGGAGGCATCTGAGATCATCCGGCAGGCCCAGGGCTGCGCGGGCATTCTGATCCGTTCCGCCAAGATTACGGCAGAGATTATGGATGCCATTCCTACGCTGAAAGTGATTGCCAAGCACGGCATGGGCGTGGATAACATCGATGTGGCCCACGCTACGGAAAAGGGTGTTTTAGTGGTCAACGCGCCTTACTCCAATATGAACGCCGTAGCGGAGCATATCGTCACGCTGCTGCTGGCTCTCAGCAAGCGCATTGTTCGCATGGATCGGCTGACCCGGGAGGGGCAGTTTACCCAGCGCAACACCTATAAGACCACGGAACTGAAAAACGCCACCGTAGGCATCATCGGTATGGGCAAAATTTCCCGGCTGGTGGTAAAAAAACTCTCCGGCTTTGAGATGCGCATCATTGCCAGTGACCCCTTTGTGAAGCAGGAGGATGTGGGAGAACTTCCGGTGACCATGGTCTCTTCGGAAGAGGTCTATCGAACGGCGGACTTTGTGATCGTCCACACGTCCCTGTTTCCCTCCACGTTCCATCTGGTGGGCGCGGAGCAATTTCAAATGATGAAGCCCACAGCCTATATCATCAATGCCGCCCGGGGACCCATCATTGATGAAGCGGCCATGATTGAGGCGCTGAAGACCGGCGGGATCGCCGGAGCGGGACTGGATGTGTTCGAGCAGGAGCCTCCTGTACCGGACAACCCACTGTTTAAAATGGATAATGTCATTGTTTCTCCCCATAATGCAGCCCTAAGCGATGGTGCTCTGCGGGCTATGGCTATGGACAGCGCACTGGGGATTACCGAGTACCTTACAGGAAAATCCGTCAGTTTCCCGGTTAATCCGGAAATCCTTGACAAGTAATGCCAGAATATTTGAAGGAGTGAATACTATGTCCTTTACGAAGGTATATCGTTTCCAGAACCTGCCCGGTTATGAGAGTGTCATCTCCAAGGGCAATTCGGAAATGACTTATATGGGCTTTGGCCGCATTTTACTGAAGGCGGGAGAGGCTCTGGAGTATACAGTTACCGGTGAAGAACAGGCTGTTGTGCTTCAGCAAGGTGATTTTCAGGTTTGGGCCGAATATGACGGCAAAATGGTCATTAACGGTCGTGAGGGGCAGCGGGGAAATGTCTATGATGATATGCCCACTGCCGTATATCTGCCTCCCCGCGCTAAGGTGAAGTTCACCAGCAAGAATGGCTGCGAGGCCCGCGTTTACACTGCCTACTGTGATGAGGGCAACGCTCCCTACTTCTGCCCTCCTGAAGAAATCGAAGAGGGCGAGCCGGGCGAGTACATCTACAAGCGGAAGTATCGTTTTATCTTTGGCCAGCCTGGTAAGCACAATGACCACATCACCAAATTGCTGATCGTAGGCGAGACGGTCTCTGTTCCTGGCGGCTGGATCGGATTCCCTGCACATCGTCATGACTATGAACGCCCTGGTAAGGAAGTTGTTCTGGACGAGATATTCTCTTTCCAGATGACTTCTGAGGGTACAGGCAAAGGTGGCGTAATGCAGCATGGCTATGACCTCACGGACGATAACAAGAAAATCTGGGATGAGGTCAATGTCATCGAAGAGAATGACACCGCAGTGGCATTGCCGGTAGGTTATCATACGACTGTGGCTCTGCCTGGCACGGTAGCCTACCTGCTGTGGGGGCTGGCTGGTGACGAAAAGAAGTACAAGGTGCAGTTCGATGAGCGCTATTCCTGGCTGGAGGGCTGCCTGTACTAATCACAAAAAGTAAGGACACCAAGATATGAAGCTGTTAGAAGAGATACAAGCCATGCGAACAGAACCCGGCGAGCTGATGATCTGCTGGCTGGGACAAGCGGGGGCCTGCCTGAAGGATGCCGAAGGACGGATCGTATACGTGGACCCCTACTTCACCAACTGCGGTGAAAGGATGCGGGGCTTCAAGCGGCTTTCTCCGCAGCTGATCGATCCAACAGAGGTGACGGCGGCGTATTATATCACGACGCACACCCACTTTGATCACTTCGATTTTGACGGGATTCCTCAGGTGGCAGCCAATAACCCGGCGGTGAAGTTCATCGGACCGGGGAGCTGTATGGAAGAACTGCGGAAGCTGAATATCGGAGAGGACCGGTGCGTACAGCTGGACCGGGGCGGGACCTACGAGAGTGAAGGAATCCGGATTCACGCGCTGTGGGCAGACCACGGGACCATGGCACCGGATGCCATTGGAATCCTTCTGGAAATGGAAGGACACCGGATATACTTCTCTGGAGACACGGCGTTCCACGAAGAGCTGTTCCGTCAGGTAGGGGAGGCCTACCAGCCGGAAGTGGCCTTCATGTCCATCAACGGGCAGTTCGGTAATATGACCGGCGAAGAGGGCGCCAGAGCAGCAGAACTGTGCGGCGCACGATACGGTGTTCCTTGCCATATCTGGACGTTCATGGAGCATCGGGGAGACCCCTATACCTTCTGCAAGGCGCTGGAGAATTCCGAAAGCTGCAAAGTCCGGTGCTTCAGCCAGGGGGAAATCCAGGTGCTCAAGAGCAGCAATGAACTAATAGAGATGAAAAAGGAGATCATAGCATATGAAAGCTATCCGCTTTATGCAGCCGGAAGTCATTGAGTATTCTGAAATTCCCGCGCCGCAGGTAAAAGACAACGAGGTGCTGGCAAAGATCGCCTACGCGGGCTTCTGCGCCACAGATATCGAACTGCTGACCGGCGAGATGGTCCATATCAAGAATGGCAACACCAAGTATCCCATCATTCCGGGCCATGAGTGGAGCGGAACGATCGTGGAAGTGGGCAAGAACGTGCGGGATTTCAAGGTGGGCGACCGGATCACCTCCGATGTGAGCCTTGGATGCGGTGAGTGCGATGAGTGCCGGAAGGGCCACTACAACCTGTGCCCCAACCGGGAGGTCATCGGCTCCTACAAGAACCGCCAGGGCGTGTTCGCAGAGTATGTAGCGGTGCCACAGCGGCATGTGTACAAAATCCCCGACGGTCTAAGCATGGAGGAGGCAGCCTTGGCAGAGCCCGCTGCCACGGCCATGTACGCCGTCAGCAAGGCGAAGATCCCCGCAGGGGCAGAGGTGCTGGTGATCGGTGACGGCCCAATCGGCCAGCTGGCAGCCCAGCTTGCCAACATCGCGGGAGCCAGCAAGGTTATCATGGCGGGCAGCTGGGATGAGAAGCTGGCCATCGCCAAGGAGTGCGGCATCCACGAGACCATCAACTACCACAAGGAGGACGTGGTGCAGCGGGCGAAGGAGCTGACGGAAGCCGGCCCCGAGATCGTGATTGAGACCTCCGGCAGCAACGCGGCGCTGAACATGGCTGTGCAGGCCCTGAAACCCACGGGCCGGATCGTGGCGGTGAGTTGGTACAACGGAGCCAATGTGGACGTGGCCATGAACACGGTTATCGTCAAGGATGCGGAGCTGGTAGGATCTCTGGCAAGCCCCAACTCCTTCGGGCCGGTACTGCGGTATATGGCCTCCGGTAAGCTGAAAGTGAAGCCCCTGATTACCCATGTTAAGCCTCTTAACGAGCTGGAGGATGTGGTGAAGATGATCCGTGGCAAGAAAGAAATGCGGATCAAGGTGCTGCTGAAGCCTTGAGTTTAGGTAGATCAAATCATCGGCGCGACCGATTAAAAAGAAATTTCTAAGAAAAGAAAGGAAACGAACCATGTACGAGAAGATGAAGCAGACCAGCTTTAAGCTGAACAAGAGAGACTCTGTCCATTTTGAGGACAACACCGCTCCCGTGAATATCGCATACGCCAAGGAAGTGTGCGATGTGGCCATCCTGCCTCTGGGAGCCATCGAGCAGCACGGTGCCCACTGCCCCAACGGCATGGACAGCTTCAACGCCATCGGTCTGGCCGAGAAGGTGGCTGAGCGCACCGGTGCCACCGTCCTGCCCTGCCCCATGTATGGCGGCCATCCCTACATGCACATGGGTATGCCTGCCACCATTACACTGAACTATGAGACCAACATGGCTCTGATCCATGACATTGTGGCCAGCGCTTCCAATGTCGGCTACAACAAGTTCATCCTGCTGGTTGCCCACGGCGCCGACAGCTCTATCCTGCCTGTGGTCCATAAGCTGGGCATGGAGGGCTACTTCTGTATCGCCTCCACCTGGTATGACTTCCTGCGTGACAACAAGCACATCCTGGAGGACTTCATGTGGCACGCCGATGAGGCCGAGTCCTCCATGGGCCTGTCCCTGTATCCCGAGCTGATGCATCAGGAGCTGGCCATCGATGGCGGCGGCACGCCTCTGATGGGCGCTGAGTGGAAGATGGCTCCCGGCGAGGCTTCTCACGAGTGGCAGTGCTACGGCGGCTTCGGCACCTGGGCTCTGCTGGAGAAGGACGATCTGGATCACGGTGTTATCGGCAACCCCACCAAGGCTACCAAGGAGAAGGGCGACGCTCTGGTGGAGCGCGTTGTTGAGGGTTACACCAAGATGATCAATGAGCTGATGGAGCGTCACCCCGTTGGTAAGAATCCTCTGGGCTTCCGTAATCCGCTGGGCTTCAACGGTTTTAACGGCGGCCAGTACATCCACTACGACGCCGACCATGATGAGAAGGGCCGTCCTACCTATTAACTGCAATTGTTACCGCAATGCCATGGAGGCCTATGACCGCCATGGCATTGCGTGAATACAGCTGCAGATACTCGGATCTTTTCCCCTAACTACAAGATGGATTGTAGTCATCGATGCGTTGTTGTGTGCAGTGGACGATGCTCACAACAACTGTTTCGGTATGGGTGATAAGTTAAAGAGGGGGCGCAAAACAATGTCCTTTACCCCCAAAACATATAAAATGTTATTTGACCGTTGCGGCGCTTTGACGCGGACAACGGAGTGTCCTCAATTGTCATGTTTAAGGAGGCTTTCATGAAAAGAAACTGTTTTCTATTCATTCTCGCAGCATTGATGGTTGCTATGCTGGCGGGGTGTAGCAATGAAAATGCTGACAAAAATCAAATCAACATCAAGATTGGAACAGTCGCTTCTGAGAATGCCCCTGTTTCCAAGGCTCTTTTGAAAATGAAAGAAGAACTTGAAGAGAAGTCAAACGGCCGCTTTTATGTACAAATCTACTTTGGAGGACAACTTGGTGGCGAGCAGGAGATGCTGGAACTGACTCGTGTGGGAGATATCGAAATGGTTACAAGCCAGCACTTGAATGTTTCGGGTACAATCGGAACTCTTGCGGCGTTGGAAAGCTACTTTATGTTCGATGACTACGATCACGCATTTCGTTTTATGGACAGCCCTGGTGGTCAGAAGATGCTGGATGCATACCAACGTATGGACTTGCAGGGAATGGGCTTTTTCCCCACGGGCTTCCGCCAGTTTACCAACAACAAGCGTCCCATTGAGACAGTTGAAGATTTGAAAGGTCTCAAAATTCGAGGATACAGCCCGGTGCAGATCGCTGCATGGGAAGCTCTTGGACTCAACCTGACCGCTGTAAACTGGAATGAGTTGTTCACGTCCATGCAACAGAATTTAATAGATGGACAAGAGAGCGCATTGTCTTCCATCTTCGAGCAAAAATTTTACGAAGTGCAGAATTATATCTCATTGACATCCCACCTGATATCTTCCGATATCCTTGTTTGCAATCAGACTTGGTTCGATTCATTGACTTCTGAAGATCAGAACTTGATTACTGAAGCGGTCGCAAACGCCGTTCAGTATCACCGTGAGACACTGACCTCGCAGGAAAATTCTTATATTCAGGCATTTGAGGAGTACGGCTGTCGAGTCACCACTGTTCCACAAGAGACACGAGACAATATGAAAAAGATTGTGGATGCGGTTGTGAATCCGGCAATCATCGAAATGGCTGGCGAGGAGACCTTCGACTTCGTTCAAGAATGGGTAGAAAAAACGAGAACGTAGTCTTTGCGGAAATTGTTGAATGTTGAAGAAAAAAGGGAGGCACGCAATGAAAAAGTTCCTTCGTTGGCTTGATATCAATTTTGAGCCCCTCTGTATGACGGTTATGTTTTATCTGATGAGTGGGCTGATGGTTCTGCAAGTCATTCTGAGATTTGCATTCCATACAGGATTCGCATGGGGCGAAGAAGTTTCGCGTTTTATTTTTGTGTGGCTGGTATTCTTATCTATTCCCTATGCGGTGCGGAATGCCCGACACATTAGCATTGACTTTATTCGAGAATTTTTGCCTGTCTCAATAAAAAAAGCAGTGATGATCATTGTGGATGCTGTAGCCTTAATGATGTTTGCACTGTTTCTGAAGGACTCCGTGCTGGTGGTGAAACATGCGCTTTACTACGGAGATACCGCTCAGACCTTGAACGCAAATCTGAGCGTGGTCTATAGTGCTGCGGTCATAGGATATGCTCTGATGGAAATCCGAATGCTTCAAGCTCTGATTTGGAAACTGCGGCATCTTCACAGCTCGTATGATCTCTTCCAGAACACCAATGGCCGCTATTCAGGCGCCACAAAGCTTTTCTTCATGCCGGCACACACGAGAGAGGAAGAAGAAGCATTGATGGATTCCGAGGTCGTCAAAGAGCGTGAGAGATTCATTGATAGAAAGAAAGGAGCAGTAAAATGATTGCGAAACTGTTAATTCCTTTTGTAGTCCTAATTTTTGCCTCTGTACCCATTGCTTTCTCTCAAGGCCTTGCATCCCTCTTTTTGATGAGCGTGGAAGATGTCATTTCTGGAGAGAGCTTTGTCAAAGGTATTACAGCGGGACTGAACTCCTTCACGCTTGCCGCAGTTCCATTGTTCACATTTGCGGGCGATATCATGGGAAAGGGCGGCATTTCCCGGAGACTTCTTGACTTGGGTCGGATTGTTTTTGACCGGTTTACAGGTGGCCTTGGCATGGTTGCAATCGTTGCATGTATGTTCTTTGCTGCGATTTCTGGTACCGGTTCTGCTACGGTGGCGGCCATCGGTTTGATTATGATTCCTGTCATGGTAAATGCCGGTTATGATAAGCCCTATTCGGCCTCCTTAGTAGCGACAGCGGGTACAATCGGAACGATCATTCCGCCCAGTGTCTGTATGGTAGTCTATGCTGTTGCGGCGAATGCTTCGGTTACGTCTCTGTTTACTGCAGGCTTCCCGGTAGGAATTATTACCGGCATTGCACTGTGCGTTTATTCCTACTTTGTTGCCAAAAAGCGGAAGTACTATCCCAAAGAAGTCCACCATTATACTGGAAAAGAGATTTGGAAAATTTTTGTGGATGCTATCCCTTCTTTGCTGATTCCAGTTCTTGTGTTGGGCAGCATCTATGGCGGTATCTGCACCCCCACAGAAGCTGCGGCCTTTGCCTGCTTTGTTGGAATTATCATCAGCTGCTTCGTCTATAAGGAAGTCAAGATTTCTGAATTGCCTTATCTGGGGTTCCGGGCTGTGATGCTGTGCACTCCGGTTCTCTTCGTGATCGGTATGTCTTCCGGCTTTGGCAAAGTTCTTGCAATCGCAGATATCCCGACGATGATTGCTGAAGCGATTCTGGGACTGACGACCAACAAGATTCTCCTGTTGCTGCTGATCAACATCCTCCTGCTGTTTGTCGGTGCCTTTATGGAGACAAACGCAGCTATCATCATTCTCACGCCGATCCTACTTCCCATCGTTAAGGCCGTTGGCGTAAGTCCCGTACATTTCGGTATGATTATGATTTTGAATCTGGCGATCGGCTTTATCACACCGCCGTTTGGTGCGAACCTCTTTATGGCCAGTGAGATTTCCAATGTAAAATATACAACTCTTGCAAAAGCTATTTGGCCGTGGATTTTCGTCATGATTGCTGTTTTGATGCTGGTTACTTATATTCCGCAAATCAGTACGTTCCTTCCTCAACTGATGGGAATGTCAGTGTGATGAAAAGTAGAGTAAAATGGTTGAAAGCGAAAAATAGTTGATCGCACGGGTAAAGGGCGCTATTTTCGCTCTTTACCCGTGTTTACATCAAAAGAGATGTAGGAGGAAATTATGGCTAAGGTTTTAAAAAGCCCTGCAAAATATGTGCAAGGCGCAAACACTCTTTTTGAATTCGATCGGTACCTGCAGGGAATGGGGAAACGTCTCACGGTGATTCTTAGCCAAGGCGGTGTGAAACGGCTGCAAAGTACGTTGGAAAAAACCTTTGCTGGAAAGAATTTTGAAGTGACTTATGTGGTTTTTCAAGGTGAAGCTACACAAGCTGAGGTGGAACGCATTTCTGCCATTGTCCTTGAGAATAATTGCACGGCAGTGGTAGGTATTGGTGGAGGAAAGGTGTTGGATACCGCTAAGGCTGTAGCTCACACCACAGAGCGTCCAATGGTCATCGTGCCCACAGTGGCGTCCTCTGATTCGCCCTGTAGCTCTGTCAGTGTATTATATCACGAGGATGGATCTTTTGACCGATATTTATTCTTAGATAAATGCCCGGAAATGGTGTTAGTGGATACATCTGTCATCGTGGCGGCTCCGTCTCGACTGCTAGTGGCTGGCATGGGTGATGCTATGGCCACCTGGTTTGAGGCTCGCGCCTGTCGTGCATCTGGCAAAAATAATCAGGTACATGCTAAGCCTACCTATGCTGCTACTGGCCTTGCACAAATGTGCTGGGATAATCTGCGACATAGTGGCCTTGCTGCTAAGCTGGCGGTAGATGCGCATGTATGTACTGAGGCGGTAGAAACCATCGTAGAGACTAACACATATCTTTCCAGTGTTGGTTTTGAAAGCGGTGGTCTTGCTGCCGCCCATGGAATTCAGAAAGGATTTACATTCATTCCTGCATTACATCAGCAGCTCCACGGCTTTAATGTGGCCTTTTGCGTACTGGCGCAATTAGTGCTGGAGAACTCTTTGATCGAACTGAAGGAGGTCATGGATTTCAGTGACTCTGTTGGCTTGCCTATTTGCTTTGCAGATCTGGGATATGTTGATGTGGTACCAGAGGAAGTGCGTACTGCCGCTGAGAAGGCCTGCGTTCCCACGAGCACCATCCACAATATGCCCTTTGAAGTTGCAGCCACCATGGTTTATGAGGCTTTGATGGCTGCAGATGCCTATGGCCGTGCTTACCATGCCCAAAAGAAAATGAATTAGGATTTGATCCACAAGATTGAAAAGGAACTGGCCGTCATCTTCAAGAAACTGTATGAGGGCAACCGCAGTTAGTAAAAAGGCCGCATATTTTACCCTGTTTGTCAAGTGTAATTTGAAAATTGTTAAGAAAAGCTGGGACCCGCATTTCTGCGAGCCCCAGCTTTTCTTAACTCAATGACATGATGCCGGGGTCAAAAGTATAGGAAATGGTCCCGTCAAGATTTATGCGCAAAATTGTTTGCAGGCTCCGGCTGAATGAAGT
>OGGJ01001273.1_pt1 | contig 21534 bp, 14 predicted proteins | sample 1571071 | NCBI WGS metagenome assembly OGGJ01 (sample SAMEA2581954, study PRJEB24529) | metagenome | biome: Human gut stool | place: China | collected 2011
CTCAATGTGGGCTGTCGAATGTCTCTCAAGAGGAATTGCCAAATGCTTCTCAATGCGAGCTGTCGAATGTCTCTCAAGAGGAATTGCCAAATGCTTCTCAAGAAGAACTATCAAATGTTTCTGATGAGAGTACTGATAACTTATCAAACATAGAGGATGAGTTTTATAAACTATTTGATAGCTATGACAAGGGTGTTGTACTCGAACTGATAAAAAAGTTAGAGGAGTTTAATATAGTAAGAGAGCGAGATTATGTCTGCAAATATAAGAATTATCTTGCCAAATTAATGATATTCATGAAAAATCAGGGGATTCTTAAATATAATCGGCTAGTGCCTGTAGCACGTATCTTTTATGGCTATTTTAATCTTGTAGTTAGAAAAACATCGATAGGAGAAAATAGTGTTACAGAAAGAAACATACGTGTGATAGAGAATCGTGGGACTATGGGGCTTTCTACAGACGAGATCGAGGATTTTAAGCTTATCTGTGGTCATTTTCCTAAATAGTTATTTCCATTTGGAAAAGGTGGAAAAAGTGGAAATGCTTGATTGATAAACTTTGCGCCATAATTTTAAAATCATAAATTATGGTACAGACATTATTAATACAAGCTTCGCTGTCTGATATCGAAGCTGTTGTTCGTAAAGTACTTGATGATCGATTAAATGATTTAATACCTCAGAGGAAAGAGGATACTCCTTTGTACCTTACTCGTGATGAGGCTGCAAAGATGTTACGAATCACTTTGCCAACCTTAAATGATTGGACAAAGTTAGGGAGGATTCCCGTTCAACGAATAGGGAGGCGTGTTCTTTATGCCCTTTCTGATATAGAGAATGCCTTGGAAGGTAGGAAAGGAGGACGTAAGAATGGATGAGATAGCTTCTAAATACTATGTGTATCTATCAAGCTGTAAGGAAGGACATGATTCATGTACTGAATATAGTAGTATGTTTCATGATATGGTACATGGTCATATGTTATATGATACGGTTGACTTTGTTCTTTATCAGAAAGATGTTCCAGAAATAGATTTGTTATCGGAAGTATCGCCATATTTGACGAATAGAAGAGATTGCATTGGTGAAGGTGGATCCTCTTATGTATGTGGGGAATATAAGGGGTATAAGGTATATGTAAATGATAAAATGTTAAAAATAAATACATGTAGCTTATGTAAGTATTACTACGGTACCAACATGCACGATTTCCCTTTAGAGGACGTACGGAAAGCCATTGAGAGGATAGGAGAGGATTTAAACATCCCTATGGATAAGGTCACTGTGACTAGACTGGATTTAGCAGAGGATTGGGAGTTACAGCGGTCTCCAATAGAATATTTCAATCGGATGTTAGATTTACCTTATTTTAGGCGTCTTTCATATCCTACAGGAATTACGTTTCAAACAGCAGAGAAAGAACTTTCGTTTTACGATAAAGGAAAGGAACAGGGGAGTAATAATAAGAATATAGCTCGATGCGAGTTTCGGATAAAGAAAGTTAGGAAGTACTTTGGGAAATCGGTTACTGCGTCAATGTTATATGATCCTAGCTTTTGGAATGATTTGCTGGATCGGTTCTTATCTTGTTATTCCAAAGTCAAGGTGAGTAAAGAGTCTTTACCTCTTGATAAGATAGATGGAATAAAGAGTTTTCAAGATTGTATTTTATGTCATTGGGTTAATCGTAAGGGGTTTGATCCGTTGAAGTCTGAATTGAATGCTTTTGTGCGTGATGGAGGATTGACGCAAAGAAACTATAAGTCTATTATAGGAAAGATCAAGAGGTGTTGTTTCTCTTCTCAAGGAAAAGACGTTGGCCCAGAGATGGAAGAATTTGATGTGAAATTCAGGTCATTTTTGAAGTTAAAGAGATTTGATTAAATATCATTGTTTTGCCTATATTTGAGGCTTACAACGTATCTAGGCTTAGGTTTTTCCTAATAAAATGTAGGAAATAATACCCTTGTCGGGGATCTGTCAAATAAATTTAGAGAGGTGGGGGATATTTCCGAGGAGGTGGTATCTCTCGCTTCTTTTGTTTTTAGAGGATATTGTTCTGTAAATGATTTTCCAAAAAAGAATCACGATAAAACGGAATTTAGAAAATGTTCGTTATATTTGCGTGAGGTAATCACTAAAAGATGAAACAACAGATAATTAATAAGCTAAGAGGCTTTTTCTCTTTGCAACCAATAGAGAAAGCATGGGTGTTTGGTTCCTGTTCACGTGGAGAGGAGACGAAGGATAGCGATATTGATATTCTGGTTCGTTTTGACTCCCACGCTCGTATTACATTATTCAAGTATGCTGGTATGGTGGAAGCTCTAAGCCAATTGTTGCATCGTAAGGTTGATTTGGTGGAGGAAGGACAATTGAAGGATTTTGCCGTTTCTTCTGTAGATCGGGATAAAATATTGGTATATGAGAGAGAAACCTAAAGATAATACACGTCTACGGCATATGCTGGAGGCGATAAATAATGTCATTGAGTTCACGACAGATGTGACTTTTGAGGAGTATTCCAGGAACAAGATATTGCGTTTTGCGGTCATCAAGAATTTGGAGATTGTAGGGGAGGCGGCTTATTTGATTACAAAGGAATTTCGGGAGGAACATCAGGAGATCGCATGGAATGAGGTCATAGGCATGCGCCATGTGTTGGTGCATGGATATTATCAGATTCGGGATGAGATTGTGTGGGGAACCATTCAAACAGATCTATTTCCGCTTAAGGATAAGATAGAACAGTTGATCTGTAAATAAGCTTAATGTATTGTTTTAGAAAATAACCCTTTGTCGGGGGTATGTCAAATAAATTTAGAGAGGTGGGGGATATTTCCGAGAAGGTGGTATCTTTCGCCTCTCTCATTTTTTAATATTGTCACTATCAGCCACTAGTCCTGTATAAGGTCATGCTATTTGCTATATAAGCTATTTTTAAGCCCGTTTCAGGCACTTTCCTCTCGTTTCCGATCAACTCGCCTTCTCTCCTCGAAGCATCCTAAAAGAGGCTGTAAAAAGATTGTCAGCAAATCTCTTTGTTTTATGACTTATATGTAATACATTTGCGATGTATTGAAAATAACGTAGAAGCGTTAAGATATTATCTCACATTTGGAATCTGGACAATTTCATCGGGCGGGATAATAGTCAAGATGCTCCTACGCTTGTGTTGCTATATACTATCCTATAAAGGAAAACTATATACCTCATAAAGCGTGGGGCTATTGTATATTATCGTTCGATGGGCAGTCCAGAGCCTCAAATGTGATAATATCAATAGTCCTCACGCTTCTTTTATTTAGAAACTACCGAACGAAGGGGACAGGGAGGATGAATAAAAGAGAGCCTATGAGAAAAGAATTCATTGTTATCTTATTATTTTGTATACCATATAATAATATGGTCAAGCTTTATTAAGTAGGGATACAAGTCTTGATGTATCCTTAAAGAATCTAAATTACAATGATTATCAAATGATTAAACAGTTACGTATTATTTAAATAATAAAATACATATGAAACAAATAAAGATGAACTTAGTAATACATAAGTATATATACGCCTATGTATCAGAATGTAAGTTGTTTGCCGGTTTATTTAAGAAGAAAGTTATGGTTTTGGTTGCTATGTTTTTGGGTATTGGGACAATAACGGGAATAGCCCAAAGTTATAATTCACCTTATAACATAAACTTGTTGTATCAAGGAGCGGCGATATTGCAGGCTAGGATAGATGCGAACAAAGATAAAGTAAGTGATAAAGTAAATGATGTATTTGATACGATAGATGATGTTGAGATAACTATTGGAGGATTTAATGAACCTCAGAAGAAAAAATTAAATGAGTTTTATGAGGCTGTGGAAAAGACAAGAGTTAATTATTCAAATAATGATGAGGTTAGGGAACTCTTGTCATGGTTAGATAGCTGGAAAAGGTATTTTAGATCATGGGCTAAATCACAGAGAAGGAGATGATGATAAGAAAAGTTATATTACTGTTAACCGTTATATTGGTAACATTTGCTGCCGTTGCTGAGACGATACACATATCTCCTCAATATTGGTGTAAAAATGCAGATGTTGATCCTAGAGCTTATAATAACTGGGAAGCGACATACGGTATTATAGGTATAACAATCAATGCGGAAAGATCATATGTGGAGTTGAGAATAGGCGATGAATATCATCTATTCAATGTGTTATCGACAGATCAAATAGCTAAATATACCTATGAGACAGTTTGGGTGATAAAAGCCCTAAATGAAAATGGAGAAAAAATGGTTTTTCAGCTACGGGTAGCTAGTAATACACTGAAAGTTTTTATGATAAGCAGAAGAGGAACTATGGGCTTTTTAGAAGAAAATTAAGTATGGAACTTTTAGAGATCTGGTGTAATGTATATTTGTTTAATGATTGTTATTTGCCAGATAATAATTAAATTAGGGTATATAACCTTTGCTGTTGGTATCGCTCCTGTTCTATTACGAAATGGAGTGATACCAATAGGTGGAGTGGTTAATTGAGTACGTATAGTTTCATATGGCTTGATCAGAAACAATATTAAAAGAAAAGGCTGTGGTAAATCGGACGATATGGATTTTTGAACTTATATTTGTGATAATAAAAACATGTGAAGAAAAAGAGTTAATAACAGATATTAGTTTGGTATGAAGACAAGTAAATGCTTTGATCATGTTTCTTGTAGCTGGGATTGTAAACCTCGTATTACCGGTTTAATACATGATCCGGTTGAGGAATCAGAAGCCTATTTATCCATAGAGAAGGAGTTGGAGGAAAAGTTACGATCTTACTTCTCTGATAAAAAAATTGATTCTGGTAGCTGGTTTCGTACTCCGGTCTCATGTTTCGAGTATTGGCAAGTGATGAAACGTTTTTTATGGGAGGACTATCGAATAGAGTGGAGATCCCCGTTTGAATTGAATCCTACTATATTCAAGGATGATCTTTAGGGGGTATTTGGGGTACGAATGGCTTTATTTGGCGTGGATCGGGGCGGCACCAAAGGAGGAGGCTGCGAGTGGATGCGGAAGACGGCGGCGGGGACACCAGCCCCGTTTTCTATTGTGGTGCTTGGCGATGAGGATATGAAACATAAGCCTATTCCTTGTGAATAAGGGGTGACAACTGATAAAGGGTATTATAGATATGTCCTATATCGTGCCTTAGAGGGCAAAAGAAACGGTCTGAATACGAGATAACACTAATTAAAAGAAAGGAGTAAGGTCGTGAATATGGTAAAAACGAGGTTTTTGATCTTCTATTCGATAGTGTGTACTATGGTATTAAATAAGTTGTTCCTAATTTGAGGCGTTATGGTGTTTTTGGTGTTAGCTTGTATAAGTTTGATTATCTTTGAATTATCGTTTTTTATGATCCTTGCATTCAAGACAAGGCCGGAGCGATGGACATTTAAGTCTTTTTGTCTTTGGTTGGTTTCTTTGGTCTCGTGGTGTTGTTTTCCACCATTGTACGTGTGGATTGAGCGGAAGTGGCGGCAGGCTAGTCTAAGAAGGGTGCTATTTGTGCTGTTATCCCCAGTCTCTTTTCTTTTCTTGGTGGATGCCTGTACGTTCGATCCGCATCGCTTCATCCATAGCCTTAATAGCCTGATAATAGATCTCAATGCTATTAATAGAGACTGGACAGGGATTGATACGCTGTTATCTCTAATCTCTCTTATTTACTTAGTATATATCTGTTCATTGGTATGTAAGTGCGTCAATAAGCCTTTCTATAACCGAAGAGATCTTTCAAGCAAGGTAGGGATAGGGGCAGCATACAAGATTGTAAATTCTCATGGCCGGAATGGGGATACGGATGAGGTTGACATTAGGTTTGATTCGGGTTGTGAAACGGAGAGTTCCAACAAAGGATGAAGACGAATCCCCCGGCTCATTGGAGTATATCGGAAGATGGTGATTTCCCATTCGATGAGAATTAGATGATGGAATTTACTTCTTTATGGATATAGATCCTAGAGAGAATAAGGCATATATGTGATATGGAGGGACTTCGATAATTGGAGTCGGAATGATTTTCGCCATACAAGATCCTTGGTGGTAGGTCGAAAATGAAACAAGTTACCGATGATAAATCGAGTTTTTTTGCAATCTTTGTGTTAAAGAATTTATGTATAGAGAGAAGTTAGCCATGATGAAAAATACTTACAGAACTATCTATGGAGCGATTGCTGGTGATATTATAGGTTCGATGTATGAGTTTCGTTCTGTCAAGAGCAAAGACTTCGAGTTGTTTCCGTATGGTGCCTGTTTTACAGACGATACGGTGATGACATTAGCTATCGCACGATGGCTAATGGAGGATGTCACCCGCTCAGAATACACGCTTGTAGACACTATGTGTGAATTTGGCAACCGTTATCCGGCTGTTGGCTACGGTGGCCTTTTCTGCAATTGGTTATGTAATGATCCAACCCCCTATAACTCATGGGGGAATGGTTCCGCTATGCGTGTTAGTGCGGTAGGTCTTGTTGCTAAGACTTTGGATGAATGCTTGCGCTTAGCGAAACAAACAGCCGCAGTATCACACAATCATCCGGAAGCTATAAAGGGAGCGCAGGCTGTAGCTGCAAGTATATTCATTGCGCTACATTGGACTGGGGAAATAGACGAATTAAAAGTATACATAAGAGATTTTGTTACCAATCAGTTCGAATATAACATGAACCGTACATTGAATGAGATTCGGCCCCGATATGAATTTGATGTATCTTGCCAAGGTAGCGTGCCTGAGGCTATCATCGCATTTTTAGAAGCCGATAGTTATGAAGATGCGATAAGAAATGCCGTGTCACTCGGTGGTGACGCTGATACGCAAGGTGCTATAGCTGGCGCAATAGCGGCTTGTGTTTATCCAATTCCTGAATACATTATTAAAGAGTGCCAGAAACGTTTATCCGATGATCTGTTGAAGGTCGTCATCCGTTTTGAGGATTATCTTGACAATGAATGGCAAAATAAGATTAGTTTGCCCTGTTCGTGCTTGCAACCCAAGCGTGAAACGGTTGAGCCTGAGAAATATGTAGATATTATACGAGACAATATTGATTTGATACACAAATCAATTAAAATCGCAGTGGTGATGGTTGCATTTATATTGGTCAAAATATTATGGGTTTACTGGTCGTGTACTGATAATGGTACATGGGAGGATGAGAAGGGGGAACTCATTCAACGTCGGGATTTCCTGATCGATCGTGTAGTAACTTCACCACGTGCGTTGTTGTGTGAAATGCCAGAAGGAATTGGAACACAATTTCAAGGTGAGTGGGCGTTGTATTCTTGTTCAATGCTGGCGGCAGCCTTATTCAATATGTCGAAACTTTATCCCGAAACAAAAACAGAGAATCTAGAGAACATAGATAATCTTATTGAGATGGTACTTTCCTTTGAGTTGAGAAAATATGATGCTGAGCGTTGGGGCGAGGATCCTCTGGAAACATTGGATGGTGACAGGAGCCATATTTCATATATCAGTCATCTTGCGTGGATGATAAGCGAGTATAAGATGGCCGGAGGAAATGATAAATATAATAACTTGTTTGATGATCTTTGCGGAACTATGAATCGTCGGCTTCTTCGAAGTAAAAGTCTAAACTTACCAACATATCCAAACGAATGTATATATGTCCCTGATATGCTTGTTGCGATTGTCGCACTGAATAATTACTCGAAATTAAACAAGGGAAAATATATTTCTACGGTACGTAAATGGGTGCGAAAGGCTAAATCTGAATGGCTTGACAAAGAAACAGGTCTACTTGTCTCATTTTTGAGTGAGGATGGCATACCGTTTAAAGCTGCCCCGGTGAAAGGCTCGTACTCCGCATTAAACTGTCTATACCTCACGCAGATAGATTCAGTATTTGCAAGAGAGCAATATCATAGGCTCAAATCCCATTTTTTGCAATCGGGTTTATTGTTTGGTATACGGGAATATCATGATTATTCGTGTTGGTTGGGATTTGACATTGATGCGGGCCCGGTACTGTTCAACCTCAGTCCATCCGGAACAGCATTCGCTGTGGGGTCAGCAACATATTTCAATGACGTGAGAGTACGTAATAATTTCTTACGTACGGCGGAAATTGCAGGACATAGTGTGATGTGGAACAATACTCGACATTATTTACTAGCGGAAATAGCACTTGTTGGGGAATGTATCATGTTGGCAATGCGAACAACAACTCCATAGGAAAGAAATGGAACTTTATATGACCATGTGATCTAATTATAAGGGATAGCTGTCCTAAATAGAAATGTAAGTGTTATGGATCTACTTTATACAGAACCTTCGGGAGCAAAAGAAACGGATTGGATACGAGATTATGATAATTATAAAGAAGGAGTATGAATAAGGTGAAATAGTAGTTCTTAATTTGAGGCATTATGATGTTTTTTTTATTAGTTAGTGTGATAGTTTTGGGTGGTGGGTTACTGGCCTTCATAATCCTTCTATTCTGGGCAAGACCGGAGCGATGGACATTTAAGTCTTTTTGCCTTTGGTTGGCTACTTGGGTCTCATGGGTAGGTTGTCCGCCTTTGTACGTGTGGATTGAGCGGAAATGGCGGTGGGCGAGTTGGAGAAGGTGTTCTTATGCGCTGTTATCCCCTATCTCTCTTATTAGCTTAATATATGTTTGCTCGTTTGTATCAGATATCGTCAATAAGCCGTATGGGAGCCGTATGGAGATCTCATACAAGGTAGGTGTAGGATTGCCAGCGTACGAGGTTATAGATCGCACCTATGGAAAAAAGTCGTTCACTTTGGACTATATTGATCGGATAGATATTAAGTTTGAACCGGGTCGTGAAACGGAGAGATTCTATTGGTGGATGAAGACGAATCCCCCGGCTCATTGGAGCATGTCGGAGGACGGTAGTTTTTACTTTAATGAGATTTCGGAAGATGGAACCTTCTTCACAATGCGTATAGATCCCCAGAAGGGTACGGCATGCATAGAATATGGAGCGTGGTAGATAACTGGGGTTCGATTGTCAGGGGGAGGCCCTGTACCTGTGGACGGCAGCAGGGGGCTTCTATCATTCCTCTGTTTCCCTTTGGATGTTTATGAGTTAAATAAACTACTTGCGATACCGCTGTATGGCAGTGTAATTTGGATATAAATATTGATTTCGCAGTGCAAATGTGATGTTTACAGATACGATTAAGGAGAGGTTTTATTACCGCTATTCTTACCGCAGGATCTTTGTTTTGAATTTTTGAATTGATCTATAGATATTTACGGTGATTGTTGGTATTCCCGGCGAGACTACTTTTGTTTTTCTTTCTTTTTATCTTATTTTATTAATAGATAGCTAGTTATACTTGACTTTTGAGTGTTTTGTATATCGTTTTTGTAAAGAGAAAATAAATAAAAGAAGATTTTTTCTTACCGCAATTCTTACCGCATCCTTGTTTTGTCGATAAAATATTGTCTATATTTGCGTAAGTTAAATAAACAGATATATTATGGCAACAGTAAAATTCTATTTGACACGTCCGAAGTCAAATAAGCCTACCGCTATTTTTTTTCTGATGAATTACGGTGCATATACTATTTTACCCGATGGGAAGAAAAAGTACTTACCGTTGAAGTATTATACTAATGAGACAATTTTGCCGGAAAGATGGGATACGAAAGTTGGTGCTCCGATCGCTCCTACAGCGAGGAATCATCGGATGAACGCTGGTGAGTATAGAGAACTGAAAGCGGCTTTGGATAATATCGAAGTTACGGCTAAAGATGTGTTACGTCGGTTGGAGAATGACGGTATCCAGCCAACGAATGAGCTACTAACAAAGGAGTTGGATAAGATATTTAAAGGTTACAAGGAGATAGAACCGGATAGAGATGTCAAGGATTTACTTTGTTTTGTCAAATCCTTTATAGAGAAAACTGATAAGAAACCTAATACTGTGAAGGGGTATAAGCAAACAGCTCGTGAGATTGAGGGGTATATTGCATTAACAGGGAAAAGGCTACAATTTGAGAATGTAGACTTGGATTTTTATTTGTCATTTGTTGAATATTTAACGAATAAAGGTTATTCTCCAAATACGGTTGGTGCTCGTATAAAGGATTTGAAAATGTTTATGAATGAGGCTTATGAACGTAATCTACATACAAATATGGATTTCAAAAAGAAGCGTTTTAGTAAGCCTAAAGAGGAAACCTATTCTGTCTACCTCAATAGTGATGAGCTAAAGAAAATCTACAAGTGTGACTTAAGTGATGAACCTCGATTGGATCGGGTTCGGGATTTGTTTTTGATAGGCTGCTGTACAGGATTACGTTTTAGTGATTTGTCTTTGTTGAGTTCTGATAATATTGATAATGTAGAGAGTGTAATTACTATAAAGACTGTGAAAACCGGTAGGACTGTAGTTATCCCTTTGCATGCGATAGTTCGGCAGATATTGCAGAAATATGATAATGAGTTGCCTCGTGTTCCTTCAAATCAAAAATTTAATGATTATATCAAAGAGATTGCGAAGAAGGCTGAGATTAATGAGCCAATCTTATTGCAAAGAACAAAAGGTACTTTAACTTATGCTGAAACGAAGCCTAAATATGATCTTGTAACGAGTCACACGGCTCGGCGTTCTTTTGCCACGAATGCTTATTTAGCAGGATTGCCCCCCATTAGTATAATGAAGATAACGGGACACAAGACGGAATCTTCATTCATGAAGTATATTAAGATCTCGGAGAAGGAGAATGCTATACAGTTGAAAGGACATGAATTTTTTAATCAGATAGTAACTTGCTAATTGATTATTTTTATGGAAAATGTAAGATCGTATTGTGATGATATTCTAGATGTTATACATAAATTTGGGGAAGAGTATATCTATGACCCCAGAACTAAAATCATTGATGGGAAAGATTTGTTTGTTTCTGTTGATAATAATATCAATAACGATATTGCATACTCTGATGATTCGGACAATAGATCGAATGAGGCTTGTGTGAATTTGGGTTTAACTTTTGCGGTTGGTCAACATTGTGAGAAATTACGTGTAAAATATGTAGATGCGATAAAATCTCGATTGTTAGGGATGGATCCTAAAGCTAGAATGGTCTATGCGGAGGAAATATTACAGCGTTTATATGAAATACAGCTAAATCATCCCATTTTTCATTCCAAAGTATTTCAAAAACTTGTAATACCGTTTTTTTTCTCAGATGTCACAGAGGCTTTTGAACGATATGACATTAATCTGTGGAATATCCTAGTAAATTGCCAAAAAAAGCACGGTACATTCTTTTGTTATTGGCTAAAGTTCCTTAAGCATCATTATGATACGATAGGGCTACAAAGATGTGTTTATAGTGAAAGTGATATCCTTGATGGTCTGCCAAATGCTTCTCAATGCGAGCTGTCGAATGTCTCTCAAGAGGAATTGCCAAATGCTTCTCAAGAAGAACTATCAAATGTTTCTGATGAGAGTACTGATAACTTATCAAACATAGAGGATGAGTTTTATAAACTATTTGATAGCTATGACAAGGGTGTTGTACTCGAACTGATAAAAAAGTTAGAGGAGTTTAATATAGTAAGAGAGCGAGATTATGTCTGCAAATATAAGAATTATCTTGCCAAATTAATGATATTCATGAAAAATCAGGGGATTCTTAAATATAATCGGCTAGTGCCTGTAGCACGTATCTTTTATGGCTATTTTAATCTTGTAGTTAGAAAAACATCGATAGGAGAAAATAGTGTTACAGAAAGAAACATACGTGTGATAGAGAATCGTGGGACTATGGGGCTTTCTACAGACGAGATCGAGGATTTTAAGCTTATCTGTGGTCATTTTCCTAAATAGTTATTTCCATTTGGAAAAGGTGGAAAAAGTGGAAATGCTTGATTGATAAACTTTGCGCCATAATTTTAAAATCATAAATTATGGTACAGACATTATTAATACAAGCTTCGCTGTCTGATATCGAAGCTGTTGTTCGTAAAGTACTTGATGATCGATTAAATGATTTAATACCTCAGAGGAAAGAGGATACTCCTTTGTACCTTACTCGTGATGAGGCTGCAAAGATGTTACGAATCACTTTGCCAACCTTAAATGATTGGACAAAGTTAGGGAGGATTCCCGTTCAACGAATAGGGAGGCGTGTTCTTTATGCCCTTTCTGATATAGAGAATGCCTTGGAAGGTAGGAAAGGAGGACGTAAGAATGGATGAGATAGCTTCTAAATACTATGTGTATCTATCAAGCTGTAAGGAAGGACATGATTCATGTACTGAATATAGTAGTATGTTTCATGATATGGTACATGGTCATATGTTATATGATACGGTTGACTTTGTTCTTTATCAGAAAGATGTTCCAGAAATAGATTTGTTATCGGAAGTATCGCCATATTTGACGAATAGAAGAGATTGCATTGGTGAAGGTGGATCCTCTTATGTATGTGGGGAATATAAGGGGTATAAGGTATATGTAAATGATAAAATGTTAAAAATAAATACATGTAGCTTATGTAAGTATTACTACGGTACCAACATGCACGATTTCCCTTTAGAGGACGTACGGAAAGCCATTGAGAGGATAGGAGAGGATTTAAACATCCCTATGGATAAGGTCACTGTGACTAGACTGGATTTAGCAGAGGATTGGGAGTTACAGCGGTCTCCAATAGAATATTTCAATCGGATGTTAGATTTACCTTATTTTAGGCGTCTTTCATATCCTACAGGAATTACGTTTCAAACAGCAGAGAAAGAACTTTCGTTTTACGATAAAGGAAAGGAACAGGGGAGTAATAATAAGAATATAGCTCGATGCGAGTTTCGGATAAAGAAAGTTAGGAAGTACTTTGGGAAATCGGTTACTGCGTCAATGTTATATGATCCTAGCTTTTGGAATGATTTGCTGGATCGGTTCTTATCTTGTTATTCCAAAGTCAAGGTGAGTAAAGAGTCTTTACCTCTTGATAAGATAGATGGAATAAAGAGTTTTCAAGATTGTATTTTATGTCATTGGGTTAATCGTAAGGGGTTTGATCCGTTGAAGTCTGAATTGAATGCTTTTGTGCGTGATGGAGGATTGACGCAAAGAAACTATAAGTCTATTATAGGAAAGATCAAGAGGTGTTGTTTCTCTTCTCAAGGAAAAGACGTTGGCCCAGAGATGGAAGAATTTGATGTGAAATTCAGGTCATTTTTGAAGTTAAAGAGATTTGATTAAATATCATTGTTTTGCCTATATTTGAGGCTTACAACGTATCTAGGCTTAGGTTTTTCCTAATAAAATGTAGGAAATAATACCCTTGTCGGGGATCTGTCAAATAAATTTAGAGAGGTGGGGGATATTTCCGAGGAGGTGGTATCTCTCGCTTCTTTTGTTTTTAGAGGATATTGTTCTGTAAATGATTTTCCAAAAAAGAATCACGATAAAACGGAATTTAGAAAATGTTCGTTATATTTGCGTGAGGTAATCACTAAAAGATGAAACAACAGATAATTAATAAGCTAAGAGGCTTTTTCTCTTTGCAACCAATAGAGAAAGCATGGGTGTTTGGTTCCTGTTCACGTGGAGAGGAGACGAAGGATAGCGATATTGATATTCTGGTTCGTTTTGACTCCCACGCTCGTATTACATTATTCAAGTATGCTGGTATGGTGGAAGCTCTAAGCCAATTGTTGCATCGTAAGGTTGATTTGGTGGAGGAAGGACAATTGAAGGATTTTGCCGTTTCTTCTGTAGATCGGGATAAAATATTGGTATATGAGAGAGAAACCTAAAGATAATACACGTCTACGGCATATGCTGGAGGCGATAAATAATGTCATTGAGTTCACGACAGATGTGACTTTTGAGGAGTATTCCAGGAACAAGATATTGCGTTTTGCGGTCATCAAGAATTTGGAGATTGTAGGGGAGGCGGCTTATTTGATTACAAAGGAATTTCGGGAGGAACATCAGGAGATCGCATGGAATGAGGTCATAGGCATGCGCCATGTGTTGGTGCATGGATATTATCAGATTCGGGATGAGATTGTGTGGGGAACCATTCAAACAGATCTATTTCCGCTTAAGGATAAGATAGAACAGTTGATCTGTAAATAAGCTTAATGTATTGTTTTAGAAAATAACCCTTTGTCGGGGGTATGTCAAATAAATTTAGAGAGGTGGGGGATATTTCCGAGAAGGTGGTATCTTTCGCCTCTCTCATTTTTTAATATTGTCACTATCAGCCACTAGTCCTGTATAAGGTCATGCTATTTGCTATATAAGCTATTTTTAAGCCCGTTTCAGGCACTTTCCTCTCGTTTCCGATCAACTCGCCTTCTCTCCTCGAAGCATCCTAAAAGAGGCTGTAAAAAGATTGTCAGCAAATCTCTTTGTTTTATGACTTATATGTAATACATTTGCGATGTATTGAAAATAACGTAGAAGCGTTAAGATATTATCTCACATTTGGAATCTGGACAATTTCATCGGGCGGGATAATAGTCAAGATGCTCCTACGCTTGTGTTGCTATATACTATCCTATAAAGGAAAACTATATACCTCATAAAGCGTGGGGCTATTGTATATTATCGTTCGATGGGCAGTCCAGAGCCTCAAATGTGATAATATCAATAGTCCTCACGCTTCTTTTATTTAGAAACTACCGAACGAAGGGGACAGGGAGGATGAATAAAAGAGAGCCTATGAGAAAAGAATTCATTGTTATCTTATTATTTTGTATACCATATAATAATATGGTCAAGCTTTATTAAGTAGGGATACAAGTCTTGATGTATCCTTAAAGAATCTAAATTACAATGATTATCAAATGATTAAACAGTTACGTATTATTTAAATAATAAAATACATATGAAACAAATAAAGATGAACTTAGTAATACATAAGTATATATACGCCTATGTATCAGAATGTAAGTTGTTTGCCGGTTTATTTAAGAAGAAAGTTATGGTTTTGGTTGCTATGTTTTTGGGTATTGGGACAATAACGGGAATAGCCCAAAGTTATAATTCACCTTATAACATAAACTTGTTGTATCAAGGAGCGGCGATATTGCAGGCTAGGATAGATGCGAACAAAGATAAAGTAAGTGATAAAGTAAATGATGTATTTGATACGATAGATGATGTTGAGATAACTATTGGAGGATTTAATGAACCTCAGAAGAAAAAATTAAATGAGTTTTATGAGGCTGTGGAAAAGACAAGAGTTAATTATTCAAATAATGATGAGGTTAGGGAACTCTTGTCATGGTTAGATAGCTGGAAAAGGTATTTTAGATCATGGGCTAAATCACAGAGAAGGAGATGATGATAAGAAAAGTTATATTACTGTTAACCGTTATATTGGTAACATTTGCTGCCGTTGCTGAGACGATACACATATCTCCTCAATATTGGTGTAAAAATGCAGATGTTGATCCTAGAGCTTATAATAACTGGGAAGCGACATACGGTATTATAGGTATAACAATCAATGCGGAAAGATCATATGTGGAGTTGAGAATAGGCGATGAATATCATCTATTCAATGTGTTATCGACAGATCAAATAGCTAAATATACCTATGAGACAGTTTGGGTGATAAAAGCCCTAAATGAAAATGGAGAAAAAATGGTTTTTCAGCTACGGGTAGCTAGTAATACACTGAAAGTTTTTATGATAAGCAGAAGAGGAACTATGGGCTTTTTAGAAGAAAATTAAGTATGGAACTTTTAGAGATCTGGTGTAATGTATATTTGTTTAATGATTGTTATTTGCCAGATAATAATTAAATTAGGGTATATAACCTTTGCTGTTGGTATCGCTCCTGTTCTATTACGAAATGGAGTGATACCAATAGGTGGAGTGGTTAATTGAGTACGTATAGTTTCATATGGCTTGATCAGAAACAATATTAAAAGAAAAGGCTGTGGTAAATCGGACGATATGGATTTTTGAACTTATATTTGTGATAATAAAAACATGTGAAGAAAAAGAGTTAATAACAGATATTAGTTTGGTATGAAGACAAGTAAATGCTTTGATCATGTTTCTTGTAGCTGGGATTGTAAACCTCGTATTACCGGTTTAATACATGATCCGGTTGAGGAATCAGAAGCCTATTTATCCATAGAGAAGGAGTTGGAGGAAAAGTTACGATCTTACTTCTCTGATAAAAAAATTGATTCTGGTAGCTGGTTTCGTACTCCGGTCTCATGTTTCGAGTATTGGCAAGTGATGAAACGTTTTTTATGGGAGGACTATCGAATAGAGTGGAGATCCCCGTTTGAATTGAATCCTACTATATTCAAGGATGATCTTTAGGGGGTATTTGGGGTACGAATGGCTTTATTTGGCGTGGATCGGGGCGGCACCAAAGGAGGAGGCTGCGAGTGGATGCGGAAGACGGCGGCGGGGACACCAGCCCCGTTTTCTATTGTGGTGCTTGGCGATGAGGATATGAAACATAAGCCTATTCCTTGTGAATAAGGGGTGACAACTGATAAAGGGTATTATAGATATGTCCTATATCGTGCCTTAGAGGGCAAAAGAAACGGTCTGAATACGAGATAACACTAATTAAAAGAAAGGAGTAAGGTCGTGAATATGGTAAAAACGAGGTTTTTGATCTTCTATTCGATAGTGTGTACTATGGTATTAAATAAGTTGTTCCTAATTTGAGGCGTTATGGTGTTTTTGGTGTTAGCTTGTATAAGTTTGATTATCTTTGAATTATCGTTTTTTATGATCCTTGCATTCAAGACAAGGCCGGAGCGATGGACATTTAAGTCTTTTTGTCTTTGGTTGGTTTCTTTGGTCTCGTGGTGTTGTTTTCCACCATTGTACGTGTGGATTGAGCGGAAGTGGCGGCAGGCTAGTCTAAGAAGGGTGCTATTTGTGCTGTTATCCCCAGTCTCTTTTCTTTTCTTGGTGGATGCCTGTACGTTCGATCCGCATCGCTTCATCCATAGCCTTAATAGCCTGATAATAGATCTCAATGCTATTAATAGAGACTGGACAGGGATTGATACGCTGTTATCTCTAATCTCTCTTATTTACTTAGTATATATCTGTTCATTGGTATGTAAGTGCGTCAATAAGCCTTTCTATAACCGAAGAGATCTTTCAAGCAAGGTAGGGATAGGGGCAGCATACAAGATTGTAAATTCTCATGGCCGGAATGGGGATACGGATGAGGTTGACATTAGGTTTGATTCGGGTTGTGAAACGGAGAGTTCCAACAAAGGATGAAGACGAATCCCCCGGCTCATTGGAGTATATCGGAAGATGGTGATTTCCCATTCGATGAGAATTAGATGATGGAATTTACTTCTTTATGGATATAGATCCTAGAGAGAATAAGGCATATATGTGATATGGAGGGACTTCGATAATTGGAGTCGGAATGATTTTCGCCATACAAGATCCTTGGTGGTAGGTCGAAAATGAAACAAGTTACCGATGATAAATCGAGTTTTTTTGCAATCTTTGTGTTAAAGAATTTATGTATAGAGAGAAGTTAGCCATGATGAAAAATACTTACAGAACTATCTATGGAGCGATTGCTGGTGATATTATAGGTTCGATGTATGAGTTTCGTTCTGTCAAGAGCAAAGACTTCGAGTTGTTTCCGTATGGTGCCTGTTTTACAGACGATACGGTGATGACATTAGCTATCGCACGATGGCTAATGGAGGATGTCACCCGCTCAGAATACACGCTTGTAGACACTATGTGTGAATTTGGCAACCGTTATCCGGCTGTTGGCTACGGTGGCCTTTTCTGCAATTGGTTATGTAATGATCCAACCCCCTATAACTCATGGGGGAATGGTTCCGCTATGCGTGTTAGTGCGGTAGGTCTTGTTGCTAAGACTTTGGATGAATGCTTGCGCTTAGCGAAACAAACAGCCGCAGTATCACACAATCATCCGGAAGCTATAAAGGGAGCGCAGGCTGTAGCTGCAAGTATATTCATTGCGCTACATTGGACTGGGGAAATAGACGAATTAAAAGTATACATAAGAGATTTTGTTACCAATCAGTTCGAATATAACATGAACCGTACATTGAATGAGATTCGGCCCCGATATGAATTTGATGTATCTTGCCAAGGTAGCGTGCCTGAGGCTATCATCGCATTTTTAGAAGCCGATAGTTATGAAGATGCGATAAGAAATGCCGTGTCACTCGGTGGTGACGCTGATACGCAAGGTGCTATAGCTGGCGCAATAGCGGCTTGTGTTTATCCAATTCCTGAATACATTATTAAAGAGTGCCAGAAACGTTTATCCGATGATCTGTTGAAGGTCGTCATCCGTTTTGAGGATTATCTTGACAATGAATGGCAAAATAAGATTAGTTTGCCCTGTTCGTGCTTGCAACCCAAGCGTGAAACGGTTGAGCCTGAGAAATATGTAGATATTATACGAGACAATATTGATTTGATACACAAATCAATTAAAATCGCAGTGGTGATGGTTGCATTTATATTGGTCAAAATATTATGGGTTTACTGGTCGTGTACTGATAATGGTACATGGGAGGATGAGAAGGGGGAACTCATTCAACGTCGGGATTTCCTGATCGATCGTGTAGTAACTTCACCACGTGCGTTGTTGTGTGAAATGCCAGAAGGAATTGGAACACAATTTCAAGGTGAGTGGGCGTTGTATTCTTGTTCAATGCTGGCGGCAGCCTTATTCAATATGTCGAAACTTTATCCCGAAACAAAAACAGAGAATCTAGAGAACATAGATAATCTTATTGAGATGGTACTTTCCTTTGAGTTGAGAAAATATGATGCTGAGCGTTGGGGCGAGGATCCTCTGGAAACATTGGATGGTGACAGGAGCCATATTTCATATATCAGTCATCTTGCGTGGATGATAAGCGAGTATAAGATGGCCGGAGGAAATGATAAATATAATAACTTGTTTGATGATCTTTGCGGAACTATGAATCGTCGGCTTCTTCGAAGTAAAAGTCTAAACTTACCAACATATCCAAACGAATGTATATATGTCCCTGATATGCTTGTTGCGATTGTCGCACTGAATAATTACTCGAAATTAAACAAGGGAAAATATATTTCTACGGTACGTAAATGGGTGCGAAAGGCTAAATCTGAATGGCTTGACAAAGAAACAGGTCTACTTGTCTCATTTTTGAGTGAGGATGGCATACCGTTTAAAGCTGCCCCGGTGAAAGGCTCGTACTCCGCATTAAACTGTCTATACCTCACGCAGATAGATTCAGTATTTGCAAGAGAGCAATATCATAGGCTCAAATCCCATTTTTTGCAATCGGGTTTATTGTTTGGTATACGGGAATATCATGATTATTCGTGTTGGTTGGGATTTGACATTGATGCGGGCCCGGTACTGTTCAACCTCAGTCCATCCGGAACAGCATTCGCTGTGGGGTCAGCAACATATTTCAATGACGTGAGAGTACGTAATAATTTCTTACGTACGGCGGAAATTGCAGGACATAGTGTGATGTGGAACAATACTCGACATTATTTACTAGCGGAAATAGCACTTGTTGGGGAATGTATCATGTTGGCAATGCGAACAACAACTCCATAGGAAAGAAATGGAACTTTATATGACCATGTGATCTAATTATAAGGGATAGCTGTCCTAAATAGAAATGTAAGTGTTATGGATCTACTTTATACAGAACCTTCGGGAGCAAAAGAAACGGATTGGATACGAGATTATGATAATTATAAAGAAGGAGTATGAATAAGGTGAAATAGTAGTTCTTAATTTGAGGCATTATGATGTTTTTTTTATTAGTTAGTGTGATAGTTTTGGGTGGTGGGTTACTGGCCTTCATAATCCTTCTATTCTGGGCAAGACCGGAGCGATGGACATTTAAGTCTTTTTGCCTTTGGTTGGCTACTTGGGTCTCATGGGTAGGTTGTCCGCCTTTGTACGTGTGGATTGAGCGGAAATGGCGGTGGGCGAGTTGGAGAAGGTGTTCTTATGCGCTGTTATCCCCTATCTCTCTTATTAGCTTAATATATGTTTGCTCGTTTGTATCAGATATCGTCAATAAGCCGTATGGGAGCCGTATGGAGATCTCATACAAGGTAGGTGTAGGATTGCCAGCGTACGAGGTTATAGATCGCACCTATGGAAAAAAGTCGTTCACTTTGGACTATATTGATCGGATAGATATTAAGTTTGAACCGGGTCGTGAAACGGAGAGATTCTATTGGTGGATGAAGACGAATCCCCCGGCTCATTGGAGCATGTCGGAGGACGGTAGTTTTTACTTTAATGAGATTTCGGAAGATGGAACCTTCTTCACAATGCGTATAGATCCCCAGAAGGGTACGGCATGCATAGAATATGGAGCGTGGTAGATAACTGGGGTTCGATTGTCAGGGGGAGGCCCTGTACCTGTGGACGGCAGCAGGGGGCTTCTATCATTCCTCTGTTTCCCTTTGGATGTTTATGAGTTAAATAAACTACTTGCGATACCGCTGTATGGCAGTGTAATTTGGATATAAATATTGATTTCGCAGTGCAAATGTGATGTTTACAGATACGATTAAGGAGAGGTTTTATTACCGCTATTCTTACCGCAGGATCTTTGTTTTGAATTTTTGAATTGATCTATAGATATTTACGGTGATTGTTGGTATTCCCGGCGAGACTACTATATGAATATTAGATGTATTTCCACAAGCTCGTTGTTCATGCAATCTTCGTTTGTCATAGCTGTAATGTCTTAATTTTGATCTTATGGAACTTTATCAAGTATTTTCTCGCCGATCATGGGTGTAAGAAGTTTATAGGATTGCGGTTTTGATGCTTTATGGATATTTTCCAGTGGCTCGTACCAAGGATGTTTGCTCAAGGCATATTTGGAATGATGTACCGTGAGCACCTGTTTGGGGTGCAAATCTTTGATAGCGAGTGGAAGATCATCAGGCATTAGATGTATATAACGCCAGTCTTCATTATATTGTCCGTTTTCCATGATGGCTAGATCTATTTGTGGAAATCTTTTGCCGATCTCCGCAAAATGGGTATCGTACCCTCCGTCTCCCGATAGATATATTTGTTGCTTACCGTCTATCATAAATGAGGCCCATAGCGTTTGGGCGTTTTTTAATAATCGGTTTGAGAAATGACGGGCGGGCAAGCAGTATATTTGGCAGTCGTTATCAATGCGATAACTATCATACCAATCCATTTCCACGATGTGTTCCGGAGAGAATCCCCAATATTCAAAATATTCCCCTACGCCTAGTCCGCAGATTATGGTTCCTATACGATCTTTCAGTTGTTTAACCGTATAATAATCCAAATGATCCCAATGCTCGTGGGTAATTATCAAGAAATCAATATCAGGGATGTCCTCCGGCTTGTAGAGATCTGTGCCTTTAAATGGCTGAAACATCAAGGAGGCCGGAAACCTATTTGTTAATACGGGATCTATCAGAAATCGCTTGCCCCCGTTTTGGATCAAATAAGATGAATGACCAAACCAAATA
>OGGJ01001286.1_pt1 | contig 21407 bp, 18 predicted proteins | sample 1571071 | NCBI WGS metagenome assembly OGGJ01 (sample SAMEA2581954, study PRJEB24529) | metagenome | biome: Human gut stool | place: China | collected 2011
GCCGGCTTCGGCTGGGGAGCCGGAGCGGGTGCGGGAGCCGGTTTCACGGCCTCCGGAGCTTTCGGGGCCTCCTCCGCTTTCGCTGCGGGAGCCGCCGGCTGGGGTGCGGGTTTCACGGCCTCGGCCTCGGGTGCGGGCTTGGGCTGGGGAGCCGGAGCCGCCTTGGGCTTGGGCTTGGGCGAGAGGTCGATCTTGCCGAGGAACTTCGGCTGCTGAATCTCGTCCTTGACGCTGATGACGTTGCTTTTGATGACAACCTCCTTCTCTTCCTCGCGCTCCTGCTTCCTGGCTTCTTCGAGGGTTACGGTCGTCTGCTTCAGGGAGATGCGTTCGCGGATCGAATCACGTGCGCTGGCGGCGCTGCGGTTCGCCCCGAACTCCTTCTCCAGAACGGCGTAAGTCTCGGCATCGACCAGCGTGTTGGGCGATCCGTCGCTCTTGATGCCCTTCTTCTGCAGGAAGTCGGTGACGGTGTTCAGCCCCACCTTGAACTCCTTTGCAACCTGAATGAGCCTTAATTTTCTTTCATTACCCATATCTTGTCTCTTTTCCTTTCTTGTCTTGCTTTGATTATTCGAATTCGGCCTTCAGGATCTCCACGACCTTCTGCGCCTGCTCCAGTTCGAGGTCGGCGCGGGCGGCGATCTCCTCGACGGGGAGTTCCAGCACGCTCTTGGCGGTGTCGCATCCGGCGGCTTTCAGGGCGTCGATCACCCATCCGTCGATTTCGTCGGCGAACTCCGTGAGGGCCACGTCCTCCTCCTCGACCTCGCGGTAAACGTCGATGTCATAGCCGGTGAGCATTTTCGAGAGGCGGATGTTGAGACCTCCCTTACCGATGGCCAGCGACACCTGGTCGGGCTTGAGGTAGACCGAAGCGGTCATCTTCTCCTCGTCGATGGTGATCGACGACACCTTTGCGGGATTGAGCGAACGTTGGATCATCAGCGTCGGGTTTGCCGTGTAGTTCACCACGTCGATGTTCTCGTTGCGCAGCTCCTTGACGATCGAGTAGATGCGCGAACCCTTCATGCCGACGCAGGCGCCCACCGGGTCGATGCGCTCGTCGTAGGACTCCACGGCGACCTTGGCGCGCTCGCCGGGGATGCGGACGATCTTCTTGATGGTGATCAGACCGTCGAAAATCTCGGGAACCTCCTGCTCGAACAGCCGTTCGAGGAACTGGTTGGCCGTACGCGAGAGGATGATGCGCGGCTGGTTGTTGTTCATCTCGACCGACTTGACGATGGCCTTGATCGTGTCGCCCTTGCGGTAGAAGTCGTTGGGGATCTGCTCGGCCTTCGGGAGGATCAGCTCGTTCTCCTCGTCGTCGAGGATCAGCACCTCCTTTTTCCACACCTGGTAGACCTCGCCCGTGACGATGTCGCCGACCTTCTCCGAGTATTTTTCGTAGAGGCTGGCCTTCTCCAGATCGAGGATGCGCGAGGCGAGGTTCTGGCGCAGCGACAGCACGGCGCGGCGGCCGAACGAGGAGAGTTTGATCTCGTCGGCGTATTCGTCTCCAATCTCGTAGGTGGGGTCGATGGCCTTGACCTCCGAGACGGAAATCTGTGCGTTGGGGTCTTCGACGGCGTCGTCCTCGACGACCGTGCGGTTGCGCCAGATTTCGAGGTCGCCTTTCTCGGGGTTGATGATGACGTCGAAATTCTCGTCCGTTTCATACTGTTTTTGCAGCGCGTGGCGGAAGACGTCCTCCAGCACGCCGATCATCGTCGACTTGTCGATGTTCTTCAGCTCTTTGAACTCGGCAAAGTTGCTGATCAAATTCAGGTTGTCCATTTGAATGCGTTATCTTGTTTTGTTGTTCGTTGTTTGCGGTGTTTCATCGGCGTGCAGGGCTTTCTTCTCCGGAAAGCCTGCGTTCAGACACCGTCGGCCGCACGGTGCGGCGGCTTTATTTGAAGTCGAGCCACTCGCGGGTGTACTTGGCCTCGGAGAAGGGATAGGTGTGCGTAACCTGCACGAGCTGCTTGCGCTTCTTGCCTTCGACAGCCTGTTTCTCTTCGTAGGAGAGGGTGATGGCCTCGTCCGAGACCTCGTCCAGCCGGGCCAGGATCTTGATGCCGCTCGTGAGCAGCACCTCCACCGAACGGCCGGTGAGTTTGCGGTACTGGCGCAGGCTTTTCAGCTCCGAGCCGATGCCGGCCGACATGACCGTCAGCGAAAAATCCTCCTCGTCGCGGTCGAACTGCGCCTCGACGGCGCGGCTCAACTCCGCGCAGGCGTCGATGCCGACCGACGTGTCGCTGTCGATCGTCAGTTCGATTTCGTTGCCCGGGGTTGAGGTGCACTCCACCACGAACATATCGGAGCCTTCCAAATGACGTTCCGCCGCTTCGATTATCTTTTTCGTCTCTATCATAGTCGTTGAATTTCGGTCCGGTGTAAGTATGAAATAAGGGGACTGCCCGTCCCCTTACCCTTCACGCTGTCTTTCGACACCGCAAATATAGTGAAAAATTCCGATATACCAATATTTATACGCAAAATTTACTCCTCTTTGCAACGCGATTCGTAGGGTTTGATGATGCCGCGTTTCGAGGTGCGGATGAATTCGAGGAGCGTATCGCGCTCGGGACTTTGCGGAACCTGCTTTTCGACCTCGTCGCAACCGTTCAGGTAGTTCAGGCCGCTCTGGAAGAGGATGCGGCAGGCGTCGTGGATCTCGGCGATGCGTTCGTGCGAAAAGCCGCGGCGCGCAAGCCCGATCTTGTTGATGCCCGCGAAACGGAGCGTGTCGTTGCGCACGATGACGTAGGGCGGGAGGTCCTGCCCCAGCAGCGCGCCGCCCTGCACCATGGCGTGCGCCCCGATGTGGGTCCACTGGTGGACGGCGGCGTGGCCGCCGATGACCACCCAGTCGCCGACGTGCACTTCGCCGGCGAGCGACACGCGGTTGGCGATCACGCAGTTGCTGCCGATGATGCAGTCGTGCCCGATGTGGACGTAGGCCATCAGCAGGTTTTTCGAGCCGATGCGCGTGGTTCCGGTCGAGGCGGTTCCGCGGCTGATGGTCACGTACTCGCGGATGTCGTTGTCGTCGCCGATTTCGCAGGTGGTGATTTCGCCGGCGAATTTCAGGTCCTGCGGAAGGCATGCGACCGAAGCGGCGGTGTGGATGCGGCATCGCCTGCCGATGCGCGCCCCGTCGTGGATCACGGCTCCGGGACCGATCCAGCAGTCGTCGCCGATCACCGTGTCGCCCGCGATATAGGCAAATGGTTCCACCGTGACGTTGGCTCCGAGTTTGGCGTCGGGGTGGATATAGGCCAGGTTGCTGATCATTTCCTCTATTTTTTGTTTTTGACTACCTGCGCCATCATCACGGCCTCGCAGGCGAGCGTCTCGCCGACGAAAGCCTTGGCCTCCACGAGGGCGACGCCCCGGCGGATGGGTTCCAGCAGGTGGATTTCGAATTGCAGCGTGTCGCCCGGAACGACCTTGCGCTTGAATTTCACGCCGTCGATCTTCATAAAGTAGGTCGAGTAGTTCTCCGGGTCGGGGACGTTGCTCAGGACCATGATGCCGCTGCACTGCGCCATGGCCTCGACGATCAGCACGCCCGGCATCACCGGCTCCTCGGGGAAGTGGCCCACGAAGAACGGTTCGTTCATCGTCACGTTCTTGATGCCCGCCACGGACGAGGAATCGCAGTGGAAAATGCGATCCACCAGCAGGAACGGCGGACGGTGGGGCAGCATGCGGCGGATGTCGTTGATGTCGTAGAGCGGCGGCTTGCGGCAGTCGTAGGTGTAGCGGGGTTTCTCGCCTCCGCGGCGGATGGTCTGCTTGAGCTGCTTCATAAACTCCGTGTTGGCGAAGTGTCCCGGGCGGGTGGCCCAGACGCGGCCCTTGATCCGTACGCCCAGCAGCGCGAAGTCGCCCAGCAGGTCGAGCAGCTTGTGGCGCGCCAGCTCGTTGTTGCAGCGCAGTTCGAGGTTATTGAGGTAGCCCGCCTTGATCTCGATGTCGGGCTTGTTGAAGACCTTCTTGAGCTTGTCCAGCTGTTCGTCGGGCACGGGGTTTTCCACCACCACGATGGCGTTGTCCAGGTCGCCGCCCTTGATCAGGTTCATGTTGATCAGCGGCTCCAGCTCGTGCAGGAAGACGAACGTGCGGCAGGGCGAAATTTTTCGGGCGAAGTCGTCGCCGGGGTTGAAGGTGGCGTACTGGTTGCCGATGACCTTCGAATTGTAGTCCACGTGCACCGAGACGGAGAATTCGTCGTCGGGGTAGAGGATGATCGCCACGCCCTTCTCGGGGATCGTGTAGACCATCTTTTCGGTCACGTGGTAGAACTGCCGCTCGGCGTCCTGATCCGCCAGTCCGGTCTCGGTGATGGCCCGGGCGTATTCGCGGGCCGAGCCGTCCATGATGGGGGTCTCGGGGGCGTCGATGTCGATCACGGCGTTATCCACGCCGAGGGTCCAGAGCGCCGACATGATGTGCTCGATGGTGTGCACGCGGTGGCCGCCGGCTTCGACGGTCGTGCCGCGCGAAGTGTCTACGACGTTGTCGCACAGGGCGGGAATTATGGGTTGTCCTTCGAGGTCGGTGCGGCGGAATACGATTCCGGTTCCGGCCTCGGCGGGATTCACGGTCATGGTAACTTTGACGCCCGTATGCAGGCCCTTTCCCGAAAATGAGATCGGCGCCTTCAGCGTTTGTTGTTTGGTTGACATAAGCGGTGTTTCTATATATTTGCGCGCAAAGATAGGAAATTTTCGGTAAAAAACGCTACTTTTGCTCAAAATTCCGATACACCGCAATGACTGAAACACCCCGTGACGACAAACCGAAACCCGCCCGCAGGCCGCGTATCAAACTGCCCTTCGACAACCGCAGGGAGGATATGGGGTCGTGGACCTACGACCATCGTATCGGCCTGTGCGTCACGTTGATCGCCTATCTGGCGCTGATGATCGTCTTCGTCTCGTCGAAGATCGTCGTGGGCCGGCGCACGCACCAGCAGGGCATGTATATCGACCTTCAGACGCTGGCCGAAATGGAGCAGGAGCGCGACCGCCTGGAGCGCGAGGTGCGCGAGCGCCAGCGGCAGGAGGAGATCGACTGGCGGAGCATCCGCAACCAGGCGTCGAACGAAAACGCCCTGAACGAGAAGCTCCGCGACGACCGCGGGACCAACGCTGCGGCGCTGAACGAGGCGGCGGCCGAGGCCGAGGCGCGGATGCGCGCCAACCGCGAGGCCTACGAGCAGGGGCTTGCCGAGGAGCGGGCCATCCGCGAACGCCGCGGGAAGGAGGACGGCGCGGAACGTCAGGACCGCAAGGTCAAGGGGCGCGTCACGGTGTCGTTCTCGATTGCCGATCCCGTGCGCACGTCGCGTTATCTGGAGGTCCCGGCCTATCTGTGCGAGGGCGGGGGCGACGTGACGGTTTCGGTCACGGTGGACCGTGCGGGCAAGGTGACCGGCGCGCGCGTCACCGAGGGCGGCGACGACTGCATGCGCGAGTCGGCCCTGCGCGCCGCCCGCAATTCGTTGTTCAACATCGACAACTCGGCGCCCGCCCGTCAGACGGGAACCATCACTTATATCTTCATTCCCCAATGATTTCGGATGATTGCGGCCTGCCTGCCGCACATCCTGGGGCATCTCGAGCGTTGTCCGTTCGGAATTTTGCCGCTTGTTGGCCGGCAGTCGACCGCGGGCGGAAGCCGCGGAAGACGTTTCCCGGCAAAAAGAAGGCCTTTTTGGGGCGGCTCTGTGTCGGGAAAAACGGCTTTTTTTATGGATAATTTCGGCTTCGGCCGCGGATTTGTCCGAAAAAAACGTAACTTTGTAGCCGACGTAATTTTCCGAACCGTTAGATGCGTAAACTGCTTTTCATCGTGCTGGCCTTCACGGCGTGCCTGCTCTTTCCGGAGGGCGGCGACGGTGCGTGCATCCGGCAGCAGGCGCCCTCTGCGGCCTTCTCGGCGGGCGATATGCACACCGACGAGTGGCAGTGCGAGCGTACGTACAATTCGGATCTGAACCACCAACCCCGTGTGCTCCGGGAGGCGGAATCCTGCCCGGCGCAGCCTTCGTTCCGTTACGGCGACCGGCAAGTTCCGGCCGAACGCGCCGTCGTGCGCGGCGCCGCTTCGTGGGGCTGTGGTACGGGAGTTGCCAAGTTAACCGCTGCGTTCCAAACCTTCGATCTCTCCGCCGGACCGCATGCCGTGGATTACTATGTCTACCGGCTGCGGCGGCTCATTATTTAGCGTGCGGTATTTCCCGAACGGTTCGCCGTTCTGTTTGCCTGAAATACGAACGTCTGATAATGAAAGAGATATGGATAAGATTAAAATTTGCGAGGCGATGTACGCCTTGCCCGGGGAGGTTGTGGTGCGCCGCCGCAAATCCCTCGTACTGCCTGCCGCGCTGCTTGCGGCCGGCGTGGCGATACTGGTTCTGAATCACGTTTACGGAGCCTCGATGACCAACAACCTCCGCTCGTCGGCGGTGTTCATCGGCGGTTCGCTGGCCCTGGCGGGGATGATCACGCTCGCGGCGCGCTTTTTCAGCGCCGAGGGCGCGCCCTACTACCGTGCCGGACGCAGTTCCTGCGCTACGACGAACTCTACTTCGAGCGCTCCCAGAGCCGCGATGTGGTGGCCCTCGTGGCGGAAGGCAATGTGGAACGGCTGCTGGCAATGCCTCATGCGCGGGTTCCGGCGGTCTCCGTGGCCATGTACCGTACGCCCGACAACCGCTTCGCCGCCATGCAGGCCTTCGAGTACGCGGACCTGGAATACCGGCCGCTGACCCGGTTGCAGATCAGCCCGCAGAAAGAGGGGGCTTGCGAGGCGTAGGGTTCGTCGCTGCGCTCCGGGACCGGAACTGCGCCCGCTGAATTTTGGATACGAAAAAACAGATTGGACAGATGATAGACATCAGTGGTGAAAATGTAGTATTGGTCGGTGCGTTGCTGCTCTTCGTGGCGGTGATGGCCGGCAAGGTCGCTTACCGCTTCGGCGCCCCCGCGTTGCTGCTCTTTCTGGGGGTCGGCATGTTGTTCGGGCTGAATTTCATTTCGTTCCGCTCGGTCGAAATGACGCAGTTCGTCGGTATGATCGCGCTGTGCATCATCCTCTTCACGGGCGGTATGGACACCTCCTTCCAGGAGATAAAGCCGATCATCGGGCCGGGCGTCGTGCTGGCCACGGTGGGAGTGGTCATGACGGCCATGGTGCTGGCGGGCTTCGTCTGGCTCGTCGCTCCGTGGCTCGATCTGGAGATCTCCTTCGCGCTGGCGCTGCTGCTGGCCGCCACGATGTCCTCGACCGACTCGGCGTCGGTCTTCTCGATCCTGCGAAGCAAGAAGCAGGGTCTCAAACAGCATCTCCGTCCGCTGCTGGAGCTGGAGAGCGGCTCGAACGACCCGATGGCCTACATGCTTACGATCCTGCTGATCGGCGTGGTCACCAACTCCCAGGGCGGGGGCGGTCTGGGCATGAGCGCCCTCTATTTCGTGGTGCAGCTGGTCGTCGGCACGCTTTCGGGTTACCTGATCGGGCGGCTGGCTGTGTGGACGATCAACAAGATCAACCTGGCCAACCACTCGCTCTACTCGGTGCTGCTGCTGGCCTTCATCTTCTTCGCCTTCGCCTTCACGGACCTCGTCAAGGGCAACGGCTACCTGGCGGTTTACCTCGCGGGTCTGGTCGTGGGCAACCATAAGCTGGCGCAGAAACGCTCGCTGACGGTCTTCTTCGACGGTTTCACGTGGCTCATGCAGATCGTGATGTTCCTCACGCTGGGACTTTTCGTCAACAGCGACGAACTGCTGCGTCCCGAGGTGCTGATCCTCGGCGGTGCGGTCGGCGCGTTTATGATCCTCGTGGCGCGTCCCGTCACGGTTTTCGCCTGCCTGCTGCCGTTCCGGCGCTTCACGACCAAGGCGCGTCTCTATGTTTCGTGGGTGGGCCTGCGCGGCGCCGTGCCGATCCTGTTCGCCATCTACCCGATGATGGCGGGCGTCGAGCACGCCGAGCTGCTGTTCAACGTGGTCTTCCTCTCGACGATCATCTCGCTTCTGGTGCAGGGCACGACCGTGAGCGGCATGGCCAATCTGCTGGGGCTGGCCTACGAGGAGCGCGAATCGGCCTTCAACGTCGAGATGCACGAGGAGATGAAGTCGGCGCTGACGGAGGTCGAGGTCAACGAGAACCTGCTCGCCAGCGGCCATACGCTCAAGGACATCACCCTGCCCGAGAATACGCTGGTGATGATGGTCTGCCGCGACGGGGAGTACTTCGTGCCGCAGGGGAAGACGGAACTCAAGCTGGGTGACAAGCTGCTGGTTATTTCGGACCGCAGCGAGGAGCTGGCAAGCACCTATAAGGACATGGGCATCGACGACGTGATGAAGCTCGGGTAGCTTTCAACGCTCATTGCCTGCGAATTACGGCCCGGGACGCATCCTGTGCCGTGCCTCCCTCCGGCGGATTTCCGCCCGAATCTCCGGCGATTCTGTCGCCGGGGATTCTTTTTTTTGCCCGTTCTGTTCCGTATGTCGGCGATTTTTTGTACCTTGAACCGTGAAAAGGAGATTTTCGCTCTGAAATCCGAACCGGAATCCGGAGCGTCTCTTCGTTTCGGTTTGCGACGCGTGATATGTCTTTGCGGCGTCAAACAAATAGGAAAGATTAAAAAGAAAGCCGGCATTCGGCAAAAAGTTGTACTTTTGCCTTGTTCGCGGACGCTTCCTGCGGCGGCCGGCCCCGACCATGAAACTGCTGAAACCCACATACCTGCTGCGAACCCTGCTGCTGCTCTGCGCCGTAGCGGTCGTGTCGTCCGCCTGCGAGCGGAACGAAACGCAGTCGCTGTCGGACAAACTGGACCACATGATCGCCAACCGGCAGGTTTACGACTGCCAGAAGGAGCAGCGTATCGCCGAACTGCGGCATCTGTTGAGCGTGAGCGGCCTGACTCCCGCCCAGGAGTACGAGATCAACGACAGGCTGTTCGGCGAATTCCACAAGTACAAACTCGACTCGGCCATCCGCTACATGGAGCGCAACGTCCTGCTGGCGCGTCGTCTGGGCGACCGCCGCAAGGGCTGTCTTTCGGGAATCCGCCTGGCGGAACTCTACTCGTCGACGGGCATGTCCATCGAGGCGAAGCGGATGCTGGACTCGATCGACCGCCGGTCGGTGCCCCGCGACATGCTGGCGACCTATTACAAGGCTTACAACCGTTTCTACCAGCAATACGTGGCTTTCAGCGGACAGAGACACTTCCGCGAGCTGGAGGAACGCTATCAGGATTCGGTGATCATGTTTGCCGACACGGTTTCGGTGCGTTACAAGCTCGACCGGCTCTACCAGATGAGCCGCCGCAACCAGTCGCACGAAATGGAGGTCCGGCTGCTCGGGTTTCTGAACAGCCTCGAACCCGATTCGCAGCTCTACGCCGAGTGCGCCTATTCGGTGGGCAGTTTCTACCGCCGCCGCGGGGACGACTGGCTGGCGCGGAAGTACTACATGCTGTCGGCGATGACCGACATCCGGAACTCCACGAAGGAGAACGCCGCCTTCCAGGCGCTCGCGACGCTTTATTACCGTCACGACGATCTTTTCCGTGCGTTCCGCTACACGCAGGCGGCCGTCGAGGACGCGCTTTTCTCCAACGTGCAGTTCCGCACGGTCCAGATGTCGGAACTTTACTCGATCATCATTGCCTCGCACCAGGCCAAAGAGTCCCGCACCAAACACAAGCTGCAATACTATCTGGTGCTGATCAGCGTGCTGTCGGCGGTGCTGGTGCTGCTGTTCGTCTACCTGTACAAGCAGCTTCGCAGGGTCTACCGCATCAAGGAGGAGCTTTCGCAGACCAATGCGAAGCTGGCTCGGCTCAACGAGGAGCTGGGCGAGAAGAACGAGCAGCTGTCGGACTCCAATGCCGTCAAGGTGCAGTACATCGCGCGGTTCTTCGACCTTTGCTCCATGTACATCGACAAAATGGACGATTACCGCAAGTCGCTCAAGAAGCTGGCCCAGGACCGGAAGTTCGACGAACTCAACAGACGGCTCAAATCGACCTCGATGCTCGAGGACGAGCAGGACGAACTCTACAAGAATTTCGACGCCATCTTCCTGAACCTCTATCCGTCGTTCGTCGAGGACTTCAACGCCCTGCTGACCGAGGACGAGCGGATCGTGCTCAAGCAGGAGGACCTGCTGAACAAGGAGCTGCGGATTTACGCCCTGCTGCGTCTGGGCATCACCGACAGCGTGAAGATCGCTTCGTTCCTGCGCTGTTCGCTTTCGACCGTCTATAACTACCGGACCAAGGTGCGCAACAAGGCGGCCATCTCGCGCGAGGAGTTCGAAAAGATGGTCATGAAGATCGGAACGGCCCATAAAACGGACGTCTGACCATTCCAGATCGTCTACATTTTTCGGGTTGTTTCAGAATGTAATAAATTGTTAATTAGAGATATGGTTCGAATTGGGTTCTACATTTTCCGCTTCAGTTTTCAAACCGAAGGTTATTCGGGCTAATTTTGTAATCGAGGTGGTGCGCCTGCCGGTATTTTCCTTCGGAAACGGGAGGCGCGGCGCTGAACCTAACTTTTAACCGACCTTATTGACTACACGATGAATCCTGTAAAAGTTGGCCTTATCGGCTTCGGCAGAATGGGAGGTTTCTACCTCGACGAGATGCAGAAAAGCGGCAGGTGGGACGTTGCGTACATCTGCGACGTCTGCGCCGAATCGCGGGACCTGGCGCGCAAACTGGCCCCCGGGGCGAAGGTTGTGGATGACGAACAGGTTATTTTCGACGATCCCGAAGTGCAGGTCGTGGGGCTGTTCGCTCTGGCCGACTCGCGCAAATCGCAGATCGAGCGGGCTTTCGCCGCGGGCAAGCACGTCATCGCTGAAAAACCCATTTCCGACAGTATCGAAAACGAATGGCAGGCCGTCGAGCTGGCCGAGAACACGCCCTTGTTCTCGACGGTGAACCTCTACCTGCGCAACTCCTGGTATCACAATACGATCAAAGATTTCATCGCCCAGGGCGAGATCGGCGAACTGGCCATCATCCGGGTCTGCCACATGACTCCGGGACTGGCTCCGGGCGAGGGCCACGAATACGAAGGTCCCGCGTTCCACGACTGCGGCATGCACTACGTGGACATCGCACGCTGGTATGCCCAGTCGGAATTCAAGACCTGGAATGCCCAGGCCGTGCGGATGTGGAACTACAAGGACCCCTGGTGGCTGCAATGCCACGGCACGTTCGAGAACGGCGTGGTGTTCGACATCACCCAGGGGCATGTCTACGGCCAGCTGGCCCAGACCCAGACCCACAATTCCTATGTGGACATCATCGGTACGAAGGGCATCGCACGCATGACGCACGATTTCAAGACGGCGATCGTCGAGCTGCACGGCGTGACGCAGACCCACCGCCTCATCCAGCCCTACGGGGGCAAGAACATCGACACCCTTTGCAAGCTCTTCGCCGAGTCGATCGAGACGGGCCGCCGCAGCGAGGCGCTCCCGGAGTTCCGCGACGCGGCGCTGGCCTCGGAGTACGCCTGGCGGTTCCTGCGCGACGCGCGGGAGCACGACCTCCCGGCCATCGGGGAACTGGAGACCCTGCGGCAGATCCGCGAACGCCGCCGCACGATGAAGGACGGCTACGGCCTGCTGCGCAAACACGCATGACAATCGCATAACCCTAAAACTACCTGAACTTATGAATCATCTGTTATTTATCGGCGTGGGACAAATCGTCATCATCGCGCTTGTCGTGCTGCTGCTGTTCGGCGGCACGAAGATCCCGGAATTGATGAAGGGCCTCGGCAAAGGCTACAAGATCTTCAAGGACGAGGTCGACAACATCGAAAAGAACATCAAATAACCTCAATACTAACTCAAATTAAACCTCGAAACGATGGCAAAAGAAATGTCAAGAAGAACGTTCCTGAAGCAGGGAGCGGCTGCCGCGATCGGTTTAGCGGTCGTACCCAGCACGGTTCTGGGTAAGAAATTCGGCTACACGGCCCCCAGCGACAAACTCAACATCCTGGGCGTCGGCGTCGGCGGACGCGGCGCTTCGGTGCTGAAGGGCCTGGAGAGCCAGAACATCATCGGCCTGTGCGATGTCGACTGGAAATACGCCGACCACATTTTCAAACGTTATCCTGCGGCCAAGAAGTTCAACGACTACCGCAAGATGTACGACGAGATGCTCAAGTCGGCCGATGCCGTGATGGTCGCTACGGCGGACCACACGCACGCCATCATCGCCGCCGACGCCATCACCGCCGGCAAGCACGTATATTGCGAAAAACCGCTGACCCACACCGTCTACGAGTCGCGCCTGCTGACCAAGCTGGCCGACAAGTACAAGGTGGCCACGCAGATGGGCAACCAGGGCGCATCGGCCGAAGGCGTGCGCAAGGTCTGCGAATGGATCTGGAACGGCGAGATCGGCGAGGTGCGCCGCGTGGACACCTTCACCGACCGTCCCATCTGGCCGCAGGGCCTGGCGCGTCCCGAGGAGGATATGCGCATCCCCAAGACGATGAACTGGGACGCCTTCATCGGTCCGGCTCCCTATCGTCCCTACAACGCCGCCTATACGCCGTGGAACTTCCGCGGATGGTGGGATTTCGGTACGGGTGCGCTGGGCGACATGGCCTGCCATATCCTGCACCCTGTGTTCAAGGGGCTGAAACTGGGCTATCCGACCAAGGTGGAGGGCAGCTCGACGCTGCTGCTGAACGAGTCCGCTCCCTCGGCACAGCGCGTGAAGTTCATCTTCCCGGCCCGCGACAACATGCCGAAGGTGGCCATGCCCGAAGTCGAGGTGCACTGGTACGACGGCGGTCTGATGCCGGAGCGTCCCGCAGGGCTTCCCGCCGGCAAGAACCTGAACGTGAGCGGCGGCGCCGCCATCTTCTACGGTACGAAGGACACGCTGATCTGCGGCTGCTACGGCAAGGACCCCTATCTGGTTTCGGGCCGTGTTCCCGAGGCTCCGAAGGTGCTGCGCGAGATCACCGAGTCGCACCAGATGGACTGGGTGCGCGCCTGCAAGGAGGACGCCGACGACCGCGTGCTTTCGGCATCGGACTTCAGCGAAGCCGGACCGTTCAACGAAATGGTCGTTATGGGCGTGCTGGCAGTCCGCCTCCAGGGCCTCAATCAGGTGCTGGAGTGGGACGGTCCGAACATGCGTTTCACGAACATCCCGGACGACGCCATGATCAAGACGGTCATCAAGGACGGCTTCCACATCAAGGACGGACACCCGACCTTCGACAAGACCTGGACCGATCCCGTGAACGCACAGCAGTTCGCCCAGGAGCTGATCAAACACACCTACCGCGACGGTTGGGCGCTTCCCGCCATGCCGCGCTGATTAACTAACCTGTCCGTAAAACTTTAAAAAAACAGAAAGAATATGAAAAAGACCCTTTTATTCTCGGTATGCGCGGCTCTGACCGCATCGCTGGTTTCGTGCGGCGGCCCCGGCGGCAAGGCCAAGACGGCTGAAACGGCCGATGCCAAAACCGCCAAGAAAGCCGTTCCCGAATACACCGTTGTCGACAACGCACAGGTGGACCTCGCCTCGTTCCCGCAGGACAAGGACGGTTACTACGTGATTTTCGACGGCAAGACGCTCAACGGCTGGCGCGGCTACGGCAAGGACAAGGCTCCTTCGCGCTGGACGGTGGAGGATGGCGCCATCAAGTTCAACGGCTCGGGCGGCGGCGAGGCCCAGACGGGCGAGGGCGGCGACCTGATCTTCGCCAAGAAGTTCAAGAACTTCGAGCTGGAGATGGAGTGGAAGGTTTCGAAGGGCGGCAACTCGGGCATCTTCTACCTGGCCCAGGAGGTTACGACCCAGAAGGACGGCAAGACCAAGTACGAGCCGATCTACATCTCGTGCCCCGAGTATCAGGTGCTCGACAACACCAACCATCCCGATGCCAAGCTGGGTGTCGACGGCAACCGCCAGTCGGCGTCGCTCTACGACATGATCCCCGCCGTTCCGCAGAACCAGAATCCCTTCGGCGAGTGGAACAAGGCCAAGATCATGGTTTACAAAGGCACGGTCGTACACGGCCAGAACGACAAGAACGTCGTGGAGTACCACCTGTGGACTCCCCAGTGGACCGAGATGCTGGAGAACAGCAAGTTCAGCTCCGAGAAGTGGCCCCTGGCGTTCGAGTTGCTGAACAACTGCGGCGGTGAGAACCACGAAGGCTACATCGGCCTTCAGGACCACGGCGACGACGTCTGGTTCCGCAATATCCGTGTCAAGATTCTCGATTAAGGGCTTCTTACGATGAGAAACAGGCTATTCGCAGTCATCTGCGTCCTCCTCGCTCTGGCGATGCTCCCCGGCGGAGCATCCGCCAAAGCGAAGAAGGCCCCGAAGAAGGACATCGGTATCCAGCTCTATTCGGTGCGCAGCCTGATCGGGGTTTTCGGCAAGAGCCAGGGCGATTACAAACCCGTCCTGAAACAGCTCGCCGACATGGGCTACACTTCGGTCGAGGCCGCCAGCTACAAGGACGGAATGCTCTACGGGCAGACTCCCGAGCAATTCCGCAAGGATGTCGAGGATGCCGGTATGCGGGTGATTTCCACGCACTGCACGCTCAACCTCTCCGACGAGGAGCTGGCGAGCGGCGATTTCTCGAAGGCCCTCGCTTGGTGGGACGAGTGCATCGCGGCGCACAAGGCCGCCGGTGCGGAATATATCGTGGTCCCCTCGATGCGTAAGATTTCGACGCTCAAGGATTTGCAGACCTACTGCCGCTATTTCAACGAGGTGGGTGCGCGCTGTGCGGCCGCCGGCATGAAGTTCGGCTACCACAACCACTCGCGCGAGTTCGAGAAGATCGAGGATAAGGTCATGCTGGACTACATGCTCGAAAACACCGATCCCGACAAGGTGCTGTTCGAAATGGACGTCTACTGGACTGTGATGGGCAAGGCCAGCCCGGTGGACTACTTCAAGAAGTATCCGGGGCGTTTCCGGCTCCTGCACATCAAGGACCGCCGTGAGATCGGCCAGAGCGGCATGGTGGGCTTCGACGCCATCTTCGCCAACGCGCGGGAAGCCGGCGTGGAGAACATCATCGTCGAGATCGAAGGTTCGAGCTACAACGACATCGTGCGCAGCGTCCGCGAATGCGCCGATTACCTGCTCGAAGCGCCTTTCGTCACGGCTTTTTTCCGGGACAAATAACGCCTTCCGGCAGCGTTGCGCATATCCGGCCGTCCGCAAGGACGGCCGGATATTTCGTTTTGTCGTTTTTGGCTGCTGCCGTGGTTTTTCCGCTGAATTATCGCTAATGTTGCGGGTGGAGGCCGGCACGGATGCTTTTGTGCCGTTTGTGCCGTTTGTGCCGTTTGTGCCGGGTGCGGCCGATACGGGCGGAAACATACACTGAAAAACGGGACCATCGAAAGATGGTCCCGTTTTTATGGTGGAGAATACGAGATTCGAACTCGTGACCTCTTGCATGCCATGCAAGCGCTCTAGCCAGCTGAGCTAATCCCCCTTGTTGTGGGTGCAAAGATAATCGGATTTTTTTATTTCCACAATTTTCGGCCCGAAAAATCGGCTCCGGAATTGAACTTTTTTCGAAAAAACATCCCGAAGCTCTTCGGAACGCTTCCGGAAGCCCGTCGCTGAAGGGTTTCTCCGACATCTGGGCCTCGGCCGAGAACATCAGCCATTGGGACATCGGGCTGGCTGGAGGGGTGCTGATTGCCAAACCCGGGAACCGGGCGATGATCTATGCCGCCACGACGCTCGACAACGGCCGCAGATGAAGCGGCAGGGTGCGGCATACGGCATGGCTGGCAGTCCGGTGATCGCCAATATGCAGCGCCTGCTGGAGAATATCGTCCGCAAATCGGCCAATGTCTATTGATTCCCGGTTGCGGGGAGGGTTTCCTCCACCTGCCGAAACCCCTCCCTCTTGCCGAAACCCCTCTCTCCTGCCGAAACCCCTCTCTCCTGCCGAAACGAACGGCGGACCCTTTTCCGGGGTCCGCCGTTTCGTTGTCCGGATGCCGGCTTCCCGGCTGTGGGACTATTCCACCTCCCAGGTGGCTCCCGAGCGGAGCAGGTCGTCCACGCAGTGAATTTTGCTCGCGGCTTTGACCTCCTCGACCTGCTTCTCCACGGCGCGGTCGTAGACCGAGTCGTCCTCGACCGAGCGGATTACGCCCAGCGCTACCGGGTAGTCGGGGTATTTCATCGCCGCCAGCATCGAGTGCAGCGTGGTGTCGCGCTCGTGGGCGTCGTGCGTCAGCACGTCGTCCAGCGTGTAGCCGTCCTGGCCCACGGTCACCACCTTGAGTTTCATGTTCTCGAACACGATGCCCTTTTCGTTGTTGGCGCCGAAGAGCATTTTCTCTCCGTGGCGCAGCGTCACCGTGCGTTCGGCGCGCGTGGCCTTGTCGGCTGCGAAGTCTGCATGGGTCTTATCGTTGAAAATCACGCAGTTCTGCAACGCTTCGATCACCGACATGCCCGTATGTCTGGCCGCGGCGATCATGCACTCCTTCGAGAGGGCGACCTCCATGTCGATCGTGCGGGCGAAGAACGTGCCCTTGGCGCCGATGACCAGTTCGCCGGGGTTGAACGGCTTCTCGACCGTTCCGTAGGGCGAGGTCTTGGTGATCTTGCCCAGCTTCGAAGTGGGGGAGTACTGGCCCTTCGTGAGGCCGTAAATCTCGTTGTTGAACAGGATGACGTTGAGGTCCACGTTGCGGCGGATGGCGTGGATGAAGTGGTTGCCGCCGATGGCCAGCGAGTCGCCGTCGCCGGTGGTGACCCACACCGAGAGGCGCGGGTTGGCCGTTTTGACGCCCGTCGCCACGGCGTTGGCGCGCCCGTGCACGGAGTGGAACCCGTAGGTCTTCATGTAGTAGATGAACCGCGACGAGCATCCGATGCCCGACACGAACGTGAACAGGTTGTGGGGCGTGTCGAGCGCGTCGGCGATTTCGGGCAGCGCGCGCTGCACGGCGCTCAAAATCGCGTGGTCGCCGCATCCGGGACACCAGCGTACCTCCTGGTCGCTCTTGAAATCCGCAGGGGTGTATTTGTAGTCTGCCATGGTTACTTCAGTAAGGATTCGAATTTCTGTTTAAGTTCTGCGACCGTGAAGGGCAGTCCCTCGCACTTGTTGTACTGTTCGTAGGGGAACTCCTGGAAGTTCTGGCGCAGATAGGCCGCGAACTGTCCTTCGTTCAGCTCGCAGACGACGATCCTGCGGAACTTCGCGAAGATGTCGCGCACCCCCTTCGGCAGCGGGTTGATGTAGTTGAAATGGCACAGCGAGACCTTTTTGCCTTCGCGGCGCATTTCGTCCACGGCGTTTTGCAGGTGGCCGCGCGTGCCGCCCCAGCCTACGACCAGCAGGTCGCCTTCCGCATCGCCCCAGACGGCCTGTGCGGGAATGTCGTCGGCGACTTTGGCCACCTTCGCCGCGCGGGTGTCGGTCATCTTCTGGTGGTTGGCCGGGTCGTGCGAGATGCAGCCCTTCACGCAGTCCTTCTCCAGTCCGCCCACGCGGTGCTCCAGACCCACTTTGCCGGGGAACGCCCAGCCGCGGGCCAGTTTTTCGTTGCGCACATAGGGCATGAACCCTCCTTCGGGAGCCTTGTCCACGATCGGGGGCTGAATGGCGGGGTAGTCCTTCATCTCGGGGATCCGCCACGGCTCGGAGCCGTTGGCGATGAATCCGTCGGTCAGCAGGATCACGGGCGTCATGTGCTCCATGGCCAGGCGTCCGGCTTCGAAGGCGTAGTGGAAGCAGTCGCTGGGCGACGATGCCGCCACGACGATCACCGGGCACTCGCCGTTACGGCCGTAAAGCGCCTGCTGGAGGTCGCTCTGCTCGGTTTTCGTCGGCAGGCCCGTCGAGGGTCCTCCGCGCTGTACGTCCACCACGACCAGCGGCAGTTCGGTCATCACCGCCAGTCCCAGCGCCTCGCTCTTGAGCGACAGTCCGGGTCCCGAGGTGGTCGTCACGGCGAAATTGCCCGCGAAGGCCGCGCCGATGGCCGTGCAGATGCCGGCTATCTCGTCCTCGGCCTGCACGGTCTTCACCCCGAGGTCCTTGCGTTTGGCCAGTTCTTCGAGGATCACCGTGGCCGGGGTGATCGGGTACGAACCGCAGAAGAGCGGCAGGCCCGCCTTCTCGGCCGCGGCGCAGAGTCCCCACGCCGTGGCGACGTTGCCGTTGATCGACCGGTAGGTGCCCTTTTCGCGGGGAGCCGGGGCCACGGTGTAGTTGTTGGCGAACTGGTGGGTGTTTGCGGCGTAGTTATAGCCTGCCGCTATGGCCAGCTTGTTGGCCTGGGCCACGGCGGGATTTTTCTTGGCGAATTTCCCGTCGAGGTATTTGAGTGCGTAATCCTCCGGACGGTCGAACAGCCAGAAGCAGATGCCCAGTGCGAACATGTTCTTGCACTTGACGACGGCCTTGTTGTCGAGTCCGGTTTCTTTCAGCGCCTCGCGCGTCATGGAGGTGATGTCGGGAACGACGACGTTGTATTCGTCGAGCTTGAGTTCTGCCAGCGGATCGAGGGTTGCGAATCCCGCCTTCTTGAGATGTTCTTCGGTGATCGAATCGCCGTCGAGGATGACCGTCGCGCCCGGCTTGAGCCACTTTCGGTTGGCCTTGAGCGCCGCGGGGTTCATCGCCACCAGCACATCGCAGTAGTCACCGGGATTCAGCTCGCGGTGGTCGCCGAAATGGACCTGGAAGCCCGAAACGCCCGCAACGGTTCCCTGCGGGGCGCGGATTTCGGCGGGGTAGTCGGGGAAGGTCGAGATGCCGTTTCCCAACAGCGCCGAAGTGTCGGAAAAGAGCGTGCCCGTGAGCTGCATGCCGTCGCCCGAATCGCCCGAAAAGCGGATCACGACGTCCTGCAACTCCCGCACTTTTGATTGTTCCATGATTTTGGTTTCAGATTATGGGTTAACAACGATTTCGCAAATATACAGTGACTGATTGGGGCAAAACGGCGAATTTGTTCGCAGTCCATGCCGAACCGATCCTGTCCGTTATGCAAATATATTAAATAAATTGTCATATCGGACTTTTTCGGGCGATTTTTTAGCTTTCCGTTCCGTGTCTGTCGGTTTTTTGCGTCCCGGATCGCTAATTCGCTGTAATTCAAAAGATAACTTTTTGTTGCGATCGTCGCTGAAAAACCTTTTCGGACTCCGTTCTTTCGGATGCGCTCCGCATGCCGCCGGAATTTCGGGCCGAAAAGCGGCGATCCGGCCGATTTTTTTCATTCCGGTGCGGTTTCCTCGTTCTTTTGGGCTACTTTTGCAGTTTCAAATTCAGATTTTAAGGATGATTACAGTTTCGAATTTAGAGGTGCAATACGGAAAACGGGTTCTTTTCAAGGATATCAATCTCAAATTCACCCCGGGCAACTGCTACGGTGTGATCGGGGCCAACGGGGCGGGGAAGTCCACGTTCCTCAAAGTGCTCAGCGGCGAGGTGACCCCGTCGCGGGGCAACGTGGCCTTCGGCCCGGGCGAACGCCTGTCGGTGCTCAAGCAGGACCACTTCGCCTATGACGGGTTTACGGTCCTCGACACGGTTCTGATGGGGCATCAGCCGCTGTGGGAGACGATGAAGGAGAAGGAGGCGTTGTACGCCAAGCCCGACTTTTCGGAGGAGGACGGTCTCCGGGCCGGGGAGCTGGAGGAGCGGTTCGCGGAGATGCAGGGCTGGAACGCCGAGAGCGACGCCGCCAACCTGTTGAGCAGCCTCGGGGTCCGGGAAGCCCTGCACGGCCAGCTGATGCGCGATTTGAGCGCCAAGGAGAAGGTGCGCGTGCTGCTGGCGCAGGCCCTGTTCGGCAAACCCGACAACCTGCTGCTCGACGAGCCGACCAACGACCTCGACCGGACGACGATCGCGTGGCTGGAGAACTACCTGTCGAATTACGAAAACACGGTGCTGGTCGTCTCGCACGACCGCCACTTCCTCGATTCGGTGTGCACGCATACGGTCGATATTGATTACAGCGACATCAACCTTTTCTCGGGCAATTACAGCTTCTGGTACGAATCGAGCCAGCTCGCCCTGCGCCAGCAGCAGAACCAGAACAAGAAGGCCGAGGAGAAGAAAAAGGAATTGCTGGAATTCATCCAGCGGTTCAGCGCCAACGTCGCCAAGTCGAAGCAGACGACTTCGCGCCGGAAGATGCTCGAACGGCTCAACATCGAGGAGATCAAGCCCTCGATGCGCAAATACCCGGGCATCATTTTCCAGCCCGAACGCGAGGCGGGCACGAAGATCCTCGGGGTCGACGAGTTGAGCAAGACGGTGAACGGCGAACGGCTTTTCAGCGACGTCAGCTTCACGGTCGAGAAGGGCGACAAGATCGCCTTCCTGGCGCGCGATCCGCGTGCCGTGTCGGCGCTGTTCGACATTCTGGTCGGCGACGACAAGGCCGATTCGGGCGTCGTCGAGTGGGGCACGACGATCAATTACGCCTACCTTCCGCTCAACAACGCCCCCTGGTTCGAGAGCCAGCTCTCGATCGTCGACTGGCTGGCGCAGTTCTCGTCCGACACCTCGGAGCTCTATTTGAGGGGGTATCTGGGCAAGATGCTCTTCAGCGGCGAGGAGATTTACAAGAAGGTCAGCGTCCTCTCCGGCGGCGAGAAGGTGCGCTGCATGGTGGCGAAGATGATGATCCAGCAGCCCAATACGCTCGTGCTGGACTCTCCGACCAACCACCTCGACCTCGAATCCATCCAGGCGTTCAACAACTCGCTGATCAATTTCAAGGGCAACGTGCTGATGAGTTCGCACGACCACGAATTCGTCAATACGGTCGCCAACCGCATCATCGAACTCACGCCCAACGGCATGGTCGACCGTTATATGGAGTACGACGACTACATCACCGACGAGGTCGTCGCCCGGCGTCTGGAGGCCCTCTGGGCCTGAAACGCGCGGCATGCCGGCCCTGAAAACGAAAACAGCCCCCGCTTCGGTTAGCGGGGGCTGTTTCATGCGGAGGTGTGCGGAACCTACTGCGGCTGCTTGCCGATGTAGGCCAGAATGCCGCCGTCGACGTAGAGGATGTGTCCGTTGACGAAATCCGAAGCGTCCGATGCGAGGAACACGGCGGGTCCCATCAGGTCTTCGGGCGTGCCCCAGCGTGCCGCGGGGGTCTTGGCCACGATGAACGAATCGAACGGGTGGCGCGATCCGTCGGCCTGACGCTCGCGCAGCGGTGCGGTCTGGGGCGTCGCGATGTAACCCGGGCCGATGCCGTTGCACTGGATGTTGTATTCGCCGTACTCCGAAGCGATGTTGCGGGTCAGCATCTTCAGTCCGCCTTTGGCTGCGGCGTAG
>OGGJ01001293.1_pt1 | contig 21282 bp, 29 predicted proteins | sample 1571071 | NCBI WGS metagenome assembly OGGJ01 (sample SAMEA2581954, study PRJEB24529) | metagenome | biome: Human gut stool | place: China | collected 2011
TTCTGCTAAATATCTTATTAGTTCTTCATAATCATTTGCATTAATTTTATTTTTATCTGCATAATCACTAGCTTTTAGTATTGAAAAGTCTACAGTATATATCTTTGATTTATATAAATTCATTATTGCATTTTTGAATAATTTACTAGTATTCAATTTACTCACCTCCTGCAAGTATTTGAGCTTGCATATTATTTAATAATAGTCCTATATCAGCTAATGCCTCAACTTCAAAAATAGGCTTTATCTCATTCGTACTAAATATATTTGTTTGTCCTTTATAACTTATTGCATTTTTTATTTGTTCATATGCTTCTTTCTGAACTTCTGTATATGTTTCTATCTCTTCTTCTGCTAGTTCGTATTCTACTGTAATAGGATTTTGTGATAACCAAGTTTTAAGTTCTGTTACTGTCGTTGCTTTAGATTTATCTATAAATATTACAAATTGTTTTCTTATTCCAGCTGAAGTCGACCAGCTAAAATGTTCCGTGTCTGAACCGATTTTCGAAAATTTAAAGTGGCTACAAAGTGAAGCTCCATTATCTTTAAGAGCTTTTTCTAAATTTATGTAAAACCTTTCTACATTTGTTAAAGAAGCAGTCCAAACAGTCCAATTTTCATCATCACTGCCATCTAACACAATTTGTTTTCTCGTATGATGTATTTCATCATCTGCTAGATAGTCTCTTTGCATCAATTTTTGACCTTGTACAAATGGAAAAACAATATGACTTTCATTGTTACCTAAGTTCTCATTAGAAATTATAATTTCTAAATTTCCACAACCATATCCGCTGTCTGCTGTCGATTGTGTACCTTTTTCTATTTTTATACTATCAAGCATTTCTTGATATGTATTACTTACACCTGCTATCCACACATATGCGATTAAATATTTAGCTGTTGAATTAGTTGTTATTGTCATAACATTTGTATATGCATTACTTGCATAACCTTCAACTTGTTGCGAATAGTTTGGTTCCTCACTAGTATAAGCAAGAGCAAATCTATTTTTTGTTGCATCATACTTCTTTGAAACAGTGTATGTAGTATTTGGTTTACATGGTATCCATACTGTTTTATATGTATTTTTTACATTTCCGCCTAACCCAGAAGTGTCAATCGGTGTATCCAAAATATTAGGATTATCTTTGTTATATAAATTTCCATTGTCCCCAACATTTCTAATCTCACTTGGAAATTCTACAGAAGGCATCAGTCCACCTTGTTCGAAACCAGTAAAATTTTCTCCTTCTTCTAATTGTGGTCTCCATGTAAAATTATTTAAAATATTACCAGTTGCAATAAATACTCTTATTCTATATGTCCCCTCTGCTAAATCTAGAGTAGTAAAATTCTTTGCACTAGAATATGCTGTTAGTTCTCCTCCTTTAACAGTTGTATATGAGCCATCTTTTTCTTTTTGTTGTAGAAGAATTGCAAGTGAACTAGTTGCTGTCCCTAACGACCATGTTCCCTCCATATTTTTAGACAAAGTGTATTTTCCAGCTGAAATATTAATTGGATTGCTATAAAAATTCACTACACCAGAGGCAGTACCATTTAGTGTTATGACTCCGTTTTTTATTGAGCATGTAATTCCTTGGTTAACAGTTTCTTTTATATCATTAAAAATTATTTTATTCTTTCCACTTCTTGTTTCTTGACTGCTATTCCCCTCAATTCTAAATTTCGTAAATTTTGCTCTTGCTGTATTTTCTAATGCTATACTTTCTCCTTCGTTACTTGCTTTTGGGAGTAAGTCTATTATCTCTGTTATTAAATCAATTTTTGAGTTTGCCTCTCCTGCATAATCATCTACCTTGTCCCAATTTTTATTCAATGCTTTGTCTATATCAAATTTATTGTTATTAGTTTCAAGAGGTTCTTCATGTTTAAATAGCTTCAAATTTTTTGTTTCACTCATTTATTTACTCCTTTCTCAAGAGTTTCTATTCTTTTTATTAAACTTTGGATAATATTATCTTTTTCTTTATCTTTCGCTTGTAACTTTTCTATTTCATCTTGTTGCTCTTGTATTGCTTTATAAGCTATTGATACCATAGAGTATAAATTTATTCCTTCTTTATTGCTTGATATTATTTCTTTTGAACAATTATATCCATCTCCAATTATTGTGCCTATTGTTTTTTTGCTTTTTTCTTCTGATTTATAATTAAACATATAAATGTCTGTTTTTAATATTTCATCTAGTGCTCTTGATTGATATCTTTCTATATTCTTTTTTACCTTTATTGAGCTATTAGATATTACCTCTCCAGTTGCTGTTATATTCCCTTCAACATGAAGTCGACGACACACAATAAAACCATCATCAGAAAGTGTACAATTGCAATTTTCCTCTCCAATTCTTAATGTATGGCTTCCTGCTAAATCAACATAAAAACTTATTTTATCTAATATAGATATAGAAGGATAGATATTGCCAATCTGAGGAATTATAGATAGTAAAAGTTGTCCTGTTGATGTATCATCAATGTATAAACCTGGCATAGCGTCTCCATGCATTTTTATATTTGTAGCAACTATCCCAGCATTTGCACTATTTAATACTAAGTCACATCCATCTAATACCATTTCTCCCGTGCACCCTTCAGAATTTTTAGGTGGCATTGTAAAGTTTTTTATATACATTATTGGCCAGAATTTATCATCACTTGATGTTATTACTCCCCAAGCCATTCCATCTTCTACCGATTTTCCATAATCCGTAGGAACAGCAAAACTTATATAATTCTGTTTTTCTACTGTTTGCACTCCCATTTCTCCGAACACTGTATTTCCATCACTTTTATAAAAATGTTGACCATTTTTGTCCAATGCCATCATTACATTCTTATCTTTATCTAATATTGCTAAACTAGCATTTTTATTTATTATCATCATTTGAATAAAGTCTGAAATTTGATTCCATGCCACTTTTACATGTTCATAGTTTTGCTCTATTGCTGTTCCCAATTTGCTTGTTTCTGTATAGCCTTTTAGCTTGTTATCTGTACTAGAATTTGCACTATTTATTGCTTCTGTTTTTGCCGTTGATGTTTCTGTTTTTGTTGAATATGTTTTACTTACTTCACTTGTTATGCTTTCTGCTTTTTGTGTTATTTGTGAATTTGTTTCTGTTTTTGTATAGTAATTATTACTTAAATTTTTATTTGTACTATCTGCTGTACTCTTTGCTGTGTTTGCTGTGGATTGTGCTTTATCTGCTTTACCATCTACTGTTTTTATTTCTGTTTTTACTTCACTTACACTTTGTGTTATTCCGTTTATATCTTGTTCGTGTTTTGTTAGTTTTTCAGAATTTTCAGTTGTTTCTTCAACTAATTGTTCAATCTTTCCTTCTGCTTGACTTATTCTGCTTTGAACTCTTCTGTTTACAACCTTTTGACTTTCTTTTTTTACGGTTGTTTCTTCTTTTTGTTTTATTTGGATTTTACTTGATATTTGTGCAATAAATCTTCCTTCTAATGACATTTCACCTTGATAAAAAACATTTTTACCATTTATAACTATTTTGTCTCCAATGTCTATAGCAGGGTCTATTATTACTTTTCCTTCAAATGTATTTACTGTCAAATCTTTTATTTTGTTGTAAATCTTTTGAACTTGGTCTTCGTCAACAATGTACATATTTTCTTGATTTATCCAAAGATTATTTCTTGTGTCATCTCCAAATTTAAAACTTCTTACCCCATCTTCATAAGATACTTTTGAAATTTTAAATTCTTCACCCCATTTATATTCTCCAAACATTTCAAGTGATATTTCTGTTTCATCTTGACCAAATTCTCTGAAACATAATTTTCCTTCTCTATCAATACAAGCAAAGCAACCTGCACTCTCTGCAATATAACTAATGTATTCTCTTGCTGTTACAGTATTGTCATAAACAGATACCTTTTTATCAGAATTTAAAAAAGAAGTAGAACCTAATTCTACTCCTGCTTTATTACAAATATCTTGTGCAACTTCTAATAGTGTTGCTTCATTTTTTTTATCTATCAATTCTTTCCCATTATAATTAAATTCAAATTTAATCATATTGTCTAATGCCTTTATTGTTATTGTATTGTCATCATTATCTGTGTAATCATCTACATTATAAATTCCAATTGGTATCATTTCAAAACTACTATTATTACTACTTAAACTTTTAACTGATATTCCATTTAATGTTCCTACCAACATTGCATTTACTTCTGCTACTGTTAATGCGTGATTTATTAATATTCCATATTCTACTCTTATTTTTGAAAGAGTTTTTGGCATTTTATCTTTATATAGTTTCATTTCAATGTATTGACTTGGTGTACCACCTAAGCAAAATTCTTCTTCAAATGCATTGCCACCTTTTTTAAAATCCAAAATATAGTCTGGATTTATTAGTACATCATCTATATAGATATTCATTGCACAAACTGGGTTTTCATATCTATTTTGTTTCCACTTTTTACTTGTTTCGTACATTAACTCAACCCCTTTGCTTTATTTACTGTTGCTTTTTGTTGTGCTGTTAATTCTTTTTGCATCAAATTAAAAGACACTTTCCATCTTGATTTGGAAGTGTCTTCATCTAATCCTGTTTTATGCATTTCGCTTGTTCTTTTGCTTACTCTGAATTTTGCGTTTTCTAACATACCACCTTGAACACTCGGGCATTTTACTGTGACTATCATCGGATTCTGGTATGTTGCCTGCAAAAGTTTTTCTGCCTCGTCTTCTGATAAGTAGTCCCATGACATTTCAAGCTTTAGCATTCCAATTGCAATCGGATTATCTATTAATGCTCCTGTTACTTTTGATGTATAACTATCATTGTCTGTATCTTCTATATTATCTTTATATGTAGATGGTGTTTTCATTAACTTACCATTTAATTTCCATAACATAATTTTACCCTCCTACTAAAGCTTCTATGTCTTTTCCTGTTCTTCTTTTCTTGTCTCTTAAATCATCTAACAATATTTGTCCTAGTTTTTGATTTCCTACATTAATTGTTAAATATATTGGTCTATCATCGCTATTCCCACTATAATTAGATAATACATCCTCAAATGTATCACGCATAATATTTTGTGGTGTTACAATTTCTGGATTTGTTTTAGCTCCGGAATATTCACCAGCTATTACGGTCGTCGCTTCTGTTAAAACACCACCCTTTGCTAATCTTGGTAAACTCAATGTATTTATGCTTCCAACATAAACTCCTGGAATTAGATTAATAAGCCTAATTCCCCCATTAATTAATCTAATCGCACTATTTATGGTTCTTTCAATTAAAGATATAACGCCATTAATACCTGATTTAACAGCTCCAGATATTGCATTTCCAATTTTTGTTCCTAAAGCGGAAAATGTATTCTTTATTCCATTCCATATGTTACCAAAGAAACTTCCTATATTACTAAATACATTTCTTATTCCATTATAAGCATCTTGAAATTTCCCTTTAAACCAACTGCCTATATTGCTAAAAGTATTTGTAATGTCTCTTTTTCTATCTCCAAACCAATTTCCGACATTTTGAAAAGCATTTTGTACTCCTTCTTTAGCATTATTGAACTTTTCTTTAAACCAATTGCCTACATCGCTAAATGCATTACATATATCATTCCATCTGTCTGAAAACCATTGTCCTATATTTTGAAAAGCATTTGTTATCGCTTCTTTTGCTTCTTGAAATTTTTGTCCTAACCATTCTGAAATTGCTCCCCAATTCATTATAGCAACAACTACCAATGCTATAACTGCTACAATTCCTGCTATTATAGCAACAAGTGGTAATATAGCTATGTTTAATGCAGTTGAAACAGCTGTCAGTACTCCTGTTACAGTTGCCCATATACTATATGCTGTGCTTAATACTCCTATAGCAACCGCAATTCCTAATATAATTTCTGCTACAATTGGATTTTCAACTAACCACTTAAAAATATCTACTAACCCACTTAATATATCTAGTGCAAGTGTTCCTATATTTTGTCCTATATTGGACAAGGCATCAACTAACGGTTGCCAATCTATTTCAGCTAATTTCTCTGATATTACTCTAAATTTATCTGAACAATTATTTAACCAATTTTGAAATCCTTCACTTTGTACTACATTGTTTATTGCTGTTAATAGATTATTAAATGCATTTGCTAAATTCTGTACTATTGCATCGCCATTACCATTATAATTCCAAGCATTTGCAAAAGCTTCGGCTATATTTCCTATAATCGCTAAAATTAATTCTAATGATGTATATACTGTTCCATTAGTTATGATTTTTTCAAAACTTCCCCATACTGCTGAAATTAATGTTGTTACCTGCCCTGCTGTTGTTTTTATTTGTTCTACTAAAGTAGGACCATATTTATTCCAACTATCAACAAGTGGTTTAAAGAAATCATATAGTTTTTGTGCCAATGGCGACATTTGATTTTCTATTCCTGACAAATCAAAACTTGGTGATGAACTTCCACCACTTCCACTATCTGAATTATCATTAGATTGTACATTATTTATTTCACTATGTATATTAGATAAACTCTTTGTTTCTTTTTTAGCCTTTTTAGCACTTCCAGCCATACTTGCATATGAATTAGCACTTGCTTTTGCAAATATATTCACTCTAAATAATGCATAAACAACAGATTGTATAGCTTTCATTAATTGGTAAACTAATCCTGTTACATATTGTATTACCGGTGCAAAAGCTGAACCCATGGCATATTTCATATAATCAATATTAGCTGATAGTTGCTTTGCTCCTGCATTTTGACTAGATAGCCAACTTTGAGCACAACCACTTAAAATACTATAAATACTTTGCAAAGAAACCAGCGCACCTGCATATTTTAAAACATGTCCTAATCCATTTTTTATTCCTGTACTCATTCCTTTTATATTGTTTGTAACATTTTGAGTAACTTTTGATAAATTTTGTCCTATATTTGGCATTTTACTAAATGTATTTTTTATGCTAGACATACTAGGTTTAACTTGTTCTATTTTTTGCTTAAATGCACTAAAAAAACTACTCATTTTATTTTGAGTAACTGCTGTTTTACTTGTTTCTTGTTCTAACTGTGACATTTTGCTTTTGGCTTGTTCAAGTTGTTTATTATACATTTCTATTTCTGTATATAACTTTTGTGCTTGACTATTTAATGATGTAAAATCCTTATTTGAATTTAATGCATTATTAACTGTTGTATCCATTGCCTTATTATTAGGATTTATTCCTTCTGGAGTTACTTTTTTTCTAGTATCATCTACTATTTTATCAATTTGTGGATTTATTACATTTAATTTCATTTGTCGAGCATTTATTTTTTCTTGTAGACTATCTATTTGTTTTTGTATTTGAGATATTTGTTTTTGTGCATCTTTATTGTTTACTTTAATTGCTATTTCGTTATTTTCAGAACTCTTTTTTAAGTCCTGCATTTTCTTTTTCATAAAATTAACTGCTTGATGTAATTTATTTGTCATTGTCTTTGTGTCTACTTTCGAAAAAGCTTCTTGTGCTTGTTTCATTGCTTGTTTTATTGTTGGCAATATTTTTTGAAACTCTTTTAATGCTTCTTCTACTTTTGCAGTTACTATGATTTCTATTTCTTCTACTGTCATTCTTTTTCCTCCTCTCTTGAATTTCTTGTACAATAAAAAAACACCTACCTAAGTAAGTGTTTCTATTTTATTTTATCTAATAATTCTTTTTTCTTCATTTCAAATTCATAATCTGTTAAAACTCCATCTTTATGTAATTGTGACAATCTCTCAATTTGAATACTTGCATTTTCTTCTGTTATATATTTATGTTCTATTTTTGTTATAGTACCTGTTTCAATATACTTTTCATTATTCTGTGATATAACAATTTTTAAGGTTGATATTATATTTTGTGCATTATTTAAAGCTTCCTTATAAGCTTTACTATTTTTGGTAACATTTTTTCCATATTTGCAATCAAACATTATTCTTGGATTATTAAAATCACTCGTTGTTATATTAACCCCTAAGCCTGTACATATTTCCAATTGTGTTGTTTGATATCTTGTTTTTGATTTTTTTATATTTTTTATTTTTGTCTTTCCTATTGTTTGAGAGATAGAAGTACCATCTTCAATCAGCTCACAATCTACTATTTGTGAAAAGCCGTATACTTTATCTAATATATTAAGCTTATTTTCTTTATCATTAACAAAAAACTGTGGGCATATCTTTTTATAACCTTGTTTCAATAATTCTTTTTCTTTATTTTGCTGTATAATTTGTATTTCTTTTATATTTTTTATTTTTTTTGTAGTTAACACTAAAAAAACAATTTCTAACGCAACACCTAATAACAAGACTGGCATCACAATAGATACCAATAATGTAAGAGGTACAAGTATAATTAATAGAACTTTTAATATATTCAAATATTCTATATTCATAGTAAAATCTCCTTTTATTTTATTATTTATGCTTTCCAAGTGTAGCCACAACTTTGACAAACACGCATTGTTTTTGTAATATTTTTTATTTTCTTTCTTTTTCCTATAAATATTGTTGCAAGCAATGCTGGTATAGTTAAAAATAGCCATTTTACTGGTATCCACCACCAACCAATACATATCCACCAAAGTAATCTATGATGTTTAGTAACTAATTTTTGTTCATTAATTATTTGAAAATTTATATTTTCATTCCCACATCTTGGGCACTTCATATTCATCTCTCCTTTTATTTTCACTATAAAAAGATTATATCACTTTCAGTTGTACTTTTTTGTCGAAATTTGTCGAAAAGTATATTTTTTTAATTTTTTTCTGCTTTCATTATACCTCTCATTCTTCTTATAATTTCTTCAGGAGACTGTGTTTGTTGTTCTTCTTCTTTAAATAGTTCTTTATAATTATCTCTAATTAGTATTATTTTAGGATTTCTGCTCATACTATCTGCTCTTATAAGTTTATTTGTTACCGCTTCTTGTAAATTAATTTCACGCTTTAAATCATCTATTATTTTTATAAGATGTGTTTGGCAATATGCATTTATTTCTGAATATCTACTATTCCAAAACTCATGAGGTTTCATATCAAAATAGTAAGCTAGAGGCTCTATTGAATATACTAATTCAACTAAATTATGAGCCTCTTTTATTTTTTCTACTATATCATTTAAGCCTCGTAGCCTTGAAATCTCTGTTCTTGAAATTGTTGCTCTGCTATTTTGCTCATTGCACTCTCTGCTGATTTTTGAACTAAGTCGTTCATATTCATTGTTAATAATGGATTTGAGATCATTTCTTTTAGCTCTTTCTTGTTCATTTTCTTTTTGAAAAAACCCTCTGTATTCAATGCCTCTGCAATCTTTCCATACAAGTCATTTACTGTTATCCCTTCTATTCTGCAATCGTCCATAAAGTTATATGCTTCATTTGATGATGTAAATGCACTTTTACCCTCTTCATTTTCTGCTAATTTAAATATTATTTTTGATAATGCTTCTGGGTCTAATATAGAATATGCCTTTGTAAAAGCTTCTTCAAAATTCTTGTTGTTTAGTAGATTAGCTATGTCTACTATTTTTCTTATTTTTAGTACTAAATTTATTGTTTTATTTTTTGTTTCTATAATCATCTTTAATTTCTCTCCTTTGCAAAAGAGAGAAGGCTTATTCTGCCTTCTCAATATTTTCTTCTATTGTGCTAGTAATTTTCTTTGTTCTACTCCTAGCACTTAATGTAGAACTACTCTGTGGGAAATCCTTTGCTTTCTGTTATTTCTGAACTTCTATAAATTGTTAATTTTGATTTTAACATATCATCTATAGCAATTTCACTCATTCCAATATAACATGTACCTGTAAAGTACCATGTTAATGGTTTACCATTTTCTGATGTACTTTCTGGTAATTGAATTGCCCAATAACCATTTATTTTTGCTGTTTGTACAGCTTTTAACTCATCATATTGGTCTTCTTTAAATAATATTTCTATTTCTAGGTTTTCTGCTTTTTGTCTTCCTTCTGCTTGTCTTTCGTCTGGAATATCTAAAGCACTATATGTTATTCCCTCTGGTGCTTTTAAAAATTCTGGTATACTTTGTACAAAAGCTATTTGTTTTCTTTTTACTGCTGATTTTAAATCTTCTAATGTATCAGCATGAAATAATTTTGTCATTGTACTTGTTTTTGGGTCCATTTTAATTCCTCCTATTATCTTATAAAATTAAAAGAGGCCGTTATTGAATTATAACGAACCTCAAAAGTTATTGTTATACCGTATTTTTGCAATATAGGATCATATACTGCAGGACTGGTATTCGTCCTTGTAAAATTAAGTTCTTGAAGTTTTTTATCAACTTCATCTATCATTTTCATTGCTTGGCGTTGCTTTTCATTCCAACAAGTTATTGATATTTGAAATGTAGAACGAATTGGAAATCCGTTTTCTGTTAGATTTACTGACTTTAAAGGTGTATGTAATTCCAATATAGGAAATTTACTTTCTGTATTTGGATTACTTAAAATTGGTTTGTTTTTATACAAATTTTCTAGCTTTTCATATACTAAATCGCTAAATTCTAATTCGCTTAAATCTTTCATTTTGTACACTCCTTTAACATTTCATTTAATCTTTTCTTCGCTATCTCCACATTTTCACTTCTACTTTCAAATCCTGCATCACCTATAAAATGATTAGCTTTTGAACCTACTGCCACATAAAATTGTTGTTTATTAATAGTTACTATTGGATAGCTCAACGACCTCCCCACTTTATTTACAGGGATATACCATTCTGTATATCCTGACTCAATAAAATGTTTTGTTTTTCCTATGTGCTCTTGTTCCGCATATTGCCCTGTTCCAAAATATTCAAACCATAAATATGATTGTCCATTTTCAGTCATAAATTTAGAAGGGTCAGCATAGACCCTTCCTTTTACTTCTTTTGTAGACATATCAATCATCTCTACTAATATTCCATTTTCGTTGTGACCTTTTTCCAATCTTATAGCATAACCTCTAATGTTTTCTAATATATCTTTCGAAATTACTCTTGCAGTTTGTGGTAATTTTTGAATTATAGCATTTATATTCTTGAAATTATGTTTCACTTTAAAATTACAATTAAAACTTATCATCCTTGCACCTTCTCACATATATATACATAAGTACTTCCAATTTTATTTTTGTCAGTTACTTTATATTGTGGTTTAAATTTCTCCACTTTTGAGATGTCATCAAATGATATTCCATCGCCCTTTTTTATGTCGTATTCTTTTGTTGTTCTTGCTTTGTAAGTACTATAATCAATCTCACCAGTAGACTTTCTATCTAACTCGTTTACATCATTTTGCATATTTAGCCAAGCTTGTCCTTTATATTTCCATTTTTTATCTGGTTCTCCGTGGTCTTCTATTTCTTCATATTCTGATATATATACTTTTGTTAAATCTCGTAATAACATTACTTGAATATCCTTATTGAAGCTACATCTATTCGTAGCTTTTTCTCTATATCATTAAATGAACTTGAAATAGAACCTTCATTGCGACTTAATAGTCCTTCTGAACCCCTTGCATTATATTCAGATATAACTGCTTTTTTTATGTATGGAAATAATTGTTTATCAGTTTCTTTGCGATTAGAAGCATCACAGGCAATAGAAGTCATATCTGCTATGATGTCTTGTATTATATCGTCTGTATATTCAATATAATTTGCTCCTAATCTTTGTTTTATTTGTTCTAACATCTATTGCCCCTTTCTACTATCCTCTTGAAATTATTCTTGCAATTGGAATAGCTTTGTGATTTATATAACTTCTATCTTCTTCAGATGCTTCACCAGAATTTACTAAATCCCAGTTAGAACCATCCTCAAGTTCTTTATCTGTTGGTGATAATGAAACTTGCGATTTCTTTTCATATGAGATTCCAAATGGTGCAAATACTTTTCTTTGTCTAATATATAAAGTATCTTGTCCACCGTTTTTTGAAGCATTTCTATCCATTTCATAAGGCACTTTTACACCAACATCTTCAAAGTCAATAGCTCCAATACCTAATATATATGTTATATATTCTGTATGTGCTTCATCTGATACTTCATAATAGTCTCCGATGCTTCCTTCAACTGGATTAGAAACTGCTGTATATTTTGTTCCAGATTTTGTATAATATGTTTTTCCAGCTACAATAGCTTTATCCGCTGTTTTTGCATATGTTGCTTCAACATCTTTTGTTGGCATATCATCATCAATTACCACTAGTTTACCATTCCATGTTCCTAAATCTAATTCTCTTGTTATTCCATCTTTGTCAGTATATTTTAGGTGTTCTAATAAATTTAAGTTTTCAATATTTGTTGCAACATCTGAATGCATAAATACTAAAGCAAATTTCTTTTTATTTGCTCCACATGCTTTGTTTGTAGCTGTATTTAATGTTGTTGCTTGAATATTTCCTTTTACTTCTGTTGTGTGTTTGTTCACAAATTCTAGATTTTTATCACCTGTCATTGAGAATATTCCTTTTAATACTGCTAATATTGTATCTTGGTCTAATCCATCTTTATAGTCTGCTATTTGTTCAGCAACATTTTGCATAAAGTCTTTTCCACCTGTTACATCATAAGAAAAATCTTTTTCTACAAATCCTTTTGCTCTACCAACAACTACAACACCTCTTTCAAATGTTTTTGTTGATGTTGCTGTTATATCTGTTTGTCCATCATAATTTACCGCATCGCCTTCTAATAGTCCACGCATAGCAATTCTTGCATATGCTGTACCATCTTCGTCAGCAAATACTTTTCTAATATCTTCATTTCCTGTTAAAGCTCTTGATTTCTTTAACTCGTTTGTTTTTAAATTTGGTATTCTATCTACTGAATACTTAAATGCTTTTTCGTTAAAACTTTTTGAATCAAATTTTCCCATTTTTTATTACCTTCCTTTTTATAAATTTACTTCTGGGTGTTTATTTAGATATTCAGCCAATTCTGTATAACTCATTTGACTTATATCTTTTTGAGTTACCCTTTCTCCTGTTTGTGGTGTTGGCTCTTTAGAATACTCACTTATTGCTTTTTCTTTATCTGCTTTTGATACTTTTTCAAATATATCTAATTTTGAATTGATACTTTCAGCAGTTTCTCTTGAAAAATCAATAGTTTCTATGTATCCTAATGAGATACCTCTTTGACTTGCTTGACGAATTGTTTCGTCTTTTAGTCTATAAGCATTTAGTTCATTTTCAGCCTTATTAGCTCTGGCTCTTTCTTGCTCTAATTCATAAGATTTTTTTTGGTCTTCGTCCATTTTCGCAAGTTTATCAGCTTCTGCTTTTTTAGCTTCCATTTCTTCTAAAATCGCTTGTCTTTCTTTTTGCTTTTCAGCATTAATCATTTTGTTTACTTCATCTCTTGTGAAGGTTTTTTCTTTGTTCTCTTCTACGTTTGATGTTTCAACTTTTTCCTCATTCTCGGTAGTAGGCGCCATATCTTTTTTTGTTTCTTCGTTATTTTCCATAACCATTTCCTCCTTAACTTTTACGGTGTTATAACCAAACTATTTGACTTTTTACGGAAGTCTAACCATACAAAAATAGACAGTTTAAAGCCATATCTAGGGCATAAAAAATAGACATACGTCTACGTCTAAAATTTATAATTATAAAATATTAATAACTTATTTATTGATTGAACACTCCATTGTATCTTTTAATCTCTTATCTGTCATATCAATTTCATTTGCTGTTTTTGTTATTTCATCTTCTATTATTGAACAAAATAAACTTACAAATGGTCTAAATATTGTAATTATAGTAAATATAATCCAATACCAAGTCGGCATTTGTAATTTAATGCTTAATATTAAAACTAATAACCACATATTATTTTTCCTCCTTATCTTCATATGTTGCCATATAATTTTTCTTTATATCAAAGTTAGTTATTTCATCTGGTGTTAATTTCGCATAAATTTCAATATTAGCAACAAATTTTAAATCATTTGTTATATCATCTGCCCTCTTCATTAGCTCTTGACCTATTGCTATAATAGATTTCTTTACGTTTTCTTTTCCTGTTGGTATTAATGGTTCCTGCATATTTCACACCTTCCTTCCATAATAAAAGCACCTACTTTTTAAAGTAAGTGCTAAAATTTGATTCTCATCATTTCATTGTAATATTTTTCCCATTCTTCATATTCTTCTATGATTTTCTTTGGTGTATTTTCTTTCCATTTCCATGGTTTTTCTTCTCCTAGTGTATCTATTTGCCAATCCGTCCAAGGGTGTTCCATAGGTATCATATTAAATCATCCCTTTCATAACTTCTATTATGTTTTTGCTTAATAATGAAGCATTTTGTTTATTAGCATAATAATCTGCAAATGCTTCTGCAATAATTTCTTGTCCTCTTTCTTTATATGCATATCCTGAAATATTTCTTATTAGCAAATCTTTTTCTTTTATATCATTTACACCTATTTTATTCAAGGCTTTATTTAATATTTTATTTACTGTTATATTATTTTCGCTATCAAAAACTATTGCATTATTATTGTTATGATTTAATTTTTTTATTATTTCTGTTACTGCTATATGCCCTGTTTCATGTATTGACATATCTTTATAAGTTGTGTTGTTAGGATGAAAATGCTTCTTAACATCCATTTCATATAATTGTTTTGGAACTTTACCATTATAAAATTTATTTTTATTTATATACATTACATATGTTCCATCTTTTTGTAATTCTACTGCTAGTCCACCATTTGGATGGTCTATTTCTTTTATTTCTTTAATCTTTCCTCTTATATTTGGAAAATCATTATATACTCTACTCATATTGTTTAATAATTCTTTTAAAACCTCTTTATCTATATGCCTTGTATTCATTTTTTTAATATTGTATTTTTCTTTTATATCTTTTTCAAATTTTGTATCAAATATGTTAAATTGTTTTTCTGTTCCTAACTCAATATGCTCATTATTAGAATTATACACAATTGTACTTCTACAATAGTGAAAGTGATGTTGTATTGGTGGGAGATTTAAGCCTAGTACTAATCCACTGCATCTAATTCTTTGTACTGTTAATTCTTTTTGTGTCTCACCATAATATCTATCAAATACATTTTCTTTGTTAATATAAAACTCTTGATTATTTAAACTATCACACATTAAAGTTGTTTTATCATCTTCTACTGCAATAAATCTAACTTTTGAATTATCTTCTGTTACTTCTTTTATCCCTTCTGCTTTTGCTAGATTATTTAATCCAATCATTTGTAAATCTACTGCACCTGATATCTTATCATTATTTATATTAAGTTTTTGATTATTTTGTCTATTTATTATTATTTGAAACTCATTAGAATCGATTTCTAGGCCTTTTTGTTGTTGCATATTTAAAATTGCTTGTTTATATATTTGTTGTGCGTTATATTGTATCGTTGCTTCTATATACTGTTTCCAGTTAAAACCACTATAATTGGGTTGGTCCAATAATGCAAGAAATAAAGCCATCAATATTAGCGATGGCTTTTTCTTTTTATTTACTTCTTTTTGTCCGTTCTTCATAGTAATAATTAGCATCTTCATACATTATTTGTGTTTCTTGCTCTGCAAGTTTGTTTTGCTCTTCTACATATGAACTGTAAATAAGTAACTCTAGTATTTCACTATTCTTTACTCTTGTTCTCTTATAAATATTGTTTGCTAATACAGTAAAATAGCTATTATTCTTTAATAAGCCTTGTTCTTTCCATTGTTCTATATATGTATTTATTCTTTTCTTAGTTTTATTATCTGCAATATTATAGATGTTTTCTGTTGTAAAATTAAATGTATCAAATAGTTCTTGAAGTCTGTTTTGAGTTTGTTTTGATGTTTTATTATATAGTTGTTTTAATTCTCGCATTTTTGCATCGTGATAATTCCATACATTCATATTTCTATTCCTTTAATATTTTTAAAATTTTTTTAAAATAATGACTCTTCTTGTTATGTTTTTTGCATTTGTTATATCTTTTTATATATTTATAAAGTTTGTCACTTTTTTGTATTATTGTTTTTAAATTTTCCCATGTTTTTTTTATTATTTCTTTAATTTCATTCCATACATATATAACTTCATCAACTATATGTTTAAATGTTTCAGCAATATCATTACATTCTATTGTTTTATCCAATTAAATTACCTCTCTATTCTTTGTTAATTTGCTTATTAACTACTTTTTCTTGCTCTTTCTTATTATCTGCTGTCAATTTCTGTGCTTTTTGTGTATCTGTTAAGTCTGTTACTTTTTTATCTTTTTTATCTTCTTTGTCGTTTTGTTCTACTTCTGCTTGTCCCATTATTTGCATTTGTTCTAGATTTTTCTGAATATTTTCTTCATTTTGTAAATCCATTTTTGCCAATTCACTTGTTGCATCTAAATCAAGATTTAATAAATTTATAACTGTTTCATCTGGTAATAAGCCTCTTACCTTCAATGCATTTGTTATGTCCGTTGCTTTATCAGAAGGTAAATTTCTATTTAGTTTTATTTCTATATCTCTAAAGTCATAACTTTTACCTTTTTCTTTGTTGAATTTTTCTAATATTATTCTCCATCTTCTTGTTAATCCTTCAAGAAAATCTCCTTCAAATGTTGCTATATACTGTTGTAAGCTAAAGAATTTCTTTTCTAAAGCACTATTATTATCAGCAGATGTAAATCCAAGGTCTGTCATATTAGGACAAAATGAGCATAAACATATAATATCCATTAATGTCTTTTTATGGTTTTGCAATGCTGTATCATTTACATTCTTTTCAACCCAAGCTATGTCGCTATTTACATCTTTGTTTCCATCTAAATATCTAACTCTGCTTGTTAATACATATTCATCTTCTTTTTGTCTTGCTGGATTTATAATGTCTTCGCCTTTTTCATTTTGGATAATCATTGGATTTTCTGGTTGATATCCTATAACTTTCAATATTGCTTCATCATTATACTTAAATACATTTCTTGAATTTTGAATACATCTTTCATATGCTTTTATTAAACTTATTACAGGTTCAAATATTGCCATTCCATCGCAATTTTCTATTGCTGTCGCTGGTATATCATCATCCCATTTTTTAGGTTGTTTTTCTTCTATATTTTCTTTGAACAATGGTTCGTCTTTGAACTTTTGCTCATATGCTGGTGTACCAAACAACTTTCTTTTTTCAGGTGTATCATAATAATATCTTTTTCCATCTGATGTTGTTAATTCTACCATTTGTTGATATTCACCATTTGCCATATATGTACGAATTATTCTATATAAACCTATTAAATTTTTAGGTAATGAATAATCCCATATAGCAACTGTCTCTAATGCATCACTTCTTGCTATTGTTATTTCTCCTGTTGTTTCATCTTTATAATATATTTCATAACATGCCCTTTTTATTAAATAATTTAATACCATATGTAAGAAATGTGAGCCATCTTTGTTATAATCTGTTATGTGCTTTATAAGTAATTCTATTTCTTTTATTTCTTGCTCATCATTAGTTTCGTGATTAAATAGTTCTTTGATTATTTTATCTTTATCTTCATTAAATGCTTTTACTTTATATGTTGGTGCTTTTCCTCCAAAATAACCAGCTGACATAACTGATATATATCTTTCTAGTGGTACTTTAATATCTTCATCATTTAAACTTGCAAGTTCTTCATCTGTTAATTTTCTTCTAAACTTTTCGTATAATTCTTTTCTAACATTTAATTCTTCTTGTGCTTTAAAATATATATCTGTTATACTTCTTTCTTCTGCTAATCTTTCTTTACTATATCTTAACATTGTTTCCTCCAATCAAAAAACACCTACTTTTTAGTAGATGTTACATTCTTATAAATGGTTGATTTGTCATTCCCATATTTCTATTTCCTTTTATATATTTTTCTACTGCATATCTCATTGCATCCATTAAATGGTTAAAATCATCTATTGGTCTATTTATTTTGTTTCCAAACTTGTCTTCATCCCAAGTATAATTGCTTATTTCTGTTATGAAATTTACACATTTAGGATGTATTATTATTTCAAAATCTTGTATAAATTGAATACCATTGTTTATACTGTCTTTTCCCTTTAACGCTCCTGTAATATGTCTTAAACCTAATCCTCTTAATTCATCTATTGACTTTGGTTCTGCACTATCTGCTGTTATTTTTTCTTTTGAATAACCCATCTGATTTATTTTGTCATATATTACTTTGTTGCTCATCCCTTTTTGATATATTTCATCATATACATAAATCTTTTTATTTTTTAAATCTATTGCACCACAAAATAGTGCTGTTGGATCGTTTGTATACCCAAAGTCTAATCCAAAAGCACTATCTAAGTTTCTTATTGTATTTAATTCGAATTTTTCTTCTTTCCAATTTTCATAAACCAATCCATCAACTATACCCCAGTTACCTAATCCTGCAACTTGATATCTTCTAGGATTATTTTTCTTCATTCTTTCAAATACTTTTTTATCCGCCTCATCTAGCCACTCGTTACAAAGATAATTTGTTGTCATTGCTAATATATCATCATCTTTAACATCAAAAAATCTTTTCTTAATCCAATGATGTTCATTCCAAGGATTTAATGTTATTGTTATTTGTTTAAATAATCCCTCTGGTACTTCTCCGTCTTATACTTTCATCTATTACATCAAAATCAGATTCTTTTGTTATTTCGTATGCCTCTTCAATCCACAACCAACATAAAACACCAATATCTACTGATATTGATGTTACTTTCAATGGGTCATCTAAACCTCTGAAATATATTTTCTGTCCTGTAGGTTTATATGTCATTTCTAATGGACTTTCTTTTATTTCCCAAAAACTATCTACTTGTAATCTATGTATTGCCCACTTTAATTCTGTAAAACAACTATCTTTTAATGTTCTAAATGTTTTTCTAATTACAAGTGTATTAGCTTCTTTATATTTCATCATGTTACTTATTATCCATAATGCTGTTGTCTTTGATTTTTTACTTGCTCTTGAACCTTTGCATACTCTATATCTACATTTGCAATGCCAATACTCTGCATAACCTTTTCCAACTATACTTTGTAATGATATGTTATTTACTTGTTTCTGTATATTTTTGTTTATTATTTTATTCTGTAATATCATCTGTTATCACCACTGGTATATTTCCAGCCACTTCAACCTTTTCTTTAAATGTACCATATCTTTTTCCAAGTAGTTCTGCACATTTTGTTCTATCTTGTAATGAAGCATCTAATCCAAATTGGTCTTTTTCTTCTCCTCGCATTACTTTTGTTAAGTACTGTAATACTTCATCTTGTGAAGCAATTCTTTGCTCTTCTTTTTCTTGAAGTTTTATTTTTATAAATTTGTCTAGTTTTGACAAGTTTTGTGAACCTATTCTATTAAGATTTTTTCCCTTATATCCAGCTTTTTTACAGGCTTCTGTTGCATTTGCAGTTTCTATATAATAATCAATAAATCTCTTTTGCATTTCTGTTAATGCGTTATATTTCTCTTCTATATTTTCATATTCCATCTGCCTCACTTCCTTTTCTATGTTCATCTATTAGATATTTCATTACATCTACTTTACTATAACATTCTTCTTTCTGTTTGTATCTATCTTGTAATTCAAACTCGTCTTTTTCTTCGTTGTATATTTCTACTTGCTCTTTTTTTAGCATTTGATATTTAGTACAATACTTGCAATTCTTTTCACTATAAAATTGAAAAGTATTTATTTTATATATCTGTCCTTTTATAGATAAAGCATATAATAATTTATTTATGTTTTTATTTATGTTCATTTTTGCCTCTCGCAACATTTTAAAATCTGTTCTCCATATAATGAAATAGAATCTATTCTTTGTTCTATCTTTACACTATTATTTTGTTTATATTGTTCTACTATTTCATTTATGAAATCATTACTACTTGCAACTATCTCACATACATCTTCATAGCTAAATATTTTATCATCATTTTGATTATGACCATATTCATACAACCATACATGAGTTAGTTCATGTTTTAATGTCTTGATTATATTTGCTTGATTTTTTAAAAGCATTATCTTTTGGCTTCTATATATTGTTACTCCTAAAGTTCCTTCGCATTTCATTTCGTTATTTATTGTTGCTTCATCTACATTTTCTATAGTCCAGTCTGTATTGTTTATTTTGAATTTCACTTAATTAAGCACCTCTCTTTAATCCTATAAGGACAAAATACTTTACCTTCTCGTAAATTAGTAATTTCTAAAAAAGAACAGTTTTTACACTGTTCCGGTAATTGTACATTTATTAACTTTCTTTTCCATTTTTCTTCTCTTTCTTCTTGTGTTTCTATCATCTCTATTGTCCTTTTACAATCATCTAATTTACATTCTTTACATTTTTTCCCTTGTATTGGACATACTTTATTATCTATCAAACATTGTTCCATATTTTATTCCTCTGTACACTTTAGTTTTCCATTTATGTCTTGTGTTATTTTACAGTCAATATCTTTATTACATTTGCTACAGTTTTCTTCTTTGAATTGTTTTATTTGTTCTAGAGTCATATTATTACCTCTTTTCTTATAAACACTATAAAAGATAAACTAGGATTTGTTTAAGGAAACAACTAGACAAACCTTTTACCTTATGCTTTTTCATTTACCTTTTATACTATTTACATATTAGAAAAATAGAGCCACGCTCATTGAACATAGCTCCGCAAAAGATATTTCTTTTTTTATAGAACTCGCTAGGAAAGTTCTTTATATACTCAAAGGATAATAATCATTACAGCCAAATTTATATTATCAGTTACCTAGCATACTGGTAATAACATAATAAAAAGAGTAAACATTAATCTAACGTCTACTCTTACTTGAAAAAGTTTATATTTTATCAAAAAGTCGTTTGAAAAAGTTTGTTATATCTTATATAACTCCCTTGAAAAAATGAATATTCCGTTGTACTCTATAGAAAAGAGGTGAAATCATTATGCTGAAAAGAAAAATTGAAAAAAAATTAATCGCTTGGAAAAACACAGAAAATCGAAAACCATTGATTATTAAGGGGTGCAGGCAATGTGGCAAAACATTTTCTGTTCTTGATTTCGCAAAGAAAAATTATAAAAATGTTGTGTATTGGCAAAGCCCACAAATACTTTTTACTAACGCTGTTGTGTTCAAGCCGGCAAACAGTGAGGCAGTTTGCATCAGATAAAGTATATAATATT
>OGGJ01001314.1_pt1 | contig 21047 bp, 17 predicted proteins | sample 1571071 | NCBI WGS metagenome assembly OGGJ01 (sample SAMEA2581954, study PRJEB24529) | metagenome | biome: Human gut stool | place: China | collected 2011
AATCGAGTAGAAGTAGTTGATGACGTCCGCTTCGTCGTCCTGCGGCGCCAGATGGTCCAGTACATTGACGTCGAGAACGGTATAGAGCAGGAAGCAGAGTGCCAGCGAAATGCACGTTCCGGCAAGGGAGCGTAACAGGCGGGACGTATGGATATGAAAACGGACGGGAACCACGGTTGCGGAGCGTTTCGTTGGACTGGCGCGTGCAGATGACGGGAGTCCGGAACAAAGATAGGGAAATTTTGCACAATGCGGTTTGATGCCGTATCACAAACTGTCGGCAGCGTACACGGAGTTTCCCTCGGGAATGCGGTCTGAGGATGCAATCGTTGTTATCGCATCTGCGGATACATGGGATGTCGCGGGCGGCGTAGGGAAAGCGGTTGTGACCGGAGCAGGGGAGCGTCGGCCGCGACTTTTCGGGTAGATATCGGACAGGACTTCCGTCCTACCGCTTTCGGGGCGGCAGGAGGCTCCTTTCCATGAAATAGTGTTCGCTTACGCTACCGTCGGGAGCTTGCACGGGCCCGCTGCCGGTAATCATGAAGCCGCTCTTCACGCAGACGGCGATTCCCCGTCCGTTGCGTTTGTCCACCGAAAGCCGTACGGTATGCACTTCCCGGTAACGGCCGTAATAGTCGATGAACAGGAAGGTGTCGCGGGCATATCCTTTGCCCCGTGCTCCTTCGGCGATGCGGAGGCTGTCGAGAAGCAGTGTACCGTCGGCGCAGGGTTTCAGCACTGCACACCCTACGTCGGTACCGTCGGCGCGGAGCAGGTAATATTCGTATCCTTTCTTCATGCGTGCCGCGATGGCTGCGGCGCACGGTTCGTTTTGGTCTCCCTCTACCGATGTTTCGCCGTGCAGGAGGGCTGCTGTACGGCCGATTTCGCCTGCTTTTCTGACACGGAAGAGGCGGAGGTTTTCGTCGCGGCGCATCGTGCGGAAGGAGAGGATGTGCCACGAGACCGCCGCGAATATTGCGGCCAACAGGATTTTGAGCCACAGGGATTCCGCCACGAAAAGGATGCAGATGAGAATGGTGACGAACATCAGCGAGACGGCCGTCGCCTTGCTTTGCAGCGTGATGGCCCTTTTTTCGCGGTAGTTGCGTATGTAGGAGCCGAGATAAGGGTGGCTCATGAGCCATCCGTAGAGCCTGTCCGACCCTTTGCAGTAGAACCATGCGGAGAGCAGCAGGAAAGGGGTGGTGGGAAGCAGCGGCAGAAAGATGCCCAGCATACCGAGAGCGAGCGCCGTGCTTCCGAGAATGATGTAGAACAGTTTCATGGAGTACAAAGTAACGCAACTTTGCGGATATTCCTCTCCTGTCCGTCCGTTTTCCGTACAAGGAACAGGGGACGGGATTGCAATCCCGTCCCCTGTTCCGGCCGGTTAGGGAATCGTCCGCTGCCGTGTGTTCCCTGCGGCGTTTCCTTCCTTTGTGCCGGCATCAGAAATTCACCTGAAAACCGATGCCGAGCACCTCTTTTATCTGGAGGCGCGGCGAACCGGGCGTATCGGCCGTCTTGCCGAAGAGGATGTCATCGTCGTATATCATATTGACATAGAGGTTGGCGGTGAGCCATCCGGTCAGGGCGTAATCGAGCTGTATGTCCCAATTGATGTCGATGTTCTGCGGATTGTGCAGGTAGTTGGAGTAGAGTTCCAGGCGCGAGTAGAGCGACAGTTTTTTCCAGAGCGTCGTTTTCGCCTCCGCCCGGATGTTCGCGCCGAACTCGTTGAGGATGCGGTGGCCGCTTTTTACTCCGAACGCACCCGCGTCGGAGAGCCTGTCGTTGCACACGAACGTGGCCCGGTAGGTCGCCGGGGAGACGATGACGGTCAGCCATGCCGTCGGGGTGTAGGTCAGGCCGAGGCCGACGGAGAGGTAGCCGGGGGCCATGAAGTCGGAGATGTATTCCGTGGAGGAGACCTTGTAGTCGTATCCTTTGGCGAACTGGGTGTTGAAAGTAGCCGTCGCACCGGCGTACAGTTTCCGGGCTATCAGCCGGCCGTAGTTGGAGGAGAGGTATATCTTGTCGTTGGTTTTGCGCGTTCCGTCCGTGCTCGTGCGGTTGATGCCGTAGGCGAGTTCCAGACGGTTCGTCCAAAGGTTGCTGCCGTCGTTGTAGTCGAGGCTGTAGTTGAAGGAGGCGTTCACGGCAATTGCCGGGTCGCCGCCCGCGTTCCAGTTGGAGAACGATGCCTGCGATAAACTGAGCCCGGCCGTACCGCTGCTTTTCCAAGGTGAGGCTTTTTGCAGCGAATCGGCCTCCGTCGCGGCCTGTTCCATGACGGCTTTGGTGGTTTTTTCGATGTCGTCGGTGATGGCCGGCGTCTGTGCGAACGAGGCCGCTGCCAGGAGCAGGGCGGTTGCTGTCGTGTACAATTTCTTCATAATGTCTTTGTTTTGGTTATGACTTTTAGCGGGTTGCCGTTATGAATCGGTCGTTATAAAAACCGTGCCACTTTTATCGGCGGTGGCCGTTTTTTGTCTTTCCGATTCTCCTTTCGGGCCGGAAAATATTCGAAAAACGTTACATTTGCACCGGATTTCACCCGGCGTTCCGGTATGGAACGATACGGTATGTGTTCTGCTAAATTGCTTATTTATAGGATTTTAATTGTCTGGATGTGTATTTAGCCTTCCTCTTTTGATGCGAGTGGAACGATTTTTGTATTTAGTGGTGTCGTAGATAGAGTACATATGGAGAAAGTAATTCACCGTTCGGGGAGCAGGGGGTTTTCCGACAACGGTTGGCTGAAGAGCTATTTCACCTTCAGTTTTGCAAATTACTACGATCCGCGCCGTATCAACTTCGGAGCGCTTCGAGTGTTGAACAACGATACGATTGAAGGCGGCGAAGGCTTTAAATCGCACCCCCACGACAATATGGAAATCGTGTTCATCCCTACCGAAGGGGCTATCGACCACGGTGACAACATCGGCAACATTACGACCGTTTCCACCGGCGAGGCGCAAATCATAAGCGCAGGGCGCGGAATGGTGCATAACTCCTATAATCATGACCGAAACACCCCCCTTTCCTACATACAGATGTGGATATTTCCGCAGGAGTATGAGCTGGAACCGGCCTACTCCAAGGTGAAACTGGAGGAGGTGGGGCGGAACCGATGGCAGCCCGTCGCCTCTCCCGAGGGGGGCGAACATGTGCTGAAGATAAACCAGCGGGCATGGGTGGAGATGGCGGCGCTGGATGCCGGTACGTCCATTCGGTACGAGGTACGTATCGACACGAACGGCGTCTATATCTTTGTGGTGTCCGGCGATGTGCTGATAGCGGGTTCGTCGCTCCACGAGAACGATGCGATAGGTCTGACCGGTCTGGAGTATGCGGATGTGGAGGCGGAGACCGATGCGAAAATACTCGTCATAGAGGTGCCCATGCGGCAGTGGAGTAACTCTTCCGAGGGTTGACGCCGGAATGGATTTGACGGAACGGACAGGGGGCCGCAGAGCGGAGCACCTGTCCGTTCCGTGTGTTTTCGGCTGCCTCCGGAAAGGGCCGGTACGTCGGGCGGACGCTGTCGGAGACGTAATCCGGCTGTGTGTCGTCGGGAAGGTGGATGGAAGAGAATGGAGGTCCGGCTGAAAAAATAACCGGAAAATTTTGAATCGAGTATGAAATGTGCTAACTTTGTCCCAATTTAAGCGATACGAAAACGAGATGATGGAAAAGGAGAGAGATAAACGTGCGGAAAACGGTGTCAAGAGCTTTTTCGCCGGTTACGCAATCGCCGTTTCCCTCATCGTTCCCGATAATTTTTAGGCAGCTAATCAAGCTGCCTTTTTTTTGGGTAGGCGTTCCGGTCGCTCTTGCGTTTGGAGATTTCTTTTAAAAACATATCTGGATGAAAAAGCTGCTCAAAGGGGGAAAAGTGTATACCGGCGGAGCGTTTGTCCGTGCCGATGTCTTGGTGGAGGACGGCGTCGTGGCCGGAGTGGGCGACCTGTCCGTTTCGCAGGCCGAGACGGTGGATGTCTCCGGCAAGCACTTGCTGCCCGGATTGGTGGATGTGCATGTTCATTTCCGCGAGCCGGGTTTCTCATACAAGGAGACCATCGCTACGGGAAGCAGTGCGGCGGCCCGGGGCGGCTATACGACGGTCTGCACGATGCCCAACCTCAATCCGGCGCCCGATACGGCGGAGCATCTGGGGGTGCAGCTTGAAATGATACGACAGGGGGCGGTCGTGAAGGTCGTTCCTTACGGTACCATCACCATGCGGCAGAACGGCGGCGGGGAACTGTCGGATATGGCGGCCATGCGCGATGAGGTGGTCGGCTTTTCGGACGACGGACGCGGTGTGCAGGAAGATGCCGTCATGGAGGCGGCGATGCGGGAGGCAGCCCGGCTGGGCAAACCGATAGTGGCCCACTGCGAGGTGAATTCCCTGCTGCACGGAGGATATATACACGACGGTGAATATGCCCGCTTGCACGGCCATCGAGGAATATGCTCCGAAAGCGAGTGGAAGCAGGTAGAGCGCGACATCGAGCTCGTCCGCCGCACGGGGTGCCGCTACCATGTCTGCCATGTCTCCACCAGGGAGAGCGTGGAGCTCGTCCGCAGGGCCAAGGCGGAAGGGCTTCCGGTGAGCTGTGAGACGGCTCCGCACTACCTCGTGCTGACCGACATGGACTTGCGGGAGGAGGGGCGCTTCAAGATGAATCCGCCCATCCGGAGCGCCGAAGACCGAGCCGCACTTGTCCGCGGAATACAGGACGGTACCATAGAGGTCGTTGCCACCGACCATGCGCCCCATTCCGAGGCCGAGAAGGCCAAGGGGCTTGCGGGCAGCGCATTCGGTATCGTAGGGCTGGAGACCGCTTTCCCGGTGCTCTACACGCGTCTCGTGCTGGAAGATGTTCTGTCGCTCGAAAGACTTGTGGAGCTGATGAGCGTCGGCCCTGGCAGGCTGTTCGGCCTGGGCGGGACAATCGCTCCGGGCGCTCCGGCCGACATTGCCGTCTTCGACCTCGGGGCGCGGTACCGGAGAGAGCGCCGATTTCCTTTCCAAGGGACATGCGACGCCGTTCGAGGGCTGGGAAGTGCAGGGCCGGAACGTGATGACGCTCGTGGACGGGCGCGAGGTTTACCGCGACGCATCCTTGGGCGGCTGCGGCATTGTCGGCGCATGATTGGGCGGCGTAAAGAACGGATTTATTTCAGAAGGGAAAGACGATGTATAAACGTGCGACATACAGGATACGTTCAAACGAGCCGCTGACGGAGACGGTTTACCGGATGGTGGTAGAGGGCGATACGCAGTACCTGACGGCGCCGGGGCAGTTCGTGAACATCGAGCTGCCGGGCCGGTTTCTCCGCAGACCCATTTCGGTGTGCGATTACGACGGGCATACGATAACGCTTATTTATAAGGTAATCGGCGAAGGTACCGCGCAGATGGCCGGTATGGCGGCGGGCGGGGAGCTCGATATGCTGACCGGACTGGGAAACGGTTTCTCGACCGCCGTGAAAACCGAACGGCCGCTGCTGGTGGGCGGCGGCGTGGGGGTGCCTCCGCTCTACAACCTGGCCAAGAGGCTGTTGGCCGAAGGACGTCGGGTGTCGGTGGTGCTCGGTTTCAATACGGCTTCGGAAGTCTTCTATGCCGAGGAGTTCGAGGCGCTCGGCGTCGATGTGACGGTCGCTACGGCGGACGGTTCGCGCGGCATGCGAGGCTTCGTCACCGATGTGCTTGCGGACGGATGTACGGATTATGATTACGTGTATGCCTGCGGCCCCATGCCGATGCTCCGTGCGCTGTCGGGGGCCATTCGGGTGCCGGGGCAGTTCAGCTTCGAGGAGCGGATGGGATGCGGTTTCGGCGGCTGCATGGGATGCACCTGCCATACGCGTAACGGCAACAAGCGTATCTGCAAGGAGGGCCCGGTGCTGACGACGGACGAAATCATATGGGAGGAACGATGAAGATGGAAGGAATGGATACGGCGTGCCGCCCGGATATGTCGGTGGAGCTCAGTGGACTCCGGCTCGACAATCCGGTGATACCCGCGAGCGGCACGTTCGGTTTCGGTGCGGAGTTCGCCGAGTTTTACGACCTGGACATACTCGGTTCGTTCTCTTTCAAGGGGACGACGCGGGAGGCGCGTTTCGGGAATCCGACGCCCCGCATCGCGGAGTGCCGCGAGGGAATGATAAATGCCGTCGGGCTTCAGAATCCCGGCGTCGAGACTGTGATAGCGGAGGAGCTGCCGCATATCGCGAAGATATTCCACAAACCGGTGGTGGCCAATATCAGCGGGTTTTCGGTGGAGGATTACGCCTACTGCTGCGAGAAAATCGATGCGCAGGAGCAGGTGGGTATCATTGAGGTGAACATCAGTTGCCCGAACGTAAAGCACGGCGGGATGAGTTTCGGCACGGTGCCCGAAAGCGCCTATGAAGTGACCAGGGCCGTGAAGGCCGTCACGACAAAGCCCGTATATATGAAACTGAGTCCCAACGTGACCGATATCGTGTCCATCGCCAAGGCGTGCGAGGAGGGTGGAGCGGACGGGCTGACGCTCATCAATACGCTGCTGGGCATGCGTATCGACCTGCGTACGCGCAGGCCCGTCATCGCCAATACCATGGGCGGTTTTTCGGGGCCGGCCATCTTCCCGGTAGCGCTGCGCATGGTTTATCAGGTGGCCAAAGCGTGCCGGATTCCGGTCATGGGGTGTGGCGGGGTGGCGACGGCCCGCGACGTCATCGAGATGATGATGGCCGGAGCCACGGCGGTGCAGGTGGGAGCCGAGAATCTGCGCAATCCGTATGCCTGCAAGGAGATCATCGAGGCGCTTCCGGCCGAGATGGAGCGGTTGGGAATCGCCCGCCTGCGGGACATCATCGGGGTGGCCTGACAGCGTGTGCGGGAAACGGCTGCCGGAGGCGGGAGCCGACGGGGGAGTCCCCGGCAGTGGAACGAATGATAATTTTGAGTAAAGTACAGATAAATACAATGGCAAAAGACGTGATTATCGCGTGCGACTTTCCGGGCGCGAAAGAGACTTTCCGGTTTCTCGACCTGTTCACCCAGGAGAAACCTTTTCTGAAGATAGGCATGGAGCTCTTCTATGCGGAGGGCCCCTCGATAGTGAAGGAGATAAAGCGGCGCGGTCACCGGATATTCCTCGACCTCAAGCTGCACGATATTCCCAATACGGTGAAGAAGGCGATGTCGGTGCTCGCACGGCTGGACGTGGACATGACCAACGTGCATGCTGCCGGTACGATAGAGATGATGCGTGCCGCGCTGGAGGGACTTACCCGTCCGGACGGTACGCGGCCGCTGCTCATCGCCGTGACGCAGCTCACCTCCACCAGCGAGGAGCGCATGCAGCGCGAGCTGCTTATCCAGGCTCCGATAAACGATACCATCGTGCAGTATGCCCGCAATGCGAAGGAGGCGGGGCTCGACGGCGTGGTCTGCTCGCCGCTCGAAGCCGGCATGGTGAAGGAGGCGTGCGGGACGGATTTTGTGACCGTAACGCCCGGTGTCCGTTTTGCCGACGGTGCGAAGGGGGACCAGGTACGGGTGACCACCCCGGCCCGTGCGGCGGAGATAGGCACCGACTACATCGTGGTGGGGCGTCCCATCACGGAGGCCGCCGACCCGGTGGGGGCATACCGCCGGTGCGTGAAGGAGTTCATGATGCAGTAGGCAGCCGGAAGATAACCCTGACTTTAAATAATTAAACCGACATAAAAATGGATTTGGCTTTGGAAATGGACCGGAAACCCGCTGATGCTGCCGGGTGCTGCTGCGGCATGGCCGGTGAACTGAAAGAACTCGAAAGACAGATTGCGAAGGACCTTCTTTCGATAGGGGCGGTATTCCTCAGGCCCGGGGAGCCCTTTACGTGGGCGAGCGGGATAAAGAGTCCGATTTACTGCGACAACCGCCTGACACTGACTGCACCGCGGGTGCGCGACCACATCGAGGCGGGCCTTGCCCGTGTGGTGAAGGAACTCTATCCCGAATGCGAAGTGTTGATGGGAACGAGTACCGCCGGCATTGCCCATGCGGCCATTACGGCCACCCTGCTCGACCTGCCGATGGGGTACGTGCGCAGCAGCGCCAAGGACCATGGCCGGACGAACCGCATCGAAGGCCGGCTGGAGAGGGGACAGAAAGCGGTTGTTATAGAAGACCTTATCTCTACGGGCGACAGTTGCATCGAGGTGGTGAAGGCGCTCCGCGAAGCGGGAGCTGAAGTGCTGGGCATAGCGAGCATATTCACGTACGGCATGCAGACCGGTCTCGACCATCTGCGCGAAGCGGAGGTGCGTAACCACAGCCTCTCGAACTTCGATACCCTTGTCGAGGTAGCTGCCGAGCAGGGATATATACGTCCGGAAGATATCGAACGCCTGATGGCCTTCCGTGCGAATCCGCGCGACGAGTCGTGGATTGGGACGATTCGGTAGTCCTTTCGGTGCGGCAAGGTGCCGCCGCAGGCCGCCGGCGCACAGGCGGAATGGAAAGAAGAACATCAGTTACCATAATTTATAAAACAGGTTTATTATGCATCACCTTATCGACATCACCGACCTGAGCATGCAGGAACTGCAGGAGATTATTGATCTCGCGCTCGACATCATCGCAGACCGTCCGGCTTACACTGAAAGATGCAAGAACAAGACGCTGGCCACTCTCTTCTACGAACCCAGTACGCGCACCCGCCTCAGCTTCGAGGCCGCGATGCTCGAACTCGGCGGTAATGTTCTCGGATTCTCGGATGCAAGCACCTCTTCGGTAACGAAAGGCGAGTCGCTTGCCGACACCATAATGACCATCAATAAATTCGCCGACATCATCGCCATGCGTCACCCCAAAGACGGCGCTCCGCTCGTGGCGTCGCGCGTGACCGACATACCGATTATCAACGGCGGCGACGGTTCGCACTGCCATCCGACGCAGACGCTTGCCGACCTGCTCACCATCAAGCGCGAAATGCGCCGGCTGGACAACCTCGTCATCGGTATGTGCGGCGACCTGAAATTCGGCCGTACGGTACATTCGCTCACCAAGGCGATGATGCGTTACGATAACATCCGTTTCGTGATGATTTCGCCCGACGAGCTGAGGATGCCGGAGCACGTGCTCGAGGAGCTGCGCGAGGCGGGTATTCCCTACACCGAGGTGCGGGATATGGAGAGCGTGATGCCGGAGCTCGACATCCTCTACATGACGCGCGTGCAGCGGGAGCGTTTCGACGACCCGGCCGTGTACGAGGCGCTGAAGGATACCTATATCCTCGATGCTGAGAAGATGAAGCTCGCCAAGAAGAACATGGCCGTACTGCACCCGCTGCCCCGCGTGAACGAAATCGCCGTGGAGGTGGATAAGGACCCGCGTGCGGCTTATTTCCGTGAGGTAGAGAACGGTAAGTTCATGCGTATGGCCCTTATCTGCAAACTGTTCGAGTGGGAGAACAAACGCATGGAGAATCCGCAGCTGGTCAGCGTGGAGGAGAATCCCGCAGGTGTGAAGTGCCCCAATAAGCGCTGCATCTGCAACTCGGAGAACGTGCCCCAGCTCATGCGTCCCGTCGAGGGCGAAGAGGGTGCATACCGTTGCGCTTACTGCGAAACACTTGTCAGAAAGTAACCTTTCGGTTCTTTGCGATACGATTCGGCCGTCCGGGAAACGTGCGTTTCCCGGACGGCTTTTGTCTGCCGGTGGCCGTGCATTTTTCCCGTTGCCGTCCGATTTTTTATAATAATATTGACCGACGGGGAAGAAAACGATAATTTTGCGGCACGGAATCGTGTAAAAAGACGAAGCGTATGAAGAAGATGAAAAGCGTAATGCCGCTGTTTCTGCTGCCGTTGCTGCTGACCGCATGCGAGAAGATAGGCGAGCTGTTCGGCGGGGACGGGGGAAGTACCGTGACGCCGCCGGAGATAAGGGTGGTGGCCGTGACCGATGTGATGGCCTATGTCGAGGTGGAATATTATGATGAAACGACAGAGGCCGAGGTCGGCATCTGCTGGGCGGAACACCCTGCGCCGGGAACCGAACAGACCATTGCCCTGTCCGGTCCGGGGATGGCGGTCGAAATTGACGGGCTTGCTCCCCAGACCGAATATTACGCACGCAGCTATGCGCGCGGCGGGAACGGTAAGACGACGTTCGGCGGCGAGGTGCAGTTTACGACCGACCGCGAGCGGCCCAAAGTAACGGTCGAGGGTCTCACGGTGTACGACCAGTCCGTTGAGGTGGTGTGCAGGGCATGGGGCCCCCGCATCAAGGAGGTCGGCGTGTGCTGGAATACCGACGGTTCGCCCAGCACCGAAAACGGGGAGTTCCGGCTTTGTACGTACGATGCCGGGAACGACCTTTACCGGGCGACCGTGACCGGCCTCAGTGAGTCGACGCACTATTATCTCAGGGGGTTCGTCCGGACGGACGACGGCTATACCTATTTTTCCGACGGCGAAGCGGATTTCCGTACGGAGGGCGTTTACGTGCCCGACATGCAGATTATCATGCCCATCGGGAAAGAGGATACCTATGCGGATGTCATTTACGGAGTGTACGAGGAGCATATCGTTCGCCGCGGGCTGTGCTGGGCGACGGAGCCGGAGCCTACGGTGGATGACGCGATGACCGACGACGGTTCGGTCGAAGGGACCCTGGAGGTGCGGATTGAAGGGTTGCAGCCGGCCACCGACTACTACATTCGTCCTTACGTGGTGCTTCCGCACGCAGTGGACGGAGAGCGCCTCTATTATGGGGCGGAGGAGATGTTCACCACCTATGAGGCCGATGAGTTCTTCGAGGTGCCGGATGCGGTTTTCGCCGCGTATCTCGTCGCCAAATTCGATAAGAACGGCGACGGTAAGGTCTCCCGGCGCGAGGCGGTCGATGTCTCCTATATGGACGATTTGTCCGGCCGGAACATCACTTCGTTGAAGGGCATCGAAAATTTTCCGAATCTGGCTGTTATCCGCTGTCGGGACAACCAGATAACGGAGCTTGACATCAGCGGCAATCCGAAACTGTTCAATGTGGAGTGCAGCGGTAATAGACTGACCGCCCTCGTCTTGGGAGACGGGGAACTGGAGATGTTGGAGATGCTCGACTGTTCCGGCAATCTGCTGACCGACCTGGATGTCTCAGGCCTCCCAGCCTTGAGAGACCTCGACTGCGACGACAACATGCTGCGGAGCCTCGACCTCGGGGCGAACGGCCGGCTGGAGGAGCTGTCATGTATGAGCAATCCCCTGACTGCGCTCGACCTCGGCGATAATCCGGAGCTGACGAAACTCTATTGTGCGAATTGCAAGCTGACCTCGCTCGACCTGTCGGCCAATCCGAAACTGACCGACCTGTACTGTAGCGACAACGGCCTGACCCTTCTCGAAATATCGAACTGTACCGCTCTGACCGACCTCTCCTGCCGTTTCAACAGCCTGGCGTCGCTCGATGTTTCCCGTGCGACGGAGCTGCGCGACCTCGACTGCGGGTACAACGAGACCATCGCCGCACTCGACCTGAGTCGGTGTAAAAAACTCGAACGCGTGGATTGTGCCAAGAACCGTATTGCGGAGCTCGACCTTTCGGACAATCCTCTCCTGGTCTCCGTGCGCTGCGAACAGAACGCATTGACCTTGCTGGACGTTTCGGGCTGTACGGCACTCGAATCGCTGATGTGCTACGGCAATGAACTTGCAGAGCTCCGGACCGACGGCCTTGCCGTTCTCGACTTCCTGAACTGCAGCCAGAACCGCCTTCCGTCGCTCGACCTGAGCGATGCGGTGCGGCTTACGACGCTCGTCTGCAATACCAATGCGCTCGTCTCGCTGGACGTATCGCACAATACCTATCTCGAGTACCTCGACTGCGGGAAGAACAACATTACGACGCTCGACCTGCGGAACAACCCGGACCTGGATGCCTCCGGCCTTGTCTGCGATTCGTATGTGAACGTCATCTGGAAGTGACCGTCGCCGCCGGCAACCCCGTACGTCGGCGGCTAAGGAAAGCGGTGGCTGCGTTACGGCAGGGGAATTTTCCCCTGCCGTAACGCATGTATGGGGAAGGCGTGCCGCCTTCTGTCCGTACTGCACGGGGCCGTTCCGATGCCATGATGCCGATTCGGGCGGTGCGGCAACGGCTCCGGCGGTCCGCTGCGGGAGGTCACGACGCGAAAAAAGGGCGCGGCATTGTATTTTCCGTAAATATATATTATCTTTACGCCTTTAAAGAACGAATGGTTTGGCCGCGGGGGCGGCCGCAAAGGTTCCGGTGATTTTATTTATGCCCGTAAAGACTCTTTTGGTATTTGTACGACAAGGGTCGTGTCTCTGTTTTTTCCGGCCGGAAAGTTCGGATGCGGGGGCGGAGAGGGTGACGGAACCCTTGCGGAGAATGGCCGCAGACCCCGGGGTGGAATAAGCCGCTATGACATGGTCGTGTTGTAGCGGTTTGTCGTTAGAGCGGATTATTTTAGAATGAAAAAAATATGGTAAAGGTAGGAGTCATCATGGGGTCGGTGAGCGACTGGGAGGTGATGTCGGCGGCCGCCGAGACGCTCGAAACGTTCGGCGTGGCGTATGAAAAGCGGATTGTGTCGGCGCACCGCACGCCCGACCTGCTGGCCGAGTATGCCAAGACGGCCAAATCCCGCGGCATAGAGGTCATCATCGCCGGTGCCGGAGGCGCGGCGCACCTGCCCGGCATGGTCGCTTCGATGACGACGCTCCCGGTGGTGGGAGTGCCGGTGAAATCGAAGGCGCTGAACGGGCTCGATTCCCTGCTCTCCATTGTGCAGATGCCTGCCGGCGTGCCGGTGGCGACCGTTGCCATCAACGGCGCGAAGAACGCCGCCCTCGTGGCGGTGAGCATTCTTGCCCTGCACGACGAGGCGCTGGCGCTGGCGCTGGAGGATTTCCGCCGCCGTCAGACCGAAACGGTGCTGATGACGGAACTGCAGTAACTACGAACCGGTTTTGAAAAGGGTGAAGACCATAGGAATCATAGGCGGTGGACAGTTGGGGCTGATGATAGCCGAGCAGGCCGCCGTGCTCGGGGCACGGACGGTGTGTCTCGACCCTTCGGCGGATGCGCCGGCCTTTCGGGTGTGCGACGACCATATCGTGGCCGCTTTCGACGATGCCGCCGCGCTGGAGGAGTTGTGCCGCCGCAGCGATGCGGTGACCTACGAATTCGAGAACGTTCCGGGGGAGATACTCATTCCCCTGACCGAACGGTACAATATTCCGCAGGGCTACCGGCCGCTGTTCGATTCGCAGGACCGGATAAGAGAGAAGACCAATGCCCGCGACAACGGCCTGCGCGTGCCCCGTTTCGCCGAGGTGCACGACCGCGAATCGCTGATGAAGGGGATTTTCGAGATAGGCTATCCGTGTGTCTTCAAAACGCGGACGCTAGGATATGACGGGCACGGACAGGCGGTGATACGTACTCCGGAGGATATTGCCCGGGCGGAACCCTATCTGGGGGTACCGGCCATTCTGGAGGAGTTCGTGCCGTTCGATTACGAGGCGAGCATCGTCATGGTGAACGACGGCGAGCGAATCGTGAGTTTCCCGATAGGGCAGAACATCCACCGCGACGGCATCCTCGACCTGTGCATCGTGCCGGCCCCGCGCATGGACGATGCCGTGCGAGCCAGGCTCGTCGAACAGAGCGAGGCGTTCATGCGCCGGTGCGGTTATACGGGGATTCTGGCTATCGAGTATTTCGTGAAGGGCGGGGAGCTGTACTTCAACGAGATGGCTCCGCGGCCCCATAACAGCGGTCATTACACCATCGAGGGGTGTACGACCAACCAGTTCCGCGAGCTCTGCCGCTATCTGCTGGGCGAGCCTTTGCAGGAACCTCGCCTGGTGGCGCCGACGGTCATGAAAAATATCCTCGGCGAGGATTTGGCCGCGGCGGAGGCCGTGGCGGCCGAAACCGGAGCAGAGGGGGCGCAGTCGCCGGAGGAGGGCGTCTATGTCCACCTTTACGGCAAGAGCGTCAGCAAGCCCAAACGCAAGATGGGGCATATCACCTTCGTGGGGATGACCGCCGGGGAGTACGATGCCCGTTGGCGGGGGCGGTTCGTGGAGTAGCCGCCGGATTTTGAAAATGGAAACGGAGAAAAGCGCAAGATAATGGAGAGTTATCGTATTTACGTAGAGAAGAAACCGGAATTCAGGGTAGAGGCGCAGAGCCTTCGGGAAGAGCTGAACGGCAATCTCGGTCTGTCGCTCGGAGAGCTGCGTCTGCTGAACGTGTACGACCTGTTCGGCTTTACGCCGGAACTGCTTGAAAAGAGCCGTTACGGGGTGTTCGGCGAAGTGGTGACGGATGTCGTGACGGATACGTGCGACCTGACGGGGAAGAGATACCTGGCTGTGGAGTACCTGCCGGGGCAGTTCGACCAGCGGGCCTCTTCGGCCGAGGAGTGCGTCATGCTGCTGGAGCCCGAGGCCAAAGTGAAAATACGCAGTGCGAGGCTGCTGATATTCGACGACGGCGTGACGGATGCCGACCTGTCGCGTATCCGCAAATACTATATCAACGGCGTGGAGTCGCGCGAGAAGAACCTCGCTGTGCTCGGCCTGGCGGAGAACGCCGAAGTGAGGCCGGTACCCGTGCTGGAGGGCTTTACCCGGATGGGCGAGGCGGCACTCGCCCCTTACTGCAAGGCCAACGGTCTGGCAATGAATGCCGACGACCTGCGTGAGGTAGTGGCCTATTTCCGCCGCGAAGGACGAGACCCTTCCGAAACGGAGCTCCGGATATTGGATACCTATTGGAGCGACCATTGCCGCCATACCACCTTTACGACCGTGCTGGAGGAGATTACCGTGGACGAGTCGTTCATGAAGGGCGAGATGGAGGAGTCTCTGGCCCTCTACCGCCGCATGCGTGAAGAGCTGGGGCGTACCGGCAAGCCGGTCTGCCTGATGGACATGGCGACCATCGGCGCCCGTTACCTGAAGAAGAAAGGACTGCTCGACGACCAGGAGGAGAGTGAGGAAAACAACGCCTGCAGCATTTTCATCAACGTCGATGTGGACGGAGAGCCGCAGAAGTGGCTGCTTCAGTTCAAGAACGAAACGCACAACCATCCGACCGAAATAGAGCCTTTCGGCGGTGCCTCCACCTGCCTGGGCGGCGCCATCCGCGACCCGCTTTCGGGCCGGGCGTATGTCTACCAGGCGATGCGTGTGACGGGTGCGGGCAACATATACCAACCTGTGGGGGAGACGCTCGAAGGCAAACTTCCGCAGCGTATCATCAGTACCAAGGCTGCGGCCGGCTATTCGAGCTACGGTAATCAGATAGGGTTGGCTACCACGCATGTACGGGAGATATACCATCCCGATTACGTGGCCAAGCGCCTGGAGGTGGGTGCGGTCGTGGGCGCGGTAAAGGCGGATAACGTCCGCCGGGAGAGTCCTGTGCCGGGCGACATCGTGCTGCTGCTGGGCGGGCGTACCGGCCGCGACGGCATAGGCGGGGCGACGGGTTCCTCGAAGGAGCACAATGCGCAGTCGCTCGAGGAGTGCGGCAGCGAGGTGCAGAAAGGCAATGCCCCGGAGGAGCGCAAGCTGCAGCGGCTTTTCCGCCGGCCGGAGGTGGCACGCCTCATCAAGAAGTCAAACGACTTCGGTGCGGGGGGTGTCAGCGTGGCCATCGGCGAGCTGACCGACGGGCTGGACATCTATCTCGACCGTGTGCCGACCAAATACAGCGGCCTGAACGCCACGGAACTCGCCATCAGCGAGTCGCAGGAGCGTATGGCCGTCGTGATAGAGGAGGCGGCCCGGGAGGAGTTCGAGCGTTACTGTGCCGAGGAGAATGTAGAGGTGACGCATGTGGCGGATGTGACCGATACCCGCCGGATGAGAATGTATCATAAGGGAGAGCTCATCGTGGACCTCTCCCGCGAATTCATAGACAGTGCCGGAGCCGAGCACCGCGCGAAGGCAGCCGTGGCCGGTGTCGAACGTCGCAATCCGTTCCTGCGCGAAGTGGCGGGGACGGGCATCGCGGAGAAGATGCGGGCGCTTCTGTCGGACGACAATGTCGTGTCGCAGAAGGGCATGGTGGAGATGTTCGACTCCACGATAGGCGCCTCGACGGTACTGATGCCCTACGGCGGCCGGACGCAGCAGACCGAGACGCAGGGGTCGGTGCAGAAGATTCCCGTAGGGGAGGGGTACACCGATACGGCGAGCATCATGGCTTTCGGTTTCAATCCTTTCATCTCCAAATGGAGCCCTTATCACGGTGCGGCCTATGCGGTCGTGGAGGCGGTGTCGAAAGCGGTTGCGGCGGGCGCCCGTTTCGAGCGGATGCGTTTCTCGTATCAGGAGTATTTCGAACGCATGACCGACGACCCCCATACGTGGGGCAAGCCGCTGGCGGCTCTGCTCGGTGCGCTGAAGATGCAGGAGGCTCTCGGACTCCCTTCCATCGGCGGCAAGGATTCCATGAGCGGGACGTTCAAGGATATCGACGTACCGCCGACGCTCATTGCGTTCGGCATCACGACGGTCGATGCGGGGCGGGTGATAAGCCCGGAGTTCAAGGAGGCGGGCCATCGTATTTACCTTATGAAACACCTTCCGCTGCACAATTTCATGCCCGATACCGATGCCCTGAAGAAGAACTGGGAATATGTGCATCGGGAAATCGCGGCGGGCAACATCGTTTCCGGATGGGCCGTCGGTTTCGGAGGCGTGGCGGAAGCCGTTGCCAAGATGTCGTTCGGTAACCGGATAGGGGCCGAAATCAAAATAAACGAACAGGAGCTCTTCGGCTGCGGCTACGGTTCGATAGTGGTCGAGAGCCGCGGAGAGCTCGATTGGCCGGGAGCCGTCGAGCTAGGCCGGACCGTGGCGGCAGAGACGGTGACGGTCAATGGAGAGCGGATGCCTATCGACCGCCTGCTGGAGGCCAATACGGTGAAGTTCGCCACGGTCTATCCTGACCGGGGAACGACCGAACCGACCGTCATGCAGTGTATACCCCGTCCCGTTCGGTTCGAGTATCCGGGGCCCGCGAAGGAGCATCCGGTTGCTTATCTGCCCTCGTTTCCCGGGACGAACTGCGATTACGATACGGCCAAGGCGTTCCGCCGGGCGGGTGCGGAGGTCACGACGAGTGTATTCCGCAACCTCTCCGGTGCCGATGTGATGGAGTCCATCGACGAGATGTGCGGCCGGATAGCCGCCTGCGACATCTTCGTGCTGAGCGGCGGCTTCTCTTCGGGTGACGAACCCGACGGCAGCGGCAAGTTCATCGTGAGCGTGCTGAACAACGTCCGCGTTGCGGAAGAGATACACCGGCTGCTCGACCGCGGCGGCCTGATACTCGGCATCTGCAACGGCTTCCAGGCACTCGTCAAGTCGGGTCTGCTGCCCTACGGCCGGTTGGGCCGGCTGACGCCCGAGTCGCCGACGCTTTTCCGCAACGACGTGAACCGCCACATTTCGCAGACGGTATGCACGCGGGTAGCTTCGACGAACTCCCCGTGGCTGGCCGGGTTCGAGGTGGGCGACCTGCACACCATCGCCGTGAGCCACGGCGAAGGAAAGTTCGTGGTAAACGAGCGGCAGGCGCGGGAGCTTTTCGAGGCGGGACAGGTGGCTTTCCAGTATGCCGACGCCGAGGGAGTGCCCACGGGCAGGACGCCGTTCAACCCCAACGGCTCCTATTACGCCATCGAGGGCATCGTGAGCCGCGACGGGCAGATACTCGGCAAGATGGGGCATACGGAGCGTTACGAGCCCAACCTGTTCCGCAACATAGCGGGCAACAAAGTGCAGGATATCTTCGGCAATGCCGTGCGGTATTTCAGGAAAAGATGATTCAGGTAAGCGCCAGCCGACGGCAGGCGCGGCGAATGACAATACATAAAAAACGGATAAATAATTCCCAACAACTATGGAAAAGCGCGAAATGCTCTACGAGGGCAAGGCAAAACAGGTGTTCCTGACGGACGACCCCGACCTTATCGTTATCCATTACAAGGACGACGCCACGGCATACAACAACGTCAAGAAGGCGACGATAGAGGCGAAGGGGTTGCTTAACAACCAGATATCCACTATCATATTCAAATATCTGATTGAGAACGGTATACCGACCCATTTCATCGAACAGCTCAACGACCGCGACCAGCTCTGCCGCCGCGTCACGATATTCCCCCTGGAGGTTATCGTGCGCAACGTCATCGCGGGTTCGATGGCCAAGCGGCTCGACATCCCGGAGGGAACGAAGCCGTCGAACACCATCATCGACATCTGCTACAAGAAGGACGAGCTCGGCGACCCGCTCATCAACAACGACCATGCGGTAGCCCTCGGCATCGCCACCTACGAGGAGCTCGACGAGATGTTCGAACTGACGCGCCGCATCAACGTACTGCTGACCGACCTGTTCAAGAAGTTGGGCATCACGCTCGTGGACTTCAAAATCGAGTTCGGCAAGACGAGCGACGGCAAAATCGTGCTGGCCGATGAAATCAGTCCGGATACCTGCCGTCTGTGGGATTCCCAGACGAACGAGAAACTCGATAAGGACAGGTTCCGCCGCGACCTGGGCAAGGTGCGCGAAGCATACGAGGAGATACTCCACAGGCTTACGAAATAAGCGGAAGCGGGGAATACGATTCCGGTCCCGTAAGGACGTTTGTGATTATGGGGCCGGATGGCTTTTTCGGATAAGGGACCGAAAGTGCGCATGTGCGGGGAGTTTTTTCCTTGCGTGTGTGCTTCCCTTTTTTTATTTTTGACGAATATATGACGTACGGGCTTCCGCAGGGAGGGGGCCGGAACGGTATTTTATTGGGAGGACAAGACAAATGGCTAATTATCAGGACAGGCAAATCCATGAGGAGTGTGGCGTGTTCGGCGTGTTCGGCGTGGAGAAGGCCGCGTCGCTCACCTATTACGGACTTCATTCGCTCCAGCACCGCGGCCAGGAAGGGTGCGGCATCGTGAGCGTGGACAACCGCACGTTCCACCGTGTCAAGGGCGAGGGACTCGTGACGGAGGTCTTCAACGAAGACAACCTCCGGGCGCTGACGGGAAACATGGCGATAGGACACGTGCGCTACTCGACCACGGGAGGGGGCGGCATCGACAATGTCCAGCCCTTCATGTTCATGCACAGTACGGGCGACTTCGCGCTGGCTCATAACGGCAATCTCGTCAACTCCTTCCAACTGAAAACGTTCCTTGAGGAGCGGGGCAGTCTGTTCCACTCCACTTCCGACAGCGAGATATTCGCCCACCTCATCAAGAAGGAGACCGACAGCCGTGACCGCATCTTCCCCATCCTCGAAGCGCTGAACATGGTCGAGGGGGCCTTCGCGCTGCTCATCATGACGGCCAGCAAGATATACGCATGCCGCGACAAGCACGGCCTGCGGCCGCTCTCGATAGGGAAACTCGGCGACGGCTACGTGGTCAGCAGCGAAACCTGCGCTTTCGAGGTGGTAGGAGCCGAGTTCATCCGCGACGTGGCTCCCGGCGAGGTGGTCATCATCGACGTGAACGGCCTGCAGATTGACGGCCCCACCGCCAAGGTCATGAACAGCGAACCGCTGGACCAGAAGATGGATGCCTTCGGCTTTAACACCATCATCTGCAACGGTAACAGCCTGGCTGATCTGGAGCAGGCATTCATCCTGTTTGACCGCTCCCATGGTTCCGGCAAGCCGACCTGCTTCCTGCTGCACACCACCAAGGGCCTGGGCGTGAGCTTTATGGAGAACAATGCTGATTAGCACGGCAAAGCCCCCAACGATGCCGAGTATGACAAGGCGATGGCCGAGCTGCGCGCCAGCTATGAAGTGATGGAAAAGGAGGCTGAACGGATCAATGGCTGATAACAAGAGCATTGCCACGCGCGACAGCTACGGTGCTGCGCTGCTGGAACTGGCCGATGCAGGCCATGACGATATCGTGGTATTTGATGCGGATTTGTCCGCTTCGACCCGTACCTCAGTATTTGCAAAAAAATATTCTGAACGCTTTTTTGACTGCGGCATTGCCGAGTGCAACATGGTCGGTGTAGCCGCCGGCATGTCCACCTTTGGCTATGTGCCTTTTGTTTCCTCGTTTGCCATGTTTGCTGCGGGCCGCGCTTTTGAGCAGATCCGCAACAGCATTGGTTACCCCGAGCTGAACGTCAAGATTGCTGCCACCCATGGCGGCCTGTCCGTCGGCGAGGACGGTGCTTCCCACCAGTGCTGCGAGGACTTTGCGCTGATGCGCACCATCCCCGGCATGGTCGTGATCTGCCCCTCTGATGATCTGGAAGCCCGTGCCGCTGTGCGCGCCGCTTACGCCCACAAGGGCCCCGTTTACCTGCGTTTCAGCCGTCTGGCCACCCCTTCCCTGCATGATGCCAATAACTATACTTTTGAAATCGGCAAGGGCGAGGTTCTGTGCGACGGTTTTGATCTGGCCATCATCTCCACCGGTCTGATGACCAGCGAAGCTCTGAAGGCTGCTGTCACCCTGAAGCGTCAGGATGCCATCAGTGTGCGCGTGATCAACATGCCCACCATCAAGCCGCTGGACGAAGAGATCGTTCTGCGCGCTGCCCGCGAGTGCCACAAAATCATCACGGTGGAAGAGCACAGCGTGATCGGCGGCCTGGGCGAGGCTGTTTGTAGTCTGCTGAGCGAGAAGGCCCCCACGCCCGTGCGCCGCATTGGTGTGCAGGATAAATTCGGCCATTCCGGCCCCGCATGGGAGGTTCTGCGCGATTACGGCCTGACCGCCGACGCCATTGCCGATGCCGTGCGCAGCTTTGTGAAAGAGGACCAGTAAGCTCTTTCCCCCGCCCCATTTGATTCAATAAGCAACACCCCGCCATCCGGTTCAAACGCCGGGCGGCGGGGTGTTTTGGTTTGTATGGATTTAGGGCAATACCGCATAATTCTAAGTGCTGATGCGGCGAGCGAGGTGCGGCAGCTGCCAGGCCAAAAGCGCAGATAATACTGGATGCTGCAAAGGTGAGCGCCGCCAGT
>OGGJ01001317.1_pt1 | contig 21003 bp, 15 predicted proteins | sample 1571071 | NCBI WGS metagenome assembly OGGJ01 (sample SAMEA2581954, study PRJEB24529) | metagenome | biome: Human gut stool | place: China | collected 2011
AGGCTTAGTTCGGCTTAAACGCCACCAACCTCAGGCTTAGTTCGGCTTAATAACAATAAAAGAAACCAAGAAATATGAAGATAAAAAAAGGATTCGTCCTTAGGGACATTTGCGGCGAAAACATAATCGTTGCAGAAGGCAAAGAGAACATCGACTTCACAAAAATCATCAGCATGAACGAGAGTGCTGCTCTTCTTTGGGAAGGCGTAAAGAACAAAGAGTTCGACGCAGAAACGCTCAAAGAGCTGCTATGCGAGGAATACGACATCGACAACGCTACGGCGGAAAACGACGCAAAAGCACTACTCGACAGCTGGATAAAGGCAGGAATAGTTGAGTAATACCAAAAACGGCATATCCCTTGTTTGAGATATGCCGTTTTTTATGACTTCAATATATACAAAAACTTAGTACTTCAGAACCTTGGCAGCCACATTCTTAAACTGAGGCATCGCCTTTCCGATAGAAGCACCGATGTAAGTAGGATCGCAAACCACATACTTCTTTCCACCAACAGTGACGAAGTCGCCCGATACATTCTCGTTGAAGCATACTGCAGTAGCAATATGATTAGGATAATCGAGCAATACGACATCGAGCTTCAGCAGATTGCGCACCAGATACGAATAGAGTACAGAACGATCTTCGCAGTCGCAATACGGATAGTAGAAGAGTTCCTCAACGAAGAACGGCTTCTCATAACCGAACTGCTCTTGGTCGGTAGCGTACTGGAAGCCGGTCTGCACAAAGTTGATGAGCAGATTGGCTGCCTCTGCCTCACCCTTTCCATTTACTAATGGTGCGAGTGTTGAGAGCACCTTGCTGGCAACAGATGGGTTCACTTCGGCGTTCACATACACGCTATAGTCGCACTGCGGCATACTGCCATAGAACTCCATCAGCGATTTTGGAACGTCTACAGACACAGCAACCGAACCCGAACGATTCTTATGTACTGAGTTCACCATACCAGCATTAAGTGCTGGAGCATGATTAACCTGCATGTTCAGTTTGCTCTTAGCCTTCGGCGAATCCTCTTGACACATATAGAACTGGCACGACTCATTACTTGTGAGGTTGTAATAGTTGAGTCCGTCCTTTGTAAAGTATGGATGACCATAGACCTGACAATCAGCTGCAACGAACAGAAGCATCTGATTGCGATCGGCACGGCGCGCCATCTTCGACTTGTAGCCAAGCTCGTTGAGCAGGAATTGCTGCATCACAACTGCAGCGTTCTCATCAGTGCAGAGTGTCTTAGAGGCTTCACGAACAAAGAGGAATATACCCCAATCGTTGAGGTTGAGCTCCTTCTTCACCTTACGACAATCGTCTACCAACGCCTTATAATCGGCCTTACACATTGCCTCGTAAGCATCAGCAATGGCGTTCTCACGCATATTGCCTATCGAACAAACACCTTTCAACGACTTGTCGACATACACCTTCTGTCCACAGAAGTTTACCATCTGCTTGTCTGAAGAAGCCGTAAAGAGCTCACCCGTAGGTGCTGACGGTTTAACTGCCGGAGGTGTTACGGGAACAACAACAGGCTTGGTTGTTGGAGCTGCCGGTTGAGCGTTCGGGCAAGTCGGCTTAGCATTCGGGCAAGCAGGCTTAGCGTTCGGGCAAGCTGGCTTAGCGTTCGGGCAAGCTGGCTTAGCATTCGGGCAAGACGGCTTAGTTGCTGGAGCAGCTGGCTTAGCATTCGGGCAAGCAGGCTTAGCGTTTGGACAAGCAGGCTGAGCGTTCGGGCAAGCAGGCTTGGTTGCTGGAGCAGCAGGCTTAGCGTTTGGACAACTCGGCTTGGTTGCTGGAGCAGCAGGCTTAGCGTTCGGGCAAGTCGGCTTGGTTGCTGGAGCAGCAGGCTTAGCGTTCGGACAGGTCGGCTTAGCGTTCGGGCAAGACGGCTTAGTTGCTGGAGCAGCAGGCTGAGAAGTTGGAACTGGAGCTGGAACTGGAGCTGGAGCTGGGGTTTCAGGCTTTACCACGGGCTGAGGCTTTTCACTCTCGGTGTCCACTGGCTGGCGTCGCTTGTTAGTATTGTCAACCTTCTTGTGCGGCTTGTCAAACGTCACCTTTTCACCTCCATCAATCACTCTTCCCTGAGGACGCTGTTTACTCTCTTTAGTCGATTGTCCGAGAATTTCTTCAATAGTAAGCTCTACGGGAGTGGTATCAGGATCCTTCTTCTCGTCGTACACAACGGGCTTAACAGGCTCAGGCTTAACACGCTTCTCCACGGGCTTTTTAGAGTCGAACTCTTTCCACGGATTGCGTAAGAAACTAATGAATTGCTTGTTTGCATCATCAATAAACTTATCAAACGATGCTATTTCACTATTCACAAAGTCATCGAAATCGTCTACAACTTGTGCCTGAGTCCCCATACAACATGTTGCGCAGAAAGCTAATAATATAAATCTTTTCATTTGTACGGGTTTTATTTTAATGGTTATTATCTAAAAAATCCGAAGAAGAGCAGACAAATCTACCCTTCTCCGGATTGATTACAATATCTTCAAGATATTACTCGTCCATTTCAACAGGGTCGCCGATGAACTCCTCAACCTGCTGTGAGAGATCGTTAAGAGCAGCCTTCTTCTTTGCCTCCTTTGCAGCAAGCTCACGAGCCTTCTTAGCAGCTGTCTCATCGATAGTCATATATACCTGGAACTCCTTAGAGCCACCCTTCTCGCGAACGAGAGTGAAGTGCATCTTAACGAGACCTGCAATCTTTGTATTCACGCCCATCTCATAAGCAGCACCGAACTTATCGATTTCTTCCTCCGACATACCTTCTGCGTCTGAAGACATAATGCTCTTCATCTTACCAACTACCTGAGCCTTAGCACGGCTTGCGTAGCTTGTGATACCATTCATCATAGCGTTCTCACGACCAATCTTAGGGTTCTTGTCTACAGCAATACCTGTAAGAACGAGGTGATTCTCCTCATCACCCTCTACGTATGTGCGATACTTTGTAAGCGCATACTCCATTGTAGAAGCTGTAGCAAGCAATGACCAACCTGCCTTCTTCCACTCCTTACAAGTCTTCTTAATATCCTTCTTCAACAATTTCGACTGAGCGAAAGCTGCAGATGAACCACAGAAGATAAGTGCGATAGCCAATAATACGTTAAAAATTCTCTGTTTCATAATAGTCAAGTTTTAATTGTTATAAATTTAATTGTTACCTATTTCTATTTCATTACTCCCAATTGGTTTTCTATTTCATTACTCCCAGTTGGTTGAGTATGGCAATGCTACCTTTATTGGTTCGATTGCTCCTGTGTCTGGGTTTACTACATTGAGCGTGCCCTTCACAAATCCGAAGTCGTTCTTCTTTACTTGGCGAAGCGAATACTCGCCCTGTGCCAGCATCTTTATCTGGATGAGTCCCTTTGTAGAGTAGATTGCGTCAACGTTATCGAAGACGAGTGGCACTGCAATGTCAGGCACATTGAGCTCAAAACTCTTCACTGCGAACTTATTGCCGTTGCGGTTGTTCACAGTAAGACGCACTGTTACGTCCGTGACTTCACGTTCTGCAGCATCTACCATAGCTGCTGTAAGCAGCACCTTACCCTCCGGTGCGATAGAGAACTTCTGACTGCCAAAGCCACTACCGGCTTCTGTGAGCGAAATCTTATAAGTGAGACGTTTGCCATCAAGACGAAGCATTACGTCAATAGTATTCTCTTCGTCCTCAATACACTCGCTATCATCGTATGTAACGAGGAATGTGCCGTCGGTTGTTGGACGCACGTTGAGCTGAGTCACGCTGCTAGACTTCACTGTCGGCAATGTAGACACCTTAACTGGTCTGCCTTTCAGGAGCACCTGACAGCTATATTGTCCACGTTTAACAAACTTACCTGTGAGTGTGAGCGCATCGTAGAGCTGAAGATAGCGCTTCTTCAAGCCTTCCACCTGCTCAAGGCGTACATCGTCGAAGAAGTAGGCCTTCAGAGCGTTGAGCTCAGTAGTAGCAGCTTTGATATCTTCTACCGACTCAATGTTGTCTATCTTCTGTGCCAAAGCCTCGTACTTAGCGGTCATCTCCTGGTCGAGAGCCTCAAACTCTGCCTGCAGTGTGCGCTGCTCGCGACGAGAGTAAGGATAGAGCACCGAATACTCGTAGTAGCTCTCGCCCGTCTTCTTGTCCTGAACACGCTGCCAGTATATTCCAGCTATCTTGTTCGACGAGATACCTTTAAGGAAAGGTAAGTTAGCCGACTTTATCTTCGAAAGACGTGTAAATTCATCGCGCGACTGCACGTTGTCGTCCTCCACTATCTCGCTCGACTCATTGCGCTGCGCCACGCTTACGTTGCTTGCTACAGAGAGGATGATGCGCTCTGTAACCTCAGCCATTGCCTTCACCTGCGCATCTGCTATGGTATTGGCGGTAACGGTGACAACAAGTGCGCTTGGGTTAGCCGTATTGACCCACTCAGGAGCTTTTTTTGCGCTACGCTCCACAACTTTTGTCTGTGCTAATGACATACAGCATGTGGCTACGAGCAGACACAAAGTCAATGATATTCTCTTCATAATAAGTTGTTTAAATTTTATCGTTAGTATCAGTAAATGTATTGGGTAGTTTTTATCACCAATCCACCTTCAAGTTGCGTATCTCTACATAACCATTGCGCACTTTGAGTTTCATGTATGAAATGGTCTCAATCGGGTGATCATAATTGACGATGTAGAAGTCATGCTTCAAATTGACACGAGCTGGCATACTAATCCATTCGTACGATGAACCGTTTGCTATAACAGCTTTGTTCTCGCGTGGAAGTTCTTTACCATTGTCGTCAATAACTACATCCAATGATATATCGCCATTCGCAATGTTCACATTCTGGTTGACATACTCGGCTTTGATAGTGATGCGGCGTTGTGTTGGCTCACCCTTACAACTGAGAATACGGAACTCGAGGTCATTCATAGAGATTGTTATCTCGCACTTAGGAGCAGCGGGAGCTTCAGCAGGCACTGGTTTCTCCACAATTTTCTCCACAACAACGGGTTTCTCTACCACCTTTTCTACTACGACCGGCTTCTCTACCACCTTTTCAACAATCACAGTGTCTGGCTTTGTGCCCAACTTTGCAAGAATTTGCTCCTGCAGAGCGTAAGCCTGATCATAGCATGGGATATTGGCAGTGGCAGCAGAGAGATAGCTAATAGCTTCTTTGTAACGCTGCTGATTGTAAAGTGCTTTTGCTTTCTGCAATATGAAAGCGCAATTGGTAGAATAATACTCTTCAATCTTCTTGCGTGCAGTATTGATGAATTGCTTATAGGCAGGGTCAGTCACTTTGATGCCCTTTATCATCGACTTCATAGCCTTATCCTTGCTACCAAGCGATTCGCCCTCCAATTCAATTGATGTGCTGTAATATTCGGCACCATCGATAATGTTCTTGGCAATGAGCACTAACTCGCCTTGTGCGATAGGCACGTCAAGCACGACACCATCCTTAGTAGAGATTATCTTCTCTACAGATATAGTTGGCTCTATGGCAAACACATTATAAAGATCAGCAGCACCAGCTCCATTGCGATCGAACACCTGACGAAGCTTCAAGTCGAGGGCGTTGGTCACAGATGCTGACATACCATCTGCCTCTGCCTTCAATATAGAGAACTGAATATCGGTTTGCGCCATTGCAATCGTTGCAGATAGAAAGAATACAATTTGTAATAGTATTTTCTTCATAAAGTCGGTTATTTAGTTATTTTGAGTACAAAAGTATTAAATATTATAATAAAGTCCAATTTTTTTTGAATAATATACAAAAATAAGGTGGAACTTTAACAATTCCACCTTATTCTATTATATATAGTATTTTTACTCAATCACTACGAGCGGAGAGTCCTCAAGTACGCTCTCGCCAGTCTTCACGCAGATAGCCGTCACCTTTCCGTCCTTCTCAGCTTCGAGATTGTTAGCCATCTTCATTGCTTCGAGCACAACGACTACGTCGCCTACCTTCACCTCGTCGCCTACAGCAACCTTAATTTCGGTTACTACGCCTGGCAGCGGAGCCTTGAGCGCGTTGGCTGTGTTCACGTTAGCAGCACTTGCTGTCTCGCCTTCCTCTGCTTCGGCAGCCGGCTGACCAAGCACTACCTTCTTCTTCTCGGGCTCAGCCTCCTGCTCCATCTCTACCTTGAAAGCCTCGCCGTTTACGGTTACGTCGGCGATATTGCCCTCAACGTCTTCTATCTGTACCTTGTACTCCTTGCCGTCGATTGTATATTTAAACTCTTTCATTTCTTTTTTATGGTTTTGCTGTTAAACTTAAGAACTTGGCGTTCCACATAGTCTGACGCGGCTGTATGGTGATGAAGCCCGGTTCTTTATCGTGTACGTTGTTGCCCTGATACTCATATAGAGCCATGGCAATGGCAGCATATATATTCTTGTCCATACCTGTATATTTGTTTACTTGTAACCTTGTCTACTTGTTTACTCGTCTACTTGTAAAACAAATTACATCGGCATACAACCATGCTTCTTAGCTGGCAACTGCTGACGCTTTGTAGCGAGCTGTGCCAGACCGCGACAGATGCGGAAACGTGTGTTGCGCGGCTCGATTACGTCGTCGATATAGCCGTAAGAAGCTGCCTCATACGGGTTTGCGAACTTCTCAGTGTACTCGTCTTCCTTTTCTGCGAGGAACGCCTGAACGTCTTCGCCAGCTTCCTTCTTAGCTTTAGCTTCCTTGCCGCAGAGGATTGCAACGGCACCGCTTGCACCCATAACCGCAATCTCTGAAGACGGCCATGCGAAGTTGAGGTCTGAACGCAACTGCTTGCAGCCCATAACGATGTGCGAACCGCCGTAACTCTTGCGCAGAGTGATTGTAATCTTTGGAACGGTAGCCTCGCCATAAGCGTAGAGCAACTGTGCACCGTGCTGAATAACGGCGTTGTACTCCTGACCTGTACCCGGCAGGAAGCCCGGCACGTCGACAAGCGACACGATAGGAATGTTGAACGCATCGCAGAAGCGCACGAAGCGTGCAGCCTTGCGACTTGCGTTAACATCGAGAACGCCTGCGTAAGCAGCCGGCTGGTTGGCTACGATACCAACGCTCTGACCGTTGAAGCGTGCGAAACCGATGATGATATTCTTAGCGAACTTAGGCTGTATCTCAAAGAACTCGCCGTTGTCGGTGATGGCACCGATAACCTTGTACATATCATAAGCCTTGTTCGGGTCGTCGGGGATAATCTCGTTGAGAGAGTCCTCCATACGGTTGATTGGGTCGTTGCACTCTACGCGCGGAGCCTCTTCTGTGTTGTTGCTCGGGATGAACGAGAGCAGGCTCTTTATCATCTCGATAGCCTCTTCCTCTGTCTTTGCAGCGAAGTGTGTCACACCGCTCTTCGTAGCGTGTACCGATGCACCGCCGAGGTGCTCAGCGTCGATGTCCTCGCCCGTAACGGTCTTCACTACCTTCGGACCTGTGAGGAACATGTATGAAGTCTGCTCCTTCATTATGATGAAATCGGTGAGAGCCGGCGAGTAAACTGCACCGCCTGCGCACGGACCCATGATAGCCGAGATCTGTGGGATTACGCCCGAAGCGAGGATGTTGCGCTCGAAGATTTCGCCGTAGCCAGCGAGGGCGCAGATGCCTTCCTGAATACGTGCACCGCCCGAGTCGTTCATGCAAATAACTGGTGCGCCCATGGTCATAGCCATGTCCATCACCTTGCAAATCTTCTGTGCCATTGTCTCAGAGAGCGAACCGCCGTTGACGGTGAAGTCCTGAGCATATACGTAAACCAAACGGCCGCCTACTGTAGCGCTACCTGCTACGACACCGTCGCCATAGTAGTGCTTCTTCTCCATACCGAAGTTAGTACAACGATGCTTCTTAAACATGTCGTACTCCTCGAACGAACCTTCGTCGACGAGCATCTCGATGCGCTCGCGTGCTGTGTATTTGCCGCGTGCGTGCTGCTTCTCAATAGCTTTTTCGCCGCCACCGAGACGAGCCTGTTCGCGCTTAGCGACCAGCTCCTTGATTTTTTCTACTTGTTTGCTCATAATTTTATTTTGCTATTTCTTTGTTCTTTCTTTAGCGTATGAAATCGCGTATATACTATTTAGAGTGCAAAATTACTAAAAAAAGAACAAAGAAGGCTATATCATTGATATAAATTTTGTTACTGCATTATTTCGTTTGTGCCGACACTGGCTTCTGCCTGCCTTACTTCATGCTGTCGTCGACGAACGAGAAGGGCAGCAAGTCTTTAGCCGACTGCAGGCTGTAGACTCCTTTTTTGCCGTAGAGCAGCACGCGGATGGGTTTCTTGTAGCGGTCTTCCACACCGAGTATCACCTGACGACAGGCTCCGCATGGACTCACTGGTTCATCGAGCAGTCCGCCTGTGTTGCGTGCCGCGATAGCGAGTGTCGAAACGGGCTGGTCGGGATAGTTTGCCTGTGCTGCGAAGATGGCTGTGCGCTCGGCGCACGTGCCTGATGGGAATGCTGCGTTCTCTTGGTTTGCGCCTGTTACGATGGTGCCGTCGGCGAGGCGCAATGCTGCTCCTACGTAGAAGTTGCTGTACGGAGCGTATGCACCGTTGGTGGCTTCCAACGCACGCTCTACGAGTTCGCGGTCAGCAGTGTTCAGTTCGTCGAGCTGATAGTGCTCAACACGAATGTTGATGTTTATTTCTTTCATAGTTTAAAGGTGGTGGTGAGATGTTGTTGTGGTGAGGTGGTGAGGTGGTGATGATGGGATGAGATGGTGAAACCTTACTCTTGCGGATTAGGTTCTTCCGTCTTTTCCTCCTTGAATTCGTATGCTCCCACGTCTGGTCGCTCGTCGCGCGGCATGGCGTTGCGGTCGGTTTTGGTAGCCGTAGCTGGGTCGGCGCGGTCGATAGCCACTGATGTCTTTGCGAGTCGGAAGTCGTAGTCCTGCTTGTCGCCGTCCACCTTTCGGAAGTGGTTGGTGCAAACAGAGTCGGCATTCTCTTTCTCCTCGAACACTACGTTTACGAAGTGCGGCAGTTCTTTCTCGTCCGTCACTTCGGGGGTGCGTATCACGCAGTTCTCAAACTTATAGTTGAAAGCGTTCGGTTCTGCGGCATCCTCGCCCGTAGCATCCTTCACGGGCTTTCCGCCCATCATCTCGTCTGCGCTGTAGCCCGTGATGAGCGTGTTGCGACAGACGAACTGCTGCAGCGGACGCTTCAGAGCCGAGAAGTTGAGCGCACAGGCACGGTTGGAGTCGAACGGATAGAACTGTGCCAGCGTGCAGTTGTTCACCTGCACGTCGCCTCCGTCCACGCCCAAGCAGTTGTTGAGCGCGTTCGTCAGCTGCGAGTTCTCTACCGTCACCTTCGAATTCTCTACATACAGCGCATGTCCCTGACAATTGTGTATGGTAGAGTTGGTTATGGTGAGCGTCTGCCGAGCCACATCCGACGAGTCGACACGCACGCCATGGAACGCGCTGTGCAAGTCGGTGAACTCCATCCGGTTGTCGTACGACTTCTCCAGGAAGTGCACGCCGTTCCATAGTCCGCTCATGCGGTCGTATGGCAGATAGTCGAACATACGGTCGAGGCGGTCGCCACGCAGCGTGACGGGCTGGTCGGCGGTGCCTTTGCATACGAGTCGTCCCTTCACATCAATGCCCGCTCCGTCGTGAAAATAGAGCGTTGCGCCAGGTGCGACGGTGAGCGTTGCGCCCTCCTCCACGGTCAGCGGACCGTAGACTACAAGCGGCTTGCCGGCAGTTATAGTGTAGTCGGTCGTGATAGTCTTGCTGCGAACAAAGTCGGCATCCCACGACCATGCGTTGAGCACCACCTTCTGCTCCACTCCACTCTCAAGCGCGAACACGAGACGATCGTTAAGCTCCTTCGGTCCGTCGCCGTGGTTCACGGCTGTAGTTACTTCCACGAACACGCGTATGCTGTCCTTGTTGCGCACCTCTATGCCGTTTGCCTTATAGCCCTGTTCCGGACTAAGATATACTCCATCTACATTCACACGAAATCCGTTCTGGTTGCCACCTTCGAGGCGCACCGACGTGCAGCGCAGTCCTTTTCCCGAGCGGTTGCTCACCCAGAAGTCGCGCGTCGACGACGGCACGGTAGAGAATACGGTGTCAATGCGCACCGTATCGGTAGAGAACGTGAGCAGGTTGTTCGGCGATGTTGTGAAATCGTCGATATCGTCGCATGCGCTTAAGCCGAACACGCCCAGCACACACATTATTATATATATATGAATATGTTTCATCGTAATAGATATAACGCAGAAACGGCGGTTTTATTGTATCTTCAGATACAAAAAGCGGTTGCACGTGTCCGAAGACTCATGCAACCGCTTCTTATATTTCGTTTTATTACTATTGTCTGAGCAAGCTCACTTTTATTTAGTGAGGTTGATCTTGTTGTTTACATTTACAGCCTCTGCAATGGCTGCACAACAAATTGCGAAGATAAATCCGAAAATCATCATAATCTTATTCCTTTCTTTTTTTTAATTGTTATCCTACTTGTGTTTTTCTGTGTTTCCCATTTGTTTGCTCCTCAGCGCAACAGTGCTTTCAGCACTTGTTACTTCTTGAGGCTGATTTTGTTGTTTACCTTTACAGCCTCTGCAAGAGCTGCACAACAAATCGCAAAAATAAAACTAAAAATAACCATAATGTTACCCTTTCTTTCTTTAATTCTTACTTTGTTATCCCTAATTACGCTTCTCTTTCTTGCCTTTCGGCAATCGTCAGCCACGCTTTCAGCGCAGCCTCGTCGTTTATTTCTGATGCAAAGGTAGTGCTATTTGTGTTCGCACACAAGTATTAATTCGTTTATTTTTCAAGTTGTCGTATATTTTTGATGTTAGTCAAGTAGTTGTCGTAAATTTGCATTTTTGTCATATCGCTGCAATACATTTGTAGCCAAAATGGCAGAACTTTACTTTTAAAAGCCCTCTTTATTCTTTTGTTTTAGCCTTTTTACTCTTTTACTCTTTTACTTTTTTACCTTTAAAAGCCCATTTAAGTCATCGGACAGCGAACGCCGCCCGATCGGGCAGCGGACGCAATCTGATTGGACGGCGTTCGCAATCTGATCGGGCGGCGTTCGAAATCTGATCGGGCGGCGTTCGAAATCTGATCGAGCGGCGTTCGAAGAACGACGGCAAAAGTTAATAAGGCAGTGTCACTTTGAACAACTCGTTATCTACATGCTCCTTACGTATAACATCTACAAGCTCGGCTACTATGTCCGGATGCGCAGCACTCACGTCGTTATCCTCGTGCAAGTCGGTGGCGAGGTTGTACAGGCGTGGCTTGCCCTTCACCACTATCAGTTTCCAGTCGCCACGACGCACGGCTATCTGGTCGGTCTCGTGGAACTCCCAGTAGAGATGTTCGTGCTGCAGCTGCTTGGAATTGTCGCCGAGAAGTGTCGGAGCAATGGAAAGTCCGTCGAAGCCATCTCCTGCGAGCTTGCGGTTGGTGTAGCGTTTACGGAAGTTCTTCACGCCGGCGAGATCGCAGAACGTAGGCATGAGGTCGTAAAAGGCGAACTGCAGGTCGCTCACCTCGCCTGCCTTCACGTGTCCGGGCCACCATGCTATGAACGGAATGCGTATGCCGCCCTCGTAGCATTGGCGCTTGAGTCCGCGCAGTTTGCCGTCGCGTCCGAAGAATTCGGGATCGGCACCACCCTCCTCATGAGGTCCGTTGTCGGAGGTGAAGATGACGAGCGTGTTCTTGTCGAGTCCCTTCTCGCGCAGCTTCGCCATCACCTCGCCAACGTACTGATCGAGACGAGTTATCATTCCGGCAAACTGGGCGTGGGTATGCTCCACGGCGTTGTAGCGTGAGCCCTCTTGTCCGCCCCACGTCTTGTCGACAAAGAACTTCTTCTCGTAGCCCTCCACGATGCTGTCGTAGGGCTGAGCCAGTTCGGCGTGTGGCAGGGTGTATGTAAGGAAGCCCACGAAGGGCTGCTTGCCGTCCTGGCGGTCAATCCATTCGAGTGCCTTCTCATGAATGATGCGTGCCGAATACTGCTGGCGTTTATGGTAGTCGCGTCCGAACATGGGGTACTGTATGTTCTGCTCCATCACCTCGCGCACTACCGCCGTGTCGCCCATAGAGCGCGAATAGCGGTTGAGGAAGTTGGGATAATACAGATGCGCCTGGAACTGACAGATGTAGCCGTAGAACTCGTCCACGCCGCGCTTGTCAGGCGTAGAGGGCGATCCTTCGTAGCCACCAGCCCACTTGCCGAACACGCCTGTGGTGTAACCGTGGTCTTTCAGCATCTCGGGCAGTATCTTGTGCTGCGGGTCGTAAGGTTCCTGACCCACCACGGCGAAGTCTACATTGTTGCCGTACATCACAGTGCGGTCGTTCGACCAGTATTCGCGGTTGCCGCGCACGTGTCCGTGACCCGAATGCTGACCCGTCATTATCGAAGCACGCGAGGGCGCAGACACTGGCGAGCCGGCGTAAGCCTGCGTGAAGCGCATACCCTCCTCAGCCATGCGGTCGATGTTGGGCGTACTGATATAGGGCTGTCCGTAGCAGGCGAGGTCGCCGTAGCCCATGTCGTCGCACAATATAAATATAATGTTGGGCTGCTTCGGCTGCACACGTTTCTGCGGTGCCTTTGCTGCCACGAGCGAGGGCACTACAGAGAGTGCGGCGCCCGCTAAAAGAATGTTCTTGTTCATCGCGAAATTTGTTGTTTTAGAGTAATCGATTTGTTTTCAATGTATAAAATTACTGCAAATAATCCGAACACCAAAATCATTTCGCAACAAACATATAAATTCAGCCTGATTTACTCCGTTTTTCAAAAAATAAACATTACTTTTGCATATAGATTTTGTACAAATGTACGCATCTTTATTAACCTGAAACACTATAAACAACAAATGAGAGAAAAAATTGACTGCTTTCTGCCCTGCAACGATGTAGCCGAGATTGCCGACTCGATACAGACGCTGAGCCAAAGCAAGACGACACAGCATATTAACCTGCTCGTGAGCGACACAAGCGACATCTGCGCGTGCAGCGACACGGACAGCATCAGCAACTGCACCGTGATAACCATCGACGGGCTCACTTCGACAAAGACACTACTCACCATCGAGGAGCATACGGATGCCGAATACGTGCTACTGAGTCTAAAGCACACACCGGTGAGTCTCGGACTGCACGCTCTCGAACGACTGCTGCGCGTGGCTACCGACAGCAACGCCGGAATGGTGTACGCTGACAGCTACATACAGAAGGACGGCGTGCAGGAGAAACACCCCACTATCGACTATCAGACGGGTAGCATACGCGACGACTTCGACTTCGGACAGCTCGTGCTAATACGCGCGTCGCTACTGCACGAGTACGCAGCAAAGCAACAGCTGACCGACTACAAGTGGGCTGGCTTCTACGACCTGCGCCTGTACATCAGTCGCAAGGCGCAGATATTTCATCTGAACGAATATCTGTACACACAGGTGGAGACCGACTCACGCAAAAGCGGCGAGCGACAGTTCGACTACGTGAACCCGCGCAACCGCGAGGTACAGATAGAGATGGAACAGGCTGCCACAAAGCACCTGGACAAAATTGGTGCTACGGTAGACACATCGAAGTACACCAAGCCCGACTACAGCGAGCAAGACTTCACGTTCGAGGCATCGGTCATCATACCCGTGTTCAACCGCGCGAAGACCATCGCCGACGCAGTCAGTTCGGCTCTCGCGCAGAAGACCACATTCAAATATAACGTCATCGTGGTGGACAACCACTCCACCGACGGCACTTCCGCAATACTCGAAGCTGCGGCTGCTGAGGACAAGCGACTCGTACACATCGTTCCGGAACGCACCGACCTCGGCATCGGCGGCTGCTGGAACGTAGCTATCGACGACGCACGCTGCGGACGTTTCGCCGTGCAGCTCGACAGCGACGACCTCTACTCGTCGTCACAGACGCTGCAGCGCATCGTCGACGAGTTTCACAAGCAGGGGGCTGCAATGATTGTGGGCTCTTATCGCATGTGCAACTTCCAGCTCGAAACGCTCCCACCCGGACTTATCGACCACAAGGAGTGGACCGACCAGAACGGACCGAACAACGCGCTGCGCATCAACGGACTCGGTGCGCCACGCGCCTTCTTCACGCCTATCCTGCGACAGATACAGTTCCCGAACACTTCATACGGCGAGGACTATGCCCTCGGACTTGCCTTCAGCCGCAAGTATCGCATCGGCAGAATCTTCGACGAGCTGTACCTGTGCCGCCGTTGGGACGGAAACAGCGACGCCGCACTGAGCATTGAGCGACAAAATGCCAACAACCTGTACAAGGATCGCCTGCGCACACTTGAGATTGCGGCTCGTCAGCAGCTCTCCGAAGGTACTGCGGATGCTTCGGCAGACAGTTCGCTACAACGCTTCTTCAACCGTCAGTTGGAGGTATGGGAGGATGCACGCCAGCACTTCCACGACCTGCGCAACGTGAAGACGCGCGAGTTGGCGTGCGGAGAGATTACGCTGAAACTGCAGTTCAACCCTGCACGCATCGTGTCTACGGGCGCGAACATCGACCGCAAGACAATCGCTGAGCGTCCGTGCTTTCTCTGCGAGCAGAACCGACCGAAGGAGCAGATGCAGAAACAGGTGGACAAGAACTTCACGCTGCTCATCAACCCCTTCCCTATCATGCCGCAACACTATACTATACCGCTGCGCACACACCGTCCGCAGAGCATCGGCATGAACTATGGCGAGATTTACCGCCTACTCAACGCCTACCCCACGCTCACCGTGTTCTACAACGGACCGAAGTGCGGTGCATCGGCTCCCGACCACATGCACTTCCAGGCAATCTGCTCGGGTATGCTGCCGCTGCAGACCAACTGGCCCCGACTGAGCCGAGGCAGCGAGGTGCTGCTGAGCAAGGACGAGCGTGGTGCGGTGGCTGCCGTGCGTGACTTCGCCGTGCCCGTATTCTCTATACGCACCACCGACCAACACACGGGCGAACAGCTCTTCCGCAAGCTCTATTCGGCACTGCCGATGCACGGCGGCGAGACCGAACCGATGATGAACATTATAGCATGGCGCGACGGCGACGACTATCAGGTGGTGGTGATACCACGTACGAAGCATCGCCCCGACTGCTACTTTGCCGACGGCGAGGAGAAGCGTCTCGTCAGTCCGGGCTCGCTCGACATGGCGGGCTTCATCGTCACACCACGCCCCGAAGACTTCGAGACGCTGACCGCAGAAGAGGCTATAGCTATACTGCAGGAGTGTGGCATGAGCGAAGCTGCCTTCAACGAGGCGGTGGAGAAATTGCACACACTGGCAGCCGAAGCCCCGTCCGCCAACACCCACTTCGCCGGCAATCAGCCGATGGTGTCGGTGGGCATCGTGAGCGGTGCGAAGATTTCGTTCTCGCTCAATAAGCCGTACATGGCTAAGGGTAACCTGATTGAGGGCGAGCAGGTGGTGGAGTTCCATGAGGGTGGCATCCTGTGGAACGGCAACCAGTATCGTGAACTGACCTTCCATCCGCAGCAGAACGATGCCTCGTTCTCACTGCACGACGTAACAATCGGCGTGAATTTCCACTGGGAACGTCAGGAGACGCAGACCTTCCTGGGCACGCTGCGCCTCGTGGTAGACTCTGACTGCGTATGTGCTATCAACGAATTGCCCGTGGAGTCGTATCTGGAGAGCGTCATATCAAGCGAGATGAGTGCCACATCGAGCCTCGAACTGCTCAAAGCACACGCCGTCATCTCGCGCAGTTGGCTGCTGGCACAGATTGAGCAGCGCCACAAGCAGCAGACGGGTGCCGGTGGCAGTGGCTTCTTCTCGTTCATACGCAAGGACGACGAGCTGATAAAGTGGTACGACCGCGAGGATCATACCATCTTCGACGTATGCGCCGACGACCACTGCCAGCGCTATCAAGGCATTACGAAGGCTACGAGCAAGCATGTGGCGGAGGCTATTCGTGCCACACGCGGACAGATACTGATGGACAACGACGAGATATGCGACGCACGCTTCAGCAAGTGCTGCGGTGGTGCTACGGAGGAATTCCAGTACTGTTGGGAGAACGTGAAGAAGCCATACCTCATGGCTGTACGCGACACGGCTGACGCAAGCTCTTGCGGATGCAATAATACTGCAGCAGCCGAACTGCCCGACCTTACCATTGAGGAGAACGCTGAACACTGGATACGCACCGCACCGGAGTCGTTCTGCAACACCGACGACAAGAAGATTCTCTCGGAGGTGCTCAACGACTACGACCAAGAGACTACCGACTTCTATCGCTGGCACGTGACATACACACAGGAGGAACTGAAGAGCCTCATCACAGAGAAACTGAAGATGGAGTTCGGCGATATCCTCGACCTCGTGCCGATGGAGCGCGGACGCAGCGGACGCATCTGCCGACTGAAAATTGTGGGTTCGGAGCGCACATTCACCATCGGCAAGGAGCTGGAGATACGTCGCACACTGAGCGACACGCACCTCTACAGCAGTGCGTTCGTCGTAGACAAAGAGGATGTCAAGAACGGCGTGCCACAGACTTTCCGCCTCACAGGTGCCGGCTGGGGACACGGCGTAGGACTCTGCCAGATTGGTGCCGCAGTAATGGGTGCCAAGGGCTATAACTACGACCAAATCCTGCTGCACTACTACCGCGGAGCAGAGATAAAGAGGATATATAAGTAATGGTGAGGTGGTGAAAGAATGTTGTGGTGTTGTTATGTTGAGATATGTATTTACTAATCTCACCATCTCAACACCTCAACAAAACAACATTTTCAGAATGAAAAAGACTAATCCGTGGGCATGGATCCCCACATTATATTTCGCAGAAGGTCTGCCCAACGTTGTCGTTACAGCCCTGTCGGTAGTCATGCTGATGCAGATGAGACTGAGCGATGCCGAGGTAGGACTCTACACGGGCTGGCTGGCTCTGCCTTGGGTGGTGAAGCCATTATGGAGCCCGTTCATCGACCTGCTGAAGACAAAGCGCTGGTGGGTGCTCACGATGCAGCTGCTCATGGGCAGTGCGCTGGCAGGCATCGCCTTCACGCTGCCCACGTCGTTCTGGTTCCAGGGTACGATGTTCTTCCTCTTCGCAATGGCGTTCGCCAGTGCTACGCACGACATCTCTGCCGACGGCTTCTACATGATAGAGCTCGACGAGCACAATCAGGCGAAGTACGTCGGACTGCGCAATACGTTCTACCGACTCGCCATCATCTTCGTGAACGGCGCACTCGTATCGCTCGCCGGCATATTAGAACATCAACTGAATATGTCGGTGGTCTACACCTGGACACTCATCTTCTACGCGCTCGCGGCGCTCTTCATCGGCATCTGGCTCTACCACTGCCGTATGATGCCGCGTCCTGCCGACGATGTTAGTTCGGAGAAGAGCGTTGGGGAGGTGGCACACGAACTGAAGACGATGCTCGCCACTTTCTTCTGCAAGTTCGGTGCGAAGGAGACCGTGTTCGTTATGCTCTTCCTACTGTTCTACCGCTTTCCGGAAGCTCTGCTGAACACGATGACTAAGACGTTCCTCATGCGCCCGACAGCCGAAGGCGGAATGGCTCTGACACCCGAGGAGTACGGCTTGGCGCAGGGCACGGTGGGACTCATCGGTCTGCTCTTAGGCGGAATCATCGGTGGCGTGCTCGTCAGTCGCGACGGCATGAAACGCTGGCTGTGGCCTATGGTTTGCGCCATTACGCTGCCCGACGTAGTGTACATATACCTTAGCTACACGCTCGACTCCAATCTGTGGGTCATATCGTCGTGCCTCTTCGTGGAGCAGTTCGGCTATGGCTTGGGCTTCACCGTATTGACGCTCTACATGCTGTTCTACAGTCAGGGTAAATTCCGCACCTCACATTATTCTATATGCACCGGCATCTCATACCTCGGACTGATGCTGCCGGGCATGGTGTCGGGCTACGTTAAGGACATCATGGGCTACAAGATGTTCTTCATCTTCGTGATGGCGTGCTGCCTGATCACGTTCCTCGTGACAGCATTCCTGAAGATTGACCCCGAGTTCGGAAAGAAGAAAATTGACCTCGAGTTCGGAAAGAAGAAATAATGACAGACAAGCAACCAAAAACAACCTACCGCCCACACCGCAGAGGTACAAAGACTCGCTGGTTGTGGCTTCCGTCGCTGATGTTCGGCGACGGAGTGGCTGTGTCTGTGCTTGTACTGACCATGGTAATGCTGCGCCGTATGGGGCTCGACACCGCTGACACCGCACTCGCTATCGCCCTACTCTCACTACCGGTGTTGCTGCGTCCATTGTTCGAGATGGTAGTGACCCACTTTTGGGGCACCACAAAGGTGTGGATACTATCTACACAGTTCATCTCCGCTCTCTCGCTCGCTGCCGTAGCCTTTACGCTGCATACGAGCAGTTGGCTGTTAGGCACGGTGTGCTTCATGCCGTTCTTCGTGTGCTCATCAGTGTTCTACAACATCGCCCTGCACCGCTTCTATATCGATACCTCTCAGGGGGCGCACTTGTCTCAGGGGGTGCACTTGTCTCAAGTGCACCAACAAAACCCGACACCTCAACAAGATACGATGGTGAGATGGTGTGATGGTGAGATGGTGACATTACATTCATCAACACCTCAACACCACAACACCACAACATCAATTATGGCCCTCCTCTTCGGCTGCGGAGTGATGATGATGATAGCTGGCAACATGGAAGTTGTGACGCGCAACATACGCTATTCGTGGAGCCTTGTGTTCTACGTTATGGCAGGCGTGGAATTGTTCCTGTGGCTTTGGCACACCATATTCCTACCCGGTGGCACGCATGGTTACGCCAAGCCGAAGCCGACAATGGGACTGCATCGCGGTGAGTTCAGAATATCCTTGCGTCGTATGCTGAAGCGCAAGGACGACATCACCGCCTTGACATTCTTCGTCCTCTTCCTCCTGCCCGAGACGTTGCTCGCTCTCACCGCCCCACTCTTCCTCATCGCAAAGCCACATAATGGCGGACTGGGTTTATCGCCACAGGAGTTCGCCTTCACACAGGGCACCATCGCCGTCATTGCTATCGCATTAGGCTACACGCTCGGCGGTAAGGCGATAAAGAAACACGGACTATGTTGTTGGCTGCTGCCTTCAGCCCTGCTGCTCGCCGTTCCGGGTGCCGCACTGCTATTCCTCAGCTACAACACGGCAGCGCCACTCAGCATCGTAGCCGCAGCGCTGGCTGCGGGTCACGCTGCTTTGGGCTTCGCTCTTAGCATGGTGAAGCAGGTGGTGGTGCGCTTCACGCGCAATATGCCCGACAACACTTTGCGCCACGCCATAGCGCGCACGCTCATCGCTACGCCGTTCGTCATCGTTGGCTCATTAGCCAGCCTCATGCTCACCATCGCCGACTATCAGCGCATCTTTCAGCTCGCCACGGAGCTTGCCGTAGTGCCACTGATTGTCAGCGTGTTCTACCTTTATCTCACACGCAGACAGCCGCAGGCGGAGTGAAACGATTTCCCAGCTTTCTTCTTCACCTTCTCGCCAAAAATGTGTATCTTTGCATTCTGTATAATACCAGTTGCAACTAACGAAAAAGATAGATAATCATGAGCAATAACAAGCAACTATATATCGACTTCGAAGCCTACGAACGTATGGCAGAGCCGCATAAACAAGAAAAGGCTTCTGCATGGCGTACAGCAATCGGTCTGCAGGATGTGGATGGACTGAAGGTGTCCGACTATCTAAGAGAGACTGCTGTACGCCATATTGAAGGCGATATCACCATTGATGATGTTAGGGAGCGGCTGAAATTTTATTACATCAACAAGACCACACATGACAAGGACGATGAAGAAAAGGAAGAAGCGGACCGAGTTGCAGCCAATATTGCAAAACTGCTGAACGAAAAGTCGTTCTCGTTTACAGCATTGGAATTTCTGAATATCCACAGACACCTGTTTGAAGGTGTGTTCAAACACGCAGGCGAGGTACGCACTTACGACATTAGCAAGAAAGAATGGGTGCTTCAAGACGACTCCGTTGTATATGGACGTGCAGCAGACATCATGATGGCATTGAGGTATGATATACAGCAAGAGAAAGAGTTCAATTACAAAGGACTAACCACTGATGAAATAATAGAACATATCGTTGATTTCGTCACGTTGCTTTGGCAGAACCACCCATTCCGCGAAGGCAACACAAGAACAACGGCGGTATTCGTCATCAAGTATCTGCGATCTATCGGATTCAAGGTGAACAATGATTTGTTTGCTAACAATTCATGGTACTTCCGTAATGCATTAGTCCGTGCCAACTATCGCAATCCTCTAAAAGGCATAGAGCCGAACAAGTCTTTCCTAATCAAATTCTTCCGCAATTTGATATTGGAAGAACAAAACGAATTGAAAAACCGCTATATGCTGATTGGCTACCAAGATGATTGCGACACCCATACAAGTACCCATACAAGTACCCATACAAGTACCCATACAAGTACAAACAATTCCGTAAGCTCATTGAGCGAAAATGTAAAGCGTTTGGTTATAGTAATCGGTACTGAAGAAAAAGGTATAAAAGAAATGATGGATGCTGTAGGATTGAGAAACCGCCCCAACTTTATCGAATACTCTCTTACTCCTGCCATCAACGGAGGACTTGTCACAATGAAATATCCCGACTCCCCACGCCATCCGCGTCAAAAATACCTCCTGACAGTAAAAGGTCTGGCTGTGTATAATGAGTTTAAAGAAATGAAAAAATAAAGCCTCGGGCTGGTAGATACCGAGGAAAAGATGGAAGATGGCTGGAAGATACGCCCGTTTTGCGGACTATCTTCCAGCCATCTTTATATCCGTTTATGTTTGGTCTTCAACACATTACGATTGCACGACGTCCATAGCTGGAAGATATGGAAGATAAAAACAGCAATC
>OGGJ01001329.1_pt1 | contig 20873 bp, 12 predicted proteins | sample 1571071 | NCBI WGS metagenome assembly OGGJ01 (sample SAMEA2581954, study PRJEB24529) | metagenome | biome: Human gut stool | place: China | collected 2011
ACCGCCTCGCCGAGCCCCAGTTTGTTTTGGCTGTTGTCCTGGATCTTATAGCCCGCGATGGCACAGTTCTGGATCACCGCTTCGCTCGTTTCGCGTTCATCCGCATACTCATAGGCGATACCGGCCAACCCGCCCAGTGCGTAGGCACACTGATTGTCCGTTACAATCGAGCTGCGCTGGATGATGCCGCCGTTGTCGCTGTAAAGCACGATGTTTTCGATCGTCGCGCCTGCCGTGGTGCCGAATACGCCCACATTGTAGCAGTTGGAATTGATGGCGATGTTTTTGATGTAGTAGTTCCCGCCGTCGTACTTCCCGCCGAACCACGCGTAGAGCGTAACACTGTAATTGTTCTCATTCACACCTATCGCTCCGGCGATGGGGTGGAACGGAGTGTTCTTTTCGCCGTTCGTCGGGTTTTCCATGTCCACGCCGTTGACGTCATGGGTCTGTGTCCAGCTCCGCTGGGGACGAGCATTCTCCGCACTGGCCCGTGATTGCTTACTATCCATCGTTTTGTATTGCAGATAGGGGAACTGCGGATAGGTTTCTGAGGTCACCGGGCGGTCCGTTCCGGTATTAAATCTGAAAGAATATTTCCTCGTCCTGTAATTATATTCTGATGTAACTTCACAGCTCCAGTTGATGAATTGGAGCTGCTTCACGGAGCGGATCTGGTACGGCTTTTTCGTGGTGGTGGTCGTTGTCTTGCCGAGGTTCTGCTCGTTGTTTCCCACATCCTCGACCGGGCAGTAGGAATCTCCGAAGAAGGGGCACACCGCATACTCATATGTCTGCGTCCCCTGCTTCAAGGTCCATGTGCCGTTGGCGGCAAGTGTAAATTTGCCACTGATGATGTCGGTCTCTGCCAACAGCCGCAGGCCGTCTTTGCCGTCGGTCCGATAGCAGGTGAAGTTGTAGCCGGACACCTGCTTGGCAAGCTCTTTTTTCGCTTCGGCGTTTTCTGCTCCAAGGACAAAGTTGCCGCTCGGCGTCAGCTTCCCACTTGTTTTGTCCTTGCAGTAGTAGCCGTAGCCGAAATCGGTGATCTTGCCGCCGTCATCGTGGGCGGTGCAAAGGCTGCTGCCCTCCTTGCGGACACCCTTTGCGTCAAAGCCGATGTAGGAGAAGTGATAGCCGCTGTTGGCGCCGCCCTCCTCCTTTTCCCAATAGACCATGCCGATGGTTCCCATGTCCGCCGAGGTCGGCCAGTCGCCGTAGTGGACGTGCTTCTTGTCCGTGGCGGTGACGCTGCTGGGATAGGGGTACGCGGTCTCAGTCCCCTCGGTATTGGGATGGTTTTTGGTCTCAGCCACCTTGCTAAAGCCGGACAGCTTCAACTCCTTCATTTCCTCGTGGGTCTTCTTCTCCGCGCCGGAAGCTCCCGGCTCGTAATCGTACAGGCGCACCGTCCCCGCGAAGGTATAGGTGCCGCCGCTGAGGTAATAGCAGTCGGAAACGCTGCCATGATCCGACGTGAAGCCGTTGACCTCCGCGCCCGTCACGGCGCTCAGGGCCGTGGCGCAGTAGCTGTTGCGGATGGTGCCCTGATTGTCGCCCACAAAGCCGGAGATCATGGCACTGCCGCGTATCTCCGTCAGTTCGATGCTGCCGAGGGCGTAGCTTTGGCGGATGTAGCCGCTGCCGTCGTTCATACCCACCAGACCGCCGGCACAATAGCTCCGGGCATAGGTGCTGGTGCCGGTGATGCTGGGAATATCGGCGCTGCATGCCTGGATCAGGCCCTCGTTGCAGCCCACCAGACCGCCGAGGTAGTAGGTGCTGCCGCTGTAGGCGCTGCCGGACAGCCGGTAGCCGGAAACGGCGCAGTTTTTGATCGTGCCGCTGTTTTTACCGGCCAATACGCCTGTATACACCGTTTTCCACTGGACATTGCCGCCCAATTTGGAGGTGGGGGCTTTTTCCAGCGGTTCCTCCGTTGTCACGACGATGTTCTCCAGCGTTCCCTCCGTAAAGCCGAACAGGCCGACGGCAAGGCCGTCCTTCCCGCTGGCAAAGGAAACGCCGGTGATGATATGACTGCCGCCGTCATAGCGGTGCTTAAAGGGAGTGGCTTCTGTCTGTCCGATGGGAGCCTGCTCCGTGACCGGTTTCCCGCCCTTGCCGTACTTTGTCCAGACATAGGTGCTGTAATCAATGTCCCGCTGCTGGAAGGCGGCGTTTTTGGGCAGAACCTTCTCGTCGGCGTATTTGTCGTAATATGCGCTCAGGTTATTGAGCTGCCGCGCCGTGCGGATGCTGACGAATTCCGGCTTTCCGGCTTCGGCCGTCAGCGCAGTCTTGGCAAAATGGGGGTTGTAGTAGTATGCCTTGCCCGCCGCGCTGCCTACCGTCAGCTTCGTGTAGAAGTTCGGCTGCCCATCGACCTGCGGCACCCCATCGACCTCCTGCACCAGATCCGCAGGCAGGGGAAGCAGACAGTAGGTCTTTTTTGTGCCGTCCTTGTCGGTGACCGTGATGGTGATTGCGGTGGCCGAATTCAATTCATAGGGCTGGTCATTAACTGTCACGGTTACCTTGTCAGCAGGCAAGTTTTTCTCATAGACTACGCCGTAGCCGTCGCCCTTCACCGTTTCCGTCGCGGACAGCGCCTCAACGTTCGCGCCGAAGAAGCCGTAGTCGTCCCCGCCGTACCACTCGTAGTACACCAGTGCGCCGTTTTCAAACTCCGCCTTCCAGTCACCGTAATGGGGCAGGTTCTTCAGCTTGGGATAGGAGTACAGCGTCAGGCCCAGACCTTTCATCAGGTTGTAGGCATAGGTATCGCTGTTCTTTCTGGTGAAGGCATTATTAGAAGAGTCAGAAGCGAACAGCTTTTCCGCATCCGCGGCGTTCAGCTCATGATAGTATTTCTCTTCGCCGATGGTAGGTTTCGCCGATCCGCCGAGATAGTACACATTCTTTGGGGAAGTACCGCTTCCCCCGCCGCTGGTATTGGCTGCCGTTCCGTATGTCAGGCTTTCTCCCGTCAGCGTCGCGCAGGCGCTGTATACATTTTCCAGTTCATTGCCGGTCAGGTCGCACGCTACAAGGCCCGCAGTAGTTTTGCCCACCAAGAAACCGGCGGCATAACAATCTGTGATTTTTAACGTTGCCGTAGCAACAACTCGCCAGCCAATCAAACCGCTGGCATAACCTGCATCCGTTTCAGTGGTATCCGGATCACTGTAAAGGTAGCAATCTGCATAGGAGTGGTCAAGAGAAATCCCTCCATGCCCTATGCCCACCAGACCGCCGGCAGCGGTTTTGCCCCGGATGACCGTGGCAGCCAGACTGTTTTGGATCGTTAGCGGTTTTTCCTCTGTGCTGCCCACCAGACCACCGGCCACCTTGCCGTCGATCCGCGTGTGCTTCGTGAAGATCTCGTCTCCGGGAATGTTTTTGTCCTTGACATTTTTCAGGTACACCTGACAGCCGTCGATCGTTGTCGTGCCGTTCAGCTTTCCAACCAAACCGCCGACATTTCCGCTGCCCTTAATCTGGGCGTCGGCCAAACGGATATTTTTCAATTCACCGGCAAAGGTCTCGAACAGGCCCGCATCGCCGGTCGTGTCGGTCGTGTCGACCGTCAGGTCATAGATCACCGGGCAATAGCTTCCGATCTCACTGTGATAGCTGTTGATTTTAGGATTCACGAGAGGCACAAAGTTCTGGGTCGGATAGAGAACACCCCAGCTATCGTTTTCATCACTCTTGAATTGGATATCCCGCTCCTGCATCGCGGCGGTGATTGCGGGCGTCTTGCTGTCGGTTCCTCGGTTTAAGCCGGAGTTCTCCTCCAGATTTTGCAGATGCCGTCCGTACTTGATCACCGCCGTCCGGCCGGTTCCGCCGAACCCGCTGGCATCATCCCGGACCTCCGCAAACAGGCTGTTGGTGGTAACGGTCTTGGAGGTTCCCTGGATTTGGTTGTTATTTGCATCCTTTACCCGGATCGTCACCGTCAGGTTTTCGCCGGGGATTAGATGCTTGCTTGTCTTAGCATCTTTAAAGCGGTCCTGCTGTCCGAAGCGCAGATTTTTTCCCGCACTGAGATTATCCAGCACCAGCGTTGCCGTGCGGATGCCTTTTTCCGTTTTTACGGTGTCCCCCGTATTGGTATCGGTTTTAATTTCAAATTCCTGAACAGTGTTGTCGGACTCATCCTTGATGACGGCATAAAATTGCAGGTTATTTCTGGCGCTGACCTTGCAGGAGGCCACCACCAGCAGCTGGTCCTTATTGATGACATCCACCGTAAGGTCCAGGCTTTCGGTCGCCGCCGCGCCCACGGAGTCGCCGCCGTAGTAGCCGACCTTAGCGCCATTCTCCAGACGCTTGTCGCGGTAACGCAAATCATTGAATCCATCCGGCGTGTACTTCATGTCCTCCCGGCTGAAAAACACCGCGTAAACGCTGCCGCTGGAAGGATCGAACTCCACTACCCAGTTGCCGTTCCACAGGTCCGCCTCGGCCTCCGTCTCCGGATAGATCCAGGAAGCGGCGGAATCCTTGTTGTTCTTGTCGGCAGAGGTCACATAGGCCAGCGTGGTTTTCTTGTATTTATCCTTCTCTGCGTCCTTGGGGATCATGTTCATCAGCTCGGCAGCGCCTACCATGCCGGTAGGTTGATAATAGCTGTCCTGACCGGCAGCCTGAAGCCGGGTCATCCGGTTCTGCACGGCGGAGAAGATCATCTCCGCCCGGCTGTCCAGCTCCGTCTGCCGAAGGTTTTTCTGAATTTTGGAGATCGGGATCATGGCCAAGGCAAACAAAATCACCAGGATCAATACCGTCACCAGCATCTCCATCAGCGAAAAGCCGCGCATATTGTTCCGTGTCGCCTTGTTCTTCATGGGGGTCCCTTTCTCCTCCGTCCTTCCGTCAGGAGGCCACCTCAAAATACGTGATCACCAGATCCGTCTGCACCAGATCCCGGTCCCGGCCCTGATTGGTCCGGATACTCAGATCGGAGATCTGGTTCATATTCTCGCTTTCGCTCAGGGCGTCCACAATGGCCCGCGCCTGGGCGTAGGTATGGGTCTGGAAGCTCATGGTCACCGGCCGCAGAACGATGTAGCTGTCCTGCGTGGTGCTCTGGGAAAAGTCCAGAGAGTAGTCCACCGCAGAATCCAGAATGCGGTGAAGGTCCAGCATGAGCCTTCTGCTGTTGTCATACTGAGGGATCGTCCGCTCCTCGCCGGAGGCCCGGACCTCCTCGATCTTGCGCTGCATTTCCTGTTTCCGCGTCAGCAGGATCAGATCCTGCTCCAGCTCGCTCTGCTCCTGAGAGGTCGTGTCCTGATACTGAGCCACCTGATCCTGAATCGGCTCAAAGATCAGCTTGAAGTAGCCCAAACAGATGACCAGAACCACCAGGATCAGCAGCAGGACCGTTTCCCGTCTTGTCAGTTCCCGATTCATTCCGCCACCTCCGTTTCCGGCTGCAGATAGATCTTCACGGAGAAGCTCAAAACGGAAGCCGCCTTGTTTTCCTCCGTGGAAGCCACATTCAGCTCCACGCTCTGCACGATGGGCTGCTCCTCCATCACGGCGAACATCTCGGAGATCTGGTCCAGCCGCATATCGGACATCTCCACCTCGGCAGCGTCATCCAGGATCTCGACGGAGAGCACCTTGCCGCGGGGCATCATCAGGTCCTCCACCAGATCCAGCACATCCCGCCGGGGGACGGTGACCAGCTTGCCCTCGCTGTCCGCCATGCCGTCCAGAGAGCTGCTCCGGTACTCCGCCAGCACCTGCTCGTAGTCCGTCAGCTGCTCCTGACAGGCGGTGAGCTGGCTGTGGACCTTTCCGTAGGCGCTCTGGGCCTCGGACAGACGCCGGTACTGCTCCATCACGCCGAACCGGGCCACCAGACCCGCCATCAGCAGGATCACCGCCAGACCGATCACCAAGGTCAGCATTTCTCCGGTGCGCTTTTCCCGCTTGTTCATATTGATGCCCGTCTTGCTGGGGCATTTGATCATTTTCCGGGGGGCAGCCCCGCTGGGGGCAGGCTCATAGGGGATGGCTTCCGCCGGCTGCTGCGCCGGAATGGAGACCTCCTCCCGCTCTTTTTCCAGAATCATTTCAATCCTCCCTCACAGACGCTGCCGATGGCCCGCAGATACAGCCACGGCTCCTCGGCCGGGCGCATCCCCTCGTCCAACAGCTCCTCGCCGCCCCGGACCGTCAGGTTCACCGTGTCGGCCACGGTCTCCCGCAGCGGCATGATGGCCGCGCCGCCGCCGCAGAGATACAGCTCCTTCAATTCCCGGTCCCGGTTGTTGTAGTGGTAGAAATTGACGGCCTTCATGATCTCCACCGCCAGACGGCTGTAAAATTCCTTGGAATACTCCGTTTCCAGTACACCGTTGAAATTGCTCTGCTTATACTCATGGGCCACATGGATCTCCACGTCCAGCTTGTCGGCGATGATCCGGTCCAGATCCGCCAGACCCATGTCGATCTCCCGGACGCCCACGCACTCGCCGCCCTGCAGGAAGTGCATCCGGGTCACCCGATGGCCCAGATTCACCACGCAGCGGCCGATCTCCGGCGCGCCGGTGCGGCGGATGTGCTCCGCCATCAGCGCGCCGTAGGCGCATTCCAGAGGTGTCAGCACCTTCAGCTTAAAGCCAGCCCGGCGGAACATGGCCCGGTAGGCCTCCACCCGCTCCTTCAGCATGGCACAGGCGAACAGATCCATCTCCAAGGGATAGCCGTCCGGATCTCTGCGAACCTCCCGCACGGAATAGTCGAAGAAATACTTGCTCTTCTCCTCCGTCAGGAAATCATGGAATTCAAAGGGCAGATTGTAGGCCAGCTGCTGCTCCGTCATGGCGGGCATGGTCACGTCCCGGGTATAGGCATCCGCCAAGGACAGGGACACCGCCGCCCCTGCCCGCGGAATGCCGTTGGCCCGGGCGGTATCCCGCAGGAAATCCGCCATAGCGTCCATGGACAGGATGCGCCCGTGGGACACCATGGCGTCCGGCAGTTCCGCGCACACCGACTTTTTCAATTCATTACCGGCAAAATATACCAGCTTGACACTGTGATCGCCAATTTCAAAGCCTACGATCTTCCCCATGTCATGTCCTCGCTTTCTCGATAAAAAGACTCAGGCAAAAAAACCCAGATACCAGTTGATAAACGGCTGTCCCGCCAGAGCGGTGATCCATGCGCCGACGGCGATGGAGGGTCCCCACGGGATGGCCTCGCCCCGCCGTTTTCCGGCGAGGCCCCATACGATCCCCACCACGCAGGCCAGGACCAGACACAGCAGGTTCCCTTTCCAGCCGAAAAAGAGCCCCGTCAGAAACAGCAGCTTGATGTCGCCGCCGCCCAGCGTCTCCCGCTTCATGCGCTTGTCCATATAAAGGGACAGCAGCAGCAATCCGCCGGCTACGGTCACACCGCCCAGCGCGCCGTCCAGCGCCCGGCGGAGCGGTTCCGGCTCCCAAAATAAGGTGGCGACGAACAGCACAGCACCAACCGCCACAAAGCGGTCGGGAATGATGTACCCCTCCAGATCCGCGAAGGCGCAGGCCAGCAGCACACAGGCCAGCAGCCACCCTTCGAGGGTTTGGAGCGAAATATCATTTTGGAGCAGCAGGCTCACGAACACCGCCGCAGAGATCAGCTCCCCCCACACATGGCGGGCGGAGAGCTTTGCGCCGCAGTAGCGGCACTTGCCCCCGGAGAGCAGATAGCTGAACACCGGCACCAGATCCCGGACGCCCAGCACATGGCCGCAGACGTCGCAGTGGGAGCGCCCCCGGAGAACGGACTCCCCGTGGACGGTGCGCCACGCCAGACAGGCCAAAAAGCTGCCCGTACAGGCGCCCAGCAGGGCCGCCACCGCGCAGCAGTAAACGGTGATGAACGGAGACAGGCGCAGCATGATTGCTTCCTCCTTGGCGTAATGTTCCTTCGTGGGGGATGGCCGCCAACCCTCGGCCACCCCCTTTCGCTATCTTATCCGGTGAAGGATGAGCCCTCTGCAGAAACGGCTCATCCAAGAAGGAAGGGGGCGTTCCCCCGCCGGAGCGACCGCTCCGGCGAGGGCTCGAAAGAGATGAACTTGCTTAAATTACTTTTCAGGAGAATCAATCGATTCAACCGTATTCGTGCCCTTTACGATTTTATAAGTAATCTTGTCACCCTTTGCCCATTCGGCAGTAAGTCTCCCGCCAATCTTGTCAATCGTACCAGCATCTGTACTATCTGCTTTGCAGACATAGTCATCACGACCTGTTGCATCGGACTTTACCGTACCGTCTTTTTGGAGATAGTAAGTAGTATCAGCACTATGATTCTCGGTCATAGCAGTAATCTGGGCACTGGCATAACCGGAGCGAATGTTGGCAAGGTCCGTTGCGGCGTTGGCCTTCTTGAGGGTGCCAGAGAAGGTGGGGATCGCAATGGCAACCAGAATGGCAATGATGGCAACAACGATCAGCATTTCCATCAGGGTGAAGCCCTTTTTATTGGTGAACTTCTTGAGCATAGTGAAGTTCCTCCTTTTTTAAAGTTCTATTTATATCGCCCGGAGCGGGGTGGACGCCCGGGGAGATACCAAATTCAGATACTGCCGTACATGGAGAACATGGGCAGGTACACTGCCAGCAGCAAAATGACGGTGACGGCCGCCAGCACGATGATGATGACCGGCTCCAGAACCGCCAGCAGCCGCTCCGTCATGGTGGCGGCCTCGTGGTCGAAGTAGTCTCCGATCACGTCCAGCGTTTCCTCCAGAGAGCCGGAGCGCTCGCCCACGGCGACCATTTCCGTCAGCATTTTGGGGAAGCACTCCACGCCCTCCATGCTGTCGGCAATGCCGCGGCCCCGCTCCACGCCCTCCTTCACCTTCCGGACGCCCAGAGAGAACACATAGTTGTCCGAGATCTGGCTGACGATGCCCAGCACCGCCTGCACCGGAAGACCGGCGGAGAGCATAGTGGACATGGTGGAGGCGAACTGCCCCGACAGGTGCAGGGTGTGAAGCCGCCGCAGCGCGTAGCTCGCGATGGCCAGCTTGCCCCGCTCCGTCCGCTTGAAGGACAGGTAGCCGATGGTCAGCAAAGCCAGAATAAACAGGATCAGCCACCACCAGCGGGTCAGGAAGGCGCTGGTGCTCATCAGCCACCGGGTCACCGCGGGCAGGTCCGTCCCCAGCTCCGCAAAGGCGGAAGTAAAGGCGGGGACCGCCACCACCATGATGATGGCGAACACGATGATGGCCGTGACGATGACCATGACGGGATAGGTCATGGTGCTGACGATCTTGGCCCGGGTCTTGGCGGATTTGTCGTAATACTTGTAGAGACGCTTGAAGCACGCTTCCAGCGCGCCGGACTGCTCACCGGCCCGGACGGTCTCTATAAAGGTCTTGGGCAGGCCGGGGATGTTGCTCTCAAAGCTCTGGGCCATGGAGTAGCCCGCGCCGATGTCCTCGGCGACCTTGTGGAGCATCCGCGCCAGATGCTTGTTCCGGTTCTGGGCCGCGACCATTTCCACGCAGCGCATCACCGGAAGCCCCGTGCCCAAAATGATGGAAAACTGTGAGCAGATCAGAGCCAGGTCCTTTTCCTTGATCTTGGTCCGGAGCGGACGGGTGAGGACGCTGTCCTTCTTCTCCCGCACCTCCTCCAGCTTGATCACAAACGCGCAGGTATCCCTCAGCTTGGAGACTGCATCATATTCATCATAGGCGCGGATCACACCGGAAACCTTGGAGCCCTCCGGCGTCTGTCCCTTATAACGATAGGTCGTCACGCTGTTTCACCTGCTTTGTTCATTCGTCCAATGTAGAGTTGATGGTCCGGGCGGCTTCCTCCGCCGTGGTAATGCCCCGGAGGACCAGATCCCGGCAGCTGTCCCGCATGGTGCGGTAGCCGTTTTTCTTAGCGGCGGCCAGCAGCTCATCGTAGGCCGCGTCATCGTTCACCAGACGGCGCACCTCCCTGTTGACCATGAGGATCTCGAAGGCCGCCCGACGGCCGACGTAGCCGGTGTGGCGGCACTCCGGACAGCCGACACCTTTATAAAAGGTGGTCTGGCTGTCCTCCGGCATCCCCAGCAGGGCCAACTCTTCCTCGCTGGGCTGATAGGCGGTTTTGCAGTGGGGGCAGATCTTGCGCACCAGACGCTGGGAGATCACGCCCCGGAGAGCGCTGGCCACCAGCCAGGGCTCCACGCCGATGTCCCGCAGACGGTAGACGGCGGAAACGGCGTCGTTGGTATGTAAGGTGGACATGACCAGATGGCCCGTGATAGCGGAGCGCATGGCGATGCCGGCGGTCTCGCCGTCCCGGATCTCGCCCACGGAGATGATGTCCGGGTCCTGACGGAGGATGGCCCGGAGACCGTTGGCAAAGGTCATACCGGTCTTTTCGTTGATCTGGCACTGGCTGACGCCGGGGATGTGGTATTCCACGGGGTCCTCCAGCGTAACGATATTGACCTCGTCCCGAGCCAGATCCCGGATCATAGCGTACAGGGTGGTGGATTTACCGGAGCCGGTGGGGCCAACCAGCAAAATCACGCCGCCGGTGTTTTTCAGAAGGGCGTTGTACAGCTCCAGATCCCGGCCCTCGATGCCAAGGCTCTCCTTGTCCAGGTTCCGGTCCGTCTTATCCAGCAGACGGAGCACAATCTTCTCGCCGTAAACCGTGGGCAGAGACGAGATACGCAGATCGACCTCGTGGCCCTTGAGCTGCATCATCGCCTGACCGTCCTGGGGGATCTTGTGCTCGGCGATGTTCATGCCGCCCATGATCTTCAGGCGGGAGATCACGGTGCTTTGCAGCTCCGTGGGGACGGTGAACAGGCGCTGCAGCAGACCGTCGATCCGCATCCGCACCACCATTTCGCTCTCCTGCGGCTCCAGATGGATATCGCTGGCCCGCTCGTGGAACGCCCGCTCGATGAGGCTGTTGACAAAGCGGATGGTAGGGGCGGAATCCGCGGCCTCCCCGGTCATCTGCGCCGGGACGATGTCCGGCGCGGCGGTACCGGCCTCCCGCTTCATCTCCTCGATGACGCGGGCGGTGCCCTCGTTGCCGTACAGGCGGGCGATGGCCTGCTCGGTGGCCTGACGGGTGGCGATCATGGGGATCACCTTTTTCCGGGACGCCGCCTTGACCTGCTCCTGGGCTACAAAGTCCAGAGGGTCGCTCATGGCCAGATACAGGGTGTCCTGCACCAGCTTCACCGGCACCACGCAGAATTTCCGTGCGATATTGCGAGGCACATACCGGGCCAGCTCCACCGGGATGGAGACCGCCGTCAGATCCACGAACTCGACGCCCAGCTGGATCTGCAGCGCGTCGATGAGGTTCCGCTCTGTAATGAAGCCGTTCTGCATCAGCACGTCGCCCAGACGCTGGTGGGTCTCCTTTTGGACGGCCAGGGCTTTATCCAGTTGTTCCTGCATGATGACGCCGGAGGCGATCAGCAGATCGCCCAGCCGCATATATGCCATATCTATCACTCCAAAATACGCGCCGCCCTGTTTTTTTCGCGGCAACCGGCGCCTTGTCGGCGGGGCCGCCGGTCTTTCTCCCGGAAGCGGCAGGTTTTCTCAAAAATCGACGCTTTTTACGTACAGTATATATTATAGGGAAGCCCTTGAAAAGTCAAGGAAAATCCCATTTTTTAGGGTAAATTACAGGCTAAACAGATGCTTAGTCTTCCGCCCCGTTTCATTCTGCTGAAAAAATGATTTTTTTCGGTGAAACTACTTTATTTTTCAGAATTTTTATATTATAATTGCCCAGCATAATTTTTTTCGACTTGAAAACAGCCAAAACCCGCCGGAATAACCGCGGCCGGATTCTGGCGGGCGTCCCTCGGCGGGACAGGAACTGAGAACGATATGAAGCTAAATCGCAAAGGTTTTACATTGCTGGAGATGCTGATCGTTATCGCGATCGTTGCCGTGCTGATCTCCGTCGCGGTCCCGGTGCTTTCCTCGCAGTTGGAAAGGAGCCGGGAGGCGGTGGATCTGGCTAACGTGCGCTCCGCCTATGCGCAGGTCTCCACGGAGGCCCTGCTTGGAAATACCGATATCACCGTCACGGTCAAGCTGAAGCAGAAGCAGGCCGGGTGGCAGTCGGTAGATCCCGTGAACATCGGCGGCATCATCCATTCCAAAAACGAGGGCGACACGAATAACTGGAAGGGTAATGCCGCGCCGGACGGGTCCTGCGTGGTCTCCTATGATGAGACCCACGGTGTGGTGCTCACATGGAGCGGAACGGCAGCGCCGGGCGAGCCCAGCCATCCGTTCGATACCACGCACACGCAGTTTTTTGATAATGTGCTGTATAAAACCGACTTTTGGAAGAACGGTGAGGTAAAACAGTATAATTTTGAGTTTGACTCCCGCTGTCCGGACTCAAGCTACATCCCGCAGATCAAAGAAGCACTCAAAGGAAACATGACCAACAGCCTTCTGCAGCAGGAGAACTGCACCTGGGCTTTTTTAGGGGACGGGCGTGATGGATATACGGCGGACCGCTACCTTTTCTGGACCTCTCTTGACACGAACAAGGTCGGCGCCGGAGTGAAGATCCCCGTGCTCATCCAGACCGGTGACGGGAAATACTATGTCTCCGAAACTACAACCGGAGGGCGAACAGACGGCAAGGGGATAAAGTATGTCGCGGTGTCGGGTCATCTCTACAAAAATGAGGAGTATGAAGATATTCTGAAGGCCGGCAAGGAATACTTCACCTTGAAAGAAGCCTACGATGCCTATGTAAAGGCTCTGGCTGATCCAAAATATGAAGGCGTCCGTGCCACACAGACTTCTGCGCCGTAAGCGGGACCACGGCTTCAGACCTTGCGTCCCAGTCAAATCAAGATATAAAAGCACTTGCGCATGGAAGCAGGTGCTTTTATGGAATCGTCAGGTTTCCCTGCCGTTCAACCGTTCGCTTGCCTTTTCCCGATTTTCCCTGCTTTTATTATATACCGTACATCGATGTACGGTACAAGAATTTTTTCGTTTCAAGGGAAATTTTTTTCAAAATGTAGGAAATAGGCGTTTCCTGTTGGTTAAATCGCCAAAACTCCTCTCCGGTCTCTCCTTCGGCCGCTGCCGCCCGGGTCTGACCGGCATTTTCCGCCGCTATCCCCTGTTTTCCGAAAGTTCCCGCCAAAAAAAGCCCAGAAACGTAACGTTCCTGGGCTTTGTCTATGTAGGCTTTTGCGCTGATTTTAAAAGGTGATGACCTCTTTGTCCGTTTCAAACTGGGCAGGCTCACCGTTTTTGATGCTGCGGATGGTATCCAGCATCTGATTGTTGTGCTCCTCCGCCTTGGGGTCGTTGTTCCAGGTGTTCTCGTACTTGAAGATCACATGGGAGATGGAGCGGCCCTTCTTATGCTTGCGGAAGGAGACCTTCAGGTTCGTATACTGGTTGATAAAGCCCAGATTGACCTCAATGACGTTGCGCACAAAGTCACCGGCGCTCTTGTACTTATCGTTGCAGTCGAAGAAATCCCGCAGGTAGTCGATGGCCAGCACGATCTCGTCCGGGTCGGTGGAGATATCCGGGAAGGCCGGGGTGTTCTCCCCCTTGATGATGATATTCACCCAGCTGGTCAGCAGCTCAAAGAGGCGGATGGAATAGTTGGTGGGCAGTTTGATGATGCTGTCGTAGGAATAGAGGGTGAACATTTCGCTCAGGCCGATGAGGTACGGCTTCAGCTCGTCGCTGAGGCGGTAGGTCAAAGTGCCGTCCTTATACTCCACGCTGCTGAGCCAGTGGAGAATCTTGTAGTTGGGCTTGCCTTTCTTATCAGGCACTTCCTTGTCCCGAATGAAGATGACCCGCTGCATGAGGCTGATGTTGATGTCCTGCATGGAGCGGTAGACATTGGTCTTAGGCACCTCCAGAAATTCCGCCAGCTGCGAGACATTGACCTTGTAGGTCCGCAGGTCCTTGTCCCCCTTCATGATCTGGGAGACCGCCAGGCGGATCAGCTTGGATTCCATCAGCGTCAGATCGGACTGCTTGCTCCGCAGCAGCTCGTTGGCCTGCACGATATTGAAGTCCTTGCTGTAACGGATGGCGATGCCGCTTTCCCCGGACAGATTGTCCTCCGGTGTCTCCTGGATCAGCGTATAATTGTCACGCTCCTCAGCGTCTGCATTTACATCCGGGATCTGGATCTGTTTTTCTTCCATGTTCTTCTCCTCTGTGCGGCTTTTTGCAAATTCATTTATTATCATATTCCATTTACGAAAAAGAGTCAACCCAATTTTTCGAAGTTTGTGGTTTTTCCTTCCTGCCCCTTTGACTGGCCTGCTGTCTGCCCGGGCAGCCGCCCTGCCCTGCTGCGGCAGCCCTTCTGCTATTCACGAGGTTTTGATTCTTCTAAGCCGCCTATGAGCCGATTCTGCTTATGGAAGGCTGCATTATTCACGAGGTTTTGATCTCGTTTTGGGGATTTACGAGGTTTTGATCTCTCCCCTCTCCCGCCGAAGGGCATTTACGAGGGCAATGTCACTCCGGCAGCCTATTTACGAGGTTTTGATCTCGTTCATTGTGCTATTTTCGGCATGATCGCTCCGATTTTTGTTTATCGGTAAACTCTGTAAAGCATTATTACTTTTCACTGCTTTTTGTGAATTTCAACCCCTCTTATGCGGAGCAGCCCTGTTTTTCCCGCCTCTTTTCCGGCAAAAATCAACGTTTTTCGTAGAAACCGCCCAATCTGATTCCCAATATCTTGTTGCTTTTTTATGAAAGTGAATCACATTTGGTGTCCACCTCCGGCCTCTCCCAGCGTCACCCCATTTACGAGGTTTTGATCTCGTTTTGGAGGTTCCGCGCATCGGGGAGAGATACAAACCTCGTGAATCAGCTCCCTGCGTCACGCCAGCAGAGAGATCAAAACCTCGTGCATAAAGCCTCCGGAACTTGTGTGCTGAAGATCAAAACCTCGTATATAGCAGCCCGTCTGAGTGTCGGAGGCGAGATCAAAACCTCGTATATACATTATATATAGTATATATATTGTCTTTCCTGAGATCAAAACCTCTTAAATCAAGTCTCCCTGGGTGAAAATGCGAGATCAAAACCTCTTAAATCATGCCAGAAACGGCAAGTGGAGAGATCAAAACCTCGTGAATAATGCAGCCTTCCATAAGCAGAATCGGCTCATAGGCGGCTTAAAAGAATCAAAACCTCGTATATACGCGGGCACCGCCCATTTTTTCGTGGTTAAAATGTTCTTAAATTAGAAGCTTTTCGAGAAATCGCCTGTGGATCTCCTAAATTTTGTTCCCGGTTTTTTCGTCATTTTTTGAGGGCAAAATTGAGACATTGGCCTCGTAAATCAGCTGATTTCGGTATGAAAAGAGAGATCAAAACCTCGTATCAAAAGATACATCCCTCGTGCTTCAGAGATAAAACCCTCGTCTATATACGATACAAACCTCGCAGAAACGAGATACAAACCTCGTACCGGGAGGGGCGATACTTATTAAATAAAAATAATAAAATAGAAAAAGTTCTATAAAAGTAGGAAAAACCGACTGAGGTCCCCTATGGGGACTCAGTCGATTCTGCTTTTCGAAGAAAAAACCTTCTGATATTTACAGGGAAATACGCTCCTCCGACTTCCAGTCAGGAAAACAACTCCATTTCCTTCGATCACAGCGGAGAAACAGACTCTCCGGAGCAAGAAGCTGGAAGAGCAGCGCTTCAATTACGCTTTCTATACGTTCGTCTACTCGGATTCCGAGCCTAAAATCTTCAGAACCAGCTATTCTGCCGACACAAACGTGCTGGAACAGGAAAATGCATGGGAGCGCTGACCGAAAAATGGGCTTACAGGCAAAAGAACGCAGAGCCAAGATAACGATACTGCCTTGCTCTTTTAGAGTCTCTCGGTTGTTTTACCCTCTTTTTGGCGACATTTGAGTCATGGGTCCGCAGAAAATCTGCAAAACCCGGTTTAGAACGGTGACAGATCGGTTAAGCTGATGATAGGACCTGTTCTTTGGCTGCGGAGCATTCGGGAGCGATTTGAATTCCGCTATGCGGGAATAAGTTTACATAAAACTTGGCGCAGAAGCAAACGGACCCCTGGACCGGCAGAAAATTATGCCAAGTTCGTCTTTGTGTTCCCATGCTCTAGTCCTTGACACTCAAGGCTTTGGAGCCTTTGGAAACACAAAAGCAAACAGACATAAGATCAAAAATGAACCGGGAGGAAATGATAGATCGCCACAAGTAAACGATTACGTTAAAAAATTAGGCCAATGCCATATACTCATAAGAGGTCTTACAAGAAGAATTTCCTTGCGTACATCGGAGTCGGCGTTGCCTAAAACAGTATACCCAAATGAGACGGTCCCTGTAAATACAGGCCATTGCCCGCGGCCTCTCCCCTTCCCGCAAGGAATGACAGTCGAATGACTGGCTTGCGCTTCCACAAAAGCTGCTGATCGACAAAAAGCAAATATCATGTCGAAAAAGATGACGTTCAGTTCAAATCACTTTTCCATTTCCGATGGTTTGCCTCCTATAATATGCGCAAGATATCTCAAATCAATTCCCAATTCCCTTTTGTGTTCCTGTGCTCTCCTGAGCCCTTGAAATTACAAGACTTTAGAACCTTTTTAAAAACAAAGTCGAACTGGGACAAAATCAAAAAGGAACTGGAATAAAATGCAGGCTGCTCAATCTCGCATTTGCTGGGATCCTCCCCTCGTGCTTCCGTGAAGATTAGAGGGAGGATGAAAGGATAAAGCGGAATTGGAACCAAAAGAACCCCGGAGAGCGCCCTGTTCAGGTGCTCCCCGGGTAGTTCAGATCCATGATTCACTTCACAACAGCCCCCGCAGATCCAGATAATCCAGCAGAAAGCTGGTGCGGACGGCACCGATGCTTGCGTTCAACCGGCGAGCCAACTCCAGCATGGCCTCCTGAGTCCCCGGCAGCAGATACACATTCATTCGATTGGAGCTGAGATTGACGGCGTGATTTTTGGTCAGCGTGTAGATCTCAGCCATTTCATGAAGTTCATAGTCCGCTGGCAGGTCTTCCAGCGTTTCTTCCATGATCACCGTCAGCATTTTCGGGACGGAATACCGGTTTTCCGCAGCCAACTGCCGCAACCGGTCCATCAGACCGATATTTACCCGCATTTTCACGGGGACACGCTGCTCCGGGCCTTTTGGACGGGCCATTACTGTCCGTTCCGCAGGAGATCGGCCAGCTCCGCGGCCTCCTTGGCCAGTTTATCCAGACTTTCGACAATGGAACCGTCCCCATCGGCAGCGTCCATTTTCCGCAGAGAATTCAGCCGCCGCTTGCTGGAGGTGATTTTAGAGAGGTCAAACGTGACCTTCTCATACTTTCGGATCAGCGTGGCCTTTTGGGTGCGGACCGCCACATCTCCGGCGGGCTTGGCGTGAACCGGCGGAATAATGGCTTCTTCCAGCCGGGCCAGCTCCGCTTCCCGGCCGTTGGTCATGCGGGCGGCCTGAGCGGCCCGGTCCGTGATTCGGGTGACATAGGTATGTTCCAGAGCCTTGTCCCCGTTGGACATCTGAATGGCCTTATTGATGGCATTTACATAGAGAATCTGCTCGCTGGGTTCCAGCGGGCAGAGCGACAGGGCCTGTGCGTGAGAAATGGTGCCATTTTGGAAGAATTCCTTCACATCGTCAATCAAGGACTTGTCAAACTGGGTGTAACGCTGGACCGTGGAGTCCGTCATCTGGGTACGGGACTTGAAATATGCCTCGGCAGCCCGACGATCCACCTGGAATTTCGCTTGCAGATTGTCCAAATACCGGGAAATGCAGGCCTGAATGGTCTTTGCGTCACCGGAAAGGCCCCGAACCATGATATTTGCCTCATCCAAAATGATGAGTTCGGACAGTTCATCCAGACCGGTGTAGGTCTGGGCCTGCACCCGATCCCATTTATGGGCCTTCTGGCCGGTGGGATCGCTTTCCTGCTCCCGCTTTTGCAGCAAACGCAGGGCTTTCACCCGCCGTTCACCGGAAAGCAGCATAAATGTGCCATCCTCCCGCTGACTGACCACGATGTTGTGCAGCAGGCCGTTGCGCTCGATGGCATCCGCAAGCTGCTGGACGCTCTCGTCATCATCGTTGCAGGACCAGAGGTTATGGGGGTTAAATTCAATGTTTCGCAGGAGGATCCGGGTCAATTCCGTGCCTTCGTTCTGGAAGGACATGGCGATCTCCGTTTTTGCCAGGTGGTTTTTGGTCGATAATTCCTGGGAACCCTGGGGAATTTGGCTTTTCAGCTTATCAAGCTTACCCATTATTCGTCAGCCTCCTTTTTTGCTAGACGCTGTTTGATCTCATTCCAGAGCTGCATGTAGTCAACGGAGGGATTGGATTTTTTGGCGTAGCGCACCACCGGTACGGCGGCAATGGTGCTTTCTGGCACGGCGCTGCCCTTGCGGATGCCGGTTTTGAAGAGAACAGAGGCGTATTCCGGGTTTTCCTCGAACATTTGCCGCACCAGATTGACGGCAGCCGTCCGCTCCACCTGGGTCAGAACCACGCCTAAAATGTCGATTTTGACATCTTCCCGGGTCTCCAGATCCAAAATCATGGCCAAAGTGGTCTCAAAACCCTCCAAAGAGAAGTTGTCGCACCGGACAGGGATCAAAACCTCGTCGGCGCAGAACAGGGCGCTGATGGTGAGGTTGTCCCGGGCGGGAGGGGTGTCAATGACGATATAATCATAATCATCGTTGATATTGGCCAGACAGTGGATCAGGAAGGTGTAGTTCTTCATCTTGTACTCGTCCGCCAGCAGATCCAACTGATGAACGGCTCTGGGAGTCTGAGCGGTGCTGGGAATGATATGAACGCCCTCCACGTTGGTGGGGTGGATGTAGGGAGCCAGATCCATCCCGCCCAGATCGAAGTTCATGAACATATTCACCAGGCCGTGACCCTTATAGAAGTTCTCGGCCTTCTTGTGCTGGGTCAGCATGTAGGTGGTGTTGGCCTGCTGGTCCATATCCACCACCAGGACACGTTTTCCCTCGGCGGCCATCAGAGCCGCCAGATTGACTACTGTGGTTGTTTTGCCGGTACCGCCCTTTTCGATGGCGGTTGTCAGGATCAGAGACATAAAACCCCTCCGTTTTGCGTGTTTCGGGAGATTTACCCCCGGTTTTGCTGTATTTTTTTGCGTTCTCATTATAGCTTGCTTATCATAATGCTGTCAATATAAAGCCACACATTTCTCGGACTTTTTCCAAAAGAAACTCAAATGACACGGACCCTGTAAATGAACTGACAGCAGAACAAACCCACTTGACACGGACCCTATAAATAGCGGCAAGGAGTGTAGAACCTAAATGAGACGGACCCTATAAATAATAGTCAAGAGCAGAAAGCCCAAATGAGACGGTCCCTGTAAATCCGCCTGATCCCGCAGCGGAATGAGGGACAGTCTCATCATACCACCTGCCACCCGGTATTTTTTGTCGGAGACTGACAGCTGAAGACTCAAAAGGAGAGGGGAGGTGTCAAAACAATATGTTAAAAAATTAACGAGCAAAGGTAAGGTCGATCCCGCTGCTCCGCACACGCCTGTTTCCCCTCGGAAACAAATCGTGGAAACCGCAGCCACTTTGTTGTATACTATACAGAAAACCAGCAGGGAAGGAGGGGAGCGCCATGCTTACCGAACAGCTGACCGCCGACGCGGCAGCGCTGCATCAGGCTATCCTGCGCCACGGCGGCGAGGTCTCCCCGTTCTTCTGCGGAAAAGAACTGGGCTGGGAGCACCGCCGCATCGCCCGGGCCATGGAGGAGCTGGTGGCCGCTGGGATCATAGACCCAGCAGCCGCCATCCTGCCAAAGCTCCTGAAACAGCGGAAAACGTACACATTCCCGGAAATTCAGGCCATTTTGGCGGACTTTCCGGCCTTTGCCCGGGCCGTACACGCCGTGGAACACGCCGCAGGCCGCCGCCTGCCCACGGCGGATCTCAGCGCCCTGACGGAGCTGTTCGACTTCCACGGCCTGTCTCCGGAGGCGCTGGAGCTGCTGACTGCCCAGTGCTGCGACGAAGCCATCCTCCGGGGCGAGGAACGCCCCACGGCCCGGCGCATCGAAAAGCTGGGCCTGGAATGGGCCCGTCTGGGCGTGCGCTCCCAGGCGGACGCCGTGGCCGCGATCCGGCGGATGGTCCGGCGGGAACAGACGGTGGCGGAGGTCCGCCGTCGGCTGCGGCTGGACCCGGACGCGCGAATTTCGTCGGATGACGCCTACATCGCCGCGTGGCTGGACTGGGGCTTCTCCCCGGCGCTCATCGAGCTGGCCTTCGACCGCACCGTGCTGAACTGCGGCCGCCTGAACTGGAAATATTGTCACGGAATTCTGGAAAGCTGGCGGAAAAACGGCCTGTTCACCATGGCGGACGTTCTGGAAAAGGACGCGCCGCCCCAAAAGCCGGAAACCGCGCCGGAACCGGAGGACCCGTGGCGCTACATCCCCTGATCCCCCGCGAAAACCGTTATATTCGGACAGAACTTGGTAAGTTCTGTCCGTTTTTTGTCCTCCCCCGCAAACCACAATATAAAAAAGAATGCCCCGGCCTCAGTTACACAGACCTCCTTAATGTTACAACCGTGTAACAAATCGGTGTAACCACTTGCATTTCAAAAAGTCGAATGTTATCTTAGCATTACAAAACAATGTGATCGAAACTTACCCCCGGTTCAGATATTGGGTAGGCTAGCCACGATATGTAAATCGGGGCGGTTAAGAAAACTTTGTTTTGTAAAACAAACTCCCGAACGGGAGAAATTCAAAAGGAGGAAACCCCATGAAGAAGTTCCTTTCTCTGGTAC
>OGGJ01001331.1_pt1 | contig 20828 bp, 17 predicted proteins | sample 1571071 | NCBI WGS metagenome assembly OGGJ01 (sample SAMEA2581954, study PRJEB24529) | metagenome | biome: Human gut stool | place: China | collected 2011
TGACGAATTTATCATGGAAAAAGTTCAAAATTTTATAAAATATATAAAATCGAATGATTTATTGTTGGAAAAAGGTGTAGAATTTATCCCATCACTTTTATTATACGGACTTCCCGGCTGTGGAAAATCAGAACTTGCTAAATACATTGCTTCTGAACTAGAGCTACCTCTGGTTACTGCCCGATTAGATTCTCTGATTTCTTCATATCTAGGTAGTACATCTAAAAATTTGAGAGAATTGTTTAATTATGCGAATTCAAGACCGTGTATTTTATTTTTAGATGAATTTGATGCGATTGCAAAATTAAGAGACGATCAAAATGAATTAGGAGAGTTAAAACGTATTGTTGTAAGCTTGTTGCAAAATATAGATATGTTAGACAAGCAGACAATTTTATTAGCAGCTACAAACCATCAACATTTATTGGACCCTGCTATATGGCGACGATTTACATATAAAATTGAAATAATTAAACCAAATCAATTAATTGTTTCAAAAATGATTAAAAGTTTTATAAATTTTGACATTGACAATAAAATGTTGCAACTATACGCAAATAGTTGTACGAGCTTATCAGGTGCAGAAATTAAAGAAATATGTAATGAGATAAATCGCCAAATGGTTCTTCAAGATAAAAAAATACTTAATAAAACAATGCTTTTAAATGAATTATCTAAAATTCATTTGCAAGATATAATCGAAAATCCAATAGAAGATAAAATAAAATATTTAAAGCAGCACTACGACAAATTATATACCTACAGAGATTTGTCAAAAATATTTGGGGTGTCTACAGGATATATTTCCAAAATCATAAATCAAGGAGGAAAGAATGAATAAGAATGATTTTTTAGTCGTAGCATATGATACAAGTGATATTCACGCAAAACAAAATCGTGGTGGAGATAATACTATATTTGATTTTGCCAATTTTGATAAACATAGAACAGAATTAGTTGGATATACTACAAATGCTGTTAATTATTTTGAAAAAGCATTTAACAAATATCCAAATACAAGTGGTGTAGTAAAGATATATTTAAGAGAACAGGCTTTTGCAAAAAGCCACCGCCCAACAGAAATAATAAAAGATGCCGATTGTAAAATTGTAGGAACAGGTACCTTAGGTGAATTATTCGTAAGTGTAAATAGTTCATCGATAAACAAACTCGAAACAAAGATAAAAAATAGCCAGAAACAAAAGAATATTGCAAATATTTCTGCTATTAAAGAAATAGCACCATATACGCCGGATGATATTATTTCAAAAGATATACGTGAACTAAAAAATTATAATCAAGTATTAAAAGTAAAATTATTTGATCACAATAATGATGTATTAAATTATAATAATGAGTTGAAGTTTGTCGAAATTTTAAATAAGCTAGGATTGCAAAATGATGTTGATTTTAAAAAACTAAAATATACAAAAAAATTAAATATTTATTCTGTTAATTTTAAGACAAAAGAGATATTTGAAGAAGCATCTGATTTTATAGGATTAAAAAGCATAAGTAATTTTATGAGTTTTTGCCCCATTAAACAACATTCAGTAAAAGCAGCATGTAATAACCTTGCATTAAATGAACCAAACGAAAAATTGCCTATTGTTGGTTTAGTCGATTCTGGGATTTCGCCAACAAATGAAATATTAAAGCCATGGATTGTAGGGAAAAGCAATTATATTGCAAAACCCGCACTACAAGATTATTCACATGGTACTTTTATTGCGGGACTAATAACGAATGCTCGCAATTTAAATGATGATAATATATTCCCTGATGTAAAAGCGCGTATTTTTGACGTTCCTGTTTTAGATGATAGTTTAAGGGAAGACGAGTTACTTGCTATATTAGAAATAGAACTTGAAAAACATCCTGAAATAAAAATTTGGAATTTATCATTAGGAACAGATGCAATTTGTGATGATTATTCTTTCTCCGATTTTGGAATGGCTTTGGATGAATTACAAGAAAGATTTAATGTTATTTTTGTAATTGCAGCAGGCAATTATTGTGAATCACCATTAAGACAGTGGCCTAGCAATATATCCGATAATGCAGATAGAATTACAACTCCTGCAGATTCCGTTCGAGCAATAACAGTTGGTTCTTTAGCACATAAACAAATAATTAGTTCTGTTGTTTCTCCAAACGAACCTTCTCCATTTTCTAGAAGAGGCCCCGGACCAATGTTTATTCCTAAACCTGAAGTAGTACATTATGGAGGCAATTGTGATAAGGAATTAGGCTGTAAACAAACTGGATTAGTGTCTTTTGACGAAGCCGGAAACCTAACAGAAAGTATAGGAACGAGCTTTTCAACTCCCATAGTTAGTACAATACTAGCTAATTTAGTAAATAATATTGATGGTGAATTCAATCCTAACTTAGCAAAAGCTTTGTTAATACATTCTGCTGTTTTAAAACAAAAAGAATTATCTGAAAATGATATAAATTATTTTGGATTTGGTGTTCCTGGTGACTTAAGTGAAATGTTATTGTCCCCAGATTGGCAAGCAACATCAATTTTCAATGTTAAATTGCAACCAGGACTTATATACAAAAAAGATTTTCCTATACCAGAATGTTTAATAACTTCAGATGGAAAGGTTTTCGGGGATATATACGTTACTTTGGTATATAATCAACCGTTAGATGAAAATAACGCATCTGAGTATTGTAGAACAAATGTTGATGTATCATTAGGCTCTATTGATGCAGAAGGGACATACAAAAAACAAGTTCCGCTGGATACTCCTGATTGTGCTGGAAATTTTGAAAAAATACTTATAGAACATGGTTATAAATGGGCTCCCGTTAAAGTATACAAGCGTTCAATACCTAAAGGTGTTAATGCTATTAATTGGAGATTAAATGTAGGCGTTATAACTAGAAGTCAATTTGAGTTAGATGAACCTCAAGATGCAACAATTATCGTTACGATTTCAGACCCATCTAAACTATTACCGGTTTATAACGATTTTGTAGTTGCATCAAGAACAAAGGGGTGGGTAACAAATGCATTAAGAGTTAATAACAGGTTACGACCGCAACAATAAACTTGACTGAAAACGATAGATTGTGGGGCAGATTTTTGTTGTTTTGTAATGTGTTTTAGTACTGATTTTACTGTTGTTCAAAAGCAGTAAACGTTTCCGGCTTGTTTCCGACTTGAAAAATTGCAATTTCAAATTGGACTTTTTATCCTTTTCTTATCCTTGCCTAAAACCCTTATTATATTGGAGCTTTAGCGTTTTTTACAGGCAAAAAACGGATTTTTTCGGACAAAAAAGTATAAGAAAAGTATATTTTGGATAATTTCAGTCAATTTGCAAAATATTGCTAAAAGTCAAACAACTTAGGTAATACAGGCGAATTGATTACAATTCAAATATCCCAAATAAACCCCAATAAATTTCTTTCTCATTGTAATTAGACATTTAAAATTAAAATGTCTGACACATAAAATGATAAATTTAAAATTTGAACCATTTTAGAGGAAGAATTTATAAAACTAAATGTCCGACATTTTAAAAATTTGACATAAATTTATCAAATTATTTGTCCGACAAATAGTTTTATAAATTTTTATAAATAAACCTTAAATGTAATTTAAAGATGCTCTAATTTTTATTCTTTAATGCGATTTAACAGTAGGTTTCAGAAAAAGTAACAGATGTGTCCAGAAATTTTAAATATTTTTTTATAAATAGACAGTTAAAATTGAACAAGTCGGACAATGAAATTGAAAAGTTTAATTTTGCGTTTAATTAAGTCGGAAATTGTTCAATTCTATCTGTCAGACAGTTCAAATTGAAAAGATAATTTGTTCAATTCTCTCTGATAATTTTTTATGAAATTTGTCTCTTAATCCATTCCATTATTATTGAAACAAGATACTCTTGCTCGGATTTGGTTAGTTCCCTGTGTTGAGGAAATTTGTGCCATTTTTAAATACACCCACGACAGCAAGTAGCAGTTGCGTGTTGTGCAATAAAAATAGGATGACCTCGCATTGGGGTTTGTTTACCATCATTGATTGGTTTTGTGGGTGCAACTCTATGACGAATAAAATCGCAGGCATGAGAACGAATCTTATCAAGTCCTTTATCCTTGATATATTCAAGCTCTTTTGTTCTGAGTTTAAACCTACTTCTAAATTTTGATTTTGCTAATTTGTCTAAAACATTAAAACATTGATCCATTCCAGCCCCACATATCAACAGGGTGATAGGTAATATAAATTTGTGCGCCATTTAAACCGTAGTCATTTGTTAGAATATCGCAAATTGTTTTTGTTGCAGTCTGACAAGATGGTTTAGCAACTGTTCCCAATGCTTTAACTTCAATATAAGCACCTTTTTCAACTTTTTTACCACCCATATACAAAGATTTTTCATCTTCAATGTTTGTCATAATATACGCATTCGGTTTAGAAAACGCAGAAGAAACCGCATTTGCTAATTTTGCCTCTAATTCGTCTTTTTGGCTGTCGTTTAATTCAATACTCAACTTTGCTTCAATATATGGCATAATTCTCTCCTTTATTTACCCCTTATTTAAAACGCTTACAACAATTTGTTTCATAATTTCCATTTCTTCAGGTTTGCTTTCGGCTATCAAAAGAGTCAAAGCAAAAAGTGTTCCGTTATCGATAATTGGTAAATTATTTTTATAGAGCATATTGTTTTTGTTCAAAAAATACAAAAAACAACTTGCTGCAATACGTTTATTCCCATCAGAAAAAGAATGGTTTTTTGTTATCAAATACAAAAACATTGCGGCTTTTTCTTCTAATGTCGGATAACAATCATTCCCGCCAAAAGTTTGGTAAATCTGATTAACAGAACTTGCAAAACTTCCGTCTTTCGGGTTTGCAAAAACATCAGATGCAAATTCTGATTTCATTTTATCAATGACTTTTAAAAATTCGCTTTCAGAAATAACAACAGCTTCTTTTTGAGTAACACCTTTTGTATCAAGGGTTTTGTGGTCAAAATCGTCTAATAAATCCAAACCTTTGGCAAAATTATCTAAAATGTTCGCAACATCTTGCGCTTCATCAATTGTTGAAATTTGGTTTTGCAAGCTTCGTTTCAATAAATTCAAAGTCGATTGTAAGGTTTGAATTTTACATTGTTGATCCTTCAACATTTTTTCATTTATTACATAACCTTTAGTAAGATATTCTCTTAATGTATTAGTTGCCCAAATACGGAATTGAGTTGCTCTGGAAGAATTTACTCTGTAACCTACAGAAATTACTGCATCAAGATTATAGAAGGCAATTTTTCTTAAAATATCTCTATTACCTTCTTTTTGAACTATTTCCAAAATGGAAACAGTTGCGTTTTTATCCAATTCACCTTCATTATAAATATTATTTAAATGTTTATTTATTGCCGGCGTTTTTACTCCAAACAATTCAGCCATTTGTTTTTGCGTAAGCCAAATTGTATCGTTTTCAAGTTTAGTATCAAGTGAAATTGAGCCGTCTTCGCTTGTGTATATTACTATTTCGCCTTTTTGAAATTGATTTTCCATTACTCAATTATATACAAAATTTTTAAATAAATCTTGTTATTTCCTCATACACTTTATCATAATTATGATTAAATCTAAAAATTTGCTCTGCTAAATGTAAATGAACAAGATTTTGCATACTGTTGTGATTTACTCTTCTTGTTAATTTTGAATAATCTTTTTTAAACTCCAGCATATCTATTTTGGAAAATGGTTTTTCTGTATGTTTGTGTAATAATTTTTTCTTTGAAATATATGTTTGTCCATTGTAATAATACATAAAATTTAAAACACCCACAAAATTTCTCTCGCAGGGTATTTTCGGACTTTTATTAAACAAAACCTTTAATTCTTTTAATTGTTTATTGTAAATCAGCTCTCTAAAATATGAATAAAATCTGCAAATCACAGGTTCTTTTATTTTTAATAGCCAACTTGCTTTTACACTTGGAATTTCACAACTAAAACATCTAATTAATAACTCAATTTCTTCTTTTTCTCTGTATTCAAAAAACAATGGGAGTGGAGTTTTCCTTTCAACCTCCTTATAAAAATAAATTAAATCCTCTCTAACTGTCAGCTTATCTTCATTAACCAATTCATTTAAAATATCAGAAACCTCTTTTTCATCAAGCATTAATATCGGTGCGATTTCTGATGCTGTAACTTTATTCAAGCGTTTGCATAATTTTAGAACCTTATTCTTCATCAATAACTCCTTTGATTATTTCTTCTGTTATTTCCCTTAATTTATTTGTTTGTGCTAATTGTTCCGACTTTACTATTATTTTTACAACTTGCCGGAACTGTAGATTTCTGCTCGCAACATATTTTATTGCTTTATCGCAAAAGTTCACTTCGGATAAGGTTTCAATAATTTCTTTAAAATCGTCCTTGGATAATTTTTCAAATTTGAGTTTTGCAAAAATCCTATCGTTAATATGTCCATATTTTTGGAGTTTTTTATCAGCTAATTCCATTCCGACCAATAAAATAGGAATACTCAACTTATCGTGAATATCCCTTAAAGTTTCTATTGTGTGTCGATTTGAGAATAGATAATCAATCTCATCAACAACAAGGATTTTTGGATTATGCTTTAATTTATCTTCTATCTGTTCAAATAATCTCTGTGAAGTATAGCAGGGAACTTCATCAAGCTCTTTTACAATTTCAGTTAATAACCATTTGGGAGAAATATTATGGTTACATCTTATGTAAATTGCATCATTATTTGTAACCCACCACATTATTGTTTGTGATTTGCCAAGCCCGAATGTTCCATAAACAAGAGCCATTTTTGCCACGTTTGACGGTGCTTTTTGAAGGTTATCCATTAAGGATATAAACCGTTTAACATTTTTTGTTTTAATTAGACTATTTCTCATAGATAATTTTAAATTCCTCCGATCTTATGTACTCACTCAACCATTGCCTATCTTCATTACCGATACACCCATTTTTCATATGCCACTCATAGCGTTCGTAGTTATCTTTAAATATTGGTCGCTTTCGGTTTTGAACATAGTTTTCAGGTTGTTTTGTTTTTTCTTTTTTTACTTCTTGTTTTTCAATTACAGGTTGTTCAATTATTAATTCTTCTTTTGAAATTTCTGCCTCAATAAGTTTTGACTTGATTAAATCAATATCCTCAAGTGAAAAATGTTCTTTAACAGCTTTTATTGTCTTATTTTGTAATTGTTTTTGTTTTCTTATTTTTTGCTTGTAATCTTCTATATCTTTTACATCACCCAATAAATGAGCCAGCGGATGAGTTGCAGTTACTCTGTCTGCTCGGCATAAAAATTCGCCCTTCATAGAATATATTTTTATATATGAAAGGTCGTTTAAATTGTATTTAACAACGCATTTTCCTCTTATTCCGTAAAGTGCATCATTAAAATAATCTGCTTTTAAAAATCTTATACCGTTTCTGCCGATGTGTTTTACAACAGTATCCATCATTAAATCATCAAGCTGTGATTCATCAATATTTTGTTTTTGAATAGTTGCTAACATTTGTTCAATAGTTTTATTTCTATTATTAGGGCAAGGCTGTGAATGTTTAAACTTTAACCATTCTTTGATTAAGATTAATGCTTGTTCAATAGTCGGGATAAAGCGGCTTGCCGGCAGAGGGCTGAAGTCAGCAGCTTTGCTGCTGCGTGCCCGTTTAACGCCGGCAAACAAGCATAAGTATTGTGCGTGAATTTGTTTGTGTAATTTTTCATTTCTATTCATATACGCAGGTTTATTATCAATGCTTGTGCCAATATAACTTGGCATTAATTTTTCAAAACTTTCTTGAAAATCTAAAAAGAATCGCTCAATCACTTTTGCACGAGCATTATATGGCGTTGCATAAACAGGTGTTATTCCTAACTTTTGATAAACCCCTGTAAAACCTAATTCTTCGAATTTAGAATCGCCATTAAAGAATTTAGATTTAAACGCTCGACCGTTATCTTGATAAACATATTCAGGAATTTTATCCATATTTAAAATTGCGTTCCTCAAAGCATTTGCAATATTTTGAGTATTTTCTTCAAGCATAATGTCATACCCGACAAGTCCACCCGATTTCCAATCAAGAAAACCTATTAAAGTTGCTCTTGAAGGTTTGCCTGTAAACGGATTTATTACTTGAAAATTTAAGGTATGCCCATCAGCAATTAGAACCTGTCCGACTTCAAGCATACTTACATCTCTCACAATATATGGTTCAACTTTATCTTTTAATGCTTTCATACCATCACGTGCAAGAGTCCATTTATCTAAATTATTTGCTTTATACCATTTCGCATATCTTCTAAAAGTAACTTCTGTTGGAATATTTTCTGCATTCTTTTCTTTTAGAATATATTGCGTTAAAGATATTGCCCTTCCGATTGAAAATTTATTCGGAGATAAAAGTATGTTTAAAAATATTTTAATTTCATTTTCATTAAGGCTTGTTCTATAACAACCGTTTGATGTGTAATTATAGTTTCCGACTAATACTGTCCAATCGGGATTTTTATCCAATAACATTTTCCAACGATACAAAGCTCCAATGCTTATATTCCCTAAAACATTGAATATTTTTGAGTATAACAAGCCGGTATTATATGTTGTTAAAAATTCTCTATCAGCAATTTTTTTAGAGATGCCTTTTTGTTTTTGCTCTAATCTGTAATTCTCCCAAATTTTGACTAAATCATATTTTGCAAGTGCAAGCTCTCTTTGTTTAAAAGAAATAATTTTTTCTGCTTTTGGTTTAAACTCGTGTAATGCAACAATATTGTTAGTCGTTGCAAGGGTATCATAATATTCGTGAATATACTTTATTTGCAAATCTTCTTCAATACTAGATAATCTTATTTTGTATAAATGTCCACCTTTGCCGTTTTCAATTTTGGCTTCATAATTTGAATTTTTACTGTTAAAACTTAACCTGATTGCTCGCTTTGAAACTCCTTTCAGGTTGGCTAAAGTTTCAACATCTATCCAAGTTTCTTTGGTATTAAATTTTTTGAGCATATCTTTCATACTTCCATCTATCACTCTAAAGTTATTAAATTGGAAGTCAGTTTGGGGGAAATGTGTTATTTTAAACATAAACTATATTTATAATAATTGCGTGGTTATATGCTAAAAGTCCTATATATTTTTATACAGGACTTTTTGCTTTCTATTTTATTGAAAAATGCTCATTTAGTGGCAATGACCTTCTCCATGTCCATGACAATGATGATGCTCGCCACCACAAGAGTTTTCGCCGGTAATCAAATTTTGTTCTAAAAATGCTTTTAAAACAATTTCAATATTTTCTTCCGGACAGCCTGTTATGACTTCAACTCCACAATTAGCAAACATTTGTAATGGACGTCCACCCATTCCGCCAGCCAAAACAATTTGAGCACCTTGCTCAGCTATCCAAGCTGCACTTTGACATGATATTCCTTCTTCAGGAATTTTTTGTTCTATTGTTTTAATTTCTTTTGTAGCTTCATCGATTTCAGCAAATGTAAAAGCTTCACAATGTCCAAAATGAGGACATAGTTTTCCGTCTGCTGTAGGGATTGCTATTTTCATATTATCATTTCTCCTTTTGTTATTATGTTTATTGTTTTCTGTAGCCACATTTAGGACAAACACCTTCTGCACTCAGTGCAATACCACATAATGGGCAACGGTCTAATGTTCTATTTACCGTATAATCACAAGTTGCAACATTTACACCGCTTGTAAATGTGATTTTTGCAATATTTAATTTGTCTTTTAAAAGTTCGTACACAATTTTTATCATACCTTCAACAGTCATTGTTTCTTTTGTTACAACAACTCTGCATTCAGGATAAGCTGTTGCCAATTCGGTTTTAAAAGCTTCGCCTTTCATAGTATTTTGTGGTGCACCATTTCTTATGCCTTGTTGCTCATACACTCCTAAAATGGCAGGTAATAATGGGTCATCTTCTCTTAAAATTAAGGCGTGGTCAAAATTCTTTAAAACATTCCAAGCAGTTTTTTGAATTTCGTTGCAAGGAAATACCATATTTACGCCCATATTAACAGAATCTTCAACTTCAATTGTTAAAGTTCCTGTGTGTCCATGTAAATATTGTGCCTCTCCTTTGAACCCATAAAAGCGATGTGCATACTGTAAATCAAATGTTGTTATTGATCTCATAATGTTCTCTCCTTTTTCTCTTTTTATTTTAGCACTACATAAACAAATCTGAATTAGAATTGTTACTTTTTCAAAATTTTTCTTATATTATATAACAAAAATTATTTTTTCATAAGCTTATAAAAAATTATATTTATCATTTTATCTGCCACTTTTTCTTAAACTGCATGTATAATTAGACCTTCAACTCATTAGAATTCGCTACTTATGTTTCCTTATATGCTACGAAGTCACAAAATTTCCTTATCGTTTCCAGTAATTTATGTTTTAGTCGTGGAATATGTAAATATAATCTAACGGATAAATTTGAAAGAGGGTATGTTGGTATAATTTCGGTGTTGTTTAAATTTAAGCCACTTCCCTCGTTTCAAGAAAAATTATCCTTTTTATCCTTTATTTATCCCTAGAATTATCCTTTTTCCCTGCTTGTTCTGGGAAATTTGCCTTAAACTCGGACTGGGTTTGAATTTTAGCAAGGATAGAAAAAGAATAAAAATTTCCGAGTTGGTGGAATATATTGTTGACTTAGTTTTTGTTGGGCAGGTATGCCCAACCGACCAGCCTAAATTAAACAAAAGGACAAAAATGGGTAATTTAAAAATTGTAGGGTGGAAAATGTTTTATGTTGGTAGTTTTAAAATAATTGTTCGCACATTTCCACCATTAAATTTTTGGTGGGAATGAATATTTAACCATTATAGCATTCAATGTTTATAGCATTTCCCACCCTACCTACTTCCGAGAAGTGGGAATAAACTCCATTCAGTAAATAAAAGCGGGCACTATAAATTTTCGGTGCAAAAATTGCACACAACTTGATTTTTCAATAAAATTTTTTGTTGGGGTAGAAACCCCAACCTACCAGCTTTGCTATTGATGTTTATAATGAGCCGATAAGTTTTTATCTGTTTGATAAAAAATATAGCCCAAAGTTAACGTTATTATTATATTTATAATAAAGCATATAATTAGATTGATTGTCCAAAAATAATTTAAATGTGGTACTATGTAAAATAATAAAGATGACCCAATGCATTGTGACAAATAAAAATAAATAGCTTTATTTCCTATGAATAATAATATTTTTGAGTTAATTTCCTTTTTTATAAGCATTATTGTACTAATAGATATCATTGATCCAATGCAATAAGGCAATTTGACTGGAAATTTGAAATTTTGTAAACTAAAATTAGGTATAGAGTGCCATAGAAATATTAATAAAATAGTACTGGTAACCCCACACATAGCCCATAATATTTTGCTGGAATATTTTTTATTGTTATATGATTGTTGTCCTAATAGCATTAACCAAAAATAAAAAAGTATTATTTGTGAACTTATACCTAAGGTTGAAACATTTATTAGTTTACCAGAAAACCATGAATATAAGTAATATATTGGAATTATAAATAATAATATTTTAGGGATCATTTTGTTTGCATATTTTGTTATCATAGTTAAATATAGTAAGCATATAATATAAGTTGGTACAAACCAATAAGACGATGCAACAGAAATCAATGACTTTACATATGCATCTTTTAGCATTAATGGTTCCAAGATATGCTCTAATGAAGTATATCCAGTAATTAATTCTAAGAATAATGTTAAAAAGAAAAATAAGCAAATTAATTTATACATTTGTTTAAAAGGGTCTAAGTCTACTTTTATAGAAGCTAGACAACCAGTAAGAAAGAAAAAGACAGGCACATCAAACAATAGTACTAAATTTTTTAAATAAGCTGGAGTGTAGCTTGCGCCACTGTGAAATACAGTATGTATTAAAATAATAGATATTACACATAAGCCTTTCCAAGAATCGATTACATTATCTCTCATATTGCTCCTCTTTTTACTTTATATTTAAAACAATTAATAATACAACCAAGTATAAGATAAATAAAAGTAAAATGCCATTATCTTTAAAAATAATTTCTGCAGGGTCATCATTTTTATTAGAAGCTGGTTTGACGGTTGGGCATACCTGCCCAACAAATTGAAAAATTCTCGTTTCATCTGACACTTTTTCTCAAACTGCAAGTATAATTAGAGTAAATAACAATATAATAATATATTTACAAGCATTAAAAAATCCCTCAGGCTAAAGAGGAATTAAAAGTTTGGGCAGGGGTGGATTCGAACCACCGTACTCTCGCGAGAACAGATTTACAGTCTGCCGCCTTTAGCCACTCGGCCACCTACCCATATTTAATTTTCAGTTTTGCTTGTCTCGGGCTTTTAAATTTGCCCTTGACGAGACTTGAACTCGTGACCTCTCCCTTACCAAGGGAGTGCTCTACCTCTGAGCCACAAGGGCTTGAGTTTTTTTTACTGAGAGTCATTGGCAAGCACCTTTCGGTTTAACTTTCTTTTTACAAAGTCCGTTTTACTTTTCCAAGACTTGCATACGCTCTTTTTTCAGTAAAAAAGCCGGTAATGGGACTCGAACCTACAACCTACGGTTTACAAAACCGTTGCTCTGCCAATTGAGCTATACCGGCAAGTGCTTATGTGAACTATTATATGCAAAAAAATTTTTACTGTCAAGCAGTTTATTTTGAGTTATAATAAAAATCGACAGAAAATAGATAACAAAAGGATTTTAGACTAATGATTAGAGCAATTTCACCTATAATTTAGTATGTGGACACAGGGTATTTATTCAATAGGATTGCTTTTTGTTTCAAATATTTTTATGACTTTCGCATGGTATGGTCATTTAAAATTTCGTTCATCAGCCCTTTGGATAGTAATTTTAGCAAGCTGGGGTATCGCATTATTTGAATATTGTTTTCAAGTTCCCGCCAATAGAATTGGTTACGGAGTTTATAATGCTGCCCAATTAAAAACAATCCAAGAAGTAATTACCCTTATTGTTTTTAGTTTCTTCTCTGTATTTTATTTAAAAGAACAATTTAAATGGAATTACCTAGTAGGTTTTTGCTTCATCATTTTAGCGGTATTTTTCATCTTCAAAAAATGGTAGGAGTAAACATTTGTAAAAAGAGCTTGATTTTAGATATTTAGTGTTATAAAATTTTAATAGTCGATATGTAAATAAATATTCAAGTTTGGAATCTTGAAGGAAAGAGGTAATAATGAAAAACGGAATCCATCCAGATTATAAGAAAACAACAATCAAATGTGTTTGTGGAAACGAAATCGAAACAGGCTCGGTAGTAGAAGGTTTAACAGTTGAAATTTGTAACAATTGCCACCCATTCTATACTGGACAACAAAAAATTCTTGACTCAGAAGGTAGAGTTGAAAGATTCAACAAAAGATACGGAAAGAAAAACTAATCGTTGTCACAAAGAAAAGAGATTTAGAAAAGACCCTCAGAATGGCTGGGGGTCTTTTTTAATAAAGAAGTATTTATTATTCAAAATACATATACTTAAAAAAGAAAAACAATTCATGCCAGAGGAGAGCATGAAAGCATGTTAAATAATAAAAGGAGGAAATGAATGAAAGACAAAACTTTTTTAATGATTCCAGGTCCTACACCTGTACCAGAGTCTGTAATGCTAGACATTGCAAGACATCCAATAGGTCATAGGAGCTCCGAATTCTCCTCCATCTTAGAAGAAGTATATGCAAATTTAAAATACGTATTCCAAACACAAAATGACGTATTTATTTATACTGCAAGCGGAACTGGTGCAATGTGTGCAGCACTAGAAAATCTAATAAACCAAGATGACAAAGTTTTATGCTTAGTTATTGGAAACTTTGGAAATCGCTGGGCAAAAATTGCACAATCTAGAGGTGCAATCGTAGAAAAAATCGAAGTTGAAGCAGGTCAAATTATAGACCCAGAAGAATTAAGAGCAAAACTGGCAGAAGATATTAACAAGGAAATTAAACTTGTCACCCTAACACACAGTGAAACTTCTACGGGAGCTGCAAATGACATAAAAACGTTATGTTCTATTATTAGAGAACACGGAGCATTATCTGTTGTTGATGGAGTTACAAGTGTATGTGCTATGCCTTGCAAACCAGATGAATGGGGAATAGATGTTCTCGTTTCTGGTTCTCAAAAAGGATTTATGGTTCCCCCAGGATTAGCTTTTCTAACTGCAAACGAAAGAGCATGGAAAGTTTACGAAGAATGCAAATACCCAAGTTTTTATTTCGATTGGGGAGCATACAGAAAATCTACCCGTGCAAATTCAACTCCTTTCACTCCAGCAGTTAACCTTATTACAGGACTAAACACCGCTCTAAAAATGATTAAAGATGAAGGAATTGAAAACGTAAATGCTCGTCACAAAAAATACGCACTTGCTTTAAGAAAAGCCTTAAGAGCAATAAACTTAGATTTATTGGTTAAAAATGACGAAAACGCAAGTTATTCAATAACTTCTATTCTTCCACCAGAAGGAGTTTCCGTACCTGATATCAGAAAATATTTGAAAGAAGATTTTGATATTGTAGTTGCAAATGGTCAAAATCAACTTAAAGACAAAATTTTCAGAATGGGAACTCTAGGCTTTGTATGCGAAAGAGATTTAATCGCATCCGTAGGAGCATTAGAAGCAGTTTTGAAAAAACTAGGACACAAATTTGAACTTGGCAAAGGAGTTCAAACACTTATTGAAGAGCTAGGGAAATAAAGGAAGATTGAATAAATGAAAGTTTTAGTAACAGATAAAATAAATGAAACAGCGGGTAGAATTATAGAACAAACCGCACAAGTAGATTTTTTACCAACAATGACAGAAGAGGAACTCATAAAAATTATTCCTCAATACGATGCAATGATGGTAAGAAGTCAAACCAAAGTAACAGCAAAAATTATCGAAGCAGGAACAAATTTAAAAATAATCGGCAGAGCAGGAGTTGGAGTTGACAACATTGATGTTGAAGCAGCAACTCAAAAAGGTATCATCGTAGTTAACTCTCCAGATGGTAATACAATGGCAGCCGCAGAACACACCATAGCTTTAATGTTAGCGATGTCAAGAAATATTGTTCCAGCGGCAACTTCTACCAAAGAAGGGAAATGGGACAGAAGTAAATTCACAGGTTGCGAATTGTACAAAAAAACTCTTGGTATTATTGGCCTAGGAAAAATTGGTTCTCACGTTGCAGAAGTTGCACTTGCATTTGGGATGAAAATTGTAGTTTTTGACCCATACACATCAAAAGAAATTGTTGAAAAAATGGGTGGAGAGTATGTCGAAAATCTTGATGATTTCTGGGGACGATGCGATTATATTACGGTTCACGTTCCAAAAACTAAAGAAACAGTAAACCTTATAAATAAAGACACTATTGCAAAAATGAAACAAGGAGTTAGACTTGTTAACTGTGCAAGAGGTGGAATTATTAACGAAGTGGATTTGAAAGATGCAATAGAAAATGGACAAGTTGCATCCGCAGCAATTGACGTTTATGAAAAAGAACCAAATATTACAGAATGTCCACTTATTCATTGCAAGGGAAACATCGTACTAACTCCTCACCTTGGAGCAAGTACAAAAGAAGCCCAAATGAATGTAGCAATTGATGTTGCAGAACAAATTAAACAAGTTCTATCTGGGGGTTCAGCTTCTTCAGCTGTAAACATTCCATCTTTACGTCCAGACAAACTTGAACCAGTAAAAGATTATATGCAAATTGCAGAAAATTCTGGACAACTTGCAATGCAAATTACTGAAGGCACAATAAAATCAATTGAAATTACAGCACAAGGAGATTTAGCAAATCTCGATATTCAACCTCTTGAAGTTGCAGTATTGAAAGGGGCTTTATCATCAATCCTTGTAGGAGTGAATTATGTAAACGCTCCGATTTTAGCAAAGAAAAGAGGAATTGACATTATTTCAACAAGGTCTAATGTAAAGTGTAATTTTGCAGGACTTATCACAATCAAACTTGTTACAAATAAAGAAACAACAACTGTTTCTGGAGCATTAGTTGCAAAAGATATTCCAAGAATTGTTAAAATAAATGATTATGAAACAAGTATTCGTCCACAACGACATATGCTTATAGTTCCTCACGTTAATAAACCGTCTATGATTGCAAAAGTTGCACAAGTGATTGGAGAAAACAATATCAACATTGGTTCAATGAACGTTGTTCAAAAAAATGACAAACACGAAACAGAATCAATAATGGTTATCAATACAGGAACAGAAGTTCAAAATGACGTACTTTCAGAAATCGAAAAAATAGATGGAGTACATAATCCTAAATATGTCAGCCTTAACGCTGAAGAATAAACAAACACTTTTATCTCACTCCCTCTCTACTTTTACAGAAGAGGGGGAGAGTGAGATTATTAAACATTATTAAAAAGGAGCAAATAATTTGAAATTAGCAGTATTCGACTTTGATTCAACTTTGATGGACGGAGAAACTATCGAATTTCTAGCAGAAGAACTAGGAATCCGAGAAAAAATAAAAAAAATAACAGATAGTGCAATGAGAGGGGAATTAGACTTTTTTGAAAGTTTAACCCAAAGAGTTTCCCTTCTGAAAAGTCTTGAAGTCGATAAAGTTAACAAAATTTGTCACAATTTACCTATTATGAACGGAGCAAAAGAAACAATCTTAGAGTTAAAAAAACTTGGATACACTGTTGTTTGTTTTTCTGGAGGGTTCAAAAACGCCACAAGTTACTTTGCCCCTATACTAGGACTTGATGGAGATTTTTCAAATACCTTGCATTCAAAAGACGGAGTTTTGACAGGACTTGTCGGAGGAGAAATGATGTTCAACACCAGCAAGGGAGAAATGCTACAAACTTTGCAACACATAATGAAAATAACTCCAGAAAATACTATTGCAATAGGTGATGGTGCAAACGATTTGAGTATGTTCCAGCATGCCAGTACTCGAGTAGCTTTTTGTGCAAAACCAATCCTAAAAGAAGCTGCAAATATTATTATTGAAGAAAAAGACTTAAAATTAATTATAAAAAAATTAGCATTATTACAACATACCTAAAGCTATTCCCTCAAATTTGAAATTGTATTCTTCAAATTATCAATAAATTCTTGACGATATAAAAAACCTAAGTGCGAACCATTGTCGATTAAAACAGTATTTGCACCAGTATATTCTTTTAATTTTTTAAGCTGAGTTGTATTCGTTAAATAATCATTCAGAGAATGATAAATTTTATAATTATTTGCTCGTTCTAAATAGTCCATAATTGAATACAAACTCACTTCATAACTCAAATCATCACTATCCTTATCAGTTGAACCAAGGAGATATTTTTCAGCATAATCACGATACCCCATATTATCAATAACATGGTAAATACCTGTTTTCGCCGATTTAGAAGCATTTTCAATCGTAAAAATCAAGTCTGAAAGTTTTTGGTGCATAACAAAACCCGTAATTAATTTTGCCTCTTCATCTGTAAAAGGAAGATAATTTATGTCTTTTTTTGAATCGTCGTTTGATTGGTACAATTTCAATACTTTTGCCGCAGTCAATGCTACACGCTGTTTTAAATCTTCTGATGATTTATTCCACTCCTCCGAATTTTTATCAATCTGTTTCATTGCGTAAATCAAATCCACAGGAGGGCAAATTGAAATAAACTTAGAATCCCCTAAAACATTATCTCTTGATTCTAAATCTCCTAAAAAAAGAGAAGTTAAAGCCCCGAAAGAAGTACCAATAAAAACTTTATCCCCAAACTCGCAAGAATATCTTTTTTGAAGATTATTTATAATTTTCAAAGTAACAGAACGAAGAGCGATTGCATCTTTTGCTGGAAGCCCTGGGTGATAATCTTTTGGCATACTTTTCACAAATTCCCACTGAAAATGACTCCCTTGAATAACAACAGAATACCCCGCATCATAAAATAATTTAGCCAATAAAACAGAATGACTGGACATAATTCCCTCCCCAATCGAAGGATAAATTATTGCTAAAGGAGAAGATTTATCTTTTTGCAAGATATAGCGAAAACGATAATCTGCACGACCTTCGGTTACCCCAACAGAAGAAGTTTTTATTCGTTGACTGAAACTTCTATTCCATACAGATAACTCATTCCAAACAGACTCATCAACCCCAGGGAGGTCAAATAAAGCAGTACGCATAGAATCCACAACAGGAGTTTGAGGATTAAAATTTGGAAGAATTATATCCGCATCAAGTTTAAAATTTTCAGTACTGTAATCATCTAAATTAGCACCACCTTTCAAAAAAGATGGCATATAAATTTGTGAAGTAACTTCTGTTTTGACAATTTTATCGTTCTTTTCTGCAACTTGAACTGGAGTTTTTTGTTTCAGAATAACTGGTTTTTGAGCAACTTTTTTATCATCATTTGATTTAACAAAATCCATTTCCTTTTTTATATCAACCCTATCAAGATTTTTACATTTTATATAACCCTCTAAACCATAGATTTTCTTCGCAATTTCATATGGATCAGCATAATTTGATTCAACCATTTGAATAATTGGTTGCATATAAGATGTTTTATTTACAGTTAATCCAGCTTTCACAATTGCAAGTACTGGAGTTGCAATATAAGAACCTGGATTCAACGCCGTATCCAATACCCGCCCCAATAAACCTCTAAAGCTCGTGAATGATAACAGAGGGAACACAAAAAACCTTCCATTATCCATCTTACAACCTGCTAAAGCTTGCTCCATATTTTCAGTAGATTGTTCAATTTTGAATAAAGTTTTAGCTGGGTCGTACATTCCTCCCAGTCCTAAAATCGTATTTGTGAAAAAACGAATGGTTTCTTTCTTAGAAGTTTCAAAATCTCTTTGAATTAAACTGCTCAAAAGTCTTATCGGATATTCAATATTATTTGTAGCAGATTGAATTCTATCCATTCCGTATTCTGGCATGATTGATGACCACAAAATATGAATTGGGCGAATTACATATTTATTCAATCCCAAATTAAAATTAAACATTTTTCTATTATAAGCTTCAAACCTATCTTCTCCTAAATATTCAAAAGCATAATCGGGGTATTTATTTTCAGAAGCAAAAACAATAAAATTTTGGCTAAATAAACAAAATAACAAAATAATTACAGTAAAACTCTTCTTTTGCATTTTCAAATCCTAAAATAAATAATCAACAGTTTAATAATCAGAAAAAATAAGAGGGAAATCATTGCACAAGTGAGTAGGTTTAAGTGCTAAAACAATTTTTAACCTTGTAACAGATTTTTACAAAAAGCTATAAAAAAGATAATTAGCATGTTAAATTGAATAAGTCTAGTTTATTAGTTAAGGAGGTAAAATGAAAAATTTATTAAAATCAATTTTATCAGTTGCGGTGTTATGTTTAATGACAGCACCAGCATTTGCATTCCCTGATGTATCTAATGACTACTGGGCAGCTCCACAAATCAAATTGTTATCAGAACAAGGTGTTATTGTTGGCTATCCAGATGGAACATTCAAACCAGATGCAAACGTTACAAGAGCAGAATTTGCAGCAATGGCAATTAGAGCGTTAGGTCAACAACACACAAAAGTAGCTCAACCAGTACACTTCTCAGATATTACTGAAGATTATTGGGCATATCAAGATATTCAAAAAGCACTATATTTTGACCTAATTTCTTGCGACAAAAAAGGTGAATTATTTAGACCAGAAGATTCTGTATCAAGAGCTGAATCTCTATCAGTTGCAGTTAATGCACTAACAACAGAACAAATCAGCCCTGCAAAAGCAAAAGAAGTTTTATCTCGAAAATACGCTGATGCTAACTCTATTCCAGAATGGTTTATTATTCCAGCAGGGAAAGCAGAAATTTTAGGAATGGTTGTAGTTGCTCCAAGTGCTAAAAAAGCTGAATTAGAAGCTTCAAGACCTGCAACAAGAGCAGAAGTTGCAGCAATCTTGTACAATATGATGGAACAAGCAAAACTTAATCCAAACGCTAAACTTGCAGAAGCAATGAGAAAGAAAACAGGCGAAGGATACGTTATTGATGAAGCAACAGTTCAAGGTAGCGTAGGTATAATTCCAGCAGGTTCAGTTGTACCTATCAAATTAAATACATACATTAGCTCACAATCTTCAGAAGGCGGAGCAATGTACACTGCAAGAGTTCCACAAAACTACGTAACAAAAGAAAAATTCATCCTTGTTAGAGAAGGTGCAATGTTGAATGGACAATTACTTGACGTTAGACCTGGACAATATTTTGTAAGAAATGGTGTTTTGGTTTTGAAAAACGCATTAATTACAACTGAAAACGATCAAACAACAGCATTTGACGGTACTGCTGAAATCTACAAAGATAGAAATTGGTGGATGAAATTCGTAAGATGGGCATTCAAAGGCGAAAAACTTGAAGTTCCTGCAGATGGCACAGCAAGAATGATTTTGCTAAAACCGTTAAAAATCGACCTAACAAACGGTTGGATTTACGAAAACTAATAATATTAGTTAACATAGATTAAATAAAAAATCCCGATATTGAAAAACAATGTCGGGATTTTTTTGAAAAGTCTGTAAGGGAATAAATTCGCTAGAAATTAGTCATTTTGAGGGGTAAACGGTTGAAGAGATAAAATAATATTGCAAATTATTCCGAAGAATCTCTTTAAAATTATGTCCTCTCCTAGGGACACTAGCTGAACCGACGAAACGAAGTTGAGTCGAGTGAAACTGCGTG
>OGGJ01001352.1_pt1 | contig 20560 bp, 14 predicted proteins | sample 1571071 | NCBI WGS metagenome assembly OGGJ01 (sample SAMEA2581954, study PRJEB24529) | metagenome | biome: Human gut stool | place: China | collected 2011
TTTACTGTCAGAATTTCCTTTTACCGTTTCCCTTATGACTATGATATCTGCCGGGGTCTTCACCGCCGGTCCCATAACAATATCTCCATAATCCAGGAATATCTGACCCGCCCTGTTGTTTAACAGTCCGCTTTCTATGGCATCTTCTAGGCTAAGTCGCTGGTTTTCATAGTTTTCAATGGTCTTTTGTGCCTGTGTATCTGGATCAATTATCCAGCCTTTCAGGCTTTCAAGTACCTCAACCTCATTTCCGCTGGGATCCGTATAATTCAGATAGCTGCTCACGCAGTAATTATACCTGTTAAGCGTCAGCGGTTCTGTCAGGCTGCCGAGGTAGCTGTCTTCGGTGAGGAAGGTCGCCGTTACCACGCAGTAGTACCTTGCTCTCAGATACTGACTCTCGATATTCGGGTTGTAGGACTCTCCGTTGTAGGTGTATTCGTTCTCATACTGCGGAGCACCGAAGGTGATCTCTCCGGTGACACTGTAACGGTAGGACTGGTAGACCTGTCCCTCTTCATTGGTGATGCCGGAGACGCTTCCCCTGGCATCGTAGAGGTAGTAGCCGGTGCTGCCATCGAAGCGGTCAAGGGAGATCCGGTCGAATCCGCCGTTTATCTCCGCTCCGTAGATATAAGAGGTATCCGTCTTACCATTGATGTTCTGCTCGACCAGTACCTCGGCATGCTCACGGTTGACGTCGTTTAAGTACTCGATCAGCTCATAGTTCTTTTCCTTACCGGTGGTCTTGATCCGGGTGATCAGATCTGCCTCTGTAGCGCTGACTTCCTCCTGTAGCGGGAAGAGAATGCCGCACTGGTTCTGGCTGTTGTTCTCCTCCGCATTGGTTGCATTGCCGTAGCCTGCATCATCCGTGCCCCCGGACTTGCTGTTCTTCTTATTATTGCCCTTCCCCTTACCGTTGCCGTTTCCATTGCCGTTATTGCCGGAATTTCCGTTTCCATTATTTCCGCTGCCGGAATTGTCCTTGTTGTTCCCGTTGCCGTTACCGGAATTACCCTTCCAGTCATCATCGGTATGGAGATTATAGTTCAGTAAGAGTAACTTTTCCCTCCCTGTCGGTCACTTGGATGAGGTTGTCTGATTCTCTATATCCTCCCGAAGAATCTCCTGCCGAAGGAACATCCTCTGATCCAGTTTATTTTCTTCACAATAATATTTTATTTCATCAAACAGCCTTTTTTATTCCGTATCAAATCCATCTTCTTCCCCTTTCGCACGCTTTTATCGTTTGCCGATTCCTTTCCTTCTATTGTACCTGTATCCCCGATCCCCCGCAACTATTCTTCGCCAAAATGCCCCAAATTCTTCCAAGATAATTAATAAAAAAGCCACGAAAAAAGCAGAGACGATATTAAAATCATCTCTGCCTCCAGCGTAAACATGGTACTACTCCTTTGTATTTCGAGTAAAAAAATATGGGAAGACTAAGCTTCCCACTCGTTAATGTTCATCTCTTTACGGATTGATTACCGAAGGTTAATGGAGACCTAAATACCCTTTTCCCTTTATCAGTTTTTCAGCCTCTTCACTGTTTTCCATCATTCCGGTTTCGATACATATCTTTCGGTCTGTCTGGATCAGAATTCTATACGCCCCTCTTCCAGTCGACTTATAACGCACCGATCCCACGTCTTCCCATGAGTATTTTTTCTCTTTTCCCCAAATGGAACGGTAAGTAATATCATCCCGCGTCATAGTAATTCTTTTGTTGCGCCAAAACAGGAGGAAATAGCTCCCTTCCATTCCACATAATATGAAAAAGATAATGCCTGCGCCTTTCACTCCCTGTGAAGTGCCTAAAATCAGTAATAAAAAAGTAACTCCTATTCCGATGATCCAGAACATTACTCCCATTATAAATGGAGCCGTCGTTTTTCCGGAACACACAACTTCTTTTTCATCATTCACTTCTGTAATCCTCCGGTAAAATCTTTGGGTGTACACCAAAAACGGATGCCCCCATTCCTACAGGGAAGCATCCGTTTCTTCCATTTTATTTTTACAGCAGGCTGTCCAGGGTCTCTCTGATCGCCTTGATGAAGTCCAGGCTGTTGAGAATCACAGGATGCTCACAGGTGGAGATCAGGGACAGGCTCTTGGTCATCTTGCCATCCTCGATGGTCTTAATGCATGCCTGCTCCAGCTTGTCTGCGAAGTTACACAGTTCGGGGATCTGATCCAGCTCGCCGCGCTTTCTGAGAGCTCCTGTCCATGCGTAGATGGTAGCAATGGAGTTAGTGGAGGTCTCTTCACCCTTTAAGTGCTTGTAGTAATGACGCTGTACAGTTCCATGAGCAGCCTCGTACTCATAAACGCCGCTGGGAGATACCAGTACAGAGGTCATCATGGACAGATCGCCGTAAGCGGTAGCTACCATATCTGACATTACATCACCATCGTAGTTCTTACATGCCCAGATGAATCCGCCCTCGGAACGGATGACACGGGCTACGGCATCATCGATCAGAGTGTAGAAATATTCGATGCCCAGTTCCTCAAATTTAGCCTTATACTCGTTATCATAGATCTCCTGAAAAATATCCTTGAAGGTATGATCGTATTTTTTGGAAATGGTGTCCTTGGTGGAGAACCACAGATCCTGCTTCGTATCTACCGCATAGCTGAAGCATGCTCTTGCAAAGCTCTCGATGGATTTATTGGTATTGTGAATACCCTGAATGATACCTGCTCCGTCGAAATTATGGATCAGTTCACGGGTCTCGGTGCCGTCTGCTGCGGTGAATACCAGCTCTGCCTTACCGGGTCCGGGTACTTTGATCTCTGTATTTTTATAGACATCACCATAAGCATGACGGGCGATGGTGATGGGCTTGGTCCAGTTCTTTACGTAGGGAACGATGCCCTTTACCAGGATTGGTGCACGGAATACGGTACCGTCTAAGATGGCACGGATGGTTCCGTTGGGACTCTTCCACATTTCCTTCAGGTTGTACTCTGTCATTCTGGCAGCGTTGGGAGTAATGGTAGCACATTTTACGGCAACACCGTATTTTAAGGTAGCGTTGGCAGAATCTACGGTTACCTGATCGTCTGTCTCATTACGATGCTCCAGTCCCAGATCATAGTACTCTGTCTTCAGATCGATATAGGGCAGTAACAGCTCATCCTTGATCATCTGCCAGAGGATTCTGGTCATTTCATCTCCGTCCATCTCTACGAGAGGGGTTGTCATTTTGATCTTTTCCATAACGATTTCCTTTCCAGTATTAATTTTCGTTCTATTCTATTTTAACGTAATTCGTTCCAACAGACAACTTATTCCTGACTTCCAGTCTGCTGTGCATAAGCCTCATTCAGACCATTCTTCACCATGTTCTCATAGGCATTGATCATGTGCTGATGTGCCAGCTGCTCTGCCAGATCGGCGTTGCCAGCCTTAATGGCTTCCATGATCTTTTCATGCTCTTCGTTGGACTTTGGACCTCTATTGGCACTGGACAGCGTCTTCTTACGGACACGGAGAACATACTGATGGAAATCCTTCAGCTGATGCTCCAGCATCTTGCTGTCACAGGCTTCGTACAGAATGTCATGGAAACGGTTGTCTAACTCCGCCAGCTGCTCCAGATGCCCTTTTTGGGCATGGAACTTGGACAGATAGACATTCTCCTCCATCTCTTCCATCTGTTCCTTAGTGATATGCTCCGTAGCCCAGCGTGCACACAGTCCTTCCAACAAAGAACGGATCATATAAATATCCTTCACGTCCTTCTGCGTAATGCCGGTGACATAGGCACCCTTGTTCGGAATGATCTGGATCAGTCCCTCCAGTTCCAGCTGACGGAATGCCTCTCTGACGGGGGTTCTGCTGACGCCCATCTCCTCGCCGATCGCCACTTCCTTCAATTCTTCATGTTCCTGGTATTTTCCGCTTAAAATGTCCTCTCTCAGCTTGTGAAATACCCGTCCCCGCAGGGAGAACTTGTCCGTTACTTCCTGCTTTACATCATACTTACTCACTATAATCCTCGATTCCAGACAACGCTGTTACCGTTGTCATGCTCATTCTATGCTTACTCACCGATCTTCAGATTCTTCTCCAGGCAAATACGGTTAACACATGCCACGATCTCATCATCCGTAAGTACGGTGACACGACCTCCGGCATACTCCTCATCTACCCACTTTTTGATCTCTGCTACCAGTTCGGAATTCTTCTGTACCTGCTTGTCTCCCTTTAACTTGTAGTAGGTGTTCAGCCAGTGTGCGATACCTGCCAGACCAGAGGTGTTGGAAATAGCGCACAATACCGGACGGTTCAGGAATTTCTCGGTATCGAAGATATTGTAGATTTCCTCGTTCTTAAGCAGTCCGTCTGCATGGATGCCGGCTCTGGTTACATTAAAGTTCTTGCCCACAAACGGGGTTCTGGGAGGAATCTGATAACCTATTTCTTTCTCATAGTACTCTGCCAGCTCCGTGATCACACGGGTATTCATACCGTTTAAGTCGCCCTTTAACTGTGCATACTCGAATACCATTGCCTCCAAAGGCGTATTACCGGTACGCTCACCGATACCAAACAGAGAAGTGTTGACACCGGAACAGCCATACAGCCATGCTGTGGTAGAGTTGGACACTGCCTTGTAAAAGTCATTATGTCCATGCCACTCGATCAACTCATGAGGCACACCTGCATGGGTATGGATCGCATAGATGATACCCTGTACACTACGGGGAATAACGGCACCGGGATAGTTGACACCATATCCCATGGTATCGCAGGCACGTACCTTGATGGGAATCTGATACTCCTTCATCAGTTTCATCAGTTCCAGACAGAACGGCACCACATAGCCGTAGATATCCGCTCTGGTGATATCCTCCAGGTGACATCTGGGGCTGATGCCCTCCTCTAAGCAGTCACGGATAACACTTAAATAGTGATCCATTGCCTGTCTTCTGGTCATTTTTAACTTTAAGAAAATATGATAATCGGAACAGCTTACCAGAATACCGGTCTCCTTCATTCCGATCTCTTTTACTAATTTAAAATCTTCCTTGCTGGCGCGGATCCAGCTGGTCACCTCAGGGAACTTATATCCCCTCTCCATGCACTTATAGACAGCATCTCTGTCCTTTTTGCTGTAGAGGAAAAATTCACTGGCGCGGATCATTCCGTTGGGACCGCCCAGTTCGTGCAGATAATCATAGATCTTCACAATCTGCTCCGTGGTATAAGGTGCCCTGGACTGCTGTCCGTCTCTAAAAGTGGTATCTGTGATCCAGATATCCTTCGGCATGTTATGAGGCACGATACGATCATTAAAAGGTATTTTGGGGATTTCGGAATAAGGGAACATATTACGGAACACGTTCGGCTTCTCCACATCATCCAGTATGTACATATGCTCCTCAATCTCCAGAAGGTTGTTCTTCGGATTCATGGAGACCGGACGATTCTGAAATGCATCACTATCTCTCATTGGTATACCTCTCTTCCCTGACATTCGACATCTGCAATATTGTTTTCTATTTTTACTCTGCGCAGTAAAAATACATTTTGCAGTTCTCGTATCATTGTATACAATCATACCATTTGTGTCAATATCTTTAGTATTAATTTTATTGACTTATTTTAATCACATTTTTTATTTTTCCCAGTGATTTTATCATTTTACTTGTTTTCTAATAATCTGCGGACATTGAGCATTCCGAAGCCCTGCTTATTCCAGGGTTCTCCGAGATCCGTAGCTGTCAGCGCTACCCTACGGAGAAATTCTTCATTGGACATTCTCGGATATTTTTGTAGTACCAGTGCTGCCGCTCCGGACACAATGGGGGTTGCCATGGAGGTACCGCTTTTTGCAATATAAGGTTTAAAAATTCTGCCATTTCTATTTTTCCAGAAAGCATTGCAGGACAGGATCCGCGTCCCGGGAGCCACAATATCCGGTTTACGGATGACGTCGTATTTTCTACCTCTTCCGGAATATGTTTCGCATCGCTTCGGGTCATTTTTACAATATCTTCCATCGTGACAACCCACTGTTAACACTTTCCGGCTGCTTGCCATCTCCGAAATACTCCCATCCTCAGGTCCTGCATTTCCCGCTGCACAGACTACGAGAATATTATGATTCCACAACAATTCCATATACTCCCGCAGTACCTGTTCCTTATATCGTTCCTTCAGTTCACCGATTCCGACAGATATATTTAAGATCCGGATCTGATACCTGTTTTTTACCCGTAGGATCCACTTAAAAGCCTCCTGCATGGAATCACAGGATCCTTCTCCCTTTCCATCCAACACTTTTCCCACGACAAGTTTTGATGCCGGTGCCATTCCCCGAAGCCTTCCACCCGACAATTCTCCGTTTCCGCAAAGGATGCCGCATACATGGGTTCCATGTCCGTTATCATCATACGGCAGAGAGCTCTTCTCCACGAAATCACGAAAACATAACAAATGCCCGGCAAGATCCGGATGATATGCGATCCCTGTATCCAATACAGCAACCGTTACAGGCTCTGACCGCCAAGTTACGCTATATATTTGTTCCGGTACCTGTACCTGCTCCCTGACCCTCTGCATCCGTTTTCCTTCCCGGTAAAAATATAGTAAAACCGACATAAGACTTAATCTATCTTATGCCGGTTTCTATTCCGGGTGTCGGTTAAATCACCCCATTATTCATTTATAATCTCTATCCCCTCCGGGAAAGCGTCATTTCCAATATCCGTGACACTCGCAGGCAGATGTACTTTTTTCAATTCCGTATGATTTCGGAATGCTTCCTCTGCGATCACGCGAACGCCATCCGGTATCACAACTTCAGGCAGATTCCCTTTATAAGCTACCAGGATGTCCCCACTGATCAGAAAATCATCCATACTGTTCTCTTCAAAATCATCCATCCACCCGGTATGGGTAAACGCCTTGGCACCAACAGTATTCACCGTGTCCGGCAATATCACGTTATCCAGATTATCACAATGATAAAACGCTGCATAGTCAATCACCGTTACACCTTCCGGAATCGTAACGGTCCGGAGAGAACTTCTGGAAAAAGCAAAACGTCCGATCTCTGTAGTACCTTCCGGGATCGTAACTGCGCTGACAGACTGGTTACGATAATACATCCATTCCGGAACCTTGCCGTTCTCTGTCTCAGCTGTGATATCCTGTTCTTCACCGGTCTCCTGTCCCGCTTCCGGTTCCGTATACCCCTGCTGTACTTTTTCCTCACCCGGATGCACCATTACCAGGGCATGATTCCCTACAATAATAGTACTGCCCAGGACATTACCGGGAACCGGTGTTGCAACAGGTGCAGGCGTAGCCGTTGATACAGGTTCTGTCGTTGCCTGTGTATCCGGTCTGCTTACTGCTGTCGGTGTCTGTACAGGAGCTGCCGTCACCAGCGGATCACGGTTTTTCTGTTCCGCAAGTTTTTGGGCAAACTGTGCTGCCACACTTCCCTCGTCCGCATGGATTGTCACATTATCACAGTTTAAGAAAGCATCTTCCGCAATACCGGTCACCGTAGCCGGGATATAAATATCTGTGAGATTAACACATCCCGCAAATGCCTGTGCATCAATACTCTGTATATTTTCCGGAATTGTGATCTGCTTTAAACCCGTACATCCTGCAAACGAATACTCGTCCACTGTAGTCAGACCCTTTCCCAGGACAACCTCTTCCAGATTGTTACATCCCCAGAAAACATAGGCATCCAAACGCTTGACAGATTTCGGAATTACAACGAACTGTACCTTCTGATTGTTCTCAAAGGCACTCTCGCCTACGACTTCCACTGTATCCGGAATCGTGACACGTTCTTCCGTCCCTCTGTATTTTACCAGTGTACTTCCCTGCGTCTGAAAATCGGAGGCAGACGCTGCCGCATCTGCCTCCGACACAGGAAGATGTGTCAGGATCAATGCGGTAACTGCCAGTGCTATGACAGCCATCCACTTTTTATGATTCATAAACCTTCCCATCCTTTATTTCCCACTAGGCTCTGGCTTTCCGCAGAGTCTTTTTGTCCTTCTTCATGAAGAGTACTACCGAGATACATGCAAGTCCCATGGATAAGAACCACTTGGGATGAATGCCGTCTCCGGTCTTAGGTGTGCTGTCTGCAATGGTTCCCGCAGTCAGATTATTCGTATCCACATAGATCACATACGGTGAAAAATGCTCTGCCGTAAAGGTTACGCAAGATACTCCGGATATTGTAGAGAACTTCGGTGACAGTTTGTCCAACTTACTGTTCACTACACCTGCCACTTTGTTATTACCTGCGTAGGTGATCAGGGAATCCGGCAGAGGCAATGTAATGCTGATGGACAATCCTGTGGTATCTGTGATCTTTGTATTGCCGGTGGAATCATAGAGACTGATGTCCATGGGGAAATACTTGATAGCACTGATATCACTGCCGTATTCTGCCATCAGAGCCTTAACTACTTCTTCTGAAGCTGCTGCGCTCTCTGTGATCTTAATAACAAAATTATCGGAAGACCCGTTCACTGTTGCGGATACCACTCCGGTATTGGACAGACCGTTTTTATCAATAACAACGGTGGTTCTGCCACCGGATACGGTTCCCGTAGTAGTGCTGCTCGGTCTTCTGTTGGAATTGGAATTCGTGGAATTACCGCTTCCTGTAGATGTATTTGTTTTGTTACCTGAACCGGATTTTGCAGTATAATTTGCAGTTACCGTTACATTAGCTTCCGGCATGGTAATTACTGTTGCAGACAGAACCTTGCTGGCAATCTTCGTATTGGACGGATCAATGGACCAGCTGCTAAACTGCTGGTTTGCTGCAGGGTCGTTTGCCACAATGATCGGCTGGGAACCTGCAATATAGCTTCCGGATCCGGAACCGTTCTTAACAGTCAGGGTGTACATCTTGGCAGTGGTACCATTATTATTGGATCCCGGACTGGTGCTTGTTCCCGGGCTGGTGGTTCCGCTGTTGTTGCCATTAGAACCGTTCGCCTCGTATACTGCATAGAAATCCGTATTCTCTGTAATGGCTGCAGCAATATCCGGCAGCCATTCCTTGAAGGTATATCCACTGACTGCAGGTGTCTGGATGCTGGGTGCTACGGTACCCTTCTTGATGGTGGTCTGGTAGAAAATTTCCTTGGTTACACCATTGATATACCGAACTACGATATCATCCTCGCTCAATGCCTTATACACTGCTTTGGTCGTAATATCTGAGGTAATATTGGTCAGGTCTCTGTCCCATCCGGTGAAGATATAGCCATCTCGAACCAGGGTAGCGACATTTGGCAGATCTGAATCCGCAATGCTACCGCCAGAGGATACCTTGATCTCCTTGACCACTTTATCATCCCAATCCAGGAAAGTTACGGTAAATTTAGCTGCATCGGGATCTTCCTTCTCATAAATAGCGGTACATGTCGTATCTTCCGTGATGTTCGTGTAATCGCCATCCCATCCCTTAAATACTTCGCCGGTCTTACCTAACGGTGTAGGCGGAACCGCATCTTCCCCGCCCCGTACCTGTTGTTCGTCTACCGGGACATTTTTCTGCAGTTCTTCATTCCAGTCACGGAAGATAACGGTATAGATTTCCTCCAGCGGAGTATCTTCCACTGCAAATCCGTTCGCATCACCATATCTGTAGAGATAACTGGTCTTCGGAGCACATAAGGTAACATCTCCCTTAGCTTTAAGGATTCCGGTAAAAGTATCCTGGTCAATCAGTGTTAATCTCTCACTGGACTCCTCCAGCCATTTAATGCTACTGCCGTTGAATACATTATCTTTCAGTTCTTCACAGGTGATCGGCAGTTTCACGGTATCCAGATTCTTAGTCTCCGCAAACGCATAGGAAGGCACTACCGTAATGGCACTGTCCGACAGATCGATCGTAGTCAGATTGTCGCAGCGGCGGAACGCCTCCGGTGCCATTTCCGTCACGCCCGTTGTCTCTTTGGCATTCACACGCTTGCTAGTTCTACCCTCTAAACATTCAATAATCTTCGCTTTTGCACTGCCGTTCATTCCATAGATAATCGAATTGTCGCAGGTGAAATAATCGGTTCCCTGGAATCCTACCTTATCCAGAATTTTGCAACCGGTAAATGGAATATTACCAAGACTGCTGATGGTTCCGGACAGGGACACATCTTTCAGAGCAACACAGTCTTTAAATGCATAGTCGCCAATGGACTGGGTATTGCCGTTGATCTCTACTGTAGCCAGTTTCTCACAGCCATCAAAGGCATTTTTTGCTATGCTGGACAGGGTATTGCTGTAGCTGATCACACCGGTCAGATATTTTGCGCCCTTGAAGTCATTTTCTTCAATACTGTCGAGACCGTATATGGTCAGAGTCTTTTCCTTCTGATCCTTCTCTTTTTCCACAAACAGACTATCCTTGATTGCCTGAACACCTTCCGGTATGGTCACATTCAGTGCGGAATCAATAAACTGCTGCTGATCCTCTGTCAGAGACTCTCCAGCATTATATTTGGTCAGTGCAGTTTCCGCTGCACTTCTCTGGGCATCTGTCAGATACGGATAATCATCTTTATTTAAGTATTTGGTTAATTCCGTAAATGCCGGGAAATCGATCAGTTCACTGACATTCTTTTCCGGATTGTACTGTACGACAAGGTTGGACGGCCATCCGCTGCAGTATCTGACATAGGTTGCCACCTGACTGCTGTTATTATATCTGCCGTCCAAACTCATCGCATACTTATACGGTGTGGACTCCGGTGAGATTTCTCCTACAAAGGTCAGTTTCACTGCCGGACTATTATCTGCATCGTTCATAGCTGTCGCTGTGCTGTGTGTACAGCCCGTTCTGTGTGTACCGGTAAAGTCCTGGGTCTTAAACGCATCCGTTCCAATAGCAATACTGCTGTTGTTAAATATTACCGTTGCCAGATTATGACATCCGCGAAAAGCACCCTCTCCCACTGACTGTACACTGGCAGGCAGAGATACCATTGTTAGGTTACAATTGTTGGCAAATGTATTTGCCGAGATATTGTAAATATGATATGGTCCGATGGGATCCGGGATATTCAATGTCTTAACGCCGGTTCCTACGCTGGCATTAAGTAACTGGTTGGAGGAATCTACTACAAACGTAGAACGACCAGGTTCACCTGAAACATTGGGATCCTGAACCGTCAATTCATACTGGTTCAGCTTCTGGTATAACTTTGTAGTCGGGTCATAATTGATGTAACTGAATGCAAAACAGTTCTCCCGGCACAATGTATGAAGCAGACTGGTATTCAGTCCTTCAAAATAGAAAGTACCGTTTACCGGATCATCCGCAAGCATGGACTTAAAGCAGTCAAAGCAATACACATTATCATCTGCACTTCCGGAGTTGATGGTAAACTGTGCATTTCGGGAAGCTACATAATGCAGGTTCTTACATCCCTTGAACATGGAGATTCCGATGGTCTCGCTGTACATATCCGGGAAAGTCACGGAATACAGGGTCTCATCATTTTCAAATACATTCCAGCCCATTTCCTTCAGGCTGCTGGAACTGATGCCGTTCTCCTGCTCCGGATTACATATCTCTACTTCATATAAATACCGGCATTCTGCAAATGCATAGTCTCCGATATAACTTACAGAAATAGGAATATCAATATCCGTCAACTGGGTGCAGCTGTAGAAAGCATGATCTCCCAGCTGTGCCAGGTTACACTCTCTGGGGATGTTCACTGCTTTCATACTGCCGCATTCCGCAAATGCCCAGTTACCGATGACAGTGATACCATTACCAAAGGAAATGCTGTTCAGACCATTACAGCCATAGAACGCATAGTTGCCGACACCAATGAGTTTCTCACCAATGTTCAGTGTTACAATATTGCTGGCTCCGGCGAAAATACCGTCTAACGGATTTTTAGATGTGATATCTCCTGCCACAGACCAGGTATAGGTACCATTTGGATTGGCTGTAGATGCCAGATACTGGTTGCCGATGTATTTTACATCCAGATCCTTGATCCACTGATCATCCGGCTGTTCTGTCTTTGCAAATCCGTCATATACTTTTGCTGTTTTATCCTCATTTTCCGCCTGCGTACTGGTGTAAGAATAACCGGTGCCCTTTTTCTGGAAGAAATCCACAAGAGAAAGTTTTTTCCAGGCATTGTCCGTAGCATAACAAGGACGCATCTCACCATCGTAGTAAGTCTCAGTCTTGGTCTCCATGATCGGCTTATTTTGCGAATCATATCTTGGATTTCCTTCGTTATCCGTCGCCTGTACTTCCACTTCTCTGGTTTTCTGTGTCAGAGCCTCATAATACAAAGGCTGTCCATTCTTACTTGCCGCCACGTAACCATTGATGGTACCCTGGTTACCGGTAGGCTGTATGTACGCATTTACCATATCGGGAATATCCAGTACATTCCCAGTCAATGTCGTATTTTTATTATAACCAAGCAATACTGCACACCAGGAATTTTTATAGTTCACATAGGCAAACTGATAGCTGGTTCCGTCTGTGTTGGTCTCTGTTGTATAAATGGTCGCATTGCTGTCTACCACGGGAATCAGCGTATCCATGGTGGGAATTGTGCTGCTACCGGAAAGCAGACTTGCTTTCTCTGATGCGTCCTTCGGAATCGTAACCTTATATTTAGAAGAGCTATGTGTTGTCTGATGTGTATGTCCTGCCGCCTGCGCCACAGCATCTTCTTCCGCTTGCAATCCTTCCGTAGGAATCGCTGCCACTACGATTGCTGAGATCAGGAACAATGTTCCCAGGGTCTTCCTTACTGTCTTTTTTAATCTTCTGTTGGTCTTTTTTGTACCCTTAGTCATCCTTTACTCCTTTGTCGTCACCTTTTTGGCAACCACTACGAATCTGCCGTTTTTCTCCTGATAATCACAAGTCGACAGAGTTAAAAGCCGGTCACCGTATTGAGCCGTGACTCCCGTGTCATATAATGACATTTCCTCCATGTCATTCATATAAGAGTCAAATTCCTGCTCACTCTGGGCGTCTATAAACTGATAGTATTTGAATACGATCTCATCTTCACTGTATACCCTTGAACGGAATACATACATGATCTCATACAGACCTTTTTCATAGATGGTATCAAACTGTATGCAGGGATGTTTCTCATAGTAGCTCTGGTCGCTGTATAAGGATAAGCCTCCGAACATCTGCCCGCTTTTCATGTGATGCCCATACAGAATAAGGTTTGTGCTGGGTTTCAGCACATCACAGTCCTTGTCCATGAAAATGGATCCGTTCTTGTCATACTCCTGATTCAGATTGTGATCCAGATAATATTCGTTATCCGTTGTCTGCATAACAGGGTAATCTATATTAGTATCGTCAATTTTTACCCATCCGATTAGTCTTTTGTTCTTATTTAATAAATTTTTATATTCATCCAGCACCGGAGGCGGCGTACTCTGCCCTTCCTCCGCGGTATAATGAATCACCGGAGCAGGTGCATCACTTGCTGTTGGCTCTTTATCTTTCAATTCGCTCAGCTGCTTGTAATTATCAGCAGTACGATAATTGTACCAATTATATACGCCGAAATACCCCAGGCAGACAATGGCTGCCATACCGCAGAAGACTACCAGAAGTTTCCTTCGTTTTTCGCGCTTCTTCAGTTCTTCTTTTACTATTTTATCCAGTTCCTGTTCATCAAACTGCGGTTTATTCTGTTTCTGTGTGGTCTGCCTACGTTTCGGTGTTTCTTTTTTCTTTACTGGCTTCTTTAAAAGTTCCTTTTTTTTCGTTGCATTGGCTTTGGAAACCGGGGCATCTTTTCGTTCCTGTCTGCGGATTTCTTCTGCCAGCTCCTCCATATAATCCTGTCCCAGGATACTGTGAAATCTGCATTTTCCGCTACGGATCACTTCCAAGAGCTTCTTCTGATCCGACAGGTTCATCTTCTTAGTCTGCATCCGAAGATTTTCAATCACCTGCTGATCCTTCAGAGCGTTCTGGTAATCCGCCTCTGTCCGAAACTGCCGCCCTTCTACGATATATATCTTCTGTGTCATTCAATCTATCCTTAAGTAAATAATAAGATGTCAGGGATAAGTGGGGTAAACTTATATGAATTAAGCCTGCATCATTTTAACTACATATTATCATCTATTACATTTCCATATAGCTATTTTTATTTTACTATATTAGAAAATTATTGCAAGTCTTTTCCGGAAACATTGACAGGCTCCCCCGCATACAATAGAGCATAAATAAAATGTGGAGGCACTAAAAATGAGTGACTTAACTGCTACAAACTGTGGCTGCAATAATAATTCCTGCAGCAACAATAACAACTGTAGTAACGGTATCTTCGGCAACAGCTGCATCTGGATCATCCTTTTACTGTTCTGCGGCGGTGGCTGCGGTAACGGTTGCGGCAACAACAGCTGCGGACTTCTGGGCAATAAAAACAATGGCTGCGGCGGAAATGATTGTTGCGAATGGCTGATCTGGATTCTGCTCCTGTCCTGCTTCTGTGGCGGTGGAAACAACGGCTGTGGAAATTGCGGTTGCTGATTTACCGGACTTTTTACACACGTATGATCGATCATCCCGGGGTGCGGATCTTCCGTACCCCGAATGACTGATTGGCATAAGCCAATTATCCGCTTCATAAGATACTAGTAATTCATTTACTGGAAGGTATTATCTGCATGGATGATAACAGAATCGACAAGGCGGCCGCCTTTGACACTTTATTTACCAACAACCGCATTCAGATTCTGAAAACACTTGCCTATTATATAGATCCGCATCTCCTGAAAGGACTTGCTGTCTACATAAAATTTTTGGAATTGCAATATACGCTGGCACTGTTTAGAAAGCATCCGGAGACTGCTCTGCACAGTTTTCCTCTATCATCCGATGGAAGCAGTCTCGCCGGTGAACTATGCAGTGATCTCATGCCTTTATGCGATGAAACGCAGAAAGCATCCCTGCAGCAGGTCACCCAGATGCTTGACAATATCCATAATTTTCAAGAAATGATGGATATGGCTAAGTCCATGCAGGAGCTGTTCCCGGAAGGCTTCTCCGATCTGGACGGTTGTGATCCGGCTATGTTGTCCGAACTTTTCGCAGCCACTCAAAATCAATCAGGAGGTCAACAAAATGGATTATTCCCAGACTCCCCTCTGGATGCAGGATGATCTTGTGAAGGACATCCCCAGAGAAAAATTAGAATTTCTCTCCACTCTTTTTGCCAAAGGGCACGGCAAATCACAAAAAGAAATGATGGCACTTCTCATGCCTGCCATGCGTAAGGCAAAGCAGGAGCATCTCACTTTTACCCCACAGGAAATGCAGGCTGCCATCACAGCCATCAAAAAATACAGCACCGAAGCAGAGCTGCAGCAGATTCAAAACATTTTAGAAAAAAGCAACGCTCAAAGAAATAACTCCCGGCAGACGTAAGGTCTGTCAGGAGTTATTTTATTTCTACCTCATGGTCATATTCGTTCATAGCTGAACTATTTAACTACGATGTTGACGATTCTTCCGGGAACATAGATCTCTTTTACGATGTTGCCGGTCAGCTTATCTCCCAGAGCTTCTTTTGCCATGTTGATGACATTTTCCTTGGTCTCATCCTTGGAAACATTGATGGTTACACGCATCTTGCCGTTAACCTGAACACCGATCTCAACAACGCTCTCTACAGTCTTCTCTTCCTCGAATTCAGGCCATGCTGCCTGATACAGTCTGCCCTCGAATCCGGCAGTCTGCCACAATTCCTCAGTGATATGAGGTGCTACGGGGTTAAGCAAAGTAAGCAGTGTCTTGTATTCGCCTCTGGTAATGGCGTTCTTCTTATAGAACTCGTTGATCAGCGACATCATAGCTGCGATGGCAGTATTGTACTTCAGGTTCTCGAAATCGCTGCTGACCTTTTTGATGGTCTGGTGCATTTTAGTCTCTAAGTCTGCACTATAGCCTTCTTCATCAGTCAGGATATCCTGCAACTTCCAGACTCTCTCAAGGAATCTACGGCATCCCTTTACGCCTTCCTCACTCCAGGAAGCACTCAGCTCAAAGGCACCGATGAACATCTCGTAGGTACGCAGAGTATCTGCACCGTAATCCTGTACGATATCGTCCGGATTTACCACATTGCCACGTGACTTGGACATCTTCTCACCGTTGGATCCCAGGATCATACCGTGGCTGGTTCTCTTCTGGTAAGGTTCGGGAGTAGGTACTACGCCCTGATCATACAGGAACTTATGCCAGAAACGGGAGTACAAAAGATGCAGTGTGGTATGTTCCATACCGCCGTTGTACCAGTCAACCGGCAGCCAGTACTTCAATGCTTCAGGACTTGCCAGTGCCTTGTCATTGTGAGGATCGGTATAACGCAGGTAATACCAGGAAGAACCTGCCCACTGAGGCATGGTATCGGTCTCTCTCTTTGCCGGACCGCCACAGCAGGGACAGGTGGTATTTACCCAGTCAGTCATGGCAGCCAGAGGAGATTCTCCGGTATCGGTAGGCATGTAGCTCTCTACATCGGGTAACTGCAGAGGCAGTTCGCTCTCATCAATGGGAACATATCCGCACTTATCGCAATGTACGATAGGGATCGGCTCACCCCAGTAACGCTGTCTGGAGAATACCCAGTCTCTTAATTTATAATTGGTCTTGCGGTTACCGATGCCCTTCTCTTCCAGATAGTTCATGATCTTCTCTTTGGCTTCTGCCACAGACAGGCCGTTCAGGAAATCGGAATTGACCAAAGTACCATCAGCAACATCGGTATATACAGCTTCTTCTACGCTGACAGGGCTTCCGGCTACAACTTCGATAATGGGCATACCAAACTTTTTAGCGAACTCCCAGTCTCTCTCATCATGGGCAGGTACTGCCATAATAGCGCCGGTACCGTAAGTCATCAATACATAGTCAGATACCCATACAGGGATCTCTTTACCGTTGACGGGATTGGTAGCGGTCAGACCCTGGATGCAGACACCGGTCTTATCCTTTGCCAGCTCGGTACGTTCGAAATCGGACTTTTTCGCAGCCATCTCACGATATGCCACAATGTCATTCCAGTTCTTGATCTCGTCCTTATATTTATCCAGAACAGGATGCTCTGGAGAGACTACCATGTAGGTAACACCGAACAGAGTATCCGGTCTGGTGGTGTAAATGCGCAGCTTCTCATCTTTTCCGGTGAGGGTAAAGTCTACTTCCGCACCCTGGGACTTACCGATCCAGTTCTTTTGGGAGACTTTGACACGTTCGATATAATCTACGGTGTCCAGTCCCTGGATCAGCTTGTCTGCATATTCAGTGATCTTCAGCATCCACTGGCTCTTGACCTTACGGATGACTTCGGAACCGCAACGCTCGCAGACACCATTGACTACTTCCTCATTTGCCAGCCCCACCTTACAGGAGGTACACCAGTTGATAGGCATCTCTGTCTTGTAAGCCAGTCCTGCCTTGAACAGCTTTAAAAAGATCCACTGGGTCCAGTGATAATACTCGGGATCCGTGGTATTGATCTCTCTGTCCCAATCAAAGGAATAACCTAAGGAATGCAGCTGATTCTTGAATCTTGCCACGTTGTTCTTGGTTACGATCTTCGGATGGATGTGATTTTTAATTGCGTAGTTCTCAGTAGGGAGACCGAACGCATCCCATCCCATGGGATACAGCACGTTGTAACCTTGCATTCTGCGCTTACGTGCTACAATATCCAGTGCGGTATAAGGTCTCGGATGACCTACGTGTAATCCCTGTCCGGAAGGATAAGGGAACTCTACCAGTGCGTAATATTTGGGCTTGGAGAAATCGTCGGAAGTCTTGAATGCTTTTTCGTCATCCCAGACAGTCTGCCATTTTTTCTCTACCTCTCTGTGATTGTAAGGTACTGCCATAATCATTTCCTCCTAAACTATGAGAAGTTTTCTATTTGAATTTACGTTCTCAAGTCGTTAAAAAACTACCGATTATTTTATCGTGTTTTGCCAATACTGTCAAGGACTGCGGCTCTATACATACATATTTGTACATATTTTCTGTTCTCTGTGCATATCATATATACGAGAGGTGATGAATCATGTTTGCATGGATCACATTACTGATCAATCTGATGCAGCGGTATCGATGAAATGTCGCATACGCAAAAAAGAGACCGGACACATCCGCCGGTCTCTTTTTTATGGATCCTATGTATTCTGTGTGTTAATCTTCTGCGTTATTCTCCGCTACTTTTGCTGCTCTGGCTGCCACTTCCTTCTCCTGTACATCAGAAGGCGTCTGCTCATAGCGGGCAAATTCATAGGAATAATCGCCTCTGCCTCCGGTCATGGAACGCAGATCCGTACAATAACCGAACAATCCACTCATAGGGATATCTGCTTCGATGATCTGTCTGCCGCCGCTCATTGGTGTCATGCCCAGTACGCGGCCTCTTCTTTTGTTCAGATCACCCATGATGTCACCGGTGTAAGCATCGGGTACTGTAACTTTCAGGGACATGATAGGCTCTAACAGAACCGGACCCGCTTCCATAACACCCTTCTTGAATGCCTGAATCGCTGCGGTCTTGAATGCCATCTCCGAAGAGTCTACCGGATGGTAAGAGCCATCGTACAATACTGCCTTGACACCAACTACCGGATATGCCGCCAGCGGTCCTCTGCCCACGGACTCCTGAATACCTTTTTCTACTGCAGGGAAGAAGTTTTTCGGTACTGCACCACCTACGACTTCTGTTGCAAATTCATAGGGCTTCGTCAGATCGCCGGAAGGTGAGAAACGCATTTTTACATGACCGTACTGCCCATGTCCGCCGGACTGTTTCTTGTACTTATATTCCACATCAGACTGTTTCTTGATGGTCTCTTTGTATGCGATCTTCGGCCTGGATAGCTCGATCTCTACTTTGTATTCGTTTAACAGACGACTGACCACGATATCCAGATGCTGGTCACCCATGCCGTAAAGTAAGGTCTGGCGGTTCTCCGCATCGTTCACTACACGGATGGTCAGATCTTCATGAGTCATCTTCTGCAATGCCTGAGATATCTTATCCACATCGGCCTTGTTCTTCGGCTTATACCGCATGTAGGTATAAGGGGTAGAAATATCGAACTTGCCGTATTTAATAGTCGTTGCCTTAGTCGAGAGACTGTTGCCGGTTCTCGCTGCTGTCAGCTTCGCCAGTGCTCCGATGTCTCCGGCATGCAGTTCACTGACTTCGATAGGCTTATTGCCCTGCAATACATAGATTTTGCCAATCTTCTCTTCAATATCACGATCCACGTTATACAGAAGATCATCCGTTTTCAGTACACCGGAGTTTACCTTGATCAGGGAGTATTTTCCAATGAACGGATCCACGATGGTCTTCCAGATGTAAGCGGATTTAGCCTTTGCGAAATCATAATCCGCATGGTAGATCTCGTTGGTCTTCAGATTGATACCCGCTACTTCTCTGTTCTCAGGGCTGGGCATGTATTTGATAATATCATCTAACAGTGTGTACATACCCTGGCACAGAATGTTAGACCCCATGGTCATGGGAACGATGCTGCCATCACAGACATTGGTACGAAGGGCTGCACGGATCTCTGCTTCAGAGAAGGTCTCTCCACCGAAATACCTCTCCATGAATTCTTCACTGGTCTCGGCTACGGCTTCCATTAAGGTATCACGGCAGATCTGCAGATTCGCCCGGCTGTAATCCGGTACGTCACAGGGAACAACTTCCTTACCCTCCCAGCGGTTACCGCTCTCGGTGATAACATTGATGTATCCTACAAATTTCTCGTTTTCACGGATCGGCAGATGAAACGGTGCCATCTTCTTGCCGTACAGGTTGGTCATATCTTCCACTACCTGACGAAAAGAAGCGTTATCCACGTCCATGTTGGAAACATAGATGAAACGGGGCAGCTTATATTTTTCGCAAAGCTCCCATGCCTTCTGGGTGCCAACTTCGATGCCGGACTTGCCGTTAACTACTATGATGGCTGCTCCTGCGGCACTAACTGCCTCTTCCACTTCTCCCACGAAATCAAAATAACCAGGTGTATCAATAATATTGATCTTGTATCCTTCCCACTCAATGGGGATCACGGAGGTACTGATAGAGAAATGACGTTTCTGTTCTTCTTTACTGTAATCGCTGAGGGTATTGCCGTCATCTACCTTGCCCATACGAGAGGTGATACCGGACAGATAAGCAAAGGCTTCTGCAAGACTGGTCTTGCCACTGCCTCCATGGCCCAGTAATACTACGTTACGGATCTTGTCTGTTGTGTAAATATTCATATCCCATCCTCCATTTATTCTGCATTTTGGGTATTTTGTCCAGCCGTTGGATTGGATTTTTAACCCCTTACGTGTATTTTACTAAATATATACTGCTATTACAAGTAAATATTGTTAATTATTTCATATTTTTACAAATTGTCAGAACTTTGCGATATGAACAGTTGCACAAGACAAGTAAATTGAAAGTTACGAGCCATGCAAAAATAGAACGGAATACCTCGGTGGGAGCTTGCTCACAC
>OGGJ01001353.1_pt1 | contig 20538 bp, 29 predicted proteins | sample 1571071 | NCBI WGS metagenome assembly OGGJ01 (sample SAMEA2581954, study PRJEB24529) | metagenome | biome: Human gut stool | place: China | collected 2011
GCAGGTAATCCCGCTTTTCTCGGGAATTTCTTAGGCGTATTCTTAACCTTCTTTACATGTAAAGAAGCTTCCAATCGCCTGAAAAGCAGATGTGAAGAACTCCTTAAACGCCGTGACAAGCTGTGACACCTTCTCACAGAAAGATTCCCATACAAACTGTGCCACCTCAACGATTGCATCCCAGTTTTTGATTACTACGATAATTGCAGTGATCACAGCAATTACCGCTGCGGCAATCAGAAGGAACGGGCCGATTGCAGTGACAACCCCGGTAATGGCCGGAATCATGGTTCCTGTAATAAACGTAGATGCGGTACCCATCCATGTTGTGATAGAACCGACTAAAGACACTATCTGACCGCCGAATGTGATAATCTTACCCACAGAGGATATGAGTGTACCAATTATCGCAATCAGCGGTCCTATCGCCGCAGCGATTGCCGCAAATTTCACAATCTGTTCCTGTGTTTCCGGATCCAGTTCCCGGAACTTCTGTACAAGCTCCTGTATTTTCCCGGCTATCTGCTGAACGATTGGCATCAAGATCTGACCGATTGATATTGCGCAGTTTTGGATCGCTGTCTTTGTCTTTTCAAACTGGATGGACGGATCCGAAGCTTCCAGCGTATCAAATGCTTGTTGCGCTGTACCTGCGGAATTTCCAAGTTCTTTAACTGCACTTGTAAAATCTGTTGTATGCTGGGTTATTGTTGCCGCTGCCTTCGCGGCTTCCTGTGAACCAAACATATCTGCAAGACTCATTCCGCTACTGTCCGCTTCATTCTGTATAATCTGTAACACATCTGACAGATTATATCCCTCATTCATCAGCTCACTAAACGATTTGCCTGTCTGCTCTTTCAAGATGTTTGATGTCGTGCTTCCGGATTTCCCAAGTTCATTCAGCATACCATTGATGTAAGTTGTAGCTTCCGCTGTACCTATACCATTTTTTGTAGTCGTGACGTAAGCGGCACTTAACTGGTCAAGATTGACACCGTACATTGCGGCTGTTGGGATAACTTTACCCATGGATGCGCCTAATTCATCTACTGTCGTTTTACCGAGATTCTGTGTTGTGATCAGCTTGTCCGATACGGACGACACTTGATCTGCAGATAACCCATATGCATTCAACGCTGTTGTCAGTGTATCTGTTGCGGTTGTCATGCTTGTAAATCCGGCTCTTGCCAATACATTTGCCTGCTCAACAAAGCCTACGGCATCCTTGGTTGACTGTCCGGCAGATATTGCCTGATATGATGCCTCTGCAATCTCCGCAGCACCCATTCCGGTACTGTCTGACAATGCCATAATTGAAGCGTCCAGATCATCCAATGGTGTCTGTGTTGTATCTGCGATGGTAGACAGCTTCGCTAATGCGGAAGAATAATCGGTCGCCTGTTTGACAGCCGCAGTGCCTCCCGCCACAACCGGCATCGTAATTGTTGCTGTCATCTTTCCGCCAAGTGCCGATACCTTATCTCCTACACCTGTAACCTTTTCTCCAAGCTCAGATATGTTATTGCCAGCTTCCTTGATATGTGCACCCGCTGCCTGCATCTTAACCGACATTTGATCCTCCATATCAGACACAGCCTGCTTGGCACTTTCTGCTTTGTCTCTCAGATTCGAGAGTTCATCTGTTGTCTTGACAATCTCTGCCTGCAGCGCATCATATTCACTCTGTGTGATGTTTCCAAGATCAAGCTGTTCTTTCGCATTTTTAGCCGCATCTTGCTCCATTTTCAGCTTTTTTTCTGTTTCTTTGATTGCTTCATTCAGAGCATTCTGCTTTGCCTTCAGCAGTTCAACATTTTTAGGATCAATTTTTAGTGCATTTTCAACATCCCGCAGATTGCTTTTTGTTCTTTTTATTTCTGAATTGGTTTCTTTCAGTGCTTTAGTAAGTCCAGTCGTTTCTCCATCAATTTTAATCGTTATGCCCTTGAATTTATCCACGTCTTCCCCCTCCTTCCTACATAGCTGCAAATTTATCAAAGTCATCCTGCGTCGCCTTGAGTGGATAGTTATATGTGTCATTGCTACTCTCAATCATCATGTCGAGCACATCTCCATGTGTTAACTCCTCAAGGTCCTGCATCGATATGTGTAGTGAAAAAGCCCGCAGCATAAAGATGTTTGTATTCATCTCCCTTACTGTGGGCTTTGGTCTTTTTTTAGTTCACTTGTGGTCGTGATATTACGATTCCAAACCTTCAAGATGGATATGTTTACCGCAGGATCCTGGAAGTCTGCCTCCTCAAAGCCTTCCATCCATACAATGTATCCTTCTTCCGAAGCTTCTTTAATCTCCTTCCGGTTCTGCATGTTCATCACATACGCAAGCTTCGATGTGTATTCAATCGCATCAAGCTTGTCTACGTCTTCTACGTTTTCCAGCTTGGCAAGATCCTTTAACAGCTCGCGCTTAAAGATCTGCTTGTATCGAATCGCAGTTGCTGCATTGCTCTCAACCGCTACCTCTCTCTGTCCAATTCTGATTACTGATCTCATCGTATCCTCCAATTCTGTTGCACCGGTGCAACTTTATATTTTTGCAAGAAAAATGGGACGGTATCTTCTACCATCCCATTTCAATGATTGATATTAGCCTTTTACCTCTGTCGGTACTTCCGATGTTGGCACCCACACCTTTGTAAACCAGTTCTTATACGTTTCATCCTTTGTATTGGATCCGGTTGTTGCCTTAACCAGATTCTTTTCTTTGCCATTGATTACATCAACGTCCGGACGCGGTGTAGACTTAATCGTTACTGACTCTGTTACAGGCTCGGTGCTGTCTTCCTTGGTCTGAGACGCAACGGAGTGTCGTGTCAGTGAGCAACGATACAACACATGTCTGCGTGCTTTTTTATCGCCGTTGAACTCAAACAGAAGTGCGATGTACTTCTGTTCGTCTGTCGAAGATTCGACGAGAACACCATCGACTTCTTCCTGTCCCATCACCTCAGTTTCTACGTCCTCTGGTACAACTGCAGATTCGAAATCTCCCTCATAGCCGGAATTGCTTGTCAATACGGCATACGCTGTATCATCCGCATAAAATGTGTTTGACTCTCCGGACGGATCAAGCGACATACTTACTGCTCCCGGCCATTTCTTCGGCGTACTGTATGTACTCTTGATTGTTCCATCCTCCTGCTCCGTCTCTGTGATAATCGCATAATGTGTATTTTTCAATCCAAATTTAATCTTATTTTTTTCTTTACCCATCTTTATATTACCTCGCTTCCTATATGGTCTTAGCTTCGTATATGGTCATAAATACTTTCTGCTCGTTCTCGAACTCGTCTGTCATGCTCCACGGAATTTCTGCTTCATTCAAAGCATCTTCGATCATCGCTTCCAGCTTCTCATTCTTCTTCGTACTGTACAGCACCGCACGCATGGAACTAATCTTCTGATACACCTTGTCATCTGCGAAGAAATTACTATCCGCATGGCATGTGTATGTGACGTATGGTACTTTGGTGCCTACAGGTGCATGGTCATAGTGTACAGTCACACCCGGTACCGACAAGACTTTCTTTACATCTGCAATCGTCATCCTTTTCCCACCTGCCTTTTGAATTCTTCCGGAAACTCATCCTGCGCCCATGCTTCTACTGGAGCAATATGTTCGTGTGCAGCGGCGTGTCCTCGCACCTCTCCATTGATGATGATGTCATGTCCATTCTCAAGAAGATGTGTCAGCTGATACTGCTCGTTATACACAGTCATTCCTTCCGATGTTTTCTTGTACTTCCATCCATTTTTGTACTTTTTCCCTTTTGTACGCTTGTTGTTGGGAGATGTCTTTTTCAGCTTCTTTACAACTTCCTTGGCTGTATTCTCCGCTGCCGTATCAACCGCAGTGTGCACATGATGCTCAAACGTTGAAAAGATTGACTGTAATTCCATATCAAGCTGTCCAATTTTAATCGTCTTGTTCGACATACGTCACCCCTGCTTTCTCCTCTGCATAAAGCTCGATCGTATCTGAATCTGTACGCTCATATGTACGATAGATCCCATATACTTTGTCTTTGTACTTCACAAGCTCTTCGCTGTTGTAATTTACCTTATCTGTGTCAAAGCGATACTTCGGATTCATACCGACCTGCCCGGCTTTGAAGAACTCCTGGCGATCAACAGACTGTACTTTGCATATTACCGACCGCTCTGTTTTCTCTGTGATAACCTGATTGCCGATATCGTCTGACCCAGTCTTAACCGCAATCAATATGATTTCGTCATCCATCCTCTTCCACCTTCGCTTTCTGTGCAAACAGGCGATTGTTGAGTTCATACCGTAACATGCGTGGCATCTCCTCTCCGGTTGCTCTTTTGCGCCACATCCACGCCGCATAGCTTATGATAAGCTCCTCATCATCCACAGGTGGATCCTCCGGGAAGGTGATACCCTCCCGTTCGATCCGTTTCTTTGCAGTCTGCAGATACTGACTCAACCGCTTATCATACACCGTGGCAGATATTCCAAGGTCGATCTTTAACATTGTCAACTTATCTGCATCTGTCATAGATTACTCCTTACTTGATGCAGCCGCCTTATTTGCTGTATCTTCTGCAAATGTCATATCTGCTGTCGGTGTTGTTCCAAGGATTCCGATGGCAACGAAGCCCTCTGCAATCACCGGAAGACCGTCATATCGTGCCAGTCCCTTATATACTGTCTGATCTTCCAGGAACTTCACATGCTCGGACTGTGTGATCTGTGCGCCCTCACGCTCGGCAAGGAGATATAAGTCACCATACCCGCCGACGATTACATTGTCCGGGATGAAATCGAGTGTTTCAATCGCACCACCCACGATCGGCATGGTGTCTCCCATTCCGGTTGCGATTGCGCCGGCTGCGTTAAAGCTGAGCGCCTCTGCTACAAGCTTGGTCTTGGTTGTCTCGTTCATAGCCCAGAAGCGATTGCCTGTCGAATACTTGCCCTTTGCATTACCAGATGCAATCACAATCTCCTTGAACAGGTCAACGCCCTTCTTTGCGGCTGCAATTGATACAATGTTTGAGGAAGAAAGATTCTTCCACTCACGCGCTGTATCCGGGTAAGTCTCTGGTTTTGCTGCCTGCGCCAGACGTGTGACTACACCTGTTGGCATTTTCTTTCCTGTTCCGTAAAGGATTGCCTTATCAAGGGCTAATCCAATTGACTGTCCAAGAGCTGTGATGATTGCTTCTGCAAGATTGATATCCGAGTCATTCAAAGTTGCATTATCGATTGCCATATATCCAGATACTTTATATCCATCTACTTCGACATTGTTGAATAACATCGACAACTCGTTGATAGAACCATTCATCTCTGTCCAAATTGCTTCAGGGATCGTGCCCTGAATCGGCTGTCTTGCCTTGCCCGGCACAGGCTGCACACGTACATGCTTATAAAGCTTTGAGTACTCTTCGATGTTCTCGCGAAGGAGTTCAAGCATCACGTTCGGAATTGTAAGCTCTGCACCTGTAATCGCGCGGTTCTGCACACCGTTTGTATAAAGCGTACGCACACGTTCCAAGAAAGTGTGTACCTCTTCTCGCGCGAAAAACGCATCGCGCTCCTGTACTGTCATACCAAAAAACTTCTTTCTAGTTGTTTTCACTGTTTCCACTCCTCTCATTCTTGCCTCTGGTGCCGGTTCTGCCTGTCTCTGCTTGCTTTCCAGTTCTGCAAGCTCGGACTCTGTATCCGATACTTCCTTTTCCAGAGTTCTTACTGACTCGTCATTTTCTTCCTTATCCTTCTCGTACTGCTCTACTTCCTGTGACACTGCCTCCTTCTCTTCGTCTGTCTGTGCCTCTTCAATGGCTGCTTCCAGCTCCTTCTCACGTGTTGCAAGCTCCTTTGCCTTCTCACGTGCCTCTGTGAGCTTCTTTGTGACTTCGCTCAGCTTCTTTCTGAGCATGATTGCCTTTAACATGATCCATTTCCTCCTTTTAATTTTTGCTTCATGTCAAGTTTCCACACCTCACTTTGTCGCGCCCGGATGGTGTCGATATCCTTTTGACGTGCATTGACACTTGTCTCTTCGTAAGCAGGGAATGTACATACTGACACTTCATACAGCTTGACTTTCTTGATTTTCCAGTGAACAGAACCATCCTCACGGACGTCTGTCTCTTCATCCAGAATATCAAAGCCAAAGCTGCACTGATCCACGTCATGCCGTTTCACTCTGGCGTACAGATTCATTGCATCCGAATCATCCGGATTAATGTCTATATGTCCCCAGAGTCCACGCTCATCCTGTCGTAGTGTCAGTGTTGCTGCTTTCGTTCGTCCAAGCACCATGCTCGTGTCATGATTGATTAACGCGCGGATATCATCTGAAATTGTCTCAGTAAATGCTCCACTTTCGACACTTTCGCTGTAACCCGGTGCAATAATATAGGTGCTATTAAAAACGGCGAAGTACCCTTCAATCGAAAGTGCCTCGCCGTCTTCTCTCGTATTAAATTCCGATGCGACAGATCGTATCTGTCGAATATGTCTATCCATTGTCTTCTCCCTTCTGTACCAGTTTCTTCTGTGCCGCTGCCATATCCCACGGAATATAGTTTTCAAGCACTCTAAGCTCATCCAAGCCTTCCTTTGGTGACATGCCTATCTTGTCTCTGACTTCATTCCCAGTCACAAATCCACGGTCTGACAGCGAACCGAATACGGATGCTATCGTCGTCAGATCCCAGTCCATCACGGACAGGACATTGAACTTGATATACATATTCGGACTGTATATCAGTTTCCGCGTCATCTCCTGCTGTAATCCTGTGACAATCGTCTTTATTTTCGTTTTGACAAAATAATTCCACTCATCCTGCTTGTACTCTCCAACGCCAAGCACGAACGCAGGCACTCCTAATATCGCGGCTACACTTTGCTTGTCCAGCTTTACATTGTCGGATATCGCAAGATCTGACAGAGACAATGGTTTGATCTGTTCTATCTCAAACTGTTCCGCAGGTATCAGCCACGGTGCACCGGCTTCGCCAGAATTCATGTACTCATTGATCAGCTTCTGTCTGCCCTTTGGCGACGAGAATTCTTCCGTCATTCCATCCACTTTAACGATCAGGCTTGGCTTGTACTTGCTCTTCATGAAAGCATTTGTTGTAACCTGTGCCTGTCGCAGGTTATCCGCGACATCTTTCAACTGTGCTGTAACGCCCTGCCCTTTGTACAGGTATACCTTATCCGGATTATATACAAAGTGCATCACCTCATCCGGGGCATAAGGGATTCCATCAATCATCACATAATATCTGGTGTAATCGCCCTGATATGATACTCTGTTTGCAGCCACCGGCTCCATATCAGACAGATATCCATCTTCCGTGTATACTTTCACAACCGAATTGCCTTTGCCATACAGGAGCAGATTCATCACAATCGCTTCTATAAACGTCTGCCGCGTCATGGTACTGCATGGGTTTATATCAATCTTTCGTGACAGTTCATTGATCACACGCTCGTCACCCCGTTCGGTGTTCTCCATGACGTGAATCGTCATTGCTCCAACCACTTCTGCAATCTTACGGCAGGCTGCTACAATCTCCGGATTCTGGTCCAGAGATGTATAACCATCACCGCACAGGATGTCATATGCTTCCGCGCTTCCGATCAGCACCGCCGATCGGGTTCGTCCTGCTTTTCTTAGTGCCCGCTGTAGCACGTTATTCTTTTTACTCATCTTCATTCTCACCTCCCCACCAGCTCTTTGATTTCTCGCTCTTTTCGAGCGAATTCAAGTATCTGACGCACGCAAACACACTCGAATCGAACAAGTCGATACGTGCCGTCGGTTCTATCTTCTCAAATTGGATCATATCGTCTGTCTTTTCAATGGCGTGTACATTCTGCACACAGTATTCGTATGCATCCGAATGGCAGTAATACAATTTGCCATCCTTCGCCGACTTCTCAATATGCCGGAAGCCTTCTGACTTCACATAGAAATACTGTGGCTGATCTATGATTTTGAACCCTGCTTTCTTCATCTGGATAAAATACTCACGTGCAAATTTCTTATCGTGACCAACCTGCTTGATCTTAAAGCCTTTGCTCCGCATCTCCTTAAACCAATTTACAATGTCACCGACATTGACCGTTGGTGTATTGCACATGGTCAGCCATCCATCGTCCCTCCAGCCAAATAACGGTATGTTGTCTTCATCTGCTTTCCTTGCTGCTTCCACAACCGGGAAGAATGCATGCGTGATAATGATATCCACACCTTTATAGTGTCCGAACAGTGCCGCCGCAGTAAGATCATAGAGCTTTGACAGGTCGGTGCCGCCGTACCAGTCAATTTTGAGCCTTGCCAGCTCCTCTATGCTCCAGTTGTACTGCTTATCCGAATTCTGAAACTCTTTGATGTCGAAATATGCCTTCATCGCCGTGGTATATACATTCAACTGTCTGCTTAGAAAATCCTTCCGCTGTTGCGGATCGTTCTGTGCCTGTATAGAATCGTTCAGAATATCTTCCGGGCGGATTGTCACACCGTATCCCGGATTTGCCTTTTCATGCTGTATCGGATTCGTAAAATCTACATTTCCTTTCTCGTCCTGATCCGCGCGCGATACAAAGCAGAACAATGTATCATCCTTCACGATGCCATCCAGCACTTTGTTGGCATATTCCAACCGGCGGTAACAAAATGAATTCATATTGTCACCTGCCGTTGTGATGCCGATCATCAGCTTGTTTGTGTATGCCTTCATTGCTTCTTTGAACCGGTTGTACTGGGATGCACGCTTAAAAGCATGCACTTCGTCCGCGATGGCTATGTTACAGTTGAATGAATCCTGCGTGTCCGGATTGCTGGCGAGTGCTTCGATGTACAGAGATCCTTCCGGTTCTTCGTCCTCGTTGTAAAACGTGTACTCGATAGAGTGCTGTGCATTGTTATTCAGTACTTTGAACTCGCCTATCATGCCCCGGTATCGCAAAGTATGCAGGATATCGTCGAAGCTCTGCTTTGCCTGTTTCAGTGCCGCTGCAACAATATAGATCGTCGCACCTGATTTACGCTCTAATAACCCCAGAGCAAAAGCCAGCGCCGCTATAAAAAGTGTTTTCCCCTGCTTTCGCGGGACAAAAATAAAGGCCTCTTTGTATCGTCTGATCTGAGTACCTTTATAGTAAAAACCTATTAAGTTATATACGTTGAATATCTGCCACGGCTGCAATATCAACGGAGTATTCCGCAGAGAGTGCCCTTGCAGGTCCTCTCCCTTCACGTGAACCATTACCCGCTCAATGATATTGATCACGAAATCCGGCTCTTTCGTGTGCAGCTCCAGATCATCACGTTCCAGATCGTCCAGGAATCGCTTGCACTCTCGTACATTATTCCCGGCAATGATCTTTCCCGCAACAACATCCCTGGCATAGTCGATCGCTACCTGCTTATACTTCTTAGCTGCCAATGTCCCGCAGAATATCTCCTAATGCCGATGTCTTCTTGGTTTTGATTGCAGATTCATCAATCTTTTTCAGCCCTGCCGGTGTGAGCCCAAGATCTCTCCAATACGAAAGTGCAGATGTATTCATGTCGCCCCAGCTCACCAGCAGCGGATTTTTGGTCATGTTGGTACTTCCGTTTTTGTTCGTATGCTCCACTACAGGTTTGGCACCGGTTTCGACGTATTCCTGATATATTTTGTCACGCTCTGCAAGTATATTTGCGAGCGTATCGATCATCGGAAGGAATGCATCTCGATACGTGCCAACCGCCTTGGTTGCTGATACTATTCGATTTTTCCATGCTGTCTTTTTCACCCGGTTTCCCCCTTTCTCAAAAAATCCCGCGTATTTGGAAAAAGCTCCACCCACCGTTCTATCCTCACCCGCTCCAAAATCGCTAGAGAGGGGGGAGTCTGCTGCCATATCTCTTCTTCATACGCATTTGTAACTGTTTTCCATACGCTGTAAGCTCGTGCGAATCCCTGTCATGCATCTTGTTGTGGCAGGACTGGCACAAGGTTATCAGGTTGCAGTCGTTGTATCTCTCATCCGGATAGTATTCAACCGGGAATACATGATGCACATGCTCTCCCTGTCTTCGCTTTCCGTAGCGTCTGCACTCCTGACACTGATATGCATCCCGTCTCAATACGGATGCGCGTTTCCTTTTCCATCTGGTATCGTTATACATCATTCTTCCTCTGATTTCTTCTGAAGGACATCGATTGCCTTTGTGATTACTGCCGGGAGCTTTACGCCCATAAGTCCTGCGTTTTCTACCAGTGATATCGTTTCATTTGCGATAAATGCAATCACAACCGCGTCGCGGATATAATTCGTTCCAATCACAAGATCTAATCTGTATGCCACGATCACGAACACAAGTGTCATGCACTTTCTGCATAAGCCTTTCCATCCTGCTTTGCTCTCCAGGCTTCCGGTATCTGTCTTGTTGCTTTTGTGGAACACTCCCGCTACAACCAAACCGGATACATAATCAATTGCCATGAATATGAGCAAAGTTACGGTTCCCGCATCCCATCCACCAAATACCGAAGCAATCGCAGATCCAATCATTCCTACTGCTGTACATATCGTCTGTTTCATCGTCTCTCCTTTCTACGCAAAACAGCAGCTATATGTTTCCATACAACTGCTGCCCTCGTGTCTCTCAAATATCTTATGCTATCATAATATCACTTAAAATGTCCCCTGAGTACTCCACTTTCATTTTCTTTTTTTATTTTTCAAAAATACTCTCGTATTCTCATATAAAGCTTAAAAAACAGATATGAACATGTATCTCTTAATGTAAGCCTATAAAGTATTTGTTCCTCCGTAGTCAGACTTTCAACAAATTCCCTTTCGTTATAGTAGTCAATGTATTCCTCGATAATCTCGTGTTCCGTTTTCATATTTTCTCACTTCACTTTCTTAGATAACAGATAATAGAACTTCCTCCGGCTGCGATAATATAACGCGCGCGACGCTGGCATCCCACGTGCCTCAAGCACCGGATATGTACATTCAGTATCTGTCACTCCTGCCAGAATGTATTGTGCAAGTTCCCTGTTTGCTTCCACTGCCGTATTTTCAATCAGCTTGCATCGCTTGCTTAGTTCCGCTGCCTTAATGGCTGCACTTGCAGTCGGGTTTGATAATCCATTTCCTGTTGCTCCGTTTTCATGCGATCGTAGTCCGCGCAGTTCTCTAATCTCTTTTATCCAGTCCGGGTACTGCATACAGTAGTGATATAACTCCAAGAATCTATGCTTCCCGATGTTGTAGCTTGCAACCGAGTTTCTTTGTCTCACCTTGCTCACGCTCCTTTATACCTTCTTCGTGTACTCCAGACATATCCAGCCTGCACCGCTTTTCAGCTTTCCCCATTTCTGTCCGGATACCATCTTTTCCGCCACAATCGTATATACACCGTTGTCCCGGATTACTCCGGTTACTGCATTTGCTGTCCCTGCATCCTTGCGGATATTCAGTGCCGATGCTGTGACCTTGACTCTATATGTATCTGTCTGTGTCTGCTCTGGTTGGACTGCTGCCTGCTCCGATGCCTTTGTTTCTCCAGTTGCATTCTGTTCTGTATTCATTCCAAGTCCAAGCGTTGCAAGGATTCCTTTCGCATATGCTACACCAAACGCCCGGCACTTCTCTTCTGTATCCGCTTTTGCCGCATCAGCTTTATTGTCTACAAATACACCCTCGCAGATAATCGCCGGGCATTTCGTCTGTCTAATAAAGCCAAAATAATCACTTCCGTATGCGTTCTTTTTTGTCTTTAAGCCACGGCTTTTCTGCCCAATCTTCACAACTTCTTTCTCTATGTTCTGTGCAAGCACCTTTCCTTTGCCACCATTCACACTGTGCCATACTTCGAAGCCTTCTCCGCCGCCTGCGTTGTTGTGTATGTCCAGTGCCAGATCTGCGCCCCAATAATTGCACATTGTTGTCTTTTCGTTGATTGAGCTATCAATATCTCCAGTTCTGCTAATCAATACATCTACGCCATGCTCTTTCAGATAATCGTGGCATCCCTTTGCCATCTGCAAATCAATATCTTTTTCTACAAGATACTTCACTGCTCCCGGATCGCTCCCACCATGTCCTACTCCAATATATACCTTTGCCATCTCTATATCCTCCGATCATATACTCTTGCATTTATATGCTGCTGTTCTTCTTTGTTCCACGCATCCAACAGGCGACGCGCCGTCCGATACGCTATAATATAGCTTTCGCTCCTGCTGCCTCCACTGTCCTTATAATACTCATTCAGGAACTCCAGCATTGTCTGCTCCCGAATCTTCTGTGTCTCAGTCTTTCGCTCAGCTTTCCAATCCAGCTTTGTACCGCAGTTATCGCAATAGTGCACACTGCTCCAACACATTTGATCTAGTATTTCTCCTTGATTGCCAAGATACCACTTTCTTTCATGACAACACGGACATACTGCAAGCACTCTTGGATTGCCGTGTGCATCCTTGTATCTCTCATCAATCTCAATCAACAGTTCTGCCATAGTATCCGGTTTCCCGGATTCTCACCCCCTTCCTTCTTTAGATTTATGATATATTTTCTTAGTGCCAAAATAAAAAAGGTACCAACCAATGAATACTGGTCAGTACCTTTCCTTTTCTAGTATTTACTTGTTTTTCTCGATGAAGTCACTCATCATCCTGCTTAGCTGTCCCGCCTGGCTTACCCCCGCCTTCTCACACGCATCTGCAAACGCTTCCACAAGCTCACGCTTCAGCTTATAGGATTTGCTTATCAGTCCAGCTTTCGCATTCCACTTGTCCTGCGGTCTAATCTTCTTTTCTTCCATCGTGCACCTCGCAATATATATTTAATCCAATTGATGCCACACTCAATACAAGTGCTATTGCAATTGCCGCATCCAATCCTTTTCTGATTGCATAGTACACAAGAACCGCCGCCGAACAGGTGCTAATAATTGTTAATACTTTTCTTATAGACATATCTTCAAAAATGGCTTAGAATAAAATTAGGCGGTGGGCGGGATATTCCCACCGCCTGTGCCCTTACTTGAAGAAGGTTTCGTAGATCAAGCATACGATGGTTGCTATGCCTTGCAGGATGCCTGTCACGATTGCAACCTTTTCAAGTTTGGGCTTTTTCTTTTGTTTTTTCTTAGCCATTACTCATTCACCTCCTTACAAGTATTATAATATCATACGGTGTACCGTATGTCAATACTTTTTAATAAAAAAGATGAAAAATTTCTGACCAGTATTTACTTTTCAATGTGCGTCTTTATCTAGTATTTACTAGACTTTACAGATAATTCTTCCCGAAGATTTCCCGGAAGCTTTTATCCGGATAGCGTTCTTCAAATGCCTTTTGTGCAGCTTCATGTATAATCTGCATATAGTCGCTGTTCTGGTGTACCGCATCCGGTCCCGTTCGGTGATGCTCCGGGCAAAGATAAACCTTCAGTCCATATTTTTCGGACAGTTTTCGGTTTGGTCCTCCAAAGCAATGATGCTCTTCAATCGTATAGCCCTGCTGCCTTGTCCCGAGCATATCGCACATGTAACAGCATCCGTCTTTGTTCTGTATGATCGATTTACTCATGATTTCCCTCCTTGCTTTACTATCTCGATTGCTCTATCCAGTCCTCTGTGGTACAAGTCATCATATTCTGTATCCAAGCAAGGACATATTTCATCCACATACTTGTCAAAATCCGCATATGAAAGCTCTTTTTCCTCTTCCAGTTGCTTCAAAACATTATCTACGTTATATGCAGTAGGTTCTGCGTCAATAATTCTGCAGAACCGTTCGTATTCATCCGAGCTCAAAGTGTACTCACTTACTCGATCTTTTAAGCTCATATCGTCTATCAATCTACTCATCATAAACCACGTCCTTGCTCACTTTTTTCGTTACCTTGATTGTGTCCTTATTTGTCTTGCTGATCGTGATCTTAACACCTCTTCCATTGTCCGCTGTTATCTTCACTATGTTTCTCCGATCAACAAGCTCAACGCACTGTTTCAGATACTCGCACACTTCCTCGTCCGTCTCATTGATTGCCAACTTAATGTTGTCTTTTGCCTTCTCCTGTCTTTTTCTCGCTCTCTGATGGATTCTCGCTCCTTGGCAGTCGCACATCATGATTGCATGCTCCTCTGCCCGCTCATCTGGTATCTCTTCGCCAAATAGTACAAGATTTCTGCAATATTTGCATATTTCTCTATTTGCCATTACGCATCCTCCTTTTTGCTCTCTTTACACATTCCTGTTTCATATCAAGATACTCACTCAATGCTTCTTTCTGTTTTCTTATACATTCATTCTTTTTTCGTTGTGTCTCTGTGAATGCTTTATACTTCCCGCATACACTGTGACAACCAACTTTCCTGTCTACGCATTCCTTACATGGACAGTTTTTCACAACTTCCACTCCTTCCACTACCTATTTTTGCGCAAAAAAATACCAACCATCGAATAATGATGGTTGGTAGAGTTATATATTATTATTCAAATTTTGATATCGTAATTAATCTATCACAATTTTTACATTTAATATACATCTCAACGATTTCTCCATTATCGTCTTTTTTACCATAAATTGTCGGTTCCTCTAAACTTCCGCATTTTTCGCACTTCCAATTTTCTAGTTTTTTCGCAATAAAACTAGATGGTGTTACCAAAAATTTTTTACTTTTCATATATTTTGTTCCTTTCGCAATTTGATAAAAAAATTATACCACTCCAACCATCATTATTCAATTTTCAAAGTTCAAATTTCGACGCTACGCAAACATCATCAACTGTCCATTTGCTTCCTCTGCAACTCTCATATTTGCTGTTCTTCTTGCAACACACATTTCCGGCAGATTCGCCCTGACAAGTGCAGCCGGTATCGGTGGACACACTGCATTGCCGCATCTTCTTACCTGCTCGCTTCGTGGATATGTCTTGCCGGTGTAATCATGGTCGATAATATAATCGTCCGGGAATCCCTGACATCCGTATAGCTCCCTTGGTTCCAGCATTCGAAGTCCGATATCCACAATCTGATAATCAACACCCTCAATCGTTACAAGACCAAATCTATCCTTTGTTGTAACCGTGTCTAATGGTTGTTCAATGTCCTGTCCGGTAGCATCACCATAGTATTTAATCAGAAATGCCCGGACTTCGCCAAAATGCCCCGCAGACGTTGTCACTGTATGTAACGGCTCTCTTTCGTCCTGTCCGATGCATGTCTTATAGAACTTACTGAGAAACGATGTAACCAGTCCGTACCGGTTCGAACCATCAACTGTCATGATTGGTTCTTCTATGGTTTGCCCCCGAACTTCTCCTTGCGATGTCTCAGAATGATACTGAATTAGAGTGGGAACCACCAGCCTGTTATGATCGACTGTAGTAATTGTATCTATTGGTCCGTCCACTCTGCTTCCATTCCCATAATAATTACCGCCATATGCCTTATCGATAATCGGGACAAGCGTTGGCTCCACAACTCCATATCCATGCTTTCCTGTTATGGTTGGCATTGGCTCTCTAATGTCGTTCGGTCTACGCTCGCCACCATGATTACACTGAATGATAAAAGGTTCCGGATTATCTATCACAAATTTCTTTAGTCCTCTTGCAATCCGTTCCATCGTCTTCGGAGCCAGCGGTCGTACCGCCCGGATACCATATTTTTCTTTAATCTCTTCAGAAGTGTCAAAAATGCTCGGACAAGGCAGGCTAAAATCAAGTTGCGTGTATGCTCCAACATAAGGTTTAAGCAACCCTGCCTTGACTTCCTCACTGTCCACCGGTGCATGTGTAGGCTCTGGCCATACGATTGATTTTCCATCGCAGCGTGCAATCATAAAGAATCTCTTGCGCATTGTTGGAGCTCCATAGTCCGCTGCCACAAGCTCCTTGAATTGCACTTCGTACCCTAACTCTTCAAGCTGTCTTACAAACCGTTCAAAGGTCTTGCCCTGTTTGTTCTTAATTGGGTGATGGCGTCGGTTTAATGGTCCCCATGTTCTGAACTCTTCTACGTTCTCAAGCATGATCACTCTTGGTCTTACAAGCCCCGCCCACCGGCAGGCTACCCACGCAAGACCACGAATATTCTTGTCTTTAGGTTTTCCACCTTTTGCCTTACTGAAGTGCTTGCAGTCCGGCGAAAACCAGGCAAGTCCTACCGGATTTCCTTTACATGCTGCGATCGGATCTACCTGCCACACATCTTCACAATAATGCTTTGTTCTTGGATGGTTGGTTTTGTGCATCTGTATAGCTTTCGGATCATGATTGATGGCTATATCAACGCTGTATCCTGTTGCCATTTCGATGCCTGTCGAAGCTCCGCCACCGCCAGCAAAATTGTCTACAATAAGCTCTCCATGTATCACTCCATCACCCCCGGCATAAAATCGAACAGCGTCAGCTCGTCCATCTCGTTTTCTGCTGCCTGCAGATACCCGACACCATCTCTGAAATAATCATGGTTTAGTTCGCATCCCTTACCGAAACGATGCATTTTAACCGCCATCATCGGCACGGTCATAAGCCCACCGAACGGATCATATACGACATCTCCCGGATTGCTGTATCTGTTGATGATTCGCTCCACGATATCAAGCTGCAATGGACATACATGCATCTGTGCCCTTCTCCGGCTCTGTGTCGTGTTAAGCGTCCGCATGCGGTTGATATCATCCCATACTTCAAGCTGATTCCATGAACCAGGAGCCACAACCATGAATGTCGCCGGAAGTCTGCCGTCCTTATCAAGCTCTTTTGCAAGCTTCACATGCTCTTCATAGTTGTAAACGCTCTCTCTGCTGTATTTCCTGTATGCTTTCTGCAGATTATCCACCGATATCTCTTTCAGCTCATCCTTACTGATCAGACGATTGCCCGACGATCTCCAATATCCATGTGCGTCTATCTGCCATTGTGCCCTTGTGTATTCTTCCTTGCTCTTTGATACTGGATCATCTGCATATGCTTTGCTATGATCCGTTGGGAGCTTTCGGAACAATAGGATATATTCCGGGCATCCTACACCCATCTTGGTGCCATCCTTGCACTGTTCAGACCAGCCAAGGCGGTATGTCTGATTATTCTCCCGTACAACATCCGTCACAACGGTGATCATGCCGAAATACATAAAACCATGCTTCATGTAATGTTCGATACAATCCGCATGAAACGGCTCGATCGTCGGCATCCCGGTACCAGTCGCATTTCCAAAAAGCACTCTGTCCTTTACATGTACTGCTGCCACTCTGCCAGGCTTCAATACCCGCAGGAGCTCCGGCGTCAGGTAGTCCATCTGTTCAAAGAACCGCTCTGTATCCCGATTATGTCCAAAGTCGTTATAATTTGCGCTGTACTCGTAGTGATTGCCGAATGGTATCGACGTATGTATCAGATCAACGCTGTTACTTGCCATAACACGTGTTTCTTCCACACAGTCGCCGTATACCGCTTCATAGTGATTTCCTCGCACGGTTCGTTCTTCTCTTGTTCCTTCCACTCCCATCTTCCTTTCCAATCGTTCAGCTTTATTCGCTGAATTCAGTCCATATTTCTTTACGATCTCAACCATCCGCTGGACCATGTAATTATGATTCTTCCATTTTTCCAGCAGGGCTTCCTTGATCTGCCGCTCGTTCTCCATGTAGATAATGTCGATTACTACCGGCTGACTTTGCAGGAATCTGTAGCACCGATGGATTGCCTGAATGAAATCATTGAACTCATAATCTATGCCAAGGAATATCTCCCGATGGCAATATCTCTGAAAATTGCATCCGGAACCGGACAATGATTTCTTTGTGGCAAACAGCCGTGTCTTTCCATTCGAGAAATCAATTACACGCTGTTCTCTCGTCTCATAATCCATGGATCCATAGATATCAACCGTCTCTGGTAACGCCTTCTTGATTGCATGGCGTTCACTCTCCAGGTCGTGCCACAGCAGGAAATGATCATCCGGCGAAGCATCTACAATCTCCTTCATCTTCTGTACCCGGACGTCTATGCTGTCCCGCTTAACTGCTGCCGCTTCTTTCAATCCTTCTGCCGCTTCCTGAAAGAGCTGCATCTGTCCATCTCTATCCGCTGTATCTCCGTAATGAATCGGTATCTCATGCCATCTGACATCAAGCGGTGGCAGATCGTATCCGACATCTGAGTAGTCAGGATTGAGATCAGACGGCTTTGTAACGAACAGCGCCCAGCTTGATACCCACAACCAGAATTCATCTTCCATGTTCGGGTACAGCGTCAGATTGTTCGCCTTAGTTGAATCTCGCTGAAAGAATCTTGTCAGTGCCTGTCCGGTGTCCATGACTTCTAGGTACCCAGCATAATGAATCAGCTCCTTGTACTTATTCGGCGATGGTGTAGCTGTAGCTACGAGCTTATACGGAACGTTCTTGAATTTATCCAAGAATGTCTGATATGTCTTACTTCCAAAGCTCCGGAGTACACTTGCTTCATCCAGTGACGTTGCAGCAAAGTACGATGGATCTATATCACCATCTCTCACTCGCTCATAGTTCGTCAGCACAATCTGACTGTCACACGCCTTGACCTCGTCCATCGTCCGGCAATACTCCGGCTTCTCATATCCAAGCAGTTCCACCGCATCTCTGGTGAACTCCTGCTTCACTCCAAGTGGCAGAACAATCAAAGCTCTGCCGCCGGTATGTTCTGCTGCCAAATGGCAGAACTCTATCTCCTGTACCGTCTTTCCAAGACCGAATGCTTCAAACAATGCCCGTCGTCCGCCCTTAAGTGCCCATGCAACGGCATCTGACTGATGTGGTTTCAATGCCGGATTGATCTTTGAACGATCAACCGCAAATCCGCTGTCTGTCGCAAGATCAATTTTACTTTCTAAAAATTCTCTATACGTCATGTCACACCTCACTTGCAACCAGTTCTCTATTACACAGTTTCTTGATCTGTCTCACTCGTTCAAACGATATGCCGCACATTTTCGCTGTATCGGTCATGCCATATCCCTGCAGCATGCACCGCATCGGCTTCTGTGTTCTCGGAGACAACTGATCAACCATATGTCCGAAATCTATCATAGTAACCAGATCACCAATATAATCATGAGTATCTGCAAGAAATACATCTGCATAAGACTCTCCATCTTCGTTAACTGCCTTATCCGCTGCCACATATTGTGGTTTCTCTACGTCCGGTCTATTGAATTGCGTCCGAATTGGCACATCTTCATAATTGACAAACCGCTCCACATATCCACGTATATAGAGTCCAATATAATTACGATTCAGATGCTCCAAATCCTTGCTTCTGTCGATAGCCTCCACTAATGCCAGCATACCCACCTGGACAATATCCTCATAATTGGGAAATCCTCGATATTTGTTCAGATGGAAATACACCAGCTTGATATTTTCTATAATCTTCTGATTACGCATTTCTATATTTGACAATATTTCACCTTCTTAACATGCTTCCTTTTTCTTCATCTTCTGCCTCCCATTCTTTCAAACAATTTCTCGTTTCATATACATAAGGCTTTTGAAGCATAAGCCTTATGGTGCTTCTTACAAGCTGAACCAATGTCATTCCATTTTTGTGGTAAAAACCACACAATCCGATAATTCCAATGACCGGCATACAGATTGTGATGGCTGAATTGATTCCCATTCCAAAATAAAAATGCAGAAGTAAGATTCCTCCTACTCCTACAAGTAATGCGCTGCCTCCGAAGATGCACTCTCTGAAGGATAATCCCTTGAAGAAATCATCCTTAAAGGCTGCAACATCCGGATTGATTGTCTTTGTCATCTCCACGCTAGCTGCAAGCCGTGACCGAGTAAGCTCTGCTTACGAGGTATGGCTTGCAGCTTCTACCTCCTTGTTTCTTTATCTTCTACAAACCAAATGCTTTTTGCATGACACTATCCGACATTTTTACAGAGGAGGCGATGACCCCCATCTTCAAACAATACTCCAGTAATCGTACCAATGCATTTTCCGTATCTATGGAAACCGTATCAATAAAACTTCCACTAATCGCAATCACTACGGCTATTAATAATGCGGAAAACACGTATCCAAAGAAGGTACGAATATAGGAATATCCCACTTGTGCTGTCTGTCCTCCTGCCGCCAAAGTAGACAATGCCACCCCGGCAAACGGTGCAATCATATAAATCTTTAAGATACGATTTAAGACGGTCAGAACTACAATAAAGCCACAGACCACTGTAAACAAAAAGAACAGGATACTGGTTAAAAAGGCTGTCATCGTTCCAAAATCTGCACTGGATATGTTTTCGTATACTTTCGCACCATCAAAGTCATATACCATAAATTGGGTGTAGTGGGAACCGGCACGGATATTTTTTCCTAAATCAATTCTCCATAATTGTTTCCCGTTTAGTTTATAAGCATCCAAATATACAGGACCTGTCACACCGGAGAAAGAATTGTCGGCTTGGTTGGAAGGATTCCATTTTACAATGATTTCATATTCTCCGTCTCCATCTATATCG
>OGGJ01001362.1_pt1 | contig 20438 bp, 17 predicted proteins | sample 1571071 | NCBI WGS metagenome assembly OGGJ01 (sample SAMEA2581954, study PRJEB24529) | metagenome | biome: Human gut stool | place: China | collected 2011
GCAAAAAAGGGCACTGATTGCAATGCAATACAGCGCCCTACATCATCGGACATGGATAACACCGACCGTGCAAAAACCGTGCAGAAACCGTGCACCCATGGCTCACAAAATAAAAAAGCCATGAAATCTTTCGATCCACAGCTTCCACGGTAGACATTCCTAACCATTGGGACCCGCAGGCTAAGCAACAGCAACGGGTTGCGTTAGCTGATTTTTCCGCAGCCCCTTGGCAGGGCTTTGAAAAATCAGAACGCGGCCCCAACAACTCCTCCCTGTTTCAGCCGCAGGCTGCGGTCGTCGTTGTTGCACTGGGCTGATTGCTTGCGGCGCTATGCGCCGCCGCCCTGTTCGAGCCCCTTCCATCGTGCAGACAAAAAGAAAAACCAGTACACAACGTGTACTGGTTTATCTTGGTGCGATGGAAGGGACTCGAACCCCCGGCCTACTGATTCGTAGGAACCAAGAAGCACTTTTTGTCCATTCTTAATTTTACGAAGAATCGTATCTTTCGACATTATATCGTCATTTTATCGTTTCTTCTCTGCTGCATTCTCTGCATTGTTTGCACTCAGCTGCATCTATTTTCCAGATTTTCAATGTGCAAAATATGTGCAAAAATGTGCAGCGCCTTTTGAAGCCGGAAAAAAGCAAAATTCAGCCGTCTTTGACGATGGTCAATTTCACGCACTTTTTACCGCGTACAATTCGAGTTTCTTCATGATTCAAAACTTCATCATCAACATAGGTTCTCCGGCAGGGTTTGAGACAAAGCAGAACGGCCGCCCTTCACGCTGCATGGCGTGGAAGGCGGCTGTTTACTTTTAAATCAGCAGCTTCCATACTACGGCGAAAACCTCGGATCAACCTGGTGCAATGGTCCTGTATAACCGCAGGTGAAGCTATAGCGATATGCAGTCAGATCTTTTCATCTCTCTTGTGCACAACACCACTCTATTTATAGTTAATTCAATCTTGTGGGCACTTTATCCCCAGCCGCTTGTATTCCTCGCTGGGTGCATCCACTTCCCAGAGCGCCCGGGCCAACTTATCTTCTTCCCATTCGGCGCAGTTTTTCTCGGTCACAAGGTTGTGCTGCTGCTCCGGGTCATGCCGCAGATCATAGAGCCTGTCCCCGAACTTCTCCGCGTGGTAGAAAGAGAACGCCGGGATTTTCATGCAGGGCAGGCCATTGGTCATCCGACAGCCGGGAACCATCTCGGCCTGGGCCAACTGCTCCGCCGAGAAAAACCCACAGATGTTGGTGGGCATCATGGTGTATTCATAGAGGGGCTTGTTGCCCGGGAGATTCGCCTTGATGAAAACGTGGTCTCCATCGGTCCAGCCGGTGGAACTGCCATGCACCCCGAACAGCGCCTGCTCCCGGATGGGTTGGTTCTGGGTGAGCGCCGGCAGGATGGACCGGCCGTCCATCTCCCCCATGGGGGCCGGGTCGCACCCGAACAGCTCCAGCAGAGTGGGCACCAGATCCACCGTGGCGCACAGCTGGTCGCAGCTGCCGCCCTCCGCCGCGCCGGGCAGGTGGAAGAAAAAGGGCAGGTGGATAATCTCATCGTACAGAGGCGGGAAGTTCTTGCCCAGCCACTCATGTTCCCCCAGCAAAAAACCGTGGTCGGTGTTGACGATAAGGGCGGTGTCCTTCCACATCTTGTGGGCGTCCATAAAATCCAGCACCCGGCCCAGGTTTTCATCGCAGAGGCTCAAAAGGGCCGCGTATTCTTTTGCCCCATTTTCCAGCGCCTCTTTGTAATCGCCTGCGGGCAGTTGGCCGTATTTGGGCCAGAAGAGTGTCTCCTCAGCCGGCAGACCGTAGCGTTTTCGGTATTCTTCCGGCACATAGAAAGGCTCGTGGGGGTCGAAGGCTTCGATCTGTAAAAACCAGTTGTCCCGTTCCGCGTGCTCGGCCAAGAAGTCCAGACCCGCCTGGAACGTTTGAACACTGGGCATGGTTTCCCGAGTGGCCTGCCGGGTCCGGTTACGGTAGTGCTGCTGCAAGGATTTCCCCGTTTTGCCCAGGGCGCAGTAGGGTGCCGGCATTTCCGGAAGGATATCACTGGGCACAAAACAGTCGTTTTCCTGGCCTCGGAACCCCTCCCAACTGTTGTACCGGTTGTGATAGGTGGCCCCGCCGTCCTCCCAATAGTGAGAGTGATCGGTGACCAAGTGGGTGTAAATCCCGTTTTGTTTCAGAACCTCCATCACCGAACGGTCGAAGGGTTCCAGCGGGCCCCAGCCCCTGCGCAGAAAATTGTATTTGCCGGTATGCAGTTCCCGTCGGGCCGGCATACAGGGCATACTGCCCCCATAAAATCGGTCGAAACGGGTGCAATGTTCCGCCAGCCGCTGGAAGTTGGGCGCCTGCACCCAGTCGTTGCCATAATTGGGCAAAAGCTTGCGGGTTAGGGTGTCAAACATAACCATAATGACGCGCATGGTTTTTTCTCCTTTCCGAGTTTTAAACCAATTCAGTCAAATCAGTCAAAGCAGAGATCCGAACAATCCAGGCCAGCCGCCTCTTTACCCGATACAGTAAAGTAGACGCTGTGAACTCCATCCAACGAGAACACCGCCGTCTGCTCTGTGCTCCATGTATCGGTGTCCACCGCCAGCTCTGCCAGGGCCGGACTCTCCGGCGAATCCAGATGCAGCTCCACCCGGCCCTGACCCCGGAGGGTCATGGAAAGGGTGCCGCAGCCCTCGCTAAAGTCAAAATACTTAAACCCGAACACACTCCCCGGACGCAGGTTTTCAATCCAGGAGCGGTAACCTTCCGGCTGGCCGGGTTCTTGCGCGCCGCTCACATAGGGGATATCTGTCTCGGTCCGGTGCTGGGGCTGGAGCGGCAGAAGCTGCTTCATTTTTTCTTTGTCAGGGCCTTGCAGGCAGCAGGCAATGCTGGCGCGGTAACGCTGGCCCTTGGCAGGCAGCGGTTCGCCATTTAGGCCGCAGCTGGTGATCTCTGCCTGGCGGAAAGTCCCGTCCGACTGAAGGACAATCTCATCGGCGCAGCCCTGTCGGCTGAACTGGCCGCCGTGGATGTGGCGGTGCCAGAAGATATAATACCTGACCCTGATCCGCTCGATGCCGCCATGGTTATTGCCCATGTAGTACTGAGGCTCCTGGCAGCCCTCCCGCCCTAAATCGCCGTTGGAAACCAACACCCCTTTGTAGGTAAAGGGGCCCGCGGGGCTGGAGGACATGGCATAGCACAGCTCGTGGCCCTGGAGGCTGGAATAAACAAAGTAATACCACAATCCAAAATGCCGAATGCTGGAGGCCTCAAAGAAAGGGTGCTCCTCAAAGCTGGTTCCTTTGGCCGTTTCGGGACCGTTGGCCACACAGACAGGATCCGAGAGAATGGTCTTCATATCCTCTGCCAGCCGTACCATCATAGCCCCAGGGATCACCTCAGGCATCCCCGGGTAGTGTTTGGTGGGCGCGCTGCCGGAATAGAGGTAAACTCCCGACTCCTCCACCAGAATATCCGGGTCGAACCAGACGAACTCCTTGGGAACCGACCCATCTGGTCGGGCAACCTTGCCCCAATACTCATACCGGCCCGCAGGCTGGTCGCAGACCGCCACCGACACAACCCCCGAAAGGTCCATAGAATAGTACAGGTAATACCGCCCATCCGGGCCGCGGGCCACATCCGGCGCAAAAATCAGATGTGGTTTTCCCACCCGTGTTGGCAGGGAAAGAATCGTGGGATCCTGCTGCTGGGGGTCCTGTTCTTTGCGATAGATCACCCCTTCGCAGCGCCAGTTTCCCAGATCATCCAGCGGAGCGCTCCAGCCCACATAATCCCCCAGGCAAAATTCGTCACCGCCGTCCTCGTCGTGGCTGCCAAACACATACAAACGCCCTTCAAAAATATGAGGTTCCCCATCCGGGACATACTCCCAGGCGGGAAGATAGGGGTTTACCGCCGGTTTTTTCATCAAATGCACCCCCTTTTAGAGCTTGTGCCTTCCCCGTAGCAGAGCGCCAATTTGGCAAAAAAGTCCTCCAGCAAAAAGCGGACGTCCACACTATCATAAATGCGGATGAGCTTTCCCTCCGGGTTTTCCCGGTAGGTGAAATCATCCTGGATATAGGGCGCGCGGCCCGGGTGGAAGTTGCCACTCCAATCACACTGGAGCAGAGCAGCTACCACCGGCGAATCCCCCAGGTTCCAGTTTTCTCCCTTGCGCAAAGGGTAGGGGTCGGCTTCGCTCAGGTTATAAGCTTCGATTTCATCATAGAGATAACGCCCCGGTGCGCCGCAGGGACGGACTTTCCGGGCCAGCTCCGCCATGGTGACTTCCACTGTTCCATAGGCGTTCAGGGGGATCTGCCACAGGGCCGCCTTTGAGCCAAACACCACCCGGGCTGCGTACAGATCCTGAATCAGGTTGAACTCCTTGCCGCCCTGGGGGTAGGCTCCGCCGCCAATCCAAACCCCCGTCATCCGCCCCGCGATCTCCGGGCAGAGATTGAGGGCGGCGGCCACATCGGTCAGTGCCCCCTGCACCGTGATATACAGGGGCCGAGGGTCCTCCCGCAGGGCCTCCTGAATGATAAAATGCACCCCTTCGCTGGCGGGAACGTCCTTTTCACTTTCCAAAGGGCCATGACACCCCCGCAGCATGGGCACATCTTCCATGCCGGCGGCCTCCATCAGGACAAGCAATTCCCGATAGCTTTTCTCCATGGTGGTATAGGTCCCGGGGGCTTTGCTCTCAAAATGGGCCGCCACCACCCCCCGCACATCAAAAATAGGGGTCATCAACTGGTGGAGGACAGCGAATTGGTCGTCCGCCTCGTTCTTCACATCGCTGGAGACAATTACCCGCACCTGCCGGCTCATGGGCAAGTGGAGGCCCATGCGGCTCAGCACTTCACTTCGACGCATACCGTTTTCTCCTTTTTAGGGTTAAAACACATATTATTGTGGTTGCCGAACACGAATAGTTCATTGCTTCTCTCTCTCCAACCTATTCGTACATAGCTTTCCTTTAAGCTGCCAACAACCTCCAATACTTAAATCGTTCAGTAACAGCCAAATCTTGTTCCAATTATTTCTGGATCAGGATCCAATCATCTGTATGTCCACCATAAAGAGTGGCATTATCAGCGCCAAAAAAGCCTGTACGATCATAACGCAAAATAGGGCTTTCTTCCATAATGTTACCCGCAATAACCTGTTCCTGCCCAAACGCATTAAAGAACAGAATGTATTCATCCTCTACTTCATTTGTGACCAAAGTCACCTCTACCGGACCAAAACTCATGTCTACAGAATACGTCTGATATTTTGTAAAGTTTTCCGGAAATTCCATATAATCAATTTCTTGTGCAACCTCAACGATATCGCTGCCGCTGAGAATGCGATTTTTTTGGACAAACGAGTCTGCGAGTTCAATCCAGTAGGTAGAGTTTGTTCCCTTGGCCCCAACTCCAAACCCATGCGGGGCATAAGCAAACGTATACATCTCCACTGTGGTTTTATCTGCCACAGAGCAATAAAGTGTCATATTATCCACCGCTGTACCTGTGGAATCATCTGCCCCTGCAACCAACAACATTGCCGGCAAATTAGGATTATCGGTTTCCAAACCAGTAAATTCGTGGCCAGAAGTATAATTGGGACCATAGATCAAAAGCGCAACGTCCAAATCACTATTAAGGCGATCAATGCTATCCTGTGTGTATTCTCTGTCAAACTCAGGTTGTACATTTCCGTAGTACTCAGCAATAGACCCCAAAACCGTTGCAGAGCCTCCAGAGAATCCCGTACCGATCAAGCAGTCTGCTCCACCCAGACCAAGCTCTTCGATCTTAGCACGAACATAGCGAATGCTGCGCTGCATATCCGCCCAAATGTCCTTTGTGCTATAAGGCGCAACTCGCCGCTGTAAGACATAGCAGTTATATCCCAGTTCATAAAAACGTTCGGCAGTCGGATAACCTTCTCCGGTGTTTGCGCGGGAGCTGTATCCACCTCCAGAAACAATAATCATGTTTCCTTTTACATTTTGTTGATCTTCCTGTAAATAAGGCACCAAGAAAGGTTTAAAGTCAGAGTTATCTTCTGCCCCTTCAAAATCCTCCTCCTTCACTGCCTTTTCACAAGGCATATCATCCTCCCAGATATACCATGCTGCATCTGAATACGAAACAATTTGTTTCATATTCTGTCTTAATTCGGTCAGCTGGTTCAATACATTTCGATCTTCTTCTGTCAATTGATTTTTATTCCAATTGGAAACAATCGACCCCAAGGCCAAATATTCTTCCCAATCATATTTATCATACGCAGTAGGCAAATTTCGTATCAGCTTATAATTATAGACCTCATTTTCCCACAAAACAGCCAGATCTGCGCCTTTCTCAGTTTCCCACAGTGGAACATCCGAAGCAACCGAAGGTTTTAGTGCATATCCAACTTTTTGCACCCAATCTATCAGGTTGTTTTCCTCAAACTGCACGATGGTTGTTGCAACCGGTTCCGCTGCATAAGCGGCAGGCGCAATACATCCACTTGCAAAAATAGTAAGGGCAAGGGTTGCTGCAAACGCTTTTTTCATAATGAGACTCCTTTCTTATTTCGTAAACAATTGAATGTGCATTGAATTATTTACATGCAACTATTTTTCAAAAACCGCATCAGCGCATCCGCCGAGGCCACTGCGCCACCCAGGCGCTTCATATCCTGGCTGAATTCCTCCGCCGTAGCCTTGTAGGAGGGCTCGGTCAGCAGCTTGAGGATGGCGGCTTTCAGGCTCTCACTGGTGATGGCGTTCTTGTCCAGGAAGGCGCAGCCCAGGCCCAGCTTCTCGATCTGCCGGGCGGTGATGGCCTGTTCTTCCATCTGGGGAATCGCAATCATGGGGACGCCGTAGTAGATGGCTTCCCCGGTGCCGCCCATGCCCGCGTGGGTGATGAACACCGACGCCTGGGAGAGGATATCCAGCTGGGGCACCATCTGGCCCACCTCCACATTGGCGGGGATGTCCTTGAGGCTGGCGGGGTCGATGGAGCCCAGGGCCGCAAAGACGTTGATATCCAGATCCCGCACCGCGTCAAACAGAATGGGATAATACTCGGGCCGGTTGTTGAAGGCGGTACCCAGGGAGGAGTACAGCAGGGGTTTGCCGTTGTCGGGGGCCTTCCAGCTGCCGAAGGCGGTCCGCTTGCCGATCTGGACGCCGGTAAAGACGAAGTTGTCCCCAAAGCTCTCGTTGTGGGGCACCAGACGCTTCTGCATCATCACCAGGTTAAAATCCCCCTGGCCGTCGAAGATCTCTTTCACGGTCATCTTCCGGCAGCCGTATTTGGCTACAAAACCCTCGGCGATCTGATCGGCGGCCACCCGCAGGGGGTGGCTGGCCGGGACGCTCTCAAAGCTGGCGGCCATGGAATAGGCCTCATTGGAGGGGTAGCTGGTGTAGAGCATGACATTGGGCACCTTCAAGGCGTCGGCGGCGATGGTGCCGGCGATGCCTGCGAAGTCATGGACGATGGCGTCGGGCTTGTCGGCTTTCAGCACCTCCAGGATGGGGTCGATGTAGCTGCCGGCCTCGCTGAGGAAGAGGAAGGGGACGGTGGCGCCCACGTCCTCGTCAGCGCCGCCCTCCTGCTGGCCGGACTGCTGAGCCATCCAGGAGGGAACCGTCACAAACTTTGCCCCGGTGGGCTCGACGATGTTCTTGAAATTCTCGGTGGAGAAATAAGTCACCCGGACGCCACGGTTGACCAGTTCGGTGACCAGAGAAAGAGTAGGGTTCACATGGCCGAAAGCGCCCAGAGATATCACTGCAATATGCATAGAGAAAAGCTCCTTTCAAGCAAAAACATTTCGAATAGACAAAAAAGGAGCCATGCAGGCAGCGGATGACGTCGCCCGCATGGCTGCGGAAATAAAGGAGAGAAGATGGATTTTTTATTCGTGCTCTGCCTCGACGGCTGCCTTTTCCTCTGCGAGATATTTCTTATCCTGCATCTTGATAAAAGGCATATAAATCAGCACGTCGATCACAAGGAGAGCTACTTCCAGAACAGCCAGGGAGATGCTGCCGTTCAGCAGACCGGTAGCCACCATGGGGAAGTTAAAGACGGTCACACCCGCATACTTTGCCACCAGGCCCGAAGAGCAGGCCAGATAACCCAGAACGAAGTTTACCATCGGGGTGATGATCCAGGGAATGGCCACGAAGGGGTTCAGCACAACGGGCACACCGAAAATCAAAGGCTCCGAAATGCCCAGAAAAGCAGGGGCCAGCGAAATTTTGCCCACCGTTTTCAGCTGGCTGGACTTGGAGAAAAGAGCAACCGCCACCGCAAAGCTCGGATAAACCACCGCAACCGTCATGGCATAAGAGAATGCCATGCCGATGACGCTGGGGATGGGCTCGCCTGCGGCGTAGGCCGCCTGGTTCATGCCGTCCAGGCCGAACATGATGGGTCCGGTCAGGCTGGTGAGGAAACCGGGGTGGACGCCAAACACCCACAGCAGCTGAGTAATCAGCTGGAAAATGCACATGGCGATGACATTGTTGCCCATGATGGCAGTCAGGGGCATCTGAAGCAGGTTATACAGGCAGTCGAAGATGTTGCCCCAGGGGGTCAGACCAAACAGGGCCCGCACTACTATGGCCATAATGATCACCACAAAGCCAGGAATCAGAGAGACAAAGGAATTGGCAACATAGTCGGGGGTACCTTCCGGCATTTTAATAACGATTTTGGCATCCACAATCGCCTTGAAAATTTTAACCGTGAAGATAGCCACAAAGATACCCACGATCATGCCTTTGGTGCCCAGGTATGTATAGGCAAAGTTGGCCGAGGCGGCTTCGGGATCCGCCAGAGGCGAGAGAGTCAGGTAGGCCACAATCGCCAGGACGGGGACCAGGTCCGCCTGCAATTCCAGTTTTTTGGCGTAGGCCTTGGCGATGCCATAGGTAAAGTAGACGCCCAGCATATTGGTGGTAGCGGCCACCACCATATTCAGGATGGTCACAAGCCCTGCGCTCTGGATGAAGGACTGCCAGAAGGGGATAGGCAGACCCACAAACAGGCTGGCGAAGGAACCGATGATGATAATCGGCAGGTTGGGCATAATGCCCTTGGAGATGCTCCGCAGATAAATGTTGCCGCCCACCACGTCGCTCAACTTGGTGGCCATCTCCACAAAGTTTCTTTTTGCCATGGCTCAGACCTCCTCGCCCATCATCTTGCGGGCGGCCTTGAGGACGGCAGCGCCGTTCATCATGCCATAGTCCTTCATCTCAATGGCCGCGGCCGGCACGCCCGGGCAATCCGCCTGGACCTGGGCCAGCTTGTGCTTGACCTGGGGACCCACCAGGATGCAGTCCGCATCAGCGGCCACCTGCTTGGCATCCGACAGTGCGTAGGCCGCAATGCTGCAATCGTAGCCAGACTTGGCGGCAGCACCCTTCATTTTGGCCACCATCATACTGGTGGACATGCCGTTGCTGCACAGCAGAACAATCTTCTTCATGATCTTTTTCCTCCATCCATTGTCGATCTGATCATTCCAACAGCTTTAAAGCTGCTTTGCCTAAAGTTACTGTTTTTCCAGCGTGTCGATCCGCTTATACAGGGCGATCATCTCTTCCACCAGGGTCTTGGTCAGCTCGGCGCTCATCAGCTGATCTTCGGCGTGGGCCAGCACCAGCCGGACGGTGGTCTCGACGCCCTGGCCTTCGGCCTCGATCATGGCAGCGTGGGCGTGGTGCCCCTGGATAAAGTACTCGTCCCCCTGTTTGAAGAGGGCCTCGGCCTCCTCGTACTTGCCCTCTTTGGCCTTGTACAGAGCCTCCATAAAGGTGCTCTTGGCGCCGCCGGCGGCGGTAATCAGCTCAAACACCTGCATTTCTTCCTGTTCGGTCATTTCTGCCATGGTTGGTTTCCTCCTTATTCAATCCAGGTCCTCGCCGTTGGTGGCGATGACTTTTTTGTACCAATCAAACGATTTTTTCCGGCGGCGCTCCAGAGTGCCATTGCCCGCGTTGTCCCGGTCCACATAGATGAAGCCGTACCGCTTTTTCATTTCGCCGGTGCCGGCGCTTACAAGATCGATGCAGCCCCAGGGGGTGTAGCCCATCAAAGGGATGCCGTCCTCCTCCACCGCAGCTTTGAAAGCCTGGATGTGCTGGCGCAGGTAGTCGATGCGGTAGCTGTCGTGGATGGAGCCGTCCGGCTCCACCGTGTCGGCAGCCCCCAGGCCATTCTCTACGATGAACAGCGGCTTCTGGTAGCGGTCATACAGCAGCCGCATGGTGAGCCGCAGGCCCAGGGGGTCCACCTGCCAGCCCCATTCGCTGGAGGGCAGGTAGGGGTTCTGAACCCCTGCCACCACATTGCCCTTGGCCTGGCCCGCCTCGGTGGGGCGGCCCGCCTGAACCATGGACATATAGTAGCTGAAGCCGATGTAATCCACTGTGCCGCGGCGGAGCAGAGCATCGTCCCCCGGGACTTTTGCGATCTGAACCCCTGCGCGCTCCAGCTTTTTGAGCAGTCGGGCCGGGTACTCGCCCCGAGCCTGGACATCCGCAAAGGCCAGCATGGTGCTCATCATATCATCGGCGGCCTTGGCGTCCAGGGGGTGGCAGGTTTCCGGGTACACCACCCCGAACAGGGTCATGCAGCCGATCTGATTTTCCGGGTCAATCTGGTGGCCCAGCAGCACTGCCTTGGCACTGGCCACAAACTGGTGGTGGGCCGCCTGGTAGATCACCTGCATCCGGTTTTCCTCGGGGCGGATGTCCAGCCCCGCCGGATTCCAAGGCCCAAACTCGATGGCGTTAATCTCGTTGAAGGTCATCCAGTATTTGACCTTGCCCTGATACTCGGTAAAGATCACCCGGCAGTACCGCTCGAACAAATCCACCAGGCGGCGGTCCCGCCAGGCCCCGTATTTTTTCACCAGGCCGTAGGGCATCTCGTAATGGCTGATGGTAACCACCGGTTCGATGCCGTACTTATGGCACTCATCAAAGAGATTGTGGTAAAACTGGATACCCGCCGGGTTGGGGGAGGCCTCGTCTCCCTCGGGGAAGATCCGGCTCCATGCGATAGAGGTGCGGAAGCACTTGAACCCCATCTCGGCAAACAGTTTGACATCCTCTTTGTAGCGGTGATAAAAATCAATGGCCACATGGCTGGGGTAATACTCTCCTGCCAGGATACCATCCGTAAGCCGACGCTTGGTGTGGGCGTCGCCTGCGGTAAGAACATCCGCCACGCTCAGGCCCTTGCCGTCCTCGTTGTAAGCACCCTCACACTGGTTGGCGGCTACCGCGCCGCCCCACAAGAAATTGCTGTCTAATGCCATATCCTACCTCCTTCTATCATTCCAAAAGTAATTTCATAAAATGTTCGTATTCTCTCCGGCTAATAATCCGTTTAACCCGCAGCTGGTCCGAGAGGAGCGAGCTGGTCAGCTGATAAAACTTCTGGGTCTGGGCAGAGGTGGATTCAGCAATGGACACCATCACCACCAGCTGCACCATATTGCTGGACCAGAGGATAGGCTTGTCCAGAATGCCCACACAGACCATGTTTTCGTTGAAGAAACATTCCTCCGGGTGGGGGATGGCCACCTGATTGCCAAAGTCTGTGCCCCCCAGCTCCTCCCGGGCCAGCACCGACTGCGCAAAGGCTTCTTCGGGGATGGGGTAGATCTGGGCCAGCCGGTGGCTGAGTTCCTGGATCACCTCGGCCCGGGTGGTACCGGTAACGTGAGCGAAAAATAGTTCCGGCCGGTAATAGTTGCGGAGAAACTCGGTGCTGCCTTGCTCCAGCTTTTTCCGGACCTGAGGGATGTCGTCGCTGTCCAGGAAGTTCCCGATCTCATAAATTGGAATTTTCGCCGTGGAATGCAGGGGTACGGTGGTGAATATATAGTCGATGTCGCTCAGGTTGTACTGCTCAAACTCGTACATACTGCATACATCCAGCCGGTTGATATAGACCCCAAACTCATTGCGGAACCGGAAGGCTAAAAAACGGCTGCTGGCCTTCCCCGTCATGCAGACCAGGAGAATATTCTTCTTCTCGATATCCTCCTTTAGAGATTCCAGGGCCATCTCCAGGATGATGGCAAAATATCCGGTTTCATCCTCCGAGATTTTCCGGCCATAGAACCGTTCCAGCTCCACCATCGCCCGCTGAGCGATGGCAAAGGCAAAGGGATAGTTCTGTTTGATTTCCTCCAGAATAGGGTTCGGCATGGGGATGCCGTAGGTCATCCGGATGTGGAAGGTAACCATGTGATTATACAGGGCGATCCGGACATTTAAGTTGTCCTTAAAGTTGAGGTTGTAAACCCTCTGGATGCAATTCATTAAAAGGCCAATCAGACCGTTGACATCCTGCAAGACCACCGGATTGGACTGGAGTTTGTATTCATCGCCCAGAATCCGCCGCCCGGCAATATAGACTGCAATATAAAGCTGCTCTGCGGGTTCCGGCTCGATCTCCACTTCCATCTCTCGCAGCTGCTGCACCAAAAGCCGGGCGATGGCATATTCCGGCATCTTCTCCACCCGGGCCAGCTGGTCAGGGCTGGCCTCCCGGATGATGTTGCCCTCCCGGGTCCGCATACAGGCCACATAGAGATAAAAGACAATGTTCTGGAAGGCGGCCTCGGAGAATTTGACCCGGTGCCGGAGCATTACATCCAGCAAAACCTCACCGATCAGGGCCGTCAGTTTGGCCTGGGTGCCCTCCTGGTCCAGAGCCCCATAATAGGGCTGAACCAAATAGTCCATGCAGCATTTTCGTTTGTCAAACTCGTGCCCATGGACCCGCACCCCATAGTGGGGCTTGCGCTGCAAAACCAGGTCGTAGTGCCCCAGCACAAACTCCACCTGTTTGAGCTCGGTAGAGAGGGTCTTGGTGGAAACGCAGAGCTCTTCGCTCAGATCCTCCAGCTTCCAATATTCTTCGCTCTGCAAAAATCGGGCCAGCATATACCGGAACCGCTCTTCTACCGAATTGGGGATGGATTGGCGCATCCGGGCCTGTTCGGTTTGAAGCCAAGTTTTGTACTGTTCCCGATCCTGCACCACCAGGCGGTAGCCATGTCGCGGCCGGGACTCGATGGTCGCGCCATGAGGTTCCAGCTCTTTTCGCAGATCCTGGATCCGGGTCTGGATCGTCCGGTCACTGGTTTTGTTCTGAGCTGCCAGACTTTTGGAAGTCAAATATTCTGTTTCAGAGAGGCTCGCCAACAGGTCTACCAGCTTTGAATCCAGCATACCAATCAATTCCCATCCTTTCCCAAAAATTCATTGACACGTGCCGTAAAGGTCATGGGCTGCACCTGGTTTTCTTTCATCCACTGTTTCAGTGACTCGCTGCACAGGAATGCCGTCTCCATGGGGCGGATCAGTGTATAAGAGGAGTGATCCAGGATGTACTGGTCCAAATACCCAGGATGGAACACCAGAACCGAGCACTCTTTTTCTTTTATCTGTGCATCATCATCAAACAGATACCGACAGGGATCGTAAAGACCTTTTTCGTCCAGATGATAAAAAGCCGAGCACTGGATGCCATATTTTGCCGCCCACTGCGGGTTGACAGGGTCGCAGTAGAGCAGACCATTTCGGGCCGCTACATTTTGCAGCCCCTGGAAGAAGATGGGCGACATCACCGCGTGCCCCTCGAAATAAGCTGGGTCACGACCGGTGATCTGCCGGAGCCGGTCCAACTGGGCCTGGATTTCCAGCTCCACCTCTTCCAGAACGATGGTATCTTCTTTTCGGGCGCGGATCTCTCGGCTGGAGCAGAAGTCCCCGTTGGGTTGCACCAGAGAGGGGATGCGGGCCGGGTCAGTAAGAGGCCGCCCAACACAGATGTTGGTGTGCTGGCCCACCTCGACGCCCGTATTTTTCACCAGCTCATAGCCAGCCGCCGCTTCGGGCATGTTGGGCATCAGGCCGGTGCAGGTAATGGCACCATCCACAATGGACCGATAAATCCCACAGTTCACACCCTCACTAAACCCCAGGTCATCCGCTCGGAAGATGATTTTCATGCTCTTTGCGCTCCTTTCTATCTGCGCTCCTCTTGACGCTCTAAGTGTACCAACACCTGCATTCATTGTCCACGAAGTCTTTTTCGGCAATAAAAGACGAAATAAAATTTACTTTCAACTTTTTTTAGTGCATTTCGCCCAAACTTCAATTGGCGTTTTTGTATTAATTCTCTCAAGTCATTCATATACAAAGCATCTTAACCAAACTCATCCTCCGGATTTTGTAAACCATTCCTAATTCATTCGACAAATCGTTGACTTTTGATTTTATCCATGCTACCCTTTATTGCAAATCCGATCACTTCACTTACATAAAGCCTCTATTCGATTTTATCTTCCGCCCCGCAGCCACACCGAACCATTTTGCCGCCATTCACCCACGACAAAATCCTTTGGCCCCTGCGAGGCGGATTTTTTATTTTTTGATAGATTTGCAGCCGGACCACCGGCTCGCAATTCTTGTTATGTACCTTGACAACTGCATCAGCTGTCCGGATTGGATACAGCGCCATGATTCCGCAGAGCTGCGGGCGAACCTGACAACGCCGCTGCAAAACAGGGGCAGGAACTTGATCCGGGGAGAACGGCGACCACACAAGCAGGAGACATCTCGATTCACATTTGCACTCCCGGCTTTCAAAACCGAATTTGTTTTTTCATTTGAATTTTCAAAACTTATGGAAAAAGCGGAAAGCAAGTATCGACCCGTGGCCACAATTTCACAAATTGAAATTGCGTCCCACGCTCCGGTCGTACTTGTTGGGGAGTGCCTTCCCCAAACCCTGCTCACATTTCGCGCTCTGCGCGATCTTCGGCTGCGCCGCCATACATAGCTCCAAAGAGGAGCTAGTCAAACAGCAAGGAGGTACAATGACCAAGCCTAGCATTCGTTCGACTAGACACAACCCCCAGCACAGCGGCACACCGAGGAAAACCAAGCTCATCAAGTTCCGGGTCACAGAACAGGAGAAGCTGGAACTGGAACTCCTTTGCAAACTTCTCCGCGTCAATATGTCCACCCTCATTCGCCGTTCCCTGCTTAGTCAGCCCATCAAGCAAACCCTTGTTGTCACCGGCGGCGGAGAGGAAGCACTGAACATTCTCTCCGACCTTCTGGGACAATGCGGCAAGATCGGCAGCAATCTGAACCAGCTTGCCCGCTACTTCAACAGCGGCGGCAAAGATTCAGAACAAATTCGAGCGCAGGTTCTGTCTGAGCTGTCCGCACTCACACTCTTTCGGCTGGACGCCGAGAAAAAGATGGGAGAACTGTATGGCAACCATCAAGCATACAAGCTCGAAGAGCTCCGATCTAACAGCGCCTGAACATTACCTGACCTTTCAGCACAACGAGTACACCGGCCTGCCGATTCTGGATGAGAACGGCCACCCCAAGCTACGAGAGGAGTACTTACTGGACACCCTGGAATGCGGCGGGCAGTCCTTTGCCATGGCCTGCCTGCTGGCAAACCGGAAGTACGGCAAGAACTTTTCTCCTGACGATGTGAAGACCCACCAGTATATCATCAGCTTCGACCCGCGGGATGCTGCGGACAACGGACTGACCCTGGAAAAAGCCCAAGCCCTTGGTCTGCAATTCTGTAAGGAGAATTTTCCGGGTCATCCCGCTATTATCTGCGCCCATCCTGACGGGCACAACGGAGCCGGAAACATCCACGTTCACATTGTCATTTGCAGCGTCCGGGTCCGGGAGGTCCCGCGCCAGCCTTATATGGAAAAGCCCTGTGACTGGCAGGAGGGCATGAAGCACCGCTGCACCGCCGCGATGCTCCGGCACCTTCGGGTCGAAGTCATGGAACTTTGCCAAGGCGCTGGACTCTACCAGATCGACCTGTTGAACGGCACCGGCGAACGGATTACAGAACGGGAATACTGGGCGCAGCGGCGCGGCCAGCGCCGCCTCGACCACGCCAACCAGAAGGCAGCCGTTTCCGGCCAGCCTATTCGGCAAACCAAATTTGAAACCGAGAAAGCAGCCCTTCGGAAGCAAATCCGTTCTGTTCTGGCCAAGGCTACGAGTCTTGAGGAATTTTCCGCTCAGCTTTTGCAGGAGTATGGCGTCACCGTCAGTGAGAGCCGGGAGCGGTTCAGTTACCGAACCGCTGATCGGACCAAGCCCATCTCCTCCCGCAAGCTGGGGGAGGATTTTTCCAAAGAGAAAGTTCTGGCTGTTCTCGCTGAAAACGCCGAGCGAAAGAAAACCGCCAGGCTCTACCGCTCTGATACTCGCCCCGACCGCATCAGCCGCATGATTGACATTCAGGCCAAGCTGGCCGCGGGCAAGGGCGCTGGCTACGAGCACTGGGCCAAGGTGTTTAACCTCAAGCAGATGGCAAAATCTCTGGCACTGTTCACCCGGTACAATCTAAACAGCGAGGAAGAACTAAACGCTCGGGTTGCTGAACTTCAGGAAAATCGAGACGGGGATCTCAAGGTAGTGAAAGACCTGGAGGACCGCATCAAAGCCAACCAGGAACTGAGGCGTCATGTTTTGGCCTACGTCCAGAACAAGAAGCTACCTCAGCAGGTCAAGACAGCCAAGAACCCGGAAACCTTTAGGGAACAGCACCGCGCCGAACTGACAGCGTATCAGGCGGCAGCCGCCTATTTCAAGGCCCAAAAAATCACCAAACTGCCCAGCCTGAAACAGCTCGAAGCCGAGCGCGAACAGCTAATCTCGGAAAAGGCCCGGTTCTATGAGGCGTACCGCGAAGCGAAAAAGGCGTGGATGGAACTAAGCACCGCACAGCAAAACCTGGAGGCAATCGTCCGTAAAGAGGAGCGCCGCCAGGAAAAGGAACAAGGAGGGTTGAATGAGCTGGACAAAGGATGATGTCCGCGACGAAATGGATGAGCAGGAAGATGAGGAGGAAGAAGTCCTCTGGATCGACAAGAAGGGGAAAATCGTGGAGGGCGCGTTCTGCTCCTGGTTTCTCCAAAAACATCCCTTGATGTGTCTGGACCAAAAATTATTTGATCTGGACGGCGAGGTCAATGAGGAGCGGCTGCGCCACGAGATCCACCAGGAGATCCGGTCAGCTGCCCGCAATGACACCGCCAAAAAGACCAAACGGATTGTGGAAGCCATCAAGATGGAAACCTACCATGAGGAATGGGACGTTCAGCTGGACCGTATTCACCTGAAAAACGGCACCTATTACCTGGACGAGCGGGGCTTTGTTCCCGAAAAGGAACTCTGCCTCAATCGCTTTCCGGTGGAGTACCTGCCGGACGCACCCGCGCCGGAAACCTGGCTGGATTTTCTGAATGGTTTGCTGATGCCGGAAGATATTCCCACCTTACAGGAATACCTTGGGTATTTGCTGATCCCTTCCACCAAAGCCCAGAAGATGATGATTCTCACCGGGCGCGGCGGTGAAGGCAAGTCCCGGATCGGATTGGTGATCAAAAAGCTGATGGGGGATTCCGTTCAGATGGAGTCCATCCACCGGCTGGAAACCAACCGCTTCGCCAGCGCCAACTTGGAGCACAAGCTGGTGATGGTGGACGACGATTTGCAGATGGCAGCCCTGCCCGACACACGGAACGTGAAATCCATCGTCACCGCCGAGGACAAGACCTGCATCGAAAGGAAGGGCAAACAGGCCACCCAGGGCCGGCTCTATGTCCGGCTGCTCTGCTTCGGAAACGGCAATCTGATTGCTGTCAACGACAGCAGCGACGGCTTCTGGCGGCGGCAGATTTTGATTTCGGTGAAGGATCGTGACCCTGACCGGGTGGACGATCCTTTTCTGATTGACAAGATGGCTGCTGAGCTGCCGGGGATTTTCCTCTGGGCGCTGGAAGGACTCAAGCGATTATTGGCTAACCAGTACCGCTTCACTCTTAGCGAGCGAACCCGGAAGAATCTGGAGGCTGTTATGGCTGATGGGAACAATCTGGATCAGTTTATGACTTCCACCAAGTATCTCCGGTTTTCCGAAGATGGGGCGGCCCGGTCCACCCATCTGTTCTGTGCCTATTCCAGATGGTGTGTGGAGAACCTGGAGACCCCCGTCTCTCAGAAACGGTTCAGCCAGTTCCTCTTCAAGAGCGCAGGCAAGTATGGACTTACCTTCTCCAAGCACATCGGGGGCGAGTACCGGGGCTATAAGGGCGTGTCGGTCCGCCCGGATTGCGCCCTGAATTAAAAAATCTTCGGGAAGTGAAAATTTCCCGCCCTATCCGCCCGCCCCTTGGCAATAGCTCTAATTTTCATTGTATTATCGTCTGTTTTTGGGAAACTCGTCCGCCCGCTTTGACGCCCTGAGACCTGCCCGAGAGGGCGTTTCCGGGCGCGCCCGGGCGGGAGGGCGGATCGGGCGGATATTTTTGAGTTCCTGCACAGAAAATTTCACAGGCAGAAGACGGAAAGGAACTTCCAGGCGAAGTTCCTTTCCCATCCATATCTTTCAGGGTTAAAACGGTTCACTCGGAACCGTTTGCCGCAAAGATGACGCAAAAGGAGCGTGCAATTGAATAATTATCACAAGAACGTGAATTCCGCCTGTGAAACCTTGCAATCCACCCCTGCATCCAGTACAATGGAGATGTCTCCAAACCCTGCCGTGGAACCTCAAAGCAGACCGCGTGCAGCCAGACTCGATCCTCTCGTTTACAAGGTGGAGGAGATCGCCCAGCTGTTGGCCATCTCTCCCCGCGCTGCCTATAACCTGTGCAACACCACCAAGGATTTCCGGGTGGTTCGCATCGGCACCAGCATCCGTGTAAACCGGCAGAGCTTCGATGCCTGGTTTGCCGCCCTCTGAGAAAGGGTTCAGCCATGGCATCCATTATGAAGCGCGGAAGCGCTTATTCCGTCCGATACACCTATATTGACCACCAGGGCAAAAAACATGAAGGCTGGGAGTCCTTCAAGACCAAGAAGGAGGCCGCCGAGCGAAAGATCACGATTGAAAAGGAATTGCAGGATGGCACCTTCCTGATCCCCGATTCCATGACAGTTCAGGAACTGCTGGAAAAATGGATTCCGATTCAGTCCAGCAAGCACAAGTGGTCTCCCAAGACCTACACCCAAACCACCGCGATGGTGCAGAACCTCATCGTGCCATATATCGGAAAGCGGAAGGTGCAAGACCTCCGCACCTACGACATCGAGCAGTTCTACGCCACTCTGAGCCAGACCCCTTGCGGCCAGTACGTTCACGGCGAAAAGCAGGAGCTGACGGAAAATCAGAAGAAGCGGCTGTTATCCAGCACGTCCATTCACGAAGTCCACACGCTCCTGAAGACCGCCTTTTCGTATGCTGTTGACTGGGATCTGATTCACAAATCGCCTACTCCCCGTGAAGCCCCCAAGGTCAACACCGAAGAACGCACCATCTGGGATGAGCGTACCATGCTGGCAGCGTTGCAGACCATTGAGAACCCCGCGCTCCATCTGGCGGTGCATCTGAGCATGATTCTCTCCCTGCGAGAGGGTGAGATCCTCGGCTTACAGCCGGGAGACCTCGACTTCGATGCCGCCGATGGTCGTGGAACTATCACGGTGAACAAGGCAATGCAGCGCGCCAACAAGGAAGCCTTGTCCAAGATCGACCCCAGCCAGATCTACCACACCTTCCCGGACAGACGGGAGGGGAGCAAGTCCTCGCTGATTCTGAAAAAGACCAAAACCAAGAAGTCCAACCGTGTCCTGTATATGACGAAACCGCTGAAAGAGGAACTTCTGGCATGGCTCGACAAGATGAAGCAGGACGAACAGAACGCCCCGGAAAAGTACAGCAACTGCGGTCAGCTGTTCCGCTTACCAGACGGCTTACCCATTGCCCCGGACGTTCTGACCAAGTGGTACCGTATGTGGAGGGCGGAGCACCCGGAGTTTGAGAAGATCGTGTTCCACGGTCTGCGCCATTCCAGTGCCACCTACCAGCTGCTGCAGTCTGGCGGTGACTTCAAGTCGGTGCAGGGCAACACCGGCCATGCAACCGCCACCGTCCTGATGGACACCTACGCCCACACGCAGGACAAACCCCGGTTGGAGTTGACCGAGAAGATCGAAGCCGACTTCTACACGCAGGATGTGGCCGGTGCAAAGCCGCAGGAACCCCCGGAAAACAAAACGCCGGCGGCAACAAAAATCACAGGCAAAATGATCCTTGAAGCCATCCGGCAGATGGACGCAGAGGAACGCCGCGAGCTGACGCGGGTGCTCTTCGCGTAAAAGATTCTTTTTTGTGCAGCGAAATACACGCTGTGCAAGCGATGCAAAGAGTTCATGGCTTTTTTGTAAAGTGTGCAGAAAGTGTGCAAGTGTGTGCAACCTCTGCCAGAAAAACAAAAAAGCCATGAAATCTTTCGATTTCACGGCATTTTCTGGTGCGATGGA
>OGGJ01001383.1_pt1 | contig 20176 bp, 16 predicted proteins | sample 1571071 | NCBI WGS metagenome assembly OGGJ01 (sample SAMEA2581954, study PRJEB24529) | metagenome | biome: Human gut stool | place: China | collected 2011
ATCGCCGCTATCGAGTTGAGTTCTTCCAAGATTTCCGGTATCGCAGGAAAGAAGAGCAGTGACGGAAGTATCCAGGTGTTGGCTTATGCACGCGAAGATGCATCCCCGTTTATACACAAAGGGGCCATCTACAACATTGACAAGGCCGCACAAGCGCTGACTTCCATCATCAACAAGCTGGAAGGCCAGTTGAACAACTCCATCGCCAAAGTATATGTAGGCATCGGCGGACAATCATTGCGCACGGTGAGGAATGCGGTAAGCCGTACGCTGGAGGAAGAGAGCATCATTTCGCAAGAACTGGTAGACGAGATTTGCGACGAGAACCGTGATGTACCCCTGGTAGACATGAGTGTGCTGGATGTAGCCCCGCAAGAATACAAGATAGACAACACGCTGCATGTGGAGCCCGTAGGAGTTGCCGGAAGATACATCACCGGACAGTTCCTCAACATCGTGGCGCGTGCCTCGCTGAAGAAGAACCTCGAACACAGTTTCGAGCAAGCCAAAGTGGAAATTGCCGACGACCTGCTCGTGGCTCCCACTGCGTTGGCCAAAGCCGTGCTGACCGAAAACGAGATGCGTTCGGGCTGTGCACTGGTGGACTTCGGTGCCGACACCACCACCGTGCTGGTCTATAAGAACAATATCCTGCGCTACCTCAGCGTACTGCCGCTGGGTGGAAACAACATTACCCACGACATCACTTCCCTGCAAATGGAAGAGGAAGATGCCGAGAAGCTGAAACTGCAATACGGTGATGCCCTCTACGAGGAGGAAGAAGACGCCGAGACCCCTGCCGTATGCACGTCGGAAGACGGCCGTACCTTTGAACTGGCCCTGCTGAACAATATTATCGGAGCACGTGCAGAAGAAATTCTTGCCAACGTATGGAACCAGTTGCAACTTTCCGGCTACGAGGACAAACTTTTCTCCGGTGTTGTATTCACCGGTGGAGGAGCCAATCTGAAGAATCTTGAGAAAGCCTTCCATAGAGTGAGCAAGATTGAAAAGGTAAAGACCGCCAAGTTCGTACAGACCACCGTCCACACACGCAGCGACGAGCCCAAGAAGGACGGCATGCACAACACACTGCTGGGCCTGCTGGCTGCCGGCAACGAGAATTGCTGCCTGCAAGAGGTGAAGCCGGTGCAGCAGCCTGCCTCCCATGTTCCTCCCAAACCGGTCGACATATTCGTTGACGACGAAGCGCTGAAAGAGCAGGAAGCCGCCGCACGCGCCGCCAAGGCACAGCGCGAGAAGGAAGAGAAAGAACGCAAGGAGCGTGAGCGCAAAGAAAGGGAGCTGCGCGAAAAGGAAGAAAAGAAGAAGAAAAAGAAAGAAGGCCCCAGCTGGTTCGAAAAGACTTTCAACAAGCTTTCCAACGAAATCTTCTCGGACGACGATATGAAGTAATAATGTGATAATGTGCCAGAAAATTAAGTTATTATGGAAGATATAGTACAATTCGATTTCCCGACCGATTCACCGAAAATCATTAAAGTAATCGGTGTAGGTGGAGGTGGCGGCAATGCCGTGAACCATATGTACCGGGAAGGTATACACGACGTGACGTTCGTACTGTGCAACACAGACAACCAAGCGTTGAAGGACTCTCCCGTGCCCGTGAAGTTACAGCTTGGAAAAGAAGGCCTGGGAGCCGGAAACCGCCCTGCCCGTGCCCGCAAGGCAGCAGAAGAGAGCATCGAAGACATCAAGAATATGCTGAACGACGGCACCAAGATGGTATTCATCACTGCCGGAATGGGCGGTGGTACCGGTACGGGTGCCGCACCCATCATTGCACAAACCGCCAAGGAAATGGACATCCTGACCATCGGCATCGTCACCATCCCTTTCCGCTGGGAGGGCGACAAGAAGATAGACCAGGCACTGGATGGCGTAGAGGAAATCAGCAAGCACGTAGATGCCCTGCTGGTCATCAACAATGAAAAGCTGAGCGAGATATACAGCGAGCTATCCGTAGACGACGCGTTTGACAAGGCCGACGACACCCTTTCGGTAGCCGCCAAGAGTATTGCCGAAATCATCACCCTGCATGGAAAGGTGAACCTCGACTTCAACGACGTGAAAACAGTGCTGAAGGACGGCGGCGTAGCCATCATGAGTACCGGCTACGGCGAAGGTGACAACCGTGTCAGCGAAGCCATCAAGAACGCGCAGCACTCGCCGTTGCTGAACAACAACGACATCTTCAACTCCAAGAAAGTACTCCTCAACATCTCTTACAGTGCACAATACAAGCTGATGATGAGCGAGATGGACGAGGTGAAGGAGTTCATGAACCGTTTCAGCCGCGACTTCGAAACCAAATTCGGTATGGCCATCGACGACAAGCTGGAACAGAAAGTGAAAATCACCCTGCTTGCCACTGGTTTCGGTATCCAGGACATCCACATGAAGGAGATGGACGACCGCATCACCCAGCGCACCGCCGAAGAACAGCAACGCCTTGCCGAGCTGGAGGAGGAAGAGGAACAGAGACGCAACCGCCGCGAAGTGTACTATGGCAAGGATGCCAATGCCCGTTCCCAGCGCAGCCGCCGTCGCCATATCTATCTCTTCAATCCCGAAGACATGGACAACGCCGACATCATCAGCATGGTAGAGAATTCTCCGACCTATCTGCGTGACAAAAGCACGCTGAACAGCATCAAGATGAAGGCAGAGCAGGAAGGGCAGCTCGCCACCGAAGCCGCGCAAGAGGCAGAAGGCGGTGCAGGGGGAGTCATCACCTTCTGATTTTTCCGTTCCCGATATGTAAAACCATCCTCCTCCCCTTCGGGGGAACAGGAGTAAACCTATAACAATATGGATTTATTTGAAAAAGTCAGCGAAGACATTAAAACAGCCATGAAAGCCAAAGACAAAGTGGCTCTCGAAACATTGAGAAACGTAAAGAAAGTATTCCTTGAAGCCAAAACCGCTCCCGGAGCCAACGATACCCTGAGCGATGCAGATGCTTTGAAGATTATCCAAAAACTGACCAAGCAAGGCAAAGACGCCGCTGAAATCTATGTACAGCAAGGTCGCCAGGACTTGGCAGACGATGAGCTGGCACAAGTAAAGGTGCTTGAAACCTATCTGCCCAAGCAGATGAGCGCCGAAGAACTGGAGGCAGCCTTGAAGGAAATCATAGCCGAAGTCGGCGCCACCAGCGGCAAGGACATGGGCAAGGTGATGGGTGTAGCCAGCAAGAAACTTGCCGGACTTGCCGAAGGCCGCGCCATCTCAGCCAAAGTAAAAGAGTTGCTGGGATAAAGAAATACACTTCCCCTATCATATAAGCCGTGCTTCAACAGAGGGACTCAGCGTCCAAAGTCTGTTGAACACGGCTTTTTACATACCAATCCATATCCTCCCCCACAAGAGATTATACGCTATCTATCAACGCATTATATTTACCGACCGTTTACCATAAGATGTAAAAGCCGTTACCTAATGATGTAACGACGGTTACCCTATATTGAAACGGTCGTTACCCTATATTGTAACGACCGTTACAGCTTATCGTAACGACCCTTACAGCAGTAAGTAAAACTCCCTACTCCTATAATAAAGGCAGCGCACACTTATTGGGCCGTTACATCGACGATAATCAATCAAAAAGCTCCTTCAATACCTCAAGTGATTTCAATACCGGGAAATCCGGCAGATGCAGACGATAATATTCATTCATAATGTTCAGGCAGCGGGTACGCTCCAACCGGTTCATGGTGAAAAGATGCATCGTTTCATAATTCATGCGCATCAGCTGTGTCAGGCGGGCCGCCTCCTCGGGAGCGATGTAATTGGAATGGAGCTGCGGACGCAAGGGAGTGAAACAAGCATTCTGCAAATCGAAGTAATCTCCGGCATGATAATCCTCCAGGTTGGGATACAAACCGAGAAAACGGGAAAGGCGCATCAGGAAGACCAGATGGAAATTGGCAAACCCCTCCCTGCATTCATCCAGCCAGATGACGGAATGATACAGATAAGCAAACAGCGGACGGTTCTCTGCCTCCTCCCGGACGGCGCGATAAAGGAATTCCGAAAGAAACAAAGCGATGGCAGATTTGTAGGGATCGTAGGGAAGCGTGGCGAAAGGATAAAGAGACTTCGCCTCCTTCACCTTATATATAGTGGCATTAGGACGGAAATCGGCTTCAAGTTCCACCAATGCCAGCGGCTGGAAGAGTACCGGCTTCACCGCCGCCTTGCGCGAACGGGGTATGGACACCATGAAGGAAGCCCTGCCAGCCACCTCCGTATAGATGTCTGCAATGAGAGATGTATCCTTATATTTCAAGGTATGCAGCACAATTCCCAGTGTTTTCTGTAACATTCCCGATTTCTTTATCTGGTTTCAATCTGATAACAAAGCTACAAAAAAAGCCCGAAAGAAGAGAAACAAAAGGAGAAGAATAAAAAAACAAGGTAAGGAGTGCAAAAAGCAAAAGCACGTATTACACTGATTTTCAACAAACAAGACGCTAACCTATGACAAAAAGCAACAAAAAGCTATATTTTTTTCTTGCGAATGTTTTGGTAATTCAAAAATAGTTTCTACCTTTGCATCCGCAAACGAGAAATAAAGGCTCTTTGCAAGAGCGGAAACGCTCACCAAAGGATGGCCCGTTCGTCTATCGGTTAGGACGCAAGATTTTCATTCTTGAAAGGGGGGTTCGATTCCCCCACGGGCTACAAAATAAAAAAATAAACGAATTAAAAAAGATTAGTCGAGATGGCAAATCATAAATCATCACTGAAGAGAATCAGACAAGAAGAAACAAGAAGACTTCACAACAGATATTATGGCAAGACCATGAGAAACGCTGTTCGTAAGCTTCGTGCTACTACAGACAAAGCTGCAGCAACAGCAATGTATCCGGGTATCACAAAACTGTTGGATAAATTGGCTAAGACTAATGTAATCCACAAGAACAAGGCTAACAACCTGAAGTCAAAATTGGCTATCTATATCAACAAGCTGGCTTAAGTTGACTGTTACACAAAAGATATTACAAGGCTGGACTTTTTAGTCCGGCCTTTCTCATTTATACCTCTCTATTTACCTGCTTCCACACAAGTTTCTTTTCTGTGCTAAAAAGCTGTAAACTACCCGAATTTATCCGTTTGTTTAGCACCATATCCCGAGGATTTTCACTATATTTGCTCTGTTATTACAATAAGGAAAAAAGATTATGATTGAAGAACAGATTCACTCCAATAACGGGAGCTATTCTGCCGAAAACATCCAGGTACTGGAAGGTTTGGAAGCAGTGAGAAAGCGTCCCGCGATGTATATTGGCGACATTAGCAGCAAAGGACTTCACCACCTGGTGTACGAGGTTGTGGACAACTCCATCGACGAGGCACTTGCCGGCTATTGCGACCACATCGAAGTCACCATTAACGAGGACAACTCCATCACCGTACAAGACAACGGACGTGGTATCCCGGTAGACTATCACGAAAAGGAAAAGAAATCCGCACTGGAAGTTGTAATGACCGTACTGCATGCCGGAGGTAAGTTCGACAAAGGTTCCTATAAGGTATCGGGAGGTCTGCATGGTGTAGGTGTATCTTGCGTAAATGCCTTGTCTACACACATGACTACCCAGGTTTTCCGTAACGGAAAAATCTATCAGCAGGAATATTCCTGCGGACATCCGCTCTACTCCGTCAAAGAAGTGGGCACAACAGACATTACCGGTACACGCCAACAGTTCTGGCCGGACGATACCATCTTTACGGAAACAGTCTACAACTATGATATTCTTGCCACCCGCATGCGCGAGTTGGCTTACCTGAACGCAGGCATCAAGATTTCACTGACCGACCTTCGCGTAAAGGACGAAGAGGGAAATGCCAAGAAGGAAATCTTCTACTCGGAAGAAGGCCTGAAGGAATTTGTGCGCTACGTAGACTCCTCACGCGAGCACTTCATGAACGATGTAATCTACATCAACACCGAGAAGCAAGGCACACCGGTGGAAGTAGCCATCATGTACAACACTTCTTATAACGAAAATGTACACTCTTACGTAAACAACATCAATACCATTGAAGGGGGTACCCACTTGGCAGGTTTCCGCCGTGCACTGACCCGTACATTGAAAAAATACGCCGAAGACAACAAGATGCTGGAGAAAGCCAAGGTAGAGATTGCAGGCGACGACTTCCGCGAAGGATTAACTGCCGTTATCTCCATCAAGGTGGCAGAGCCTCAGTTCGAAGGACAGACCAAGACAAAGCTGGGTAACAACGAAGTGATGGGTGCCGTAGACCAGGCTGTGGGCGAAGCCCTCACCTACTACTTGGAGGAACACCCGAAGGAAGCCAAGCTGATTGTAGACAAGGTGATTCTTGCCGCCCAGGCACGTATCGCCGCACGCAAGGCACGCGAATCTGTACAACGCAAATCGCCGATGTCCGGCGGTGGCATGCCCGGTAAGTTGGCCGACTGCTCCAGCAAGGACCCGGAAGAATGCGAATTGTTCCTCGTCGAGGGTGACTCGGCAGGCGGTTCAGCAAAGCAAGGCCGTAACCGTGCGTTCCAAGCTATCCTGCCGCTTCGCGGTAAGATTCTGAATGTGGAAAAGGCCATGTGGCACAAGGCATTCGAGAGCGACGAAGTAAACAATATCATCCAGGCGCTGGGCATCCGTTTCGGCGTGGACGGTGAAGACAGCAAAGAAGCGAACATTGACAAGCTGCGCTACAAGAAGATTATCATCATGACCGATGCCGACGTCGATGGTTCTCACATCGACACGCTGATTATGACGCTTTTCTTCCGCTACTTCCCGCAAGTTATCCAGCAGGGTTGCTTGTACATCGCCACTCCTCCCCTTTACCTTTGCACCAAAGGCAAGGCGAAAGAGTATTGCTGGACAGACCAGCAGCGCCAGAAGTTCATCGACACTTACGGCGGCGGTTCGGAAAACGCAGTACACACCCAACGCTACAAAGGTTTGGGTGAAATGAACCCGGAACAGTTGTGGGAAACCACCATGAATCCGGAAAACCGCATGCTGAAGCAGGTGCATCTTGAAAATGCAGCCGAAGCCGACTATATCTTCTCCATGCTGATGGGCGAAGACGTGGGCCCTCGCCGCGATTTCATCGAAAAGAATGCAACGTATGCAAATATTGACGCTTAATTAATTTAATAACCAACCTCACATCTTACAACGAGGAAGCCCCGGACGGGCAGGATAATCCTGCTGACCGGGGCTTTTCCTTTATTCCTCTTCTCTTCCAAAGAAGAGACCCGTCTCCATACAGAAGAACTATAGGATTCCTTGTTTTTTCATCTCTTCCACTACCAATTCCAACTCTGCATACCAGTCCTCACCAAACTTACGGATAAGCGGTTCTTTCAGGAACTTGTACACGGGCAGATTTTCCTTTTGTCCCAACAACATAGCGGCTTTGCAGACATCCCAACGATGATAGTTCACTGCCTTATAGAGTCCGTAGTTCCCCACCCTTATCGGATAGAGATGACAGGATATGGGTTTGTAGAAGTTGGTCCTACCCTCACGGTAAGCCTTTTCGATGGCACAATAGCAACAGCCTTTATCATCATAGCAGGTAAAGACGCAATCCTTGTTGTTTACAATAGAAGTCACCAGGTCACCTTCACAATCGGTATAGACCACACCTTGCTCCTCTATCACGGTGCGGGCTTCGGGAGAAAGCTCGTCCCAAATCAGCGGAAGCACCTCTTCCAGTTTCTCCACCTCGTCCAGCTCTACGGGAGCACCGGCATCGCCCTCAATGCAGCAAATCCCCTGGCAGGCACCCAAGTCACACAAGAACTTCTCGCGCAAGACATCGAAAGAAACCACAACATCACCAATCTGTATCATAATCGTTCTATTGAAAAAAGACGCGGATTATCCGGATTGCACAGACTCAACTTTAAGAGCATCCGTGGAATCCGTATAATCCGCGTCTAAATATTGTTACGGCTTTGACACCTTACTTAATCAAATCCTTACCAGTCATTTCAGCCGGCTGCTCCATACCCAAGATATGCAGGATAGAAGGAGCTACGTCAGCCAATACACCGTTCTCAACCTTGGCGTCCTTGTTTGCAGTAACGTAAACGAAAGGAACGGGGTTCAGAGAGTGGGCAGTATTCGGAGTACCATCCTCATTCAGAGCATGGTCGGCATTACCGTGGTCGGCGATGATGATTACTTCATAATCGTTTGCCTTGGCAGCCTCAACGGTGTCTTTCACACATTCGTCGATGGCTTTCACTGCCTTCTCGATAGCTTCGTAGATACCGGTATGTCCCACCATATCACCATTGGCGTAGTTCACCACGATGAAATCGAACTTCTGGGTCTTGATAGCTTCAACCAACTTGTCCTTCACCTCGTACGCACTCATTTCAGGCTTCAAGTCGTAAGTGGCAACCTTCGGAGAAGGAACCAGGATGCGCTCTTCAGCATCGTAGGGAGTCTCGCGGCCACCGTTGAAGAAGAAAGTCACGTGTGCATACTTCTCTGTTTCGGCAATGTGCAGCTGGGTCTTGCCATTGGCAGCAAGATATTCGCCCAATGTGTTCTGTACATTCTCCTTATCAAAAAGGATATGTACACCCTTGAAGCTGGCGTCATACGGAGTCATGCAGTAGAACTGCAGGCCCGGAATGGTTTGCATGCCTTGTTCGAGCATATCTTGCTGGGTGAGGACAACGGTCAATTCCTTGGCACGGTCGTTACGGTAGTTGAAGAAGATTACAACATCACCTTCCTTGATGGTACCGTCGAAGCCACCGTTCACAATCGGCTTGATGAATTCATCCGTAACGCCTTCGTCGTAGGACTCCTGCATAGCCTGGACCATATCCGTAGCGACCTTCCCTTCACCGTTTACCAACAAATCGTAGGCAACCTTCACACGTTCCCAACGTTTGTCACGGTCCATGGCATAGAAACGTCCCACGATGGAAGCAATCTTGCCGGCAGACTTCTCACAATGGGCAGTCAGCTGCTCAATGAAGCCTTTACCGCTCTTCGGGTCGGTATCACGACCGTCCATAAAGCAGTGGATGAAGGTATTCTCGATACCGTATTCCTTGGAAATATCGCAGAGTTTGAACAAATGGTCAAAAGAGCTGTGCACGCCACCGTTGCTGGTCAGTCCCATAAAGTGGATATTCTTGCCGTTTTCCTTTGCATATGAGAAAGCAGAAACAATTTCCTTGTTCTTCAGGATGCTGCCATCGGCACAAGCACGGTTAATCTTCACCAAGTCCTGGTAAACGATGCGTCCGGCACCGATATTGAGGTGACCTACTTCAGAATTACCCATCTGTCCGTCGGGCAAACCAACGTTTTCACCGCTTGCCTGAAGCTCGGAATGCGGATAAGCTGCCAACAGACTGTCCCAATACGGAGTAGGTGTATTGAAAATCACATCATCTTTACCTTGATCGCCGATGCCCCAGCCATCAAGAATCATTAAAAGGGCTTTCTTACTCATAATATTAATCGAATTTAATTGTATAATCTTTTTGTATGATACAAACGTTCTTTATAGTAGGAACCTGTTTTTGCGCTGCAAAGGTACAAAAAACAGCCGTTAAAGCGTACTGTTTCAAATGATTTATGTACTTTTGCCACGCTTAAAAAATAAAAAACAAGAAATATGGACGATTCAAACCCACGAACGTGCAATAGTATTCACCAATAAAACGAACGGAGACGTTGACTGCAATGCCTCTGTTCCAACCTGAAAGGAGGCAAACAATGAGAAAGTATCTCTACAGTGAAAACGGCTTCACTGAAAAGGCCGAATGGCAACCCAACTGCTGGGTCAACGTAGAATGCCCGGACAACGATGATTTCAAATTCCTTACCGAAGAGCTGAAAGTTCCCGAATCATTCTTGGAAGACATAGCCGACGTGGACGAGCGCCCGCGTACGGAAACAGAAGACAACTGGCTGCTGACCATCCTCCGCATCCCGATGCAGAGCAACCAACGCGGCGTGCCGTTCATCACCGTGCCCATCGGCATTATCACCAATGACGGAATCATCGTTTCTGTCTGCTATCACCACACGGAGCTGATACCGGACTTCATCCAGCACACACGCCGGAAGAACATAGTCGTCAACAATAAACTGGATTTGATTCTGCGAATCATCTACTCTTCCGCCGTCTGGTTCCTGAAGTATCTGAAACAGATAAACAACGACGTGGCCACCGCCGAAAAAGAGCTGGAGAAAAGCATCCGCAACGAAGACCTCCTGCAACTGATGAAGCTGCAGAAGACGCTGGTCTACTTCAACACTTCCATCCGTGGCAATGAAGTGATGATAGGACGGCTGAAAAACATCTTTCAGGACACCAATTATCTGGATTTGGAATTATTGGAAGACGTGGTCATCGAGTTGAAGCAGGCATACAATACCGTGAACATCTACAGTGATATTCTGACGGGAACCATGGACGCCTTCGCCTCCATCATCTCCAACAATGTGAATGCCATCATGAAACGTATGACAAGCCTCAGCATTACACTGATGATTCCCACGTTGATAGCCAGTTTCTACGGCATGAATGTGGACATCCACCTGGAGAGTTTTCCGCACGCGTTTATTTTCATCATACTTTTGTCGGCAATATTATCAGCAGTGACATTCGTATGGTTCAGAAGGATTAAGTGGTTCTAAACTGTTATACACATGAATACACCATTCGTTTATGAGGCCGTAAACCTTATTGTCAAGTCACTGACAACACCAGTTTGTTGATCCACTTCATGTTATCTTTAGCTCTAGTTACATAGAATGCATTACGCTTTTGAAAGTAGTTGTAAAGCCGATAGAAATCCACATAACCTTTATCCAAAAGATAATAAGCTTCTGGCTCTACGGAGATTACATCAAGCCCATTCATGTCATAGACTTTTCCTTCTGTAAGCCATATGAAAGTAGGAATAGAACCACGAAGATTTATCAGAGTGTGCATCTTGAAAGTTCCTTTGTTATGATGAAACTTAGCCCAAGGGCAAAGGTTCAAACAAAGTTTCATGGTGCTACTGTCAAAGGCGTATACCTTTTCTTTGAGACCAATTCTGAAATAATCATCCTTATACAAATCGCTTGCTCGCTTGATGAGAACCTGTGCAAAATCTTTATAAATTTTCATTCATCTCTGCAAGAGTGGATTTGTGTATGAGCTTCAATCCCCGAATGATAAAGCTTAGAAGAGAATGCGGTAAGGGTAGCTTCTACTGCTCGAAGACTAGATCTCCTTGTGAACTGAGCATAACTCATAACCATGAACTGGTCACGACAAGTGAACTTCTTGGTTTTGTAGTCTCCGTTATATTTGTCAATACATTTTTCAAGTTCATAATCAGGAACAAGATCTATGATTTGAGCAAAGGCAGTCTTTCCGTTTGGCATGATGAATCTAAATAAGAGGATTACATCTACCAAAAGTATGGATTCTCTATCAAAAATTTGACAAAGCATTATAAATTATTGAATATTAATTAAAAGTGTTTCGGAATCCTATTCCGGACACTAGTGAATTAATTTCTAAAAAAGATAGGGGAACCATATCTTCACAGACACGCTTCCCCAGATATGAATTTAAATCCAGAAAATACAACTGAAATGAATCCATTCATTATATTGCTGGTACAAAATGCAACGAAATGCATTTTTCACACTCAAGAATCATGAATTTCCCCTTCTGTAAGAACATAGCCTTTACAATTTCGAAGGAACAATACAACATAATTCCACATTTTGTATATCTGTTTTGTGTTTGTCAAACAGCGATATTGAATATCGTTGTTTATTTCTGAACTTTCAATCTGCCTTTCATGGCTTCGCTAAAGAATTTCAGACCTTCAGTGGGTTCATATCAATTCTTTATTATTATGGATTGATGGTATATATTCACAGATACTCATAAATTGAACCCTAATACCTCCAATACAGGCTTCTCACCATATGTATCAGCATCATAAAGCCGTATATCCACTTCTTTTACTTCTCCGGGAAGTAATGAGAAATAATTGTCGGAATAGAATACAGGAAGCAGCATCCTACCTGATTTCTCACCTGCCACCTTTAAACGGAGCATCAGAGCCGGTGTCCGGGCTTCATTCTTCAAAACAGCCCTTATGAGCCATTCCTTACCGGTCTTCTTTACGGTAACATTTTTGCATACCGACACTTTTGGAAGCTGTAACAGAGACTTGTAATTACCATCTTCCTTACCCCTCCAATAGAAGTTGTCGGACAACTGTTTACCATCACTGTCCGTCAAGGACAGTTTGATAAAGTAAGTGTCAGATAAAGTTTCAGGTTGTTCAAGGGGGAAACAAGCAACCGTCTGGTCTTCCTTAATGTCTAGTTTTGTTTCCCTTGTCCATTGCAATGTCCCATCCTGATTAAAAAGCGAGGCCGTAGCAGTCAGTCCAGTCCGGTCAAATGCATGATAGTTGACAACTTCTATATCGTCACGCAATGGATTCCATTGGATATGGAGCGGCTCAGAGGCCTTCTTGCAACCGAAGTATGCTGCATTCGGATCAAAATAATAATCGTAGGTCTGCCATACCATGGAAGGCCATGCTGAATGACTCATCCACAATAGCATGCCACGGCGGTGCTCACTTCTACCCTCAAAAATTGCACGATAGCCATCATAATTGATCCATTGTGCCCATTCTGCAAACTGCTTTGCATCCCGGGGGCGTCCGAATGCCTTCTCTATCATATCATTAAAAGAGGAAGCTGCTTGGGCAGATGATCCCTTTCCTCCTCCCAATGTATAATCGTGAAGGCCATAAACCGGATTAGGAGTTTCCGATGTATTCACTGGTTCAATTTTATCCGTACCAAAAGTAAGCAGCATACTTTCGTAGTTCATTACATTAGGCATCCCGCGTTCACTGTGGAATTTGTCGTGCCCATAAGACTGGAAATAGGATTTCGGGGACAGTGCTCTATAGGGACCTCCACCACTTACCACCCCCATGGCTGAATTTGAGATGTAATACAATCCGGGATGTTCCCTAGACACCAATCCACGCAGATAATCATCTATTCCAGCAGGGGGATTTCCCTCGTTCCGTCCTACATAAATACCTATGGAAGGATGATTCCGGATACGCTTCAGATAATCACAAGCATTGGCATTGAACATCTCTGTATAGTAAGGATTGGGACCATCCACAGGATTGGCTAGCCAAAAATCCTGCCAGACCATAATCCCATGTCGGTCGCACGCTTCATAGAACTCCTTGTCACCAATTTGTCCTACCCAGTTTCTTATCATGGTAAAGTTCATATCCGCATGATAAGCCACCGCAATATCATATTCCCGTTCCCGGTAATTGAGGTTTGATTCTCCGAACCCCCAATTACCTCCGAACCCTATAAAACGCCGGCCGTTGATAAACAAGCTTAAACGTCGTGGCTCACTTTGCCCGAAAGAGCCGAAGGCCAGCCCTCCACTCGGTTTATATGTATCTTCACTATAGGTCATCTGCCGTACACCGGATTTGAAAGAGGTCCTATCTGTTACCTTGCCATCAACTTCGAAACAAAATTCAACGTCGTAAAGATGAGGCGCCCCATATCCTTTCGGCCACCACAACTTGGGGTTCTCTAAATGGAGTTCCGGTATCCTTGTTGCATCAAGTTTTACCAGATGTTCTTCACAGGGCAAAAGAGTAACAGCTTGCTGAAAAGAAGCTTCTCCATAAGAACCTTTCAACATTCCTTTCACCTCGTTGTCCGAGTGATTCTTGAGGGTCAAGTCAATAAAGACATCGGCAGATGTAGTATCAGGCAATGGAAGCTCAGTACGGACAAAGGGATCCTCAATTGTAACAGTTCCATTGTATGTAAGGAAAACATCATTCCAGATACCTATATTACGACCACGGATAGTGGGAATCCAGTCCCAGCCGATAGTAGCATGGAAAGTGGGATTGTCCGCTCCCGGAATTCCCCCATTCTGGTCTGTACTGTAAGCCGTCTGTTCCTTGATGGCCCCCGGATGAGCGTTTTTGACAATCTGTATAGCTATGGCATTCTTTCCCTTTACAATCTGCTTCGACACATCGAACTTACCTCGCATGAATGCACCGTCTATTTTTCCGATCTTTTGTCCATTCAAGAATACATTCGCTTTCCAGTTGATACCATCAAAATTCAAAAAAACATAATCTGCAGGATTGGTTACTATGAATTCATTGCGATACCAGAAATCAGAGAGAAAGAAGGATTCTGAAATTTGTAGTTGATTATCTGCAAAATTGGGATCGGGAACGGCACCGATATTCATGTAACTTGCCAACACTGTGCCGGGAACGGTGGCAGGAATCCAGCCGTTATCCGAATAACCAATTCTAGAAATGGTCTCACCCGAACCGTTAACCAGCGATGCGCGTTGCAGTTTCCAATTGCCTCCACTCAGGAACTGTCGGCTGTCTGATTCTATAGGGGCCTGCCGTGGACGTGGGACCAGTCCTCCCCTACCGAAGATCTCCACTTCACTCAGTTGATAGGGGGCTCCGGACTCTGATTCAGTAAGCAGCAAGCGGACGAAGCGGCTCCTGACCGTTTGATCCAATTCGATAACATCCTTTTTTCCGCTCCCCCCCGGCAGTTCAACGATAGAAGTCCATATTTTGGCATCGTCAGATGCCTGGATTACTCCCTTTATGGCCTTGTTTATCCAATAAAGATTGATCTTGTCATACTCGGCTGGGGCACCCAAATCAACGTATATCCATTCTTCATCGGCAGAAGCACTTTTCCACACACTACAGAAAGAAGTGGAAGGGAGTGCGGGAACCAGACTCCCATCCTTATAAAAGTCCAGTGTATGGAACGCCCAGTCCTTGGCAGCATTCATCTTGAATACAAATCTATATGACTTATATTTCTTGACGGATTTCAGGCTTACTTCATAAGTCAGTGGACGGCCTACGCGTCTGTTGTTGAACGACATCATAGGAGGTTCTTCTGCAGTGGGCTTATAGTCATATTTGAATATTACGGGAGAAGCGCCCGGTTCCGCCTTCACGGCACTGCGTGCACCTCTCCCCCTCATTACGACAGGTTCTGCACCAAGATAGCCATTACCTTTAGTATTATTCAGTTCCTCCCACTCCACACCATCAGCGGTTGCATACGCCGCCATTTCATATCCTCCCAACTTTTGGCTATCAACTACCACATCTCCACGTAGCACGATCTTGTCAGTCTCTATATCCATGTTGTCAAAGTCAAACTGCAAGTAGATATCATTACCCTCAACAATATATTTAGAATCGGGCTTGTCATCAAAGAACCATTCGCGCTCATTTTTCTTCAAAGAACCGTTTTGAGTCGAAACGTTGATAATGCCGGGCTCCTCGGTACTTATGACACCGTCTGTCACCAGTTGTGCCGTAAGATTATAGTCATAACTTGAAGAATGCCAGGCCGCCTTGAGAGCAGCCACATTTCTGTATGTTTCATTGTCTTCCACCAGTTCAGGCGCGAATGTCTCATCTGGGTTTCCGGGATAAATACCCACCCCCCGTGAATATTTGCCTGACGGTACTTCGCCACAGCCGGCCAACAGAAGACCGACTGAAACGAATACCATTATTTTCTCCATTCTCATGTATTATGGGATTTATTTAATACTCTGAATATCTTTCAAAAACAAATACCGTTTGTTCGCTTTCATCAATTTAAGCAAGTCCTCATGCTTAGGTTGCTTCAGCCTGTTCTCATAAGCTGCACGCGCATCCGCAGGCAATTGGGCTATCTGTTCGGCCGTAAGTGGTACAAAACGCTTTCTTCCACCCCGTGGAGGAGCATTACGCCATGTAAGTACGTACGAAGTCTTATATTGGGCAAGAATCCTTTGCAAATCAGCACTGATAGGGCCGCACTCGCTCAATGCGTGCAGTTTTTGTTTTTGTTCTGCGATCTGTGTGGTAAATTTCAGCGCATTCTCTATGTTCTTGTTGAATTCATCCCCTTGCCCATACCAGTCTATGGAAAGCATGTCAATATATTCATCACCGGGGTATCCATTCAGATACTCTTCCGCTGAATAAACCTTATCCGTGTTATATGCATAAAGGATATTATGTAGTCCCTTCTCCCGCAAGAAGTTTACAGTATACCGCCACAATGCGGCATATTCTTCGGCATAGCAACGTTCGGTCCCCCACCAGAAGAAACTACCCGAATGTTCATGGTAGGGACGGAAAATGAATGGAATCAGCACTCCTCGCTCATCACGCCATTGATGGAAATTCTTGGCAAGCCTCTCTAACCAGGAATTGAACATCTCATGATTGCAACCGCCGGGCAATATACTTCTTACCGCATTCATTCTGTCGGCAGAAAGCATCTTGACCTCCCATGCCGAACCGGCACCGTTGGGTTCTTTCACTCCCGGCCACTGTGAAGTGATGGGGTTCACGCAATGCCAGCTGACAGTGATGATACCATTTTGTCCATGGAACCAGCGCACTCTTTCAGCCATATTGGCGAATGCGACCGAGTCGAGGCTCAAAGTCCCTCCCAATTCTATTTCGCCCAACTCGAAACCCGCCACAGCAGGATAATCGTCTACAGCCTCTTTGGTATCGGAACGTCCCGGTTCATACCACCAAGTATGCCCCGTCATCAAATCGTCCTGATGCCCGTACATAATTCCTTTGGATTGGATGTTCAGTAAACGTGTGAAAAGCTGTTTGGCTTCCGGAGTTGCGTCCGGATCGGCGGGTTGCCATGTCTGTGCAGACACCGACAAGCTGACAGCAAATGCCGCCATCAAAATACTAATACTCTTTTTCATATTCATAATTTTATATGTTAAGGATTACTCCAGTATAGGGATGAACTTTTTCTCAAATACAAATTTGCGGTTGTGCAAATTTAGTACGGTCACATCAAGCTCTTCCGATGTTTGGAAACTGGGGGCAATAATTGTAATGCTGGTTGCAGATTGCGACACAATGGTGCAGATTTCCGTACCGATTGTAATACCAGTACTTGAGACAAGGTCGGAGCCCAGGTTCTCGCCTTGAATGGTGATGGCAACTCCCGGTACTGCGCTCAGAGGGCTGACTGCTGTTATCGTGGAAATCTTCCATGGAATGTCATAATTTTCAGAAAACTCGAATTCGTTGTCACTGCATCCCGCTACCAATACAGCAAGGGCTAGTAGGAAGATATAGGTGAAATGTTTCATTGTTTGCATATGTCAAAAGATAAAATTAATTGTTATGATTCGGTTCAATGTTCCAGTAGGTGATTTCAGTGTTGGGAATGGCCAGTAAAGGCAAGTAACGTTCACCTCCACCGGTTCCAGGCACATTTACCTTAAGGCAATATTGCTGGATGTTGTTACCTATGCCCGGTATGCGGATTTCCATGTCTGCATTGTTGTTGGTATTGACGGGACCTGCACCTCCGGTGCGATATTGGTCTTTTACTTTGCTTAGTCGGTCAAGCAAACGGCCTGTACGAATCAAGTCGTATGTGCGTATATTTTCCATGCCTAGTTCTAGGCGGCGTTCATTCCAGATGGCTTCAAGCAGTGCCTGGCCTGTTACGGAGCTATCAAGGTCTGGAATGTTAGGCGTAATGTCAGGGTAGACGAATTCCCTAGGTGATCCAATCATGAACCCTTGGCAATAAGAAGATTCTCGGGCACGCCTACGCACTTCATTGACTTTTTGCCGAGCTTCATCTTCTCTTTGTAAATAATAGGCAGCTTCGGCATGCATTAGCAGTATGTCGGCATACCTGATGACAAATATGGCTTTGGTTGTACCAGTCAGCAAGGCATCTCGCCCTGATTCACCGTCATAGGTAGCCATTTTGCGACTATAGTAGTTGGTCATCATCTGTCCAGCTCTGTCAGGGAAATTAGAAGGAATACCATACAAGATTCCGTTGTTATAGCCGATGCCGTAAACTGTACAGCTCAGACGTGGGTCGGTTATATCGAAGGCGTCTACCAGATCCTGGGTGGGTTGGTTAAACCCCCAACCGCCGGCTGCGCTTCTATTTCTCTCGAAGAACCAAGAAAGAACCATGCCTGCATTCTGACTTCCGTTTTTACCAGTGTATTCAAACAATGATTCCCTTCGGTAATCGCCGTCAGTGATTTCCTCGAACAAGGTGGCGTAATTAGGCACTAACTGATAACTTCCGGAAGTGATGATGGAGTTTGTGATGTCATATAGGTCTTGCCAAGTGTTCGAACATTCAGCATCTGTACCTAGTCTGTAGAGCATGACACGTGCCAACATACCACGAGCAGCGCCTTTAGAAGCACGTCCCAAATCACTTGAGCCGTATTCTTCCCGGTTGGGCAACAATTCTTCGGCCTCTTTCAACTCGTCAATGATGAACTGCATGGTTTCCGAGTAGGAGGAACGAGGAATGGAACCGAAGTCAGAGGCCGTGACCGAAGAACGGAAGATAGGCATGCCACCATAATGCTGCAACAAATAATAATAGTAGTAAGCTCGGAAGAAGTGTGCTTCACCCATCATGCGTTGTTTTATATTAGCAGGAAAATTGGCATTGGCTATATTGTCCAGGATGAAGTTTGCACGCGAAACACCCCAGAAGCCATGTATGTAGAAGTAGTTGTTCAAGGCTAGTGAAGGCGTGAGCTGGAACATGGTGAGCTGTGTTAGGCCATTGGGATTGTCAGCAGGCTGACTCCCTTTCTCTGAATCGTCTGACATCATGCTGCCAAAGTAACAGTCAAAATGATTGTCCACCCAATCGCCATCCGGACCACTGCCGCGGCTGAATGTAAGCATATTATACAGCCCAACAATAGCAAGTTCTACATTGTCTTGAGTCTGCATGAAAGTGATACTTGATTCTTGTCCTTGTGGCTGTACTTTGTTTAGGAAGTCATTGCAGCCACTATTTATCAGAGCAATGCTCATCAACGCACCAGCTATGATTTTATTATTGCTTAGTCTGATTTTCAATTTCATAATGAAGATATTTTAAGATTATAAGGAAATGTTAAAACCCAATACGAAGGTACGCGGACGCGGATACGAGGCAAGGTCAACTCCGATGCTTAGCGGATTCCCCAGAAGGTCTCCCATCTCAGGATCAAATCCGCTATATTTTGTCAATACGAAGACGTTGTCTATTGAGCCGTAAATACGTAGTTTGCTGACATTGAATTTCTTGGTGAACGTGCTGGGTAACGTATAGCCAAGCTGGAGGTTTTTCATGCGCAGATAAGAACCGTCCTCCACATAGCGATCGGAAAAACGTGCGTTTTCATTCGGGTCAGAGGCAATCAGTCTGGGATAGACGTTGGTGGTTCCTTCGCCATGCCAGCGATTCATCATCTTCTTAGACATGTTCCATTGGCCAAATTCAGAAGAGTATATGTCCATCACGAGGGCATTGGCTATCTCATTGCCCACGCATGACTGCATGAACATAGAGAAATCGAAGCCTTTGTAGTTGGCGGTCAGGTTGAGGCCAAATGTAGCATCTGGCATGCCGCTACCCAAGTAGGTACGATCTTCGGGATTCAGAGGTAGTCCGTCATTGGCTGTCTTCAGAAATTTTACGTCACCAGGTGCTGCGTTGGGTTGAATCAGTTGGCCGTCGGGGGTCTTGTAATTGTTGATTTCATCCCAGTTCTGGAAAATACCGTCGGTCTTATAACCATAGAAATAGGCCATTTCCCGTCCTACTTCCGTGCGGGTAAAGTTCTCCGCTTTACGGGCTACGCCGCCACCGTATATTGGGTCTGGTGAACCAAGGGAAAGTACTTTGTTCTTGACGAATGAAGCATTGGCAGAAATAGAGTAGGAAAAGTCTTTGCCTATTTTGTCATTCCAGCGGAGGGTCACTTCCAGACCTTTGTTACGCATAGAGCCAGCATTGGTGTTGGCACGTCCCATTCCAACATACAGAGGGATTGGGGTACGCAGAATCATATCTTTGGTAGTACGTACAAAGTAATCAATTGTACCGGTCAGACGCATGTTTAAGGTTCCGAAATCAATCCCGAAGTTCACCTGTTCAGCTGTTTCCCAAGCCAGCTCGGAGTTGGCGAATGTGCGTTGTATCTGTCCCTGCTGTAATTGATCGCCGATGACAGCTCTGTAGCTGGAATT
>OGGJ01001395.1_pt1 | contig 20055 bp, 8 predicted proteins | sample 1571071 | NCBI WGS metagenome assembly OGGJ01 (sample SAMEA2581954, study PRJEB24529) | metagenome | biome: Human gut stool | place: China | collected 2011
CCAATAATGGCGACCTTACCATCAAAGACAGTTCTTCGCCGATAGTTACCAATCGTGCGGGTGATACACGCTGGTTGCCTTGATAAAAGAACAATAATAAAACTGACGAAATTATAAACTTAAAAATTTAATAATATGAAACTTAAACATTTATTCTATGCAGCAGCCGTCTCTACATTGGCGGCTGCTTGCAGCGAAGCAGACGAGTTGAGCTCCGGTATCCGCTCAGAGAAGACATTGGATGCCATCCATTCGGGCACGGACCGTTTTGCCACACGTGTCAATCTGAACAGCGAGTGGGAGAGTGGTGATGCTATCGGAGTATATATGCTCGATGCAGGAACAGGAAACATCCGTAACTCTGCAATGAATATACAGTATAATGCCGATGTGGCAGAAACATCTACAGAAACTAACTTTGTAGCTGCCGCAGATGGAATAGGTATTTATGACCAACCGTGCGATTTCGTGGCATATTATCCCTATTCTTCCGGTGAGGAAGGGAAAGTGGATGCCGGTGCAGGTGTATACAAGATAGACTTGGCAGACCAGTCTGCCGGTATTGCCGGTCATGACTTGATGTGGGCAAAGGTTGAGAACAAGGCTTCGGATGAATTGCTAAGTAGCGGGCTGTCTATGACTTTTCATCATCAGTTGGCATTATTGTATGTAAATATAGGTAATGAAGATGTGAAAGTCGAAAATGTGAAAGTAAATGGACTCAATACAACTGCTCATTTTGACCTGCTCAAAGGAGAACTGTCTGTAGATGATGCACCGAAAGCAGTCACTTTACATAAATTGTCTGATAAATCGTTTGTAGGTGTGATGCTTCCTGTTGCTAATATAGCAAAGGTTATGTCTGTAACCATTGAAGCAGGTGGAAAGATTTTCCAATATATGGTACCGGCAACCAGTAAGATTTCTAAGTTTGAAGCCGGTTATGAATACATATTTAACATAAATCTGAAAAACTCATCCGGCGATTTGATTTCGGGCGGGAATGGAAGTAATGAAGGTTGGAAACCTGGTGAGAATGAAGGTGGAGATGCTACAGAGACCAATCCGGAAATACCAAGTGGATATGAAACCATTCCGGTTAATGGTGATACAGAACTGACTACTGTGTTGGACGGTGCTTCTGGTAAGATTGCTTTGTTGTTTGCATCAGGTAATTCTTACAATTTTAACACTAATCTGGTGATACCGTCTGCGGTTACGGAATTGATGTTGTTGGGTGACGGGAAACAGCAAGTGGAATTGTCCATGAAGAGCATTATAAATACCGGTCTTCAGAAACTTTCTTTGAATAATTTGAAGATTACAGGCAAATCAAATGCAACTTTGTTGAGTAATGCGGCAGAAGATAACCTTGATAACCAATTTGCATCGGATGCAGTGGTAGAGATTAAAAAATGTGAGCTTACAGGAATGAAATATGTATGTAATTGGGATGGTAATAAGGATTCTGAAAGAAATACTCTTTCTTCCTTTACTGTAGACGACTGCTATATGCATGATATGTCTTCTGTTTTTGAAAGCTATGGTTCGGAAGTAATAACATTGACTAATTCTACTTTTTATAAAATGTCAGGGCAAGCTATACATCCATATAATTCCAAAGGTGCTTTTAATCCGACAATTACAATACAGCATTGTACATTGGTTAGTTTGGATAAAACTCCGATTCAAGGAACGGATAACGGCTGTAACATTATTTATAGCAATAATGTTTCTGCTATGATAGATCCGGCGCATTCCAATTTGTCTTATAACACTACCAGTTCAACAGGAGAAGGTAATTATGCTGCAAAAAATGATGATGATGGTAAAGTAGCTACCGGTGGTTTTAAATCCGAAACAGCTGTAACTTTTAATACCGATTATAAAGTTTCTGATTTGTTCGTGAATGCAGCCAACGGCGACCTTACACTCAAGATTGCTGTTCAAGCAGGTGATCCCCGCTGGTATAAATCAGTAGAATAATCCGTGTTTACGTATAATAATTATTTAGACTATAAATTTATGAAATTATTTCATACCCTATTATATCCCCTTTTGGGACTATTGTTCCTCTCCTGCTCGGACAACGAGCAGGAGACGGGTGATAATCCTGCGCCTACTACCGGTACGATTACGTTCGGTGTAGACCTGACAGGCTTTACCACCCGTGTCACACAAGACGGTACGTCTTGGACGAATGGGGACAAGATTGGAACATTCGCCTTGGATGCCGATACGTCCGAGCCGGTATTGGACAATGTGAATGTACCTTATGTATGTGCCGAGGACGGTCAGTCGGTAGCATTCACTTCGGAAACTCCGCTTGCTGTACAGGACGATGGCAAGCCGGTGAAGTTTGTCGCTTACTATCCGTATAATGCCGATATGCAGGACTTTAACTATCCGGTGTCGATAACCGACCAAAGCAATGGAAGTACCGCTTGCGACTTGCTGTACGGTACTGCATCCGAACCGTATGTGTATGATAAAGAAAGTGATACGGACATTGCGTTGAAATTTACACACCGTCTCTCAAAGGTGGTTTTGAAGTTCATGGATATGGAAAAGAACCCCTTGACGGTAAGTGATGTGAAGATACAGGGCATGCCGGTTTCCGCTGCATTCAATGTGCAGACGGGGGCGTTGACAACAGATGATAATTCCGTAGCCGATATAACTCCTTACGTGAATTCTGCTAACAATTATCGTGAAGCCATCATTCTGCCCGTTGCTTTAAGCGATGCTTACAAGGTATCGTTTGTTTTGGACGGCAGAACACGCGAATGGGTGTTTGCCGACCTTGATATCAGTCTGCCCAAATTCAATGCCGGTTCGCAATATACGTTTGGAATTTATATCGATCCTACGGAAGATATTATCATAGGCCGTCTGGAAGATGTGGATGCAGGAAATAGCTCCGCTCCGTGGGAAGACGGCAGCAATGAAAACGGTACGGCGGATGGGAATCAACCTGCCGAGTACCATCTCTTTCCAGCCGATAAAGCAACTGATGCTTTTGCCGATACGGAATTGAAAATCTCTTTCGACGGCGTAGCGCCTGAGTTGGGTACAAGCGGATACATCCGCATTTATCGGATGAGCGACCATAAGATGGTGGATGAGATTAATATGGGAGAACGACGTGTGTCCATTGAAGATGGAAAAACTCTTCTGAATACTTGGATGGATATCATAGGCGTGACACCTAAGGGTTCTTCTGTCAGTCGTCGCGTGGTGAACTATTATCCGGTACGGGTGGAAGAAAATGATTTTATCATCAAGCCCCATCAGCAACGTTTGGATTTTGATACGGAGTACTATGTGGTTATTGACCGCGAAGCTATCGGTCAGGAAGATTTTCCGGGCATTTACGGTCGTGCGTGGACTTTCAAGACAAAGCCTGCTCCTCAGATTGACGGTCCGGAATATAATGTACGGATAAGCCATACCGATGCGGCAGCCCATTTCTATACATTGCAGGGAGCTATCGATTTTTGTGCTGTTAATGTAGATCTAAATGCACAGAAAGTATTCCGGTTGGATGATGGTATTTATCAGGAAATGATTTATTTGCGCGACCAAAGTAATATTACTATTAAAGGGAATCCGGGAGATAATACAGCGGTTAACGTTCAGTATGATAACTCGAATGATATAAACGGCGGTATCGGCGGTGGTACGAATATCGATCAGTTTGCTCCGGTGGGAACAATTGTACCTTCTTCCGGTGGTCGTTCGGTTGTAATACTTCAAGGTAATTCCGAGCATATTCGTTTTGAGAATCTTACAATAGAGAATGCTTATGGATGGACGTTGGGCAAAAACGGACAAGCCGAAGCGTTGTTTATTGATAATAAGTCGGCCGCTCTTGTCAATTGCCGTATTCTGAGTTTTCAAGATACTTTGCTTCCGGGCGGTGGATATAATTGGTTCTACAAATGCTATATCGCAGGTGCTACGGATTTTATCTGGGGTTCGGGAGAAGTTGTGTTGTTTGAAGACTGCGAACTTCATGCACCTACCGGCACTCGTGCCGTGATGCAGGCTCGTGTCAAAGAAGGTTATTTGGGTTATGTGTTCGACCGTTGCCGTTTTACGGTAGGCGAGGGAGTTACTAAGTCCACATTGATTTATCAGTATGCACCTGACAACCTGACTTTCCTGAACTGTACATTTGCCGATGTGTACGGTCCGAACTTTGTAGGGGAAAATAAACCGTTGGAGCCTACCATACCGTCGGTTACTGCCGGTTGCAAGATGTACAACGGTAAGACAGAATCCGGAGACGATTTCTACAATCTTATTCCTGAAGCTGTGAGAACTACGGTACTTAATCTTAGTGAGGCACAGTTTAACGAAAACTTCGGTAGCCGGGAAAAGATTATGAGTTGGAAAGGCAATGATCCCTCTTGGTTTAAGGAGTAAACAAACACAAATATAAATACTTAAAAGTTTTATAACTGATGAACAGATTAATGAAAATGGCGGGCTTCATGCCCGTCATTTTAGGAACACTTTGCGCTTGTCAAAGCGCTTCGACGGAGCGTTATGACATCGCAAACAAGGAAGACCTTTATAAGAATCTTCCCTTTGAGATGCCTGTCGTACAGCATCCCTTTTTCCCCGACTATCAGGTGGATATCCGTGATTTCGGCGCAAAGGCGGACGGTGAGACACTGAACACCGAAGCCATTAACAATGCCATCAGGGCGGTGAGCGAGAAGGGTGGTGGTAAAGTAATCATTCCCGAGGGATTGTGGCTTACGGGGCCTATCGTATTGCAGAGCAATGTCAACCTGCATACCGAACGAAACGCGCTTGTACTCTTCAGCGATGATGCCGCTTTGTATCCGTTGGTGCATACCTCTTTCGAGGGGTTGGACATGCTCCGTTGCCAGTCGCCTATCTCTGCGATGAAAGCAGAGAATATAGCCATTACGGGGCACGGGGTCTTCGATGGTTCAGGCGATAGCTGGCGACCTGTGAAACGTAATAAAATGACGGACGGACAGTGGAAGGCACTGCTCAGGTCGGGTGGTGTGGTAGACGATGCCGGCAAAGTGTGGTATCCCGATGCCGGTGCTTTGAAAGCTTCTGTACTTACCAGCAGTAAAGAGAAAAGAACAGTTTCTGCCGATGAATGGGAAGGAATGAAACGCTGGTTGCGTCCTGTGCTGCTGAGCTTTGTAAAGAGTAAACGCATATTGCTGGAAGGCGTAACGTTCCGCAATTCGCCCAGTTGGTGCCTGCATCCGCTCTCTTGCGAAGACCTGACATTGGATGGCGTCAAGGTGTTCAATCCCTGGTATTCGCAGAATGGAGATGCCCTCGATGTGGAATCGTGTAAGAATGTGGTGGTAACCAATTGCCTGTTCGATGCGGGTGATGACGCCATTTGTATAAAGTCGGGTAAAGATGCAGACGGCCGTCGACGCGGAGAACCTTGCGAGAATGTGATAGTGAAAGACAACACCGTGTTGCACGGACACGGCGGCTTTGTTGTGGGCAGTGAAATGTCCGGCGGCGTCAGGAATGTGTATGTGGCAGACTGTACATTCATCGGCACCGATGTAGGATTGCGTTTCAAGAGTACGCGCGGTCGTGGCGGTGTGGTGGAAAACATCTACGTGGATAATATCAATATGATAAACATTCCGGGTGATGCGTTGATTGCCGACCTTTATTATGCTGTGAAAGAAGCACCCGGTGCTCCTGTACCTGCTGTAACCGAAGAGACTCCGGCATTCAAAAATATCCATATCTCCAATGTTTCCTGCAAAGGTGCCGGGCGTGCCATGTTCCTGAACGGGCTGCCCGAAATGCCTATCGAGAACTTTTCTGTTAAGAATATGAAAGTAACCGATGCGCAGAAAGGAGCTTCCATAAACAAGGTTGCCGGAATTACTCTGGAAAATATCGAAATAGAAACGGCTGATGATGCGTATCTGCAAGTGGAGAATGCCACGGATATAGTCATCGACGGTAAGGCATACGATAAAATCTCGGAAAGGAGATTGCTCACACAGAATTGAATTTAGACATAACTTCGTGTTGGTAAGGCACGGATTGTATGGAACTGGTAAACCGGAAGCGGCTACTTCATACAATCCGTGCCTATTGTATTTTCAGGAGGTGCTCTATTCGCTTTTTTCCCCTTCTATATACAGTTTGGTATTTATCTATAACTCTTTATGGTTATCATACTAATGGAAAGGTCCGTTTCCCACGGGAGAAACAACCGTTTCCCCTAAAGGAAACAAGAATTTCCCTTAAGGGGAACTGGAGTTTCCTTTAGGGGGAACAAGCGTTTCGCTAGTGGAAACTTCCGTTTCGCCTCATGGAAACGGAAGTAACCGCCAGTGTGACGGACCGGCAGGACGTTGTGCCACATAATATGGCCGGTATCCTTATCGGATAAAAGCAAAGCGACGGAAAATCTCTTCCCGGTATCTGTAAGGAAGAGATTCTTCATCGCTTTACTTCTCTGAATGCTACAGAGTGGGAGTTCTATCGGTTTCTTATAACAGTTTTAGTGTTTTCTTTTGCAGGTCTTTTTCTTGAGAGCTTCCACCTACCAATACATCGAAGGTATTTTGCATGGTACGCATCGTGTTGGTGGTGTTGTCCCACCATTCCAGTTGTTTGGGAGTCAGTTCGAGTTCCACTTTCACGGTCTTTCCTGCCGGGATGCGTACGCGTTTGAAGGCGCGCAGCGTCTTGATAGGACCGTCTGTCTCTCCGTTCTTCTTGAGATATACCTGTACTACTTCCTCGCCGTCGCGGCTGCCGGTATTGGTGACGGGTACGGTGATTTTTGCCGTTTCGCCTACCTTGACAGATGAATCCAGTTTCATTTTACCGTATTTGAATGTGGTGTAACTCAAACCGTATCCGAACGGGAAAAGCGGTTTGCCTTTGAAGAAGCGGTAGGTATGTCCTGCCATGTTGTAGTCTTCGAAGTCGGGCAGTTGCGACAGGTTGCGGTAGAACGTAACCGGCAGGCGTCCGGCCGGGTTGTAGTCGCCGAACAGGACTTCGGCAACGGCCTTACCGCCCGACTGTCCTGGATACCATGCCTGCAGAATGGCTTGGCAGTGTTCCGTCTCGGCTTCCATGGCAATGGGGGAACCCGAACAGTTTACGAAGATAACCTTCTTGCCTGCATCGTGAAGCGCTTTAATCATTTCCCGTTGAACGGCAGGCAGTTCGATGTCCGTGCGGTCGCCTCTCTTGAAGCCGGGCAGGTCAACGCCCATCTCTTCTCCTTCCAGTTGAGGGGATATGCCGCCTGCAAAAATCACGATATCGGCATCTTTCACTTTGGCTACCGAGCGTTGTATGTCGCACTCTTCCTTGAAGCCGATGTCGAAGTTGAGCTGGGCATCGCTGGCAAAGTATTGGAAGCGGATTTCAATGTCATACGATTTGCCGGCCTCTACACGCATGCCGTGTGCTTGCGGACGGCTGCCGTGTTTGTTGGTGAAGTTCTTCACCTCTTTGCCGTCGACGAGCAGCTTTACGGAACCGTAGCAGTAGAAGTCGAACACAACATCGCCGCTTTCCCGGGGAGTGAATACGCTTTGGTAAACGGCAGAGAAATCGGTGAGGTTTACGCCCGGTGCAAAAACAGTGGCTCCGGAAGTACAGAGATGGAATGGAGTGCTTAGCTGTGCCGTGGCTGCGGGTTCGCCCTTGAACTCCGTATTGTTCCAGTAACGGGCGCTGAAGCCGGGGCCGTTTTCGGATTTACACTGGCTGAATACGCTGCGTATCAATTTCCTTTCCACCCATGAACAGCCTTGTTCGTAAATCAGTTTGTCGTCTTTGCCCATGGCCGATCGGATACCGTCCAGAATGGTGATGGTACGTTTGGGAGTACCGTTGTAGTTTCCCCACTGCATCACGGAGTCGTTGGCGTTGGGACCCATTACGGCGATGACTTTCCCGCCGCGTTCGAGGGGAAGGATGCCGTTTTTGTTTTGTAACAGTGTCATGGACTTGCGTGCCATGTCCAGCGACAGTGAGTCGTGCTTGTCGGAGCCGACTACGGAATAGGGTGTCTGTGCCCAGTCCACCCGGCTGAGTTCGTCCATCTCGCCCAATTCGAAGCGTGCCTGTAACAGACGTTTTACGGAGCGGTCGATGTCTTTTTCATTGATGAGTCCTCTTTTTACTCCTTCTATCAGCGAACGGTAATTGGAACCGCATTCCAGATCTGTTCCACTCAGTACGGCGGCAGAAGAGGCGGAAGCGGCATCAGGGTGGGTTTTGTGTCCTTTGGCGTTGTGGAAGTCGCTGATGGCGCTGCAATCGGATACGACAATACCGTCGTATCCCCACTCTTCGCGGAGAATATGCGTCAGCAGGCGGTTGCTGCCGCAGCAAGGTTCACCCTCGAAGCGGTTGTAGGCACACATCACTTCTTTTACCTTACTTTCTTTTACCAGTGCTTCAAAGGGCGGCAGGTAGGTTTCGTACAAATCGCGCGGGCTGATGTTCTCCGCATTGAAGCTGTGGCGGTTCCATTCGGGACCGGAGTGCACGGCGAAGTGCTTGGCGCAAGCGTGTACCTTATCGTATTTCCGGTTTTCGTCCAGGCATTGCAGGCCTTTTACAACATTTACGCCCATAACGCTTGCCAGATAAGGGTCTTCACCGTATGTTTCTATACCCCGTCCCCAGCGAGGGTCGCGGTAGATGTTCACCGTGGGTGTCCAGATGGTCAGCCCTTGATAACGTTTGTAGCTGCCCTCTTTCGAGTAGACGGCATTCTTGGCGCGTGCTTCGTCGGATACGGCAACGAAAGCTGTATGTAAAGCTTCGGGAGAGAAAGAAGCCGCCATGCCGATGGGTTGCGGAAAAACGGTTGCCAAACCGCTGCGTGCTACTCCGTGCAATGCTTCGTTCCACCAGTTGTAGGGCTTGATACCCAACCGTTCCACGGGCTTTGAGTTGTCCATCATCAAGGATACTTTCTCTTCCAGTGTGAGTTGTTTCACTAAATTTTCCGCACGCTCTGCCGGACTGTAGCTGTTGTCCTTATAGACGGACTGTGCAAGGCTGCTACCCGAAACAATGAGGCAGGCAAGCAGATAGGTTATTCTGTTTCTCATGATTATATGAATATAGTTGTTTTTTCTGTATGCTTTGATAACGTTTTGATATCAACATTTATTTTCTTGTGATACGGAACCAGTCTACATCCGTCCAGCCGCCGTCGTTGGTGCGGATAGCGGGGCGGGTACAAAATGTTCCTACTTTGGCTCCTATCCATTTGCCTTCACGGGCTTGGAAGGTTTCGCCGAGCGGACGGAACTTCTTGCCGTCGAGGCTGTAACTGAAGTTGCTGCGTACCAACAGGTCGTCCGTGCCTTTCACTTTACTGCCGTCGGCGCTGAACTTCACTCGCAGGTAGAGGGTAGAGTCTTTTACGGCAACGCTGTCATTTGTTTTTTCGGTGCCGCCTCTGTCTGCTTTCCGGCAGGCGATTTGCGAAAGTACGGTTCCCTGTTCCGTATTCTCCAGTATGAGTCCGGCATAATCCATGCCCATGACTACCAATCCGGTACGCTCGCCTTTGTACTTCGGGTTGGGGCGGAAGGTCAGTTTCATGGTTGCGGTGAAGTTGTCCGACGGGGTTTTCTGCAACAACAGGTTGGGCACATCCCACAAGCTCTTGTAATTATCCGGAACGGGATAGGAGTAAAGACGCACCATACTCCGGTCGCCGGCGTAATATGCCCATTTATCATTGATGTTGGCGTGCCACTGCCATTGCGGAGACAGGGTGTAGCCGTCGAACTCATCGCTTTCTTGCGGAGTACATACGGGGTATGTCTTACCTACATCGGGCTTGCGGTAGGTCAGTACGGGTTCGCCGCATCCGTCCCCGTCTTTATCTGTTCCGATTACAGGCCAGTCGTCAATCCACTTCATGGGTTGCAGATGTACTACACGTCCGTAGGCGCCTACATCCTGAAAGTGCATGAACCAGTCTTCACCGGTAGGCGTGTCCACCCAGCCACCCTGATGAGGTCCGTTGACGGGTGAGTTACCTTGTGCCAGTACGGTACGGTTTTCGTAAGGACCATAGATGTTACGGGAGCGAAGCACCACTTGCCAGCCGGTAGCCACGCCGCCGGCAGGGAGGAAAACGTAGTAATAACCGTTGCGCTTGTACAGTTTCGGCCCTTCGCATGTGCCGTGATGTTCGTGTCCGTCGAAGATGATGCGGGAAGGACCGATGACTTGGGTAGCGTCGGCGCTTAACTCGCAGATGGCGATGACGCTTTTCAGCCCGGCGCGGCTGCCGGCGTATGCGTGTGCCAGGTAGACTTTGCCGTCCTCATCCCAAATGGGGCAGGTATCGATAATGCCCTTAATCTCTTTTACAAGTACTGGCTTGCTCCACGGACCTTCTGCCCGGGACGACTTTACCATGAATATGCCTTGGTCCGGGTCTCCCCAGAAAATATAGAATTCGCCGTTATGATGGCGGATACTGGGAGCCCACACACGGTTGCCGTGTTCCGGACGTTCGGGAGTGGTGACCGGAGGAAGGGCGGCGGGTACGGCGGCGCTGATAATAGACCAGTTCACCAAGTCTTTGGAATGGAGAATCTGTAGTCCGGGCAGACAGCCGAAACTGGACGACGTCAGGTAGAAATCATCACCCACGCGGCAGACATCAGGGTCTGAGTAGTCTGCATAGAGAACAGGGTTCTTGTAGGTGCCGTTTCCTTGGTCGGCTACCCATACTTCGGAAACATAGTTTGATTGTTGGGCCTGGGCACTGGCCGTCAGTACACCGGCAAGGCAGGCGATAATCCATTGTTTTTTCATCTTTGAGTAATCGTTTTTTATGGTATTCCGTTTAACGATTGCAATAGTACGCGCTTTCCGGTTTTTAAACGGGTAATATCCGGTCGAAAGAGTGTGTTTTTTATTCGGAATGTTTTTTCATTTTCTCTCTTTATATTCCGAAGGTGTGACCCCCATAACCTTTTTAAAGCATTTGCTGAAGTACTTCGGATCGCTGAATCCGGTCATATAAGCAATTTGCGAGAAGTTATACTCTCCGCTGTCTATCAGTTGTACGGCGCGTTTGATGCGGATTTCGCGTATGAAATCCACGGGAGTAAGCCCGATAATCGATTTCAACTTCCGATAAAAGATAGTACGGCTCATCATCAGATGCTCGGCAAATGCGTCGATAGTCAGCTCCGAGTTGTCCATTTGCTGTTCCATAAACTCCATAACCTTTTGCATGAATTGTTCGTCAAAAGGAGTAATCTGAGGTTGTGAAGGGGTGAGGTTGCCGGAGATAATGGCGTTCTTGCTTTCAGTGAGTTGCGCCATGTACATTTCCTGCAACGATTTGCGTTGGCGGAGGAGCGTGACGATACGGGTTTTCAAGTAAGTGGCGCTGAAAGGCTTGGTTATATAGTCATCTATTCCCTGCTCCAGTCCTGCTATGCGATCGTCCAAAGATGCCTTTGCCGATAGTATGATGATGGGAATGTGGCAAATGGAATTGTTTTCTTTGATGTGCTTCACCATTTCCAATCCATCCATGACGGGCATCATGACATCGCTGATGATTAAGTCCGGGAGATTGTCTATGGCAGATTGCAGCCCTTCTTCTCCGTTGGAAGCAGTGATAACGGTGTAGTCTCCCGACAGGCTGTTCTTTAGAAAAGTCCGCAGTTCTTTGTTGTCCTCTACCACCAGAATGGAGTGGCAGTCGGTGGTATTATTGTCATAAATCTCTTTTGTATCTGTTTCTTTTGTGTCTTCATCGGTGGCAGTCAGAGAGGATGACTGAGCATCGTTCAATATGAATTCCGCTTGCGTATCTTTCTCGAAAGCTTGCTTTTGCAGAGGCAGGGTTACGGTAAAACGGCTGCCCACACCGGGCTGGCTGTCTACTTTGATGCTACCGTGGTGAATTTCTACCATCTCTTTTACCAGTGATAGTCCGATACCCGATGAGGGCTGGAGAATATTCTCCTTTACCAGTGTTTCAAAGCGCTGGAAAAGGGTACGCAACTTTTCCGTTGCGATTCCGATTCCTTCGTCTGCCACTTCGATGTCTATCGTGTCTTTATGTGGCGTAACTTTGACTGTGATAGCTTTGCCGTTGGGAGTATATTTGAATGCATTGGAAAGCAGGTTAAAGAATATCTTTTCGAATTTGTCCCGGTCTATCCAACCGAAAACAGATTCGGTCGCAGATTGCATCCGGTAATCAATCTCCTTTTCTTTGGCTATCAGCCGGAAACTGTCCATCACTTTCTGCAAGAGCGGAATAAGGTCTGTGTTTTCCACTAACAGCTTCATCTTCTGATTTTGTATTTTGCGGAAATCCAGTATCTGGTTCATTAGTCGGAGCATCCGTTCTGTGTTCCTGCGCACAAGGGTCAGGTGCTCGCGGGCAGTGGGAGACAGGGGCTCATTCTCCAGGACTTCTGTAACCGGACTGCCTATCAGGGTCAACGGAGTACGCAGTTCGTGAGAAATATCTGTAAAAAAGCGCAGCTTCATATCTGTCATTTGTTGCTCTACAGATACTTCATGTTTCAGACGATAAATAGTGAACAGGATATAAACAGCCGTCACAATAATCAGTATAACGAAAAGCACATACAGGAAGTAGGCAAACGGAGTTTCCCAGAAAGAAGGAAGAATCTCAATATTCAGTATGCGCGTATTTTCCGTCCACACCCCGTCTCCATTGGTCGAACGAACCTTAAAGATATAGTGTCCCTTCGGCAAGTTGGTATAGGTGGCAGCACGTTGCTTGCCAACAAAGTTCCAGGCTTTTTCAAAACCTTCCAGAATATAAGCATACTGAATTTCAGAAGGTGCGGAATAATCGAGTGCAGCGAACTGAATCGTGAAAATATTCTCCCGATGGGATAATACCAGTTCTCTCGTATCATCCAAACCTTGTTTCAGAACCGAGCCCTGTCCCGGTTGTACATCCTCATTGGCTATCAATAATTTGGATAATACAATCGGCGGTACATAGTTACTTTTACAAATAGAATCCGGATTAAAGTAAAAGATACCTGTATTAGCTCCGAAAAGTATATTTCCCGAAGCCGTGTATTCCGAAGCCGCCTCACTGAAACGTGCACGAAAGAAAATCTCTTTATCCGCATAGTTTTCAAACGTCTCTTCAGAAGGAATAAATTTGCTTATGCCATTCTCAGAACTCAACCACAAATTACCGTTCTTATCTTCCTGTATAGAAAGCAGCACATCCGAAGGGAGTCCATCTTGCACTGTATACGATTTGAAAGTGGCATTACCATTGCCGTCCAATGACACCAGTTTATTCAGTCCGCCACCAAAAGTTGCAATGAAAAGTTCCTGATTACGGGTCGATACAATCCAGTGTACATCATTATTGCTCAGACAATGCTCATTATCCGGAACACGCAGGAAATGATAAAACTTCACATCTTCGGGATTCTTGAAATCGGCATCTATCATCAATGCACCAATGGTGGTCCCTATCCAGATATGTCCTTTATGGTCCCCTGTAATAAAACGGGCTTTGTAGCAATAGTCAATGGGATATCCTTTCAGATTATTACGGTGATTCACAAAGATTTCTTTTCCACCCTGATCACGTGTCATGTAGTTTACTCCACCGGCAAAAGTAGCTATCCAGATACGTCCGTGGCTATCTTCATATACACAGTAAACATTGTCGTCACTCAAACTATAAATATCCTCTTCCTGATGCTGATAACGAGTCAACTTATAGTGCAATCCATCTTTTTGCTTCTCAGCTTTCACCAGACCATCCCCTTTCGTTGCAATCCAAAGATTTTGTTTGCTATCCTGCAAAATGAAATAGACATTACCACGCAATGGAGTACCACTGTGCGACACTGTACCATTTTCAGTCAAATAGCCCTTATCTACACGTTTCTTATCATATACCCGTAGTTTTCCATCTTTCAGACCCACCCATAAATTCTGATCCATATCTTCACAAAGGGCACGAACCTCATTACTCAAAGACTCATAATCATGTGGCATGGGAGTCATCACACGGAACTGGGATGGCCGGAAGGTCACTTTTTCCAGTCCTTTAGAATGCGTACACATCCATAAATCACCCTGCCGGTCAGAAAAAGCAGCATGAATTTTATTAGAGAAACGCCAGTCACTTCCTGACAGACTATTATAGAATGGATGTAAACTATTGCTTTTCCGATCAAAATATGAAAATCCACCCCCATAAGGATGTACCCACAGTACACCATTAATATCCTCATGAATATGAAAAGCCGGACGCGATCGGTCGGTACTGGTAGGCTCCACCGGTACTTTCTCTTGTTTCAGAATCCGTGTACGCGGATTGAAGTGCACCACTGTACCCGGAATATGCTGTTCAAACCAGACCTCGGACGCCTTATCTACATAAACCGAGTGAATAGATGCATTTGGAAAGCGGGAAGCCGGAAAATGTTCTATCGCTTTCGTCTTAGGTTGATATGAGAAAAAACCATCTTTCGCAGTAGTAAATATCAGTTCATTACCCTCCACGCTATTGATAGAAACAATACGGGAAGATGCAGGCAAATTCTGCAACTGAAATTGTCCATTTCCCTTCTGATAGCACCACACACGTCCGTTATCCGAACCAAAATAGATTTCCGAATCATATTCCAGACAGGAATAAAAGGCTTGTCCTCCTTTCTTTTCCCGTTCAGCAGCATCTACAAAATAAGATGCCGGAGTGGTCTGTCCTGCTGCCAACATTCCCAATCCATTATCAGACAATATCCATTCATTACCCGAAAGGTCTTCATATACCCCAAAAACACGAGTGGCAGAGAATTGTCCTGATTGAGCAGAATACCATTGTGAAGTCAAACTATAATCTTCCGGGTTCGTAGCTATGCGAATAGCGCCTTCCGTTTCGGTTAGCAACCAAACCGCGCCACCCGGAAGGGCTTCTATCTTCGTGACATTGACTACACTGCCCCTTTCGCCTTCAGCCGGAACACGCTCAAATGCTTCCGTACGCGGATCAAAACGATAAGCATGATTATCATAAGTCTGTAGCCAAAGGAAGCCATACTTATCCTCCACCATATGGTCTACACGATTATGGCTCAACACAATACGATTATCGAGCCGTGCCTTATATGTTTTAAATGAATAACCATTGAACTTATTAATACCATCCCAGGTAGCAAACCACATATTCCCTTTGCGATCTTGCAGGATGCTCATTACTGTATTTTGAGAAAGTCCGTCTTCAGACGAATAATGGGTAAAGAAACAATCCGGTTGTGCTTTTACTGATAATACACACACCAACCCAACTATCAGATATAAGATTTTTTTCATCATAACAGGCTTATTCTATGCGGTAAAGATACGTATTTCATAGAAAAATCATGTATCTTTGTTTAGATTTTAACAACCACTGACCATGAAACGCATTACAACCATTTTCCTAATAGTTCTCTTCGGGCATCTTGGCATGATTGCACAAACTGACACCATCGCCTATGGTGTTGTCAAAAATATGCCTGTCTTCTATGAGCAACTGAAACAGCAACTTACCTTTCCGATGGCATGGGGAAATTCCCCTGTCCGCAAATTTGAGACATGGCGTACCCAAGCACGGGAAACATTATTAGACTGTATGCAGAATTTCCCCCCTGCTCCCGCTGATTATGCCATGGAAGTAATCGCTACCGAACAACGCAATGGATATAAAGCTCAAAAAATACTATTTAATGTATCGGAATGGTGCCGCATCCCCGCCTACCTGCTAATACCTGATGGTGAAGGTCCTTTCCCGGCAGTCGTGATGTTGCACGACCATGGTGCACACTTTTCCATCGGTAAAGAAAAAATGGTTCGTCCATTCGGAGTAAGTACCGAAGTCATGGCAGATGCAGATGACTGGGCATCCCGTTGCTACGACGAACAATATACAGGAGACTATTTTGCCGAACACGGCTATGTAGTACTCTCCATTGATGCCTTATTCTGGGGAGATCGCGGACGGAAAGAAGGAGTGAGCTATGACGGCCAACAGGCATTAGCTTCCAACTTTCTGCAAATGGGGAGTTCATGGGGAGCATTCATCCATATAGATGATGTACGAAGTGCAGAATTTCTAGCTTCACTCCCATGTGTGGATAAGAATAAAGTAGGTTGCGCAGGTTTTTCGATGGGGGCCTATCGTTCATGGATGCTAGCTGCAATCACCGATTGCATAAAAGCCTCCGCATCCATCTGCTGGATGAACACTACTGAGTATCTGATGACACTAACCAACAATCAGAACAAAGGGGGATCAGCCTATTCCATGTTGATACCCAACCTGCGCCGCTATCTGGACTACCCGCATACGGCAAGCATTGCGTGCCCGAAACCAACTTTATTTTTTAACGGAAGCCAGGACAAGCTATTCCCGGTAGGAGGTGTGAAAGATGCATATAACATCATGCAGACCGTTTGGCAAAGTCAGAAAGCATCCGAGCGCCTGGTTACTAAAATATGGGAAGAGAAGCACTTCTTCAACAAGGAAATGCAGAAAGAGACATTGGAATTTTTCGATAAATGGCTAAAATAAACTCTCATTTATTATCTAATCATGAAGCACATCTGGATACTATTTATATTTTGCATAGCCTACAATAGCCTATGCATGGGACAGTTACCACATACTTTCACACAATATACTTCAGAGGATGGACTTGCACAAAAAACCATACAGGGAATCATGCAAGATCATAAAGGAGTTATGTGGTTTGCCACATGGGATGGACTCTATAAGTTCGATGGATATACATTCAAGAACTATAAAGCACATCCGGGTGATAGTATCGGATTAAGTAATAACCGTCTGGACAATATAAAAGAAGATAAATACGGATATATCTGGGTGCGAAGTTATGACCATCAGGTATACAGGTTTAATCCAAGAACGGAACAATTCCAGGCAATCCCTTACGAGAACTATTTATCACAGGACATATATGTACTTCCATGCGGAGATGTCTGGGTGGTTACCATACAGAATGAACTAATTCGTATAACCATTCATCCGGATACTCAGGAGATGAAAGCCACTAACTTTTTCAAATTCCACCAAATTTCATATTCAGAACGAATTAATCTCATCTTCCAGGATAAACAACAAAACCAGTGGATATTAACAGAGAATGGTTTGTATCGACTGAGTCAAAAAAATGGTGAAGAAAAGTTATCTCCCTATTTTGTCACCCCCTCAATAAAAGACAAGCAGCCTTTTTATGATGCATTAGAGAATGAACATGCACTTTACTTCACTTCCAAGCGAGGATGCATCTACGAATATCATTCCAATAATGGTCAGTTCTCAAGACAAGAACTCCCCACTCACTCTTCCCTTAAAATTATCCGGCAATTAAAGCATGATAAACTATTTATCGGCACAGCCACCGATGGCTTCTTTATTCACGAGCAAGGAAGCCAAGCCTCCCGCCATTACAACACTGCCACCCACCCTTCACTGAAAGATAACCAGATAAAAGAAGTGTATGTCGATTCCAATGGTGAAGTGTGGATGCGTTTGAAAATAAAAGGAGTCACCCACTTTAATCCAGAGAATGAACAATTTGATTTCTTCATTCTGAAAGATAAATACGGAAAAGATGTTGTTGACTCCCGACCTGAAATGTATATCTATGAAGATATAAATGGCGCTTTATGGATACACCCTTCCGGTGGTGGATTTGCTTGGTATGATCGTAAAAACAATCGTATAAAACCCTTCTATACAATAAAGTCACGGCTATTTTTACCGATAAACAAGGTAATCTATGGTTAGGATCATATGGTAATGGACTGGAAAAAGTTTCTTTCAATACCAATCACTTTCATCTTTTAACAGCAGCTCCTGATGATCCGGAATTTCCAGGTAGTAATATTCGCGCCATTTATCAAGATCGTGACGGATACATATGGACTGGAAATAAAGATAAAATAGTACGGGTCTATGATCAAAAACAACGTTACATAGGCAATCTCACTGCACAAGGAACGATTTCTCCTCATAGCACAGATGAATTAGGCATTGCTTATGCCATTATGCAAGATCATGAAGGAACAATCTGGATCGGCACCAAGGGGAATGGTTTGATTGCAGCCAAACCTCAAAGTAAGCCATTGACCTATCATCTTACCCAATATACAACTGACACCAACGATGTATATAGCCTAAGCGGCAATGAAATCTACAGTTTATATGAAGATAAACAGCAACGAATCTGGATTGCAACATTTGAAGGCGGAATAAACTATCTGAAAAAAGAAGCGAATGAAAAGTCTGTCCAATTCATTAATTACCGAAACCGGTTAAAGAATTACCCTATCACCCAATGTTATCGTACCCGTTTCATCACCTCTGATGTTAAAGGAAATATTTGGATAGGCAGTGCTACAGGGTTACTGATGTGTGAAGGTAATTTCAATGAACCGGAAAAAATCACTTTCCATCGTTATAGCCGTATACCAGGTAATCCGCAAAGCCTCAGCAATAATGATATACATAATATCTTCTTCACTCAAAAAGGTGAAATGTACGTTGCAACATTTGGAGGTGGCCTCAATAAATTGCTCTCACTTAATAAAGAGCAAGCTACATTCAAAGCCTACACGATGAAAAACGGACTCCCATCGGATGTTCTGTTATCTATCGAAGAAGACAAAGACGGCAATTTATGGTGTGCCACAGAAGAAGAACTCTGTAAATTCATTCCCACAACAGAAAAGATCATAAACTATCCTTCCAGAGCTTTTCCAAGACGAATTTCCTTTAATGAAGGAGCCGCATTACGGGCGCACTCTGATCATCTGATGTTTAACACAGTCAAGGGGATCCTTTGCTTCTTCCCGGATTCTATCCATACAAGTACTTATATTCCTCCTATTATCTTTACCCGCCTCCAACAAGCTGAAAAAACGGTAACACCCGGAGAAGGCAGCATATTGTCCACCCATATCGATGATACCCGACTCCTAACATTACCTCACGATAAAAATACTTTCAGTATTCAGTTTGCAGCACTGGATATGAAATATCCTAATAACATTTCATATTCTTATCAGTTGGAAGGGTTTGAAAAAAACTGGAATGAAATAGGCAATCAACGGACTGCCACTTACACCAATCTTCCTAAAGGACATTATACTCTGAAAGTCCGTTCCACAAATAGCGATGGTGTATGGGTAGAAAACACACGCACATTAGCCATCACCGTACTCCCCTCTTTCTGGGAAACCCCATGGGCGTATCTGCTTTATATACTCTTTATCCTATTAATCATTTTTATAGCTGCCTATATTCTCTTTACTATCTTCAGACTTAAACATAAAGTTACTGTAGAACAGGAGATATCAGATATTAAATTACGTTTCTTTACGAACATCTCTCATGAATTACGTACCCCGTTGACTCTGATTGCCGGCCCTATAGAGCAAGTCTTGCAGCATGGCAAGTTAGAGGATGAAGAACGAGAACAATTAGTTTTAGTAGAACGTAATACAAACCGAATGCTACGCCTCGTCAACCAGATACTGGACTTCCGCAAAATCCAGAATAAGAAGATGAAAATGAAGGTGCAGCAAATCGATCTTATCCCGTTTACCCGGCAGATAATGGAAAGTTTCAACAGGCTGGCGGACGAACATCAGATGGATTTCGGAATGACTGCACAAACTTCGCAGGTCAAAATATGGGCTGACCCGGATAAATTAGAGAAAATATTATTTAATCTGTTATCAAATGCATTCAAATATACTCCCCAGGGGAAACAGATTAAAGTAAGTATACAGGAGGGGGAAACTGATGTAACGATTGCAGTGGAAGATCAAGGTATCGGCATTGCCGAAAACAAACAAAAATCTTTATTTATCCGCTTTGAGAATCTTGTAGATAAGAATCTATTCAACCAGGCCAGCACCGGTATCGGACTTTCACTCGTTAAAGAATTGATCGATATGCATCATGGTACAATCAACATCCAAAGC
>OGGJ01001416.1_pt1 | contig 19786 bp, 18 predicted proteins | sample 1571071 | NCBI WGS metagenome assembly OGGJ01 (sample SAMEA2581954, study PRJEB24529) | metagenome | biome: Human gut stool | place: China | collected 2011
CGTCGTACCCCAAGGGCATTTGTTCCGCTGCGCTCCACTGCAGGACGCCGTCCCCTACGGAGCGCAGTTTACACCGTTATTTTAGCAAAAAACAAGACCTGCCGGGGCAGGTCTTGTTTTGTTGCGCAATTACTCGGTCACGAAGGGCAGCAGAGCGATCTGACGGGCGCGCTTGATGGCCTCGGTCAGCTGACGCTGATGCATCGCGCAGGTACCGGTGGTTCTGCGGGGCAGGATCTTCGAACGCTCGGAGATGAAGCGGCGCAGCTTGGCGGCGTCCTTATAGTCGATATACTCGCACTTGTCAACGCAGAACTGGCACACCTTTTTGCGCTTGCGGTTCGGGCCGCCGGCGCGAGGGGCTCTGTTTTCGCGTTCCATAGCCATGGATGATTCCTCCTTATCAGAATTGGGGCTTTCGTACCCACATTAGAACGGCAGCTCGCCGTCCTCTTCAATTTCGGCAAAGCCGCCGCTCGCAGGAGCGGTATAACTCTCAGCGGGAGAGCCGTAAGCGGGGGGCGCGTAATCGCCGCCCGACTGGCTGTCGCGCTTGCTGTCGCCGAAATAAATGTTGTCGGCAACCACTTCCGCGCTGCGGCGGTTGTTGCCATCCTTGTCTTTCCAGTCGCGGATCTGTAATCTGCCCTCGACCACGGCCATGCGGCCCTTGGTGAAATACTGGCAGACAAATTCAGCGGTCTGGCGCCAAGCGACTACGTCGATGAAATCGGTGGCCTTCTCGCCGCTCTCGCGGCTCTTGAAGTCGCGGTCGACCGCGACGGAGAAGGACGTCACCGCCGTGCCGTTCTGCGTGCGGCGCAGCTCGGGATCACGGGTGAGTCGACCCATGATGACGATACGGTTCAACATAGCGCTGCCCTCCTTATTCGCCCTTGCAGACGATCATGGAGCGGATGATACCATCGGTAATGCCGAGGATACGGTCCAATTCCTTGGGGAAATCGGGCGCGCTCGTGAAGGAGATCAGAACATAGTAGCCTTCGGTGATGTAGTTGATGGCGTAGGCCAGCTTGCGCTTGCCCCACTCCTCAACCTCCATAGCCGTGCTGTTCTGCTCCACGAGGGTCTTGAACTTTTCGGTCAGAGCGGCGACCTGCTCTTCGGGCAGTCTGCCGTCCATGATGAAAACGACCTCATAATTTGCGGAAATCTTAGCCATTCTTGGTTGCACCTCCTTTTGGACTGATGGCCCACACGGATTCATGTGAGCAAGGATTTGCCTGCAATGCATATTACAAGCTCTACTATTATATAAAACTTTTCCGTAAAGTCAAGCAATTTTTCAAAAATACCGCCCCCTTTGCGCGGAAAAATCAGATTTTCCATGTTTTTCCAGTGTAAAGACGGCCGCATTGCTTGCAATCGGGCGGAAATTCGTGTAAAATTGTCGGTAGAGTTTACCAAAGGAGCGATACACCATGAAAAAGTTTTTCGCCGCGGCGCTGGTAGTGAGCATGCTGACCGTCCTTTTGAGCGGCTGCATGTGCCAGGTCGCCGATACGACGTTTCAATTTGACGGCAGCGGCACGGTCGAGGCCAAATTCGGCTTCTCCGAGGAAATGGTCAACGCGATGAATATGCGCGCCGAGATGACCCAGAACGGCTTTTCCTTCTTTCGCTACGATGGCCACGGCTACTACGGCGACCAGGCGAGCGAGTCGTTTGCCAACGCTGATGAGTTCAATGCGATCTTTGCCGAGGTCTCCGCGGAGACCGCCGAGGTGAGCAAGGCCGCCACGCCCGGCACGGTCACGCTTTCCGTTGCATCTGACGGCGGGCTTACGCTGACGGTGCAGAACACCCAGACCGACCGCCGCAGCGCGATCAAGACAGAGCTTGCCAAGCGGCTGCCCGACTACTCTGACGCACAGATCAACGCGCTGCTTGAGGACATGGTGATGACCTACCGCTTCGCTTTCCCCGCAGCGCTTGTGGACTACAACGCCGCTGCCGGCATCACGGTGAAGGAAAACGTCGTCACGGTCGACTACCTCACGCTGGAGGCGGGCACGTACCGCTTTACGACCTCTGAAACCGAGAGCCTGCACCAGCGCCAGCTCGGCACTGTGACACAGGAGAGCATTCCCGCGAGCGGTACGGCCTATATGCGCCGCCAGACCATCGAGCTCGACGGCCGCGACATCACGCTCCAGACCTACGCGCTGCCCGGCAGCAACGGCGGCGAGACGAATTATGTCCGCCTGCGCGATATTGCGTCTCTCTTAAACGGTACGAACGCGCAGTTCGGCGTGGACTGGGACGGCAATGTCATTATCGTACCGGATAAAGCCTATAAGCCAAACGGAACGGAGATGCAGGCGCCGTTTTCCGGCGACCGCCATTATCAGAAAGCCGATGCCAAGACTGTGATCTACGGCGAGAGCATCCCGTTCACGGCGATCCTGCTGACCGACGATCAGGGCGGCGGCTACACGTACTACAAGCTGCGCGACCTCGGCAAGGTGCTGAACTTCAACGTCGGCTGGTCGAACAGCCGCGGGATCTATATTGAGAGCAACCACGCATACGAAAGCTAAAGCCTTCAAAAAAGCGGCCTAAAGGGCCGCTTTTTTGAGTGGGAGCGTTGCAGGCCGCTGCGCGCATAATTCGCCCGCTGTAGGCGGGTGAATTCCACACTTGCGGCCTGAGAAGTGTTTTTTCTGACGCGCGTGTCGTCAGAAAAAACGATTAAAATTTATTTCGAGCCTGCGGGCTCGAAAGTCTGCGAGGCTTTTCAGTGCTTTCTTAAATAAAAAAGAGGACTTCCGTTCGGAAGTCCTCTTTTTTGACTCAGTTGAGCTTGAGGTGCTTCTGCATCACGCCGAGGAGGGGGATGCCGAGGACATAGCAGGCGACAGCTTCGCCGAGACCGACGGTGAGGGCGTTATAGAAGAACGCGGGCGGGAAGCCGTTGCCGACGCCTGCTTCCTCCCAAGCGATGAGCGCGCCGATGAGGATGGCGTTGCAGAGCACGGGCGGCAGCGCCGCCGTCCACTTATTGCGGCAGCGGGCGGTGAGGAGCGCTGCGAGCAGCGTGGCCGCCGAGCCGACGATCATGTCGAGCGGGCCGTAGGGGCTTAAAATGTTGGAGAGCACGCAGCCGATAAAGAGGCCCCAGCTCGCCTCGGGCATCAAAAACGGCAGGACCGTCATCGCCTCGGAAAAGCGGAGCTGGATGGGACCGTAGGCAAGGTTCAGGGCGTTGGAGAGCATCGTCAGCGCGACGTAGATAGCCGCGACGAGCGCGCAGCGGGTGAGCTTTTTGGTGTCAAAGTGCATGGGTCGGGTTCCTTTCTGAAATCATGCGGGTGGGGTGGAAACGGATGAAAAACATGGCGCGGGCGGCCATCTGGCCGCCCGCAGCGGTTTTTACAGAAGCTCGGTCAGGTGCAGGTGCTTGACGACCTCGGCGCAGCGGGGGCAGAGACCCTCGGCGTTTGCCTCGAGCGAGTGCTTCCAGCAGCGCGGGCACTTTGTGCCGGCGGCGTTATCGACCTTGACGGCGAGCGCGTCGCCGATGGCCAGCTCCACCTTGGAAACGATGAAGATGTCGGCCAGCGCCTCAGGGCTCTCGTCGGCGAAGAAGCGATCGCTCTCGGGCACGGTCAGGTGCACGTCGGCCTCCAGGCTCTTGCCGATGACCTTGGCCGCGCGTGCCTCTTCGAGCGCGCCGTTGACGACGGTGCGCACCGCGATGATGTGCTCCCAGCGCGCCATGGTCTCGCTGTCGAGGGCGTAGGCGGTGAAGGGCTTGTTCATCTCATTGAGGACCACGTTGCGCGCGTCGTCATCGCCGGTGTGCGGCATGGCGAGCCAGATCTCGTCGCAGGTGAAAGCGAGGATCGGCGCAAAAAGCTTGGAAAGCGTGTGGAGCGTGAGGTACAGCGCGGTCTGCGCGCTGCGGCGGGACAGGCCCTCCGCCTCGTCGCAGTACAGGCGATCCTTGAGAATGTCGAAGTAGAAGGAGCTGAGATCCACCACGCAGAAGTCGTTGATCATGTGGGACACCACATGGAACTCGTAGTTGTCGTAGGCGGCATAAGCCTTGGTCAGCAGGTCGTTCAGGCGGGTGATGGCCCACTTGTCCAGGGGCAGCATCTCGCCCGGCTCCACCAGATGATCGGCGTCGAAGCCGGTCAGGTTATCCAGGCAGAACTTGGCGGTATTGCGGAACTTCAGGTAGTTCTGGCTCAGCTGCTTGAAGATCTCGTCGGAGCAGCGGACGTCCACATGGTAGTCGGAGCTGCCGGCCCACAGACGCAGCAGATCGGCGCCGTACTTGTTGAAGATCTCGGCGGGATCCATGCCGTTGCCCAGAGACTTGTGCATGGCCTTGCCCTCGCCGTCCACGGTCCAGCCGTGGGTGACGCACTCCTTGAACGGTGCGCCGCGGCCCAGAGCGCCCACGGCCACCAGCAGGGAGGACTGGAACCAGCCGCGATACTGATCCAGGCCCTCGATGTACATGGTGGCAGGCCAGAAGCCCTGATCGCGCTCCATAGCGGCGAAGTGGGTGGAGCCGGAGTCGAACCAGCCGTCCAGCGTGTCCGTCTCCTTATCAAATCCGGCGGCCTTGCCGCAGTGGGGGCAGGTGAAGCCCTTGGGCAGGATGTCGGCGGCGTCTCTGTCGAACCAGGCGTTGGAGCCCTCCTTCTCGAACAGCCCGGCCACGGCCTCGATGCTCTCGGGGGTGCAGACGGGCTTGCCGCAGTCCTTGCAGTAGAACACGGGGATCGGCAGGCCCCAGCGGCGCTGGCGGCTGATGCACCAGTCGGTGCGCTCCAGGATCATGGAGCGCATACGGTCCTTGCCCCAGGCGGGCACCCAGCGCACGTCCTCGCAGGCGGCGATGGCCTCGTCCTTGAAGCTGTCCACGGAGCAGAACCACTGGGGGGTGGCACGGAAGATGATGGGCTGCTTGCAGCGCCAGCAGTGGGGGTAGCTGTGGACGATGTCCTCGCTGGCGAACAGAGTGCCGTTGTCCTTCATATCCTGCAGGATGACGGGGTTGGACGCATCGGTGGTCATGCCCTCATACTTACCGGCGTAGGCGGTGTGCTTGCCCTGATCGTCCACGGGCACCACCATGTCCATGCCGTAGCGCTTGCAGGTCACATAGTCGTCGGCACCGAAGCCGGGGGCGGTATGGACGCAGCCGGTACCGGAGTCCATGGTCACGTAGTCCGCCAGCACCAGACGGGAGGTCTTGGGCAGGAAGGGATGGTCGGCCAGCATGTTCTCGAAGAAGGAGCCGGGGTGCGTCTCCACGATCTCATAGCTGTCAAAGCCGCCGATCTTCATGACCTTCTCGACCAGTGCCTCGGCCATGATGTACATCTCGCCGTTGGGCGCCTTGACCACGGCGTAGCTCTCGTCGGGGTGCAGGGCGATGGCCAGGTTGCCGGGCAGGGTCCAGACGGTGGTGGTCCAGATCACGAAGTACAGCTTGCTGTGGTCCAGATGGCCCAGCTTGCCCTGATCGTCATGCATGGGGAACTTGACATAGACGGTGGTGCAGGGGTCGTCCTTATACTCGATCTCCGCCTCGGCCAGGGCCGTCTCGTCGTGGGGGCACCAGTACACGGGCTTCAGGCCCTTGTAGATGTGCCCGTTCTGATACATTCTGCCGAACACACGGACCTCCTGGGCCTCAAAGCCGGGATCCATGGTCTTGTAGGGGTGCTCCCAGTCGCCCACCACGCCCATGCGCTTGAAGCCGTCGCGCTGCACGTCGATGTAGTGGTCGGCAAACTCATGGCAGGCGCTGCGGAACTCAGAGACGCTCATGGCCTTGTGGTTCAGCTTGTTCTGCTTGATGATGGCGGACTCGATGGGCATACCGTGGTTGTCCCAGCCGGGGATATAGGGGGTATAGTAGCCGCGCATCGCGTACATGCGGGTGATAAAGTCCTTCAGGGACTTGTTCAGAGCGTGGCCCATGTGCAGCGCGCCGTTAGAGAACGGAGGGCCGTCGTGGAGGGAGAACAGGGGCTTGCCCTCGTTCTTCTTCAGCAGCTCATTGTAAAGGTCCAGCTCTTCCCAGTGCTTCAGCATCTCCGGCTCGCGGGCGGGCAGGCCGGCGCGCATGGGAAAGCCGCTTTTGGGCATATTCAGTGTCTTCTTGTACTCCATGTTGCTTCTCCTTTATCTGAATAGTTTTGAAAACAAAATAAAAAGCGCCTTTGTCTCGTTCAAGAGACAAAGGCGCGGAAAAACGTCCTCTGCGGTACCACTCTTGTTGCCGCCGGGGCGGCCACTCATCCCCCACGGAATGGGGCGGGGAGAAGGTAACGGCTCCCTTGCCGTCCGCGCTTACTCGGCGAGCTTTCAGGCGGATGCTCCGGGGTGATGTTCGGTGTCCCTGTCCCGTCCGCCTTGCACCAAACGGCGGCTCTCTTCGCGTGGACATGAGGCACGGCCTGTCCCCTTCATCGCAACTTTCAATATTGCTGACAATGTAGCACGGTTTTGAAAAAATGTCAAGAGGAAAGCGGAAAAAGGCGGCACACAGCCGCCTTTTTCAGTTAAATTATCCGATAATCCCGCTGGGCCAGGGCCTGCTCCCGGCGTATTTTCTGGGTAGCCAGGGCCTCCTCCATGGCCACGATGATGCTGTTGGACACCAGAAAGCCCCGGGGCGTCAGGCGCCAGCCGTTCTCCGTCCGGGCGGCAAGTCCCGTGCGCTCATACTGCACGAACAGCTCCTCCATGGGCTGGAACCGCTGGCGGTAGGTCGTCTCGAAATACCGGCGGTCGATGCCCTCCGCCGTGCGGAGGGACAGCATGACGTACTCATAATCCCGGGTCAGCGTGGCGTCGGACTCGGACTCCGACAGGATCAGGCGACCGCTTATGTAGCTGTCCAGGTCCCGGACGTAGGCGTAGCGCACGCCGCCGAAGTCGGAGTGGGCGCCGGGCCCGAAGCCGGCATACTCCTCCATGTGCCAGTATTTCAAATTGTGGCGGGAGGCAAAGCCCGGCTTGGCAAAGTTGGATATCTCGTACTGCTCATAGCCGTTCTGTGCCAGAACCGTGACGGCGTAGAGATACATATCCGCCTGGCCGTCGTCGTCCGGGAAGCGCTCGCTGTCCCGGCGGTCATACAGGGGCGTGCCGGGTTCCAGCTTCAGGCCGTAGCAGGAGATATGCTCCGGGGCCAGGGCGATGACGGCGGCGAGGGTGTCCTCCCACTGCTGCATGGTCTGGCCCGGCAGGCCGTAGATCAGGTCCATACTGAGATTTTTGAACCCGGCCTTCCGCACGGCGGCCACAGCCTCCTGCACCTGGGCAAAGGTATGGATGCGGCCGATGGCGCGAAGCAGGCCGTCATCCGCCGACTGAACGCCCAGAGATATCCTGTTGAAGCCCGCCCGACGCAGCGCACGCAGGGCCTTGACGTCACAGGCGGAGTCCGGGTTGGCCTCCAACGTGATCTCGGCGTCGCGGGCCACAGGGCAGCGCTTGCGGAGGGTCCGCAGCAGCTTTGTCAGGCGGTCCGGTCCCAGATAGCTGGGGGTACCGCCGCCGAAGTACACCGTGTCCACCCGATGGGCAGCAGTGCGGGGCGCGACCTCCTCGATATGGCGCAGCAGGGCGGCGGTATAGGCGTCCATCTTCTCCTCGCTGCGGGGCAGAGAGTAAAAGTCGCAGTAAGCGCATTTCTGGCGGCAGAAGGGGATGTGGATATAGAGCCCCAGAGGGGCTTTTTCTTTCTGCATATCAGCGTACCTGGGGCGGCAGTATGGTCACAGCGCCGTAGAAGCAGTTGACCTTGCAGCTGCGGCAGCCGATGCAGTCATCCTGACGGACCTCATAATAGCCGTCCGGCCGCAGGTCGATGCACTTCATGGGGCAGAACATGGCGCACCAGCCGCAGCCAGTGCAGCTCACCGGGTCGATCACGGCCAGCTGGACCGCCTTGCGCCCGAAGGGATGGGCAGGGTCGTACATAACTGACGCCCTCCTTTCCTGAGATCACCGTATCATTATAGCCGCTTTCATGGGTTTTGACAAGTATAGCCGCGGCGGAAGCGGCACATATTACCGGGGAAAGGATGTGATGGCGTGACACCCAAGGAATATGACGCGCTGGTACGGCAGCTGTCGCCCAGCTCACCCATCGGCAAGGACACGGCGCTGGCCTTTGTCGTCGGCGGCGGGATCTGCGCCGTGGGACAGCTGATCGCCAACGGCTGGCAGGCGCTGGGGCTGACGCAGCAGGAGGCGGCCTCCGCCACCTCGGTAACGCTGGTGTTCCTGTCGGTGCTGCTGACGGCGCTGGGGCTGTACCACCGGCTGGCGCGGTACGCCGGGGCAGGCACGCTGGTGCCCATCACCGGCTTCGCCAACGCCGTAGCCTCGCCGGCCATCGACTTCCGGGCGGAAGTTCGCTGTATAATTGGGATAGTCAGAGAAAACCGCAATCGGTGAGTATCAGGACTGAATCCGACAAAATATGCTGGGAAGGAGGTACTTGAAGCGGCTATTATCCCGCATGATTTCAGCCTGCCACAGAGCCAGATGGATGTAGCTGATCCGTCTGGCTCATTTTATTTTCCGATACTTTTATAACACGGGAGGAAGTACCATGCAACAGGGCGTATTATACTTTGAGGGGCAAACAGAACGTATGGATATCCGTTTTGAGAACAAGGAAATCTATGGCGGCCTGCACTGCGGAACTGCAATGGAGGTCTTGATAAATGACGAATGGATACCCACTCGCATTGAGTACGGAAACGACTGGTATCTCGTAGGGGTGCAGAAGGAATCGTTACCCGGACTTCAAGTAAGAATATAGTAACCACATACTGCAAGGGCAGTCTCTTGATTAAAGGGGCTGCCTTGTTTTTATATCCAGTCGCAGAAAGGAGGAACCCGTCATGCCGAAATGCCTGTTCAGATACCAATGGGTTAAGCTGCCCAGGACTCATTTGCCGGTCGGTAAGGGAATCATGGGTTATTGGGCAAAGCTGGCCTCGCGGGCGGCATTTCGCAAGGGTCGGGCAAAATACTGCGGATACACAAACGATGTAATGCCCGGGATGTGGTCCGGTGGCGTGGTCGGCTTAAAGAGCATTCTGGGCGTCAAAAGCCGCACGGAGGCTCTGGAAATCATGGATACGCTCAGCCGGTTCGGGTATATCCGTTACACGCTTGACGAGAAAACAAAGAAGCTGGAATATGTCGTCACCGATTGGGTTGTAAAATGCTCCGGCGCCGAATGCATGAGTGGAGCAGTCTATGCAACAGACGGCTATGGCTTTCTCTGCCTTCCCCGCAACATCACGCAGCGCCTTGCGGATCAGCATTATACATTCGGCGAATCAGATGCATGGCTGGACCTCTGGTGCCACACGGTTTGGCAGGAGACTGGCAATGCGTTTTCTTATCTGGCGCCTGCCGTTCAATTCGGGAGACTTGGCGCCGCTTTGACATTGGAAGCCTTGGGACGGCGCTGGGGCTGGGAAAAGACAAAGGTGTGGAGATTTTTTCAGAAGAATGGGGATGCCTTCGCTCTGCACCGTCTGCCGGGCTCCTACGGCTGCCTCATTTTCAATAGACTGTATCCGCTGGATACAGAGGCTTCCCTGCCCACCTGCGCAGAAATTGAACGCATTATTGAGAAAATGCGTATTTGCGCCGGAAATGCGCATATTGGAGGCTCGGACAATGCACGCCTGAACAAGATGATCCTTTGGTATAGCCGCAGGATCATTATCATGAGAACCACTGATTATGCCGAACAGGCATCAGAAAATCGCGTTGCACTTTCGTCCCCTATAATACGCGCGTATATTTCTCTGTGTTGGAATTGTCAGAACTGTATCTATGACTGCAGAGGTGTAAGTAGTAGACTACGCCGCATAGATGCGAACCACATCCGCGGGCCATGTGCTTACGCGGATTTTTTCTTGCACTCACGAAACCGGAAAGGAGAATCGACATGAGCAAAATCGAAAGCAGTGCCGGAAAGGCGCTTTATGAACAGCAGGAAACCAAGCTGTCGCAGCAGTCCGCCGCATTTATTGAACTTCTAACAAAGCGCGGCATTCTGGGAGATTCGTCTATCGATGATGACAGAGTCCGCCAAGCCAAAAAGGAGAAAAAGAAAAGCATGTATCATAACACGCTTCTCCTGCTGCAGCACTACCGAACCATTCTCTGGACGCTGGAATGCTTCCCGTCCAGCGTAGCAGAGGAGCTGGATCGCCCGCTGAAGGATCTGGATACGCTGCTGGATCGGATCGACCTGGAACTTGGGATGAACAATCGAAAGCTGGAAGGCCGGATGGAGAGTGTACGCCGCTCCCGCCTGCTGATTGACCGGCTCAACGATGCGGTCAGTATATTGAAAGCCAAACCGGTCAACGGGCACAAGATGTACGACATCATCTACATGACCTTTCTCGGACCGGACAAGCTGATGCACGAAGAGCTTCTGTACCGTCTGGACATCTCTGCCCGGCACTATTACCGGCTCCGCACGCAGGCAATCAATATCATCGCCCTGCGCCTATGGTCTGCCCCTGCCGGCGAGGTGGATTCCTGGCTGGAGGTTCTTTCTATTTTGGAAAACTGGTAAGTGCGCCTGATCTGGCATAGTGGATGGCACAGAAAAAGGCGGAGAAAATGGCACGGTTCGCGCCGATGACATGTAAATGCAAACATGCTATACTGTTAGCGTCCGATAGTAGGAGCACATCATAAAGGCACCGTTTCTGCGAGGCAGTTCAGCCTCCGAGAGCGGTGCCTTTTTATGTGCCGAATTGAAAAACAGGAGGTAAAAGCATGTCAAAGCAACTTGTATCAGGTAAGCGTCGGCTCAGAAATACCTACTGGTCGTTAGTGGGCGCCGCGTCGGCAACGATCCTCTCCGTCCAGCCCGTAATGGCTGAAACAATCTGGGATCGCTTTTCCACGATCATGCGGGATATCTACGGACAACTGGTCGGGATCAGTACCATTGTCGCCGTGACAGTGGCGGCCATTGCGTTGTTGGTGCGGATGGTCAGCCGGAACCAGCGTGCGGTGGACGAGGCCACCAGCTGGCTCAAGCGAGTCGTTGTGACCTGGATTATTCTTAACACACTCGGCTTTATCGTAGCATACCTGCAGCCGTTGATCGCCGGCGGGCAGTACACAGGCTAATGATCAACAGTTCGGGATCAGACGGGAGGTGAACGACTATCTTAGACTGGATTTTTGAAGGGATCGTGACATGGATCTCCAGCATTGCCTCGCAGATCATGGACGCGGTTTCCGGCCTCTTTCTCAATGCGTTGGGAACAAACATGGTGACCATGGAGGAGTATTTCCCCTTCATCACCAAGGCCTTTGACGTCATGCAGTACACAGCCTGGGCAGTCCTTTTTCTCATTGTGGTCTGGCAGCTGTTCCGGGCGTTCGGAGGACCCATTACCGAAGCCGAAAACCCATGGCAATTAGTTGTGCGTGGCGCGATTTTCGCGCTGCTGATCGGATACGCAAAACCAATTTTCATGCTGGCGCTCGACATTGCCAGAGCGCCGTATACGGCACTGATGGATGTAAGCATGACGGCGGAGGAATTCACCTTTGCCGGTGTGGAGCAGGTACTGAGCAACGGACTGCTGACAATCGTTTCAACCGTGACGGTTGTCGGGCCCATACTGGTTCTGATCCTGCTGATCGCGCTCGGATGGAATTACTTCAAGCTGCTGCTGGAGGCGGTCGAACGGTATATCGTGGTCGGTGTGCTGTGCTATACCTCCCCGCTGGCATTCTGCATGGGCGGCTCCAAGGCGACTAATCAGGTCTTTAAAAGCTGGTGCAGGATGGTAGGCTCGCAGCTTCTCCTGCTGGTCATGAACGTGTGGTTTATCCGGGGCTTTAACTCCTCAGTAGGCCAGTATATCGGAAACGGCGGCGCGCTGAGTACAGGGCAGGGATCTATCTTTCTATGGCTGTTCTGCGCACTGGCATTCCTAAAGACCGCACAGAAATTCGACAGCTATATGGCCGCCATGGGACTGAATGTGGCGCAGACCGGTTCCAGCATGGGCATGGAACTGCTGATGGCTGCAAGGGTGATCAGCGGCGTGGGACACAGCGCAAAGAGCGCAGGCAGCGTGTTCGGCAGGGGCGGTTCGACTGCAACCGGAACCGGCGCCGCGGCCAGCGGCTTTGCATCCGGCTTTGCCAGCAGATTCAAGGGGAACAGCTATGTCCGTGACGCCGTCGTTGATGGCGGCACGCGCATGGGCATGGGCGGCGGCGTCGGCTTTGTCGGGCGCATTTTCGGCGGTGTAGCTGCCAGAAACGGTGCGATGCTTACGGGAGAATCCATCTCCTCCGTAGCAGCGCGTCCCGCAGAAGCAGCCGGCACTATTGCCGGCGATATCGCCGACCGCAGCCTTGGCAACTACATGCCTCAGCTTGCAGGCCATACACTCAAGGGAACCCAGATCAGCGGCGGACATATCAGCACGACGGCGACCGGCACAGACGGCAAGGTCAGCAGTGTGGAGATGTTCAATACGGCGCAGTTTGAAAAACCCGCCGCTCCGCACTCCGTTGTAACTGCCACTGACGGCAGCACCTGGTATCAGATGGCCAGCGGCGAGGGCCGAAACGCCTTCTACGATGCGCCCGGGTTTACCGGCAGCCCCGCCGAATCCGAACAGGTTGCGGCAGCCTTCCCCGGCGCTGCTGAAGGTACAGTCCTTCGCAACACGGGCGACGGCATCATGGAAGCCAGCAGCGAGAGCGGAAACAGCCTGTGGTACAACAGCGCGTATTACAATGAGCCCGACGCACCGCACACTGTCATGCAGGCGGCAAACGGCGTAGACTGGTACGCTATGCAGCAGCACGCGGAAGCGCCTGCCTTTGAACAGGGAGAGGCCGCAGACGCATATAACCAGGCGGCCTTCCGCAACTTTATGCCCGGCTTTGAGCAGCAGGTGGCACATGTGGACGGCACGCATCGGGAGGACGGGCACTTCGAGGTCCGCCATGCCGATGGCTCCGGGACGGCCTTTTACGACACCGCCAGATTCGCCGCACCGCGCGGGGATTATCAGGTGTATGAGGACGTCAGAGGGCAGCAGTGGATCGCCATCCATGGAGACCCCGCCGTGGAACGCAAGCCGGTGTTCGAGGACGGAAAGCCCGTCTACGACGGTGAAAACGTCCGCACGGTGTCCGTGGAGTCGGTCCGATACAAGAACATGCCCAGCCGCTTTAAGGAGCCGGAAAAGCGTCCGGACAGCGGCATAAAGGCGCCGAAACGCAGGAAATAAATGCAGCGGGCAACAGCCGGAGCGGATGATATCCCTCCGGCTGTTTTGCCTGCCTGCGAATGAAGAAAGCAGCCGCCACGCGCGGCTTCGGATACTCACCGGGGAGGTGTAAAAGAAAATGGCTGAGCCGGATAAACGGCAGATAGGCGACGGCAGCGATAATTACGGCGAAGCTGCCAAGCAGATGGCCAAAGCCGCAAAGGAAGCAGGAAAAGAGACGGCGAAGCAAGCCGCCGTGAAAGGCGCTGAAGCCGGCGCCAATGCAGCAGCCGCGACGGTGCAGGCAGGCGTGGAGGGCGGCAAGGCGGTTGCCGAGATAGCCGCAGGAACCGCCGCGGGCGGACCGTGGGGCGCAATTTTATCGGCGGCATGGGCCATGCGTCATACACTGTTTAAGATACTTGTCTGCATCTGTCTGTTTTTCCTTGTCATTATCGTCTTGATCGTTTCACTGCCCAGCGTTGTCACAAACAGCGTGTTTGGGCTGGATGGGTCGATGGTGGACATGGAAAACCCCACAACGCTGCTGGAATCCTATAACGACCTTGCCGCAGATATTTCCGCAGTTGTGGAGGAAGGGTATGACGCAGCCCTCGCAAAAGTCGAGCAGATCATTGAGGACGGCGGATACGACTACGATCTGTCTATGGATGCACTTATCAATTACGCACAGGGTTCCGCCGGGTACGATGTAAGCTATATCCTTGCGGCCTACTCCGCATCGCTTCAACAACGCAATACCGGCAAGGAGGATATGCTGGCAAAGCTTCGCAGCGTTGCCGACAGTATGTTTCCGGTATCTTTCGTAGAGAAGGAATCGGAGCAAATCGTCCCCTTTACCTATGCTACATACAGACCCGTTACCGTGACGGTTGTCACATCAAAGACGCAGACGGGAACCATCAATGGCGTTCCGCAGTACCGTTATACCACAGCCCGTCGCACCTACTATGAGCCGGACGAAACGATAACAACATCGGAGCCGGTCAATGTGGCAGCCTATACGCCTGTGGCAGTTTCCGTTCCCATATACAGCGGAGGCAGAATCACCGGCACACGAAGCGAAACCTATTATGAGCAGGGCGGCAACGAGACGCTCACTCCGGAAACGGAGGTCGTAAAGTATGTGGAATGCACCATACAGCCATTTGATAACAGCGTCATCATCCGAGCCTTCGGGATCGATCCCTCCGCCACCTATGACCAATTCAAAATAACCTATGGCGAGGCCATTCAGAAGATGGCTAACGCCTTGAAAATGACGCTGTATGGGACATTAGGCAACGGGCAGATGGTTCCCTTGACCGATGCGGAGCTGATCGCCTTTGTCAACGCGCAAAACTGCAGCCCCATGCGGAAGCATATCCTCACAACGGCATTGTCGCTGGTGGGCAAGGTCTCATATTTCTGGGGCGGCAAGTCGGCGCCCGGCTGGAACGATGCTTGGAACACGCCGCGGCTGGTGACGTCAGCCGGTTCTCCGACGACCGGCACGATTCGGCCCTTTGGTCTTGATTGCAGCGGATTCACCACATGGGTATTCAATACGGCAGTAGGCGTTGAGATCGGCGTCGGCTGCAACGGACAGTACCCAAATACCTACGGCATCTCCGCAGAGGAGCTGCTGCCGGGTGATATGGGATTCCTTGCGGATGACGACGGCTGGGGCCATGTGCTTATTTTTGCCGGATATGATGCGGAAGGGACTCGTAGGGGCGTCCTTCCGCTCCTGGAACTCGTTGTAGCAGCCTCCGATGAAGGTGTTGCGGCGCAGAAGATGCTCGTCGGTCTTCCACTGGTAGAGGATGTCGTTGCGCTCCACGGGAGAGCAGATGGTGTCCAGCATATAGCTGTAGCTCTGGGAGTGGACGCACTCCTGAAACGCCTGAATGGACAGGCAGAGATTGACCTCGTTGGCAGTAATATACGCACCGATGTTGGGCAGATTCGCCGTCTGGATGGAGTCCAGAAAGACGAGAAAGCTTAAAATTTTGTCGTAGGCCGTGCGCTCGGCCGCCAGCAGGCGGGGATAGTCCTTCACATCCTGCGAGAGATTGATCTCCTCCGGAATCCAGAAGTTGTTCATGGCCTGCCGGTACCAGTCGCTGACCCACGGATACTTCATGTTGTTGAAATCGTTGAGGTTTGTTGTGTTGCCGCCGATCATACGCCGCAGGCGCACATCGATGTCACCCTCCGGATTAAAAAGTGGCTTCTTCTTCAGTTCTACCATGGTACTGCTCCTCCCTATGACGCGCAGCTTTCGCAGTCCTCCACCTCAAGGGACTTGCTGCGGATGTAGTAGATCGTCTTGACGCCGCTGCGCCATGCATCCAGATACAGTGCCAGTACCTGCCGCATGGTGTAGTCGTTGGTGATATACAGGTTCATACTCTGCGCCTGATCGATGTGCCGCTGGCGCACGCCTGCGGCTCGTACCGACCAGCTTTGGTCGATGAGGTGAGCCGCCTTATAGTACCACCATGTATCCAGCGACAACTCCGGGGCCACGCGGGGCAGGATGCTGCCCTTCTTCTCCTCCAAAAAGAAGCGCCTCATGACAGGGTCGATCCCGGCGGAGGTGCCGGAGAGGATGGAGGTGCTGGAGGTGGGAGCGATGGCCAGCAGGTATGCGTTGCGCATTCCCTTCACCGCCACCGTTTCGGCAAGCTCCCGCCACTTGCCGGAGGTGTAGCCCCGCTTCTCAAAATACGCGCCGGTCTGCCAGTCGCTGCCCTCAAACAGCGCATAGCAGCCCTTTTCCCGTGCCAGTGCCGTGTCCGCCCGGATGGCGGCATAATTGATGCGCTCAAACACCGCGTCGGCGAAGGCGAGATGCTCCTCGCTCTCCCAGCGGATGCCGCGCTTTGCCAGCATGTGGTGATAGCCGCTGACGCCAAGGCCGATGCTGCGGTATTTGTGGTTTGTGAGCCGGGCGTATTCCAGCGGGTAGAAGTTCAGGTCGATGACGTTGTCCAGCGCGCGGATGGCCGTCTCCACCGTACGCTCCATGTAGGCCTCGTCCTCCACGGGAAGATTTCCAAGGGAAAGGCTGGCCAGATTGCAGACCACGAACTCGCCGGGGCGGGTGGCCGTTACCACCACCGTGTCGCCGTTCTCCGTCCGCACCTCGGTGCTGATATGCTCAATGGGCGCCATATTCTGGGCGATCTCCGTGCAGAGGTTGGAGCAGTAGATCATGCCCGCATGGCCGTTGGGGTTCATGCGGTTGACGGTGTCGCGGTTAAATGCGAAGGGTGTGCCGGTTTCCACCGCCGAGCGCAGCACCAGCCGCACGATGTCCTTGACGGTGATGGTGCGCTTTTCGATGCGGGGGTCACTGACGCAGTCCAGATACCGTTTCTCCCACTCCTCGCCCCAATAGTCCTCCAGCGCGTAGCCCTTGACGGTGAGGATATCGTGGGGACACATGAGATGCCACGGCGCGTCAAGATTTTTCTCCGCCAATTTCCAGAACAGATCGGGATAGCACACGGCAGGAAACACGTCGTGCGCCTTCATGCGGTCGTCGCCGTTGTTGGTGCGCAGCTGCAAAAACTCAGGGAGATCCTTGTGCCACGCATCTAAGTAGACCGCCACTGCGCCCTGCCGCATGCCCAGCTGATCCACGGCAACGGCAGTGTCGTTCACCAGCCGGATCCAGCGGATGACGCCGCCCGCCGCCCCCTGAAAGCCCCGAATGGCGCTGCCGGTGGCCCGTACCTTGCCGAAGTACAGCCCCATGCCTCCACCGAACTTGGACACCTTTGCAAAATTGTCAACGGAGCGGTAGATGCCGTCCAGACTGTCCGGCACCGTGTCGATAAAGCAGCTGGAAAGCTGGTGATGGGGCTTTCGCGCGTTGGACATGGTGGGGGTGGCCATGGTGACCTCCATGCGGCTGAGCATATCGTAAAACCGCCTGACCCAGCCCATGCGGTCAGAGGCCTCATTCATGGCAAGGTGGAGCGCGATGCCCAGGAACATCTCCTGCGGCGTTTCCAACGGCTCACGGCTGCGGGACTGGATGACGTATCGCTTGAGCAGCAGGTCAAGGCCGGAATAGGTGAACAGTGTGTCCCGCTTCGGGCATAGAAAGCCCTCCGCAGTGTCGATCTCCTCACGGGAATAGCGGGCGAGGATATAGTCGCCGTACAGCCCCTTATCCGTCAGATAGCGGAGCTTTTCATACAGGCCTTTCACACCGCGCTCTGTCCACCGCGAGGCATTGCGCTTGGAAAAGGTGTGATTCAAAAGCCGTGCCGCGATGAACTCCCATTTGGGTGCCTCCACCGTGGTCAGCTCCACCGCTGCCTTGGTAAGGGCTTCCATTTTCGCTTCCATGGTCATGGCGGGCTTGCAGAAGCTCTCAAATTTCAGCTGCAGGGCGCTGAGGGGATAAACCTCTTCCTCGAAATCCTTCTGGATCTGTCGTAGGACGTCCTCAAGGGCATCATCCCCCACCTCGCGGGCGAGGTCTGCGCGGACGCGGCGCAGGGCGGCGCGCTTTTCACGGTACAGGATATATGCCTTTGCCACCTCATAGTGTCCGCACTCCATGAGTACGCGCTCCACCTCATCCTGTACACGCTCCACGGTCAGCCCACTGTTTTCCGGCAGGCGCTTGAGCACGACAGACAGCATTTCATCGAGCGCCCGGTCGTCTAGCTCCTGCCCTTGGCCGGAAAATGCCTTTTTTATGGCGTTCAGGATCTTTTCTTCTTGGAACGGGACAACTTCGCCCGTTCGCTTTCTGATATTCATCGGCGACCTCCTTTACATTAACCATCAATTTGCTCCATAACATCAAAATGGTTTTTCTCATACCGGATGAGTCCGTCCCGCCGCATGAGGGACAGCTCGTTGGAAAGCGCGCTGCGCTCTACGCTGAGATAATCCGCCAGCTGCTGGCGGTTGTAGGGAATATCAAAGGAATAGCTGCCGGTGCGCTTGATACACTCCGAAAAGTAGGACAGCAGCCGCTTTCGAATGGACTTGGGGCCGGTGTGCAGCACCCGGCGGGAGAGCTGCAAATTTTTCTCCGAGCAAAGCGTCAGCAGGTTCCGCACAAGCCGTACATGGCGCGGGCAGACATTGGCGCAGGGTTCCAGTACGCGCCTGATATTCAGCAGCAGCGCTCGCGTATCCTCGGCGGCGGTCACGTTGACCATCAGCGGCTCGCCCGGCACGCAGGCGTACGCCTCCGCAAAGACGCCGCCGGGGCCGATGCTGCTCAGGACGCTGTTATTGCCCCACACGTCTCCCATTTCAATGATGACCCGGCCGGAGAGCACCACGCCGATCTGCTCCGTGGCAGTCCCCTCCGGGAAAATAATCTTGCCCTTTTGAAAGGCGTGCTCCTTCGCGTGCAGGCAACCGAGCATTTCCTCAATGTCCGACGGCTCCATTCCGCGAAAAAGCCGTGTGTTTGCTAAATTGATCTGCATATTTTTTTGCCTCCGTGTTGGTGTGCCAACGGACTTTCATAAATTATGATAGTAGAATAAAATCACAAAGTCAAGAGAAACCGCAAGGGGGTATCAAAATGATTCGAAGGATCATCCAGATCGATCAGGAAAAATGCAACGGCTGCGGCGCCTGCGCCGCCGCCTGTCACGAGGACGCCATCGCCATGGTGGACGGCAAGGCGCAGCTGATGCGGGACGATTACTGTGACGGGTTGGGTGACTGCCTGCCCACCTGCCCCACCGGGGCCATCACCTTTGTGGAGCGGGAGGCCGCCGCCTACGACGATAAAGCCGTCATGGAAAATAAGCAGCGGAAAATGCAAAAAGAGGGCGTGAACCTGCCCTGCGGCTGCCCCGGCAGCCAGTCCCGGAATATTCAGCGCGAGGCCGCGCCCGCCGCGGAAGCACCCCGCGCTGAGCAGGCAAGCCGCCTGTCCCAGTGGCCGGTGCAGATCAAGCTGGTGCCGGTGAACGCTCCGTATTTTGACGGCGCGCGGCTCCTCATCGCCGCCGACTGCACCGCCTACGCCTACGCCGCCTTCCACGAGCGGTTCATCAAGGGACACATCACGCTGGTGGGCTGTCCCAAGCTGGACAGCGTGGACTATGCCGAGAAGCTGACGGAGATCATCCGGGAGAACGACATCAGGAGCGTCACCGTCGTCCGCATGGAGGTGCCCTGCTGCGGCGGGCTGGAGCTGGCGGCGAAAAAGGCACTCCAGCAGAGCGGGAAGTTCATCCCGTGGCAGGTGGTCACCGTCACGGTGGACGGCCGGCTGGTGGAAGAATAACAAAATCATTAGAAAAAGAAAGGAAGAAGCACAATGAAGTATGTATGCAGTCTTTGCGGTTGGGAATACGACGAGAGCGCAGGTTACCCGGAGGGCGGCATCGCCCCCGGTACGCCCTGGAGCGAGGTGCCGGAGGATTTTGAGTGCCCCCTGTGCAATGTGGGCAAGGATTCCTTCGAAGAGGCGTGAGCTTTCTGCAAGAGAGGCAAAGACTATGAGT
>OGGJ01001427.1_pt1 | contig 19625 bp, 15 predicted proteins | sample 1571071 | NCBI WGS metagenome assembly OGGJ01 (sample SAMEA2581954, study PRJEB24529) | metagenome | biome: Human gut stool | place: China | collected 2011
TATTTATTCCCGCCTGCTCAAGGATCGCATCATCCTGCTGGGCAGCGAAGTGAACGACACTGTGGCCTCCCTTGTCTGCGCCCAGCTCCTGTTCCTGGAATCCCAGGATCCGGAGAAGGAGATCAACCTGTACATCAATTCTCCCGGCGGCTCCGTGACCGCCGGTCTGGCCATCTACGACACCATGCGTTACATCACCGCGCCCGTCAGCACGGTGTGCATGGGCCGGGCCGCCAGCATGGGGGCATTTTTGCTGGCTGCCGGGCAGAAGGGCATGCGCTACGCGCTGCCCAACAGCCAGATCATGATCCACCAGCCGCTGGGCGGCTTCCAGGGCCAGGCCACGGATGTGGACATCCACGCCCGCGAGATGCTGCGCATCAAGGAACGCCTGAACACCATGCTGGCCGAGAACACCGGCAAGAGCTATGACGAGGTGGTCCGGGCCACGGAACGCGACACTTTCCTCACCCCCGAACAGGCCCTCGAATTCGGCATCATCGACCGGGTACTGGTATCGCGCAGCGATATGACGGAGAAAAACTAGTCTATGTCCAACAGCAAGAATTCCGGACAGGAACCGCTGCGCTGCTCCTTCTGCGGACGCAGCGAGCTGGAGGTGAACAACCTTATCGTGCAGGACAACGCCTGCATCTGCGACAACTGCGTGCGCGCCTGCGGCGATATCATCGCCCGCGACAAGGTCCAGCAGCAGGTGGAGGAGGCCGACGAGCGCCTGCTCTCGCCGCAGGAGATCAAGGCCCGCCTGGATGAATACGTCATCGGCCAGACCGAGGCCAAGAAGATCCTCTCCGTGGCCGTGCACAACCACTACAAGCGCGTCTTCTTCGCCGATGCCCTGGGCGATGACGTGGAACTGGAAAAGAGCAACATCCTGCTGGTGGGTCCCTCCGGCAGCGGCAAGACCCTGCTGGCCAAGACCCTGGCCAAGGTGCTGCGCGTACCCTTTGCCATCGCCGACGCCACGACCCTGACCGAAGCCGGTTATGTGGGCGAGGATGTGGAAAACATCCTGGTGCAGCTGCTGCAGAATGCCGACTACGACATCGAAGCCGCCAGCAAGGGCATCATCTACATCGACGAGATCGACAAGATCTCCCGCAAGAGCGACGGCCCCTCCATCACCCGTGACGTGTCCGGTGAAGGCGTGCAGCAGGCCCTGCTCAAGATCATCGAAGGTACCGAGGCCAACATCCCGCCCAAGGGCGGCCGCAAGCATCCCCAGCAGGAATTCATCCGCATGGATACCAGCAATATCCTGTTCATCGTGGGCGGTGCCTTCGTGGGCCTGGACAAGATCGTGGGCTCCCGCATGAGCGGCAGCTCCATGGGCTTCGGCGCCCAGGTCTGCTCCAAGAAGGAGATGCCCCTGGGCGAGCTGCTGGAAAAGATCCAGCCCCAGGACCTGGTCAAGTTCGGTCTGATCCCCGAATTCGTGGGCCGTATCCCGATCATCACCCATGTGGACGATCTGGACGAGGCCGATCTGGTGCGTATCCTGACCGAGCCCAAGAACGCCCTGGTGCGCCAGTACCAGAAGCTGTTCGAACTGGACCACGTGCAGCTGCGCTTCACGCCCAATGCCCTCAAGGCCATCGCGGCCCGGGCCATCGAGCGCAAGACCGGCGCCCGCGGCCTGCGCAGCGTGATGGAGAACATCCTCATGCCCATCATGTACGATGTGCCGAACGACCCCACCATCATCCGCGTCACCATCGACGAGGACACCGTGGAGGGCGGCGAAGCGCACATGGAGTACGGTGCGGTGCGCAAGCGCTATAAGAGTCAGACTTCCCTGAGCTGAGCGTCAGCGCACAGCAGGGAAGAGCAGCCCCGCTGAAAGCTTTTTGCTTTTTGGCGGGGCTTTTTTGTGCCATCTGACTTGTTTCCGAGACCAAATTGTAGTAAACTATAAAAGTCTGGAACTGCAAGGGGAATACCGGGACGGTCCACTGGCATGGGACTGCTCTGCGGATGGCAGCGCCGGACATTTTGTGGGAAACAGAAAGTATGATAAAGGAGTGTGTGTTATGGCAAATTATTTTGAGATGACTCGCGACGAACTGACTGCCGAGAAGGCAGCTCTGGAAGAAAACTACAAGAAATTTCAGGCAATGGGTCTGAAGCTGAATATGGCCCGCGGCAAGCCCGGCCCTCACCAGATGGACCTGGCAATGGGTCTGCTGCAGATGACCGATTACACCACCGACGCCGGCACCGATGCCCGCAACTACGGCGACCTTGAGGGCCTGCACGAGGCCCGGGAGCTGTTCGGCGACGTGATGGGCGTCAAGCCCGAGGAAGTCTTTGTGGGCGGCAACTCCAGCCTGCAGATCATGTACAACCTCATTTCCATGGGCTACTGCTTCGGCTTCCCCGAGTCTCCCTGCCCCTGGTCGCAGGTGGAGAAGCGCAAGTTCCTCTGCCCGGTACCCGGCTATGACCGCCACTTCGCCATCACCGAGGAGTTCGGCTTTGAGCTCATCAGCGTTCCCATGACTCCGACCGGCCCTGATATGGACGTTGTTGAGAAGCTGGTAGCTGAGGATGATACCATCAAGGGCATCTGGTGTGTGCCTCAGTATTCCAACCCCGACGGCTACACCTACAGTGACGAGACCATCGACCGGTTCGCCAAGATGAAGACCGCTGCTCCTGATTTCAAGATCTTCTGGGATGAGGCTTACATCGTCCACCACCTGACGGACGAGATCATCGAGACCCCTGTCCTGCTGAACGAGTGCAAGAAGTACGGCACTGAGGACCGCGTCTTCATGTTCACCTCTACCAGCAAGATCACCTTCCCGGGCGCAGGCGTCTCTGCACTGGCCTGCAGCGAAGCCATGATGAAGTACATCTGCAAGCGCTTCTCGGTCATGATCATCAGCTATGATAAGATGAACCAGCTGCGTCACGTCCGCTTCCTCAAGAACAAGGAAGGCGTTCTGGCCCACATGGCAAAGCACCGCCGCCGTCTGGTACCCTGCTTTGATGCCGTCAAGACGGCCTTCAACGAGGAGCTGACTCCCTGCGGCGACATCGCCCACTGGACGAACCCCAAGGGCGGCTACTTCATCAGCCTCTACGTCATGCCCGGCTGTGCCAAGCGTGTGGCCCAGCTGTGTAAGGACTGCGGCCTGACCCTCACCGGCGCAGGCTCCGCTTACCCTTACCACAAGGACCCGGACGATGCCCATCTGCGCATTGCGCCCACTTATCCCAGCCTGGACGAAGTGGAAACTGCGTCCGACCTGCTCTGTGTCTGCGTCCGTTTGGCCGCAGTCGAGAAGCTGCTGGCTGAGAAAGCCTGATTCATCGCACAAGATCCCCGCTGTGCTGCCGCTCTGACGGCGCAGCGGGGATTTGGAAGTTGTTTTCATAGCCAGAGTGCGCCAAAAGGCAGTTCAGGCGGTGTGCAATGGTTATGAAAACAGCTTCTTATTATATTTGGAGGTTTCCCGATTCATATGAAAACTAAAGGCAAAGCATGGCAACTTGTCCTCACTGTGCTTTTGATCGCGGCGTTCGTCTATACGGCATTCTTTGGCGTCGCAGTCAAGTACGGTGATGTGACCACAACCTACATCAAGGGCGCGAAAGACATCCGCTTTGGTGTGGACATCAAGGGCGGCGTCAACGTCACCTTCGTCCCTTCCGACGGCTATGACGCCACCGACGACCAGCTCGAGGCTGCTCAGCTGGTCATCGAGAACCGTCTGGTCGCCCTCAACGTGACCGACTATGAGCTGTATGTGGACAACAACTCCGACAGCCTCATCCTCGAGTTCCCGTGGCAGTCGGGCGAGACGGAGTTCGACCCCGAAGCCGCCATTGAGGAGATCGGCACCACCGCCTATCTGACCTTCCGCGAGGGGAGCAGCGCAGACGGAGAGCTCGTCCTCGACGGTTCGATGGTGGAGAGCGCAGCTGCCCAGTATGGCCCCGTCAACGGCAGCAGCTCCGAGTACTATGTGGCGCTCAAGTTTACCGATGAGGGCGCCAAGGCATTCGGCGACGCGACCACCCGCCTGTATCAGACCGGCGGCACCATCAGCATCTGGCTGGACGACGAGAACGTCAGCACCGCCAGCGTCAACGCCGCCATCACCGACGGCTCTGCCATCATCACCAGTTCTGCGTCGAGCCCCTTCACGCAGGAAGACGTCGTCAAGATGGCCCGCCAGATCAACTCCGGTTCTCTGCCCTTTGCGCTGACGGTGGACAGCTACTCCACCATCAGCCCGAGTCTGGGCGAGAACAGCCTGAGCGCCATGGTGCTGGCCGGCGTCATCGCCTTCGCCCTCATCGTGGTGCTGATGACGGCTCTGTACCGTCTGCCCGGCTTCCTGGCCTGCATCGCTCTGGCTGGTCAGGTGGCGGCTACGCTGGCCTTCGTCTCCGGTTACTTCCCGGTGTTTGAGAGCTTCACCCTGACCCTGCCCGGCATCGCCGGCATCATCCTCGCCATCGGCATGGGCGTTGACGCCAACGTCATCACTGCCGAGCGCATCAAGGAAGAGCTGCGCAGCGGCAAGAGCCTTGACGGCGCCCTCAAGAGCGGCTTTGCCCGCGGCCTGACTCCCATCATCGACGGCAACGTGACCATCGTCATCGTCGCCATCGTGCTGATGGGTGCCTTCGGCCCGTCTGACGGCTTCTTTGCCAAGGCCCTGCACTTCGTCTTCTTCGCCTTCGGCCCCTCGACCGCAGGCACCATCTACGCCTTCGGTTACACGCTGCTCACCGGCGTGCTGCTCAACTTCGTGTTCGGCATCTTCGCCACCCGTACCATGATCCGGGGCGCTGCCTCGATCAAGGCTCTGCGTGACCCCCGCCTCTACGGTGCCGATGCTCCCGGCAAGACCCCGGCAGAGAAGAAGCAGGTCAACTTCGTCGGCCTGCGCAAGCGCTTTCTGACCTTCTCCGCCTGCCTGATGGCAGCTATCGTCCTCTGCGCTGTGGTGCTGGGCGTCCATCTGGACACCGAGTTCACCGGCGGTGCGATGATCACCCTGAGCTACGAGAACAGCTTTGAGATGTCTGCCGTCCAGAAGACCGCCTCCGAAGCGCTGGGCAGCAACGGCCTGACCCTGCAGACCGGCGAGAACGTCGCGACAGGGGAGCAGACCCTGAAAATCTCGATGCCCGGCACCGAGACGGTCACCACCGACGAAGTGCAGACCCTGCTGGACTCCCTGAATGAGAGCTGCCCGGACAACTCCTTTGCACAGCTCTCTCTGAGCAATGTCAGCGCCGCAATGGGTACCAAATTCCTCCAGAAGAGTCTGGTGGCTGTGGTGTTCGCACTGGTGCTCATCCTCGCCTACATCGCCTACCGCTTCAAGAAGATCGGCGGCCTCACCGGCGGCATGATGGCTGTTCTGGCCCTGCTCAATGACCTGATGGTGGTGTTCGGCACCTTCGTGCTGCTGCGCGCCCCGCTGGACGGCAACTTCATCGCCGCCATGCTCACCATCCTCGGCTACTCCATCAACGATACCGTCGTCGTCTACGACCGTATCCGTGAGAACCGCGGCCTGCTGGGCAAGAAGGCCAGCTTCGAAGAGCTGGTCAACCATTCCGTCAACCAGTCTGCCCGCCGTACCATCATCACCACCGTCACCACGGTGATGGCTCTGGGTGTGATGTGCATCGTCTCCAAGCTGTACGGTCTGGACAGCATCTTCACCTTTGCCTTCCCCCTGATGATGGGCATGCTCAGCGGCGTGTATACTTCGCTGTGTGTCTCCACTTCCGCATGGGTGGCTTGGAGCGAGCGCAAGGGCGCAAAGAAAAACTGAGCTTCTATCCTGACGCAAATCTGTCCTGAATCTAGGAGGAACGACCATGAAATGCCCCTATTGTGGCGCTGAGGAATCCAAAGTCATCGACTCCCGCCCTACCGAAGACAGCGAGCGCATCCGCCGCCGCCGGGAGTGCCTGAACTGCCATATGCGGTTCACGACCTACGAGGTCGTGGAAACGGTGCCGCTCATCGTCATCAAAAAGGATAACTCCCGTGAGCCGTTCGACCGGCAGAAGCTGCTCAACGCGATGCTTCGGGCCTGCGCCAAGCGTCCGGTGAGCTACGAGTCTCTGGAACGCGCCGTCAGCAGCATCGAGCAGACCCTGATGAGCACCTACGACCGCGAGGTGACGAGTGTGCGCATCGGTGAGCTGACCATGCAGGAGCTGAAGAAAATCGACGAGGTGGCCTATGTCCGCTTTGCCTCGGTCTATCAGCAGTTCGCGGACGTCGAGAGCTTCTTCAATGAGCTGAAAAAGCTGATGGGCGACCGTAAGAAGTAAAGTGTAAAAAAGCACGAGCGCCCCATTCTCTGCCGCAGGGCAGGGGATGGGGCGCTTTTTGCGCCTCTTGGACACGGGAAAAGAGCCCTTTCTATAAGGTCTGTATCTTTCGGAAGATACGCTGAAAGATTGGGTATATAAAAATCCATATAGCCCCGGGGCACTGAATGACAGCCTCTTACAAATAGAATTACAACAGGGCAAAATAACGATAACACAATGAAAATTCTGGATAATCTTGCTGATAAAATCCGTTTTATAAGACCGATTTCTTGCTGAAGTGAGACGATATAATTTCGAATAATATAGATTACACGAAATATAACCGCGTCCCAATGATTTAATTACACAAGTCTACGTGACAGCCATTCCAGCGTCTCCACCTGAACCTGCGCCCGGCGCAGTTCACCAAATGCTTCCTCGGGGGCGTTCAGTTCGAGATGTCCGTCCGCAGCGCGAAGGGCAGCTTCCAGTTCCGTGAAGTCCTGCGTGCGGAGCAGATGATTCATTCCTTCCCGCATTTTGTCGCAGAGTTCAGCGCCCTCGGCCAGTGCCCGCCGCGCGGAAGGGAGGTCCTCGTCCCGGATGGCCTCCATGGCATTGTCGATGTCGTCCGAAATATCTTCAGCAAACTTCTGCACCCGCCAGCTGCTGTAAAAGGCGACACCCAGCAGAACTGCCACGATGCACAGACACGCATAAATTCGCTTCATCCCACACCTCTCACCGGGAGCTGCCCTTGCGGCGGCTCTCTTTTTTCAGCAGAAAATAGTCTTCCGTCTCGTTGCCCACTAAAAGCAGGATTTCTTCCGGCAGCAGGGTATTGGCCTGCGCTGTCCGCTCGAGCCAGTCCCGGTCTTTGCCGCACCAGTGCAGATTTTCCTCGAGCACCTGCCCATCCAGCACGAAGGGGATGGTCGCGTGGCTGTGCTCCACTTTCAGCTGCAAGTCAGCGAGGGTAGCGGTCTCTTTCTCAGGGCGCAGTGCCGCCGAGAGACTGCCATTCGTCTCCACTACGGCGTAGGAGACGTCCCGTGGGTCAAAGATGTTTTTGCCGCGCAGTGCCTCCAGCAGGTCGGCAGTCGTCAGCCGGAGGGTGCGCAGAGCGTTCTGGTCGATTTGTCCGTCCAGGATGACCGTCTTGGGGCGGCCCGACATCAGGTTGAAAAATTTCTGGCTGCGGAAGCTCAGCGCCGACCCCAGCAGCTCCAGTGCTGCGATGAGGAAGAGGGGAATGAGGCTGGCCGTCACCGGCACTTCTTCCGACTCGATGGAGATGGACGCCAGATTTGAGATGAGGATAGTGGATACCAGCTCTTCGGGCTGCAGTTCGCCCAGCTGACGCTTGCCCATCAGCCGCATGGCGAACAGAACGCAGAGATAGATGAGCAGAGTACGGAAAATCAGAAGCTTCACGAGAAGGCCCTCCTTGTGGGTTGAATAAGCGCCGCCGGCGCGGGAATACTGGCAGGCAAAGGGGGGATACCGTATGCTGCAGCTTTCCTCGTCGCTGGAAGAGAATCTGGCGGCGCTCAACGCTAGGTTTGGCGATTCGGCGGATTTTTATGCCAAGCGCATCGAGCTTTATCACTGCCCAGGGGCCATCGTCCTTTTCGACAATATGGCCAGCCTCGAGTCACTCTGGTCGCTTTTACTGGACGCAGCCACCCGTCACACGCCCAGCCTCGAACCGGAGCGGATGCCTCACAGCGGTACGCAGGTGTATGATTTGCTGATGAACCACTCCGGTCTGCCCGCCGAGGACAGCCCGGTCAAGGATATGGACGACCTCATCCGCCGCATGACCGCCGGCATGGCCGTGCTTCTGCTGGACGGGTGCAAAAAGGGGCTTGTCTTCTCGGTGCAGGGGCTAAAATCGCGCTCGGTGGAAGAGCCCTCCGGGGAAGGAAACCTCCGTGGTTCCCGGGAGGGCTTTGCCGACCTGCTGCGGGTCAATCTGAGTTTGCTGCGCCGCCTCATCCGTACCGACACCCTTGTGATGGAGACCGCACAGGCCGACTGTTCCATGAAGACCGAATACGCCATCTGCTACTGCAAAGACAAGGCCGGCAAGACGGCAGTGGCGCGGGTGCGCCGGACGCTCCAGGAGGCAAAGCCGGAGGTCCTGCTGGATTCCAGCTACTTTGTACCGTGGCTTTTCCCGGCCAGGTGGCGGCTGTTTGCCCCAGTGAGCTATACCGAGCGTCCGGCTTCCGCCGCCGCAAAGCTCTGTGAGGGGAAAATCGTCATCCTTGTCAACGGCAGCCCCTCGGCGCTGGTGCTGCCGTCCCTTTTCTGCGAGAACTTCGACTGCCTCGACGACTACGCCACCACGGCAGTCTTTTCGTCGTTCCTGCGCGTCCTGAAGTATGGTTCGTTTTATCTCAGCATCTTTCTGCCGGGCGTTTTTGTCTGTCTGGCGGTCTATCTGCCCGAGCTTATCCCACCGCAGTTATTATTCAAAATCGCGGCGGCAGAAAAGGCGACGCCTCTGCCGCTCTTTGCCGAGATGCTGCTGGTCATCATTTTATTAGAGATCATCCGGGAGGCTGGGCTTCGGATGCCCCAGACGCTGGGCCACTCGGTGAGCCTTGTGGCAGCGCTCATCATCGGTGACGCCGCCATTGGGGCCGGACTGTTGAGTACGCCGGTCATCCTCGTAGCCAGCATCACGGCCATCTCGGTCTTTGTGACGCCCTCGCTGTACGAACCGGCCACATTGCTGCGATTGGGCGTTACGCTGGCCGCCGGTCTGGCCGGGCCGGTAGGTCTGGTGTGTGCGGCTTTGGGCGTGTTGGCCGCACTGACGTCCATCTCCGCGATGGGGGTACCCTATCTTTCGGGCGCAGTCTTTTCGGTTGACGGCGTCGTCCGCCGCAACTATCGGGCGCTGTCCCGCCGCCCATTTACCATCTGGCAAAGGAGGGGTTCCTGAATGCAGCAAAAACAGACATTCTCGGCCCAGACACTGGCACTCAGCGTCGCGGCGGCAGAGCTGGGCCGCGCCATCTTCGGGGCAGGGCAGACCGGCTCCGTCCGCGCCGTCCTGCTGAGCAATGTACTGGCGGCAGCGGCCTTCGTGCTCCTTGCCGCGCTCGTCTCGGTCAACGCCTCCCGTCTGAACCGTCCGGGCTTTGCAGGAAAGTGCATTTGTGCCGTCTTTCTGCTCTGGTATCTCTTCGAACTTGTCCGGACGGCTGCAATGCTCCAACAAGCCTGCTGGGAACAGTTTGCGTCTATGGCCTTCATCGGTCTGCTGCCGTTCTTTCTCTGGGCAGGGTGGAGCCTCGGCTGTGAGCTGTATGACCGGATGGCCTCTGTCCTCGGGTGGCTCGTAGTGCTGGGCATCGTGTTCTGTGTACTGGGGCTGGCCGGACAGCTGCAATGGCAGGTGCTCGTGACAGGTGAGACGGCACATTCGTTTGTGCTTCCGGATGCATCTTTTTACCCGGAATATTTTTCTTTTCCGCTTCTCTGTATGAGCAAAAATAATGCGAAAATCAGTAAAAATCCTGTCGTGTGGCTTCCGATCATCGCTGCCGTCATTTCATCGGGTTATGCGCTGGGGCTGGCCCTTCTTTTCGGCGCACCGCAGGCTTACCCGGGCTATGAGCTGCTGCGGGCGTGGAGCTTCGGCGGCATCTCCCGCTTTGATGCCGCATTCCTGCTCCTCTGGCTGGCGGCGGCGATCTTCCGCGTCGGCTTTATCGTCCGTGCCGTCCGGCTGCTCTGTGAGCGCCTTGCCGAAGGGCCTGTAAATGCGGAGGCTGCACAATGACCCGCCGGAGCTGGCTTCGGCTGATGGCCGCAGGCGTCCTCGTCGTCTGGCTCTGCCTCTTTTTGCATTGGGACAACACCGAAAAAAGCATGATACGCGCCCTTCTCGTTGAGACGAACGGAGACAGCTGGACAGTGGGTCTGCTGTACCAGTTCCCGGAAGCCTCTGCCGATTCCTCCGAGGCCAAAGCCGCCATCCGCCTCTGTATTGGCCGGGGCCCCGAGCTTTCTTCTGCCATTTCTGCCGCCGAGGAAGCCCTGCCCCAGCGGGCGGACTGGCGGCTCTGCGAATACCTTCTGGCCGGGCAGGATTCGGTGCGGCAGACGCTGTCTGCCTGTGAAGAACTGTTTCTCCATCGCCCCTACGGGCGGCTGGCGTCCCGGGTATTCGGGAGAAGTTTTTCGGTAGAGATACTGAAAGAGCGGGCCGATGAATCAGACGTCCTGCCGGAAAATCTCCTGCAATGCGTCAAAAACGCTGCCCCGGCCGCGCCCCGGCTCTATCAGCAGAGCAGCGGCTTCATCCTGCCTGTCGTGGAGCTGGAAGACGAAGATACACATTGCAGGCTCAAAGCCCTCGTTGTTACCCCTGAACAGACCGGCCAGCTGACCGAGTCCCAGACGGAAATGGCACTCTTATTGCAGGGCAAAAGTTGGACGGATACAGGGGAGCATCGCTTTGCGCTGGAAGCCGGGCCGCTCCGCCTGCGCCGGGCTTTCTGCGGCGTGGAGTGGGAAGGGGAGAGCTTCCTTCTCCGGGTGAATGCGCTCTCACGCAATAATGCATTGTCTGCCGACGCCGAAGCAGAACTGGAAGCTCTCTGTGCGGACACCGTCCGCCGCTGCTGGACGCTGGGGCTGGACATCTCCGGATTCGGTGCGCATCAGGCGCTGCGTAACGGTCATTTTGCGCTTACAACAAAAAACGTCTGCCCGGAAATTCGGGCAGACGTGAAACTCATGAAATGTTAAGAAGCCGTTTCGAAGATCACGGTGATGGTGGTACCCTCGTCCACAACGCTGTCCAGCTTGATGCGGGCGTTGTGGATGCGGGCGATGTGTTTGACGATGGCCAGACCCAGACCGGTGCCGCCGGTGGCTTTGCTGCGGCTCTTGTCCACCCGGTAGAAGCGCTCGAACACGCTGGTCTGCGCCTCTTTCGGGATACCGATGCCGTTGTCCTTCACGGTCAGGGTGCAGTGACCGTCCCGGGTGCAGGCCGTGATGATCTGGACTTTTCCGCCAGGGCGGTTGTAGCGGATGGCGTTGTCGCAGAGGTTCTGGCACAGCTCATCCAGCAGACTGCGGCTGCCTGACACAGGGGCGCTCTCGCCAAGGTAGGTCAGGGAGATATAGGAGCGCCGGGCGTTGACCTTCTGGCGCTCCACGCACTCGCGGGCCACATCCAACAGATCGACCGTTTCCATTGCAGGCGCAGCACCCGTCTCGCTCACATTGTCGAGGTGGGAGAGCTGCAGAATATCGTTGACCAGCTGTATCATCCGGCTGGCCTCTACATGGATCTTGCGGGCAAAACCCGGCGTATCCTCGGGTTTTGCAATGCCGGTCTCGATGAGCTCTGCATAACCGGAGATGCTGGTCAGAGGCGTTTTCAGCTCGTGGCTGACATTGGCCGTGAACTCCTGCCGCATTTTCTCGTTATTTTCCCGCAGCATCCGGTCGGAGTGGATGCTTTCAGCAAAGGGGATAAGCTCCTTGTAGGGGACATTCTCCTGGATGTGGTCGAGGTCATCGGTCATCTTGAGCACAGGCTGGACGAGGCTCTTGGTCAGCAGTCCGGCAATGATGGCGGCTGCGCCCATCATCAGGAAACAGCTCAGCACGATGGCAGGCAGAGCGGCGTCATAAATCGACCAGATCGTCTCAGAATCCTGCGCCACCCGGAGGATGTCTCCGTTCGTCAGCAGCATGGCGTAATAATAAGTCTCATAGCCCAGCGTCTGGGAGTCGCGGCAGTCGCGGCCCACACCGCTCTTCATGGCCTGCTGTATCTCGGGGCGGCTCAGATGGTTTTCCATCGGCTGGTTGGTGGCCGACTCAAAGAGCACACTGCCGTCCGAGGCGATGAGAGTGATGCGCAGCGAGCCGTCCACATAAGTTTCCAGCTGGCTGGTGGTGTCCACCTGCGCACAGCCGACAGCCACAAGGTCGGCTTCCCGCTCAAGGGCTGTCCAGGCCTGCTCCCGGAACGCCTTGTGGAACACAAAGATGCAGAGCGCAGCGGTACACGCCAGCCCCGCAAAGCCCATCAGAAACAGCAGATAGCTTATTTTTTCTTCCATGCTGCGTGGTTTCATTGCTCGAGCTCCTCCTCGCTGTCCGTCAGCTTGTAGCCCACCTTCCGCACTGTGCAGATGTACTTTCCGGCGTCGCCCAGCTTTTTGCGCAGGGTGCGGATGTGCATATCCACGGTCCGGCTCTCCACCGAGATGTCAGTACCCCACACCACCTGCAAAATGGTCTCGCGGGTGACGACAAGGTTGGTGTTTTCCAGCAGCAGACGGAGCAGGCTGTATTCTTTGTAGGTCAGCTCCACCGGTGCGCCGCTGACGGTGACGCTGTGGCGGGCATTGTCCAGCAGGATCTCCCGGAAGCTGTAGATGTTGGGCCGCGCCTCGGGCTCTGCCCGGCGGAGGGCCGCCCGCACCCGGCTCAGGAACTCCATGATGCCGAAAGGTTTGGTGATGTAGTCGTCTGCGCCGCAGTCGAGGCCGCGCACAGTGTCCAGCTCGCTGGACTTGGCCGTTATCATGATGATGGGCAGACGCCGCAGGGAAGGGGCGGCGCGGAGCTTTTTCAGGATGGAGAAGCCGTCCTCACCGGGGAGCATCACGTCCAGAATGACCAGTTCCGGCGGCGCGGTGTGGACGGCCTGCCAGAACGGCTCCGAGGACTCGAAGCCCACGGCCTCGTAGCCGTTGGACTGCAATGCATACTGCTCTAATTCACGGATGGCTGAATCGTCTTCTACGATATAGATCATGCCTGTTTGTCCTCCGTTTCGGTGACGTTTTCGTCGGGGAAGAGATAGCGCTCACGGTAGCGGTTCAGGCGGCGCTGGAACTGCTCGCTCTCCTTGGTGGAGGCATGGCCGCTGCGCAGGTCGTTGAGGTAGGCGTGGGTGTCGAAGCTGTCCTGTGCCACCTCGATCTGGGCAACTGCCACGTTGCTGCAGTGGTCGCAGACGCGCTCGTAGTTGGTCAGCAGGTCTTCCAGCACGAAGCCATACTCGATGGAACAGCTGCCGGCCTGCAGGCGGGCGACGTGCCGTGCCTTGATGGCACGCACCAGCTCGTCCACGACGGTCTCCAGAGGCTCGACCTTGCTTGCCAGATGCAGGTCATCCTTGCGGAAGGCGTCAGTGGTGCGGTTCAGCACGTCCTGCACAGCGTCCTCAAGCACCTGCAGCTCTTCGCGGGCGTCGATGGAAAAGTTGATCTCCTTGGTGTGCATCTCCTGTGCGGATTCCAGAAGGTTCACGGAATGGTCGCTGATGCGCTCGAAATCGCTGATGGTGTGGAGCAGGGTATTCACGCTCTGGCTGTCCGCATGGTTCAGCTCACGGCTGGACAGCTTGACGAGATAAGTGCCAAGGGCGTCCTCGTACTGGTCAACTTTGCTCTCCTCATCCCGGACTTTCTGGGCCAGCGTATCATCCCAGGTGTGGGTCAGGCTCATGGCCTGCATGACGCCCACACGGGCCAGCTCGGCCATGTCAGCAGTAGCAGAGTGGGCGCGGGCCACGGCCACAGCCGGGGTGTTCAGCAGACGCTCATCCAGCAGAGCAAAGCTCTCTTTTTCGGCGTCGTCGGGGATGGTGAGGATGGCCAGCTTTTCCAGACCATTTGCGAAGGGGAGAAGGATGAGGGTGGCCGCGATGTTGAAGGCGGAGTGGACCACAGCAATGCCCCAGGCGGCGATGGTCTCGTTCACAAAATCAAAGTGGACCACGGCGTTCAGACCGTAGAAGCCGGCCAGAAAGACCGTGACGCCGATGATGTTGAAGTAGAGGTGGACCATGGCGGCACGGCGGGCATTCTTATTTGCGCCCACAGAAGAGATCAGCGCGGTGACACAGGTGCCGATATTCTGACCCATGATGATGGGGATAGCGCTGCCGTAGGTGATGACGCCGGTAGCGCTCAGTGCCTGCAGGATGCCGACGCTGGCGCTGGAACTCTGGATGATGCCGGTGACCAGTGCGCCCACCAGAACGCCGAGGATGGGATTGGAGAAGCGGACGAAGAGGTTGGTGAACCACGCCTCACCCTGCAGGGGCTCGACGGCATTGGACATGGTAGTCATGCCGGTCATCAGGATGGCGAAGCCGATGAGGATAGTGCCGATGCCCTTTTTCTTCTCATTCTTGCCCATATAGAGCAGGATGCCAATGAAGGCGAGAATGGGGCTGAAGGAGGTGGGCTTGAGCATCTGGATCCAGATGCTGTCGCCCTGCAGGCCGGAAAGGCTCAGCAGCCAGCTGGTGACAGTGGTACCCACATTGCTGCCCATAATGATGCCGATGGCCTGATGCAGCTCCATGATGCCGCTGTTGACGAAGCCGACCACCATGACGGTGGTCGCACTGGAACTCTGGATGATGGCGGTCACGCACAGACCGAGAAAGAAGCCCTTGAGGGGGTTATCCGTCAGCTTGCTCAGGATCTTCTGCAGATGGCCGCCGGCCTGTTTCTCAAGGGCTTTGCCCATGATGTCCATGCCGAACAGGAACAGAGCCAGACCGCCCAGCAGAGAAAAGACATTGAATAGAGTCATGTTTTACTCCTCACTTGTTGAAGCTTGCGTTTGTACATCGACAGCGGCCGTAGAGGACCCGTGCAGGAGCATGTCTCAGCTTTTTACACGACCTGCACTGGATTTCACCGGTCCTATCCCTGATTATGAGTATACGAGTGGAATGTAAAATCGGAAACCGGCGAAATGTAAAACTCATGTAAAGTAAACTCTATCCCTGCCTCCTATTATATGGTTTTGGCCCTCGGATGCAAGCGCCTGCGCAAAACCAGAAAAGATTCCTGAAAGAATTGTTGTTTTTGCTGTCCGTCTCGATTATAATATAAGGAAGGATAAACTGTGCTGCCTTTTGGTATGGCAGAGCACAGAGGATGCAGGAGGAAAAACGAATGGGGAATTTCGCTGTTTCGCTCAAGCGGCTGGTCGAGAAGGTCAGCCTCGAGGTTATCTATACGCCCTGCGATTTGGACAAGATCAGCGTCGAGATCGCAGAGGTCAACCGTCCCGGCCTGTTTCTGGCCGGTTACTACGATTATTTCGATAAGCTGCGCTTACAGATCATGGGCCTTGCGGAGATGAACTTTCTGGCCGGTCTTACGCCGGAAAAGCGCCGTGAGCGCCTCGACCAGCTGTTCCGCCAGCAGCCGCCGGCCGTCATCCTCTGCCGCAACGAGGAGCTGGAACCCTTCCCGGAGATGCAGGAGCTTGCAAAGCAGCACGGGGTAGCCCTGCTGCGCTCCAACGAGACGACCTGCACCATGATGGGCAGCCTCATCAGCATGCTGAACCTTGAACTGGCTCCCCGCATCACCCGCCACGGCGTGCTGGTGGAAGTTTACGGTGAAGGCATCCTCATTCTCGGCGACAGCGGCATCGGCAAGAGCGAGCTGGCCATCGAGCTGGTCAAGCGCGGCCACCGCCTCGTCGCCGACGATGCCGTGGAGCTGCGCAAGGTCTCCAACCGTCAGATCATGGGTACTGCGCCGGAAAACATCCGCCACTTCATTGAGCTGCGCGGCATCGGCATCGTCAACGTGGCCCGCGTGTTCGGCGTGGGCGCGGTCAAGGTGAGTGAAAGCCTCGACCTCGTCGTCCAGCTGGAAGCATGGGACCCCACCAAAAACTATCAGCGCACCGGCTTGGAAAGCGAGTATTATGACATTCTGGGCGTCAACATCCCCAGCACCATCATCCCCGTTTCGCCCGGACGCAACCTCGCAGTCGTGCTGGAAACGGCGGCTATCAATAACCGCCAGAAGAAGATGGGTTATAATGCCGCCAAGGAGCTGCTCATCCGACTGGGCCTGAACGACACGATGGACTGATTTTCTACCGATAGAGGAAGAACGAATGGAACGATTGAAACAGGCTTTGTCCGCTGCGGGCATTGCATACAAAGAAAATGAGCCGCTCAGCGCGCACTGCACTTTCCGCATCGGCGGCCCGGCAGATGTCTTTATCCTGCCGGAAAATGAGGTGCAGCTCTGCGCCGCCATCAAGCTGGCGAAAGAAGCGAATATCAAATATTATCTGCTGGGCAACGGCAGCAACATCCTGTTTGAGGATGCGGGCTACCGGGGAGCTGTCATCAATGTATCGGCCATGAAGAGCGCGATCGGCATTCTTGAAAACATCTGTTTCCCGGGCAAAGACCCATCCCTGACTTACGATGCTGTCGTTGTCGGTGCAGACAAGATGCTCTCGTCGCTCTGCATGACGGCGCTGGAAAACAGCCTCACCGGTCTTGAGTTTGCCTACGGCATCCCGGGTACGGTGGGCGGTGCTGTCTACATGAACGCCGGAGCTTACGGCGGCGAGATGAAGGACGTGCTGGTCTCCGTGCGGTATCTGACCGCAGAAGGGGAGAGCGTTGAGGTACCGGCAGAACAGCTCAACCTCAGCTACCGCCACAGCATTTTCGAAGAAAACGGCGGCTGCATCCTCTCGGCAAAGTTCCACCTTGCAAGAGGCAATGCCGCCGACATCCGCTCCAGGATGGACGACCTGATGGCCCGCCGCAAAGACAAACAGCCTCTCGACAAGCCCAGTGCCGGCAGCACCTTCAAGCGGCCGGTGGGCGCATTTGCGGCGGCCCTCATCGACCAGTGCGGTCTGCGGGGCTACCGCCATGGCGGCGCAGCCGTCAGTGACAAGCACTGCGGCTTTGTGGTCAATCTGGGTGGAGCGACCTGTGCAGATGTGCTGGCTCTGTGCGATGAGGTGCGTGCCATCGTGAAAGAAAAGACCGGCTATGACCTCGAAAAAGAAATTCGTGTGGTGGAAGCATAAAAGAAAGAGGCGTGCAAAATGGATCTTCTCATCGTCAGCGGCCTTTCCGGTGCAGGCAAATCTGTCGCCATGAATGCGCTGGAAGACATCGGCTTTTTCTGCATTGATAACATCCCGGCGGCACTGCTGCCCAGCATCACGGCGTTTTCGAAAGCGGGTGACAACCAGCTCAAGCGGGTGGCTCTCTGTATGGACATCCGCGGCTGCCGCACACCGGAAGAAATCGAAGAAGCTCTTTCTCAGCTGGACGCGCAGGGGATAGAATATGAGATCTTGTTCCTTGATGCCCCGGACGATGTGCTGATGCGCCGCTACAGTGAGACGCGCCGCCGCCATCCGATGAGCATTTCCGACGGCCTTTCCACCCGGGAAGCCTTCCGCAGGGAGCGCGAGATCTTGCAGCCCCTCAAAGACCGGGCAGATTATACCATCAATACCGGCCTGCTCTCCACCTCGCAGAACAAAGAGCGCATCTGCAACCTGTTCAACCAGAACGGCGGCGCGAAGAGCGCCATGCGACTGACGGTCATGTCCTTCGGCTTCAAGTTCGGCATCCCACCGGAGGCAGATCTTGTGCTGGATGTCCGCTGTCTTCCTAACCCTTTTTATGTCCCGGAACTGAAGCATAAAACGGGTCTTGATGAAGAGGTCGTCGATTTTGTCATGAGCCACCCGGAGGCGCAGGAGCTTTTGAAGCGCTATGAGTCGTTTCTGGAATATGCTCTTCCGCTCTACGTCAAGGAAGGCAAAAGCCAGCTCACCATCGCAGTGGGCTGCACCGGCGGCAAGCATCGCTCCATCACATTTGCGCGGAAAATCGCGGAATACTGCGAAAAGCTTGGCTACAAGCCCGGCATCCAGCACCGCGATTCTGTCCGTTGAAAGGATAAACACATCATGAGTTTTGCATCCCAGGCAAGGGAGGAGATCGCCCGGCGCAGTCTGCAGAAGGACTGCTGCGTCCGCGCTGCCGCCTATGGAATTGCCTGCTTCGCCAAGTACTTCGACGCCAGCGGGCTGGTGCTGCAGACGGAACAGGAGCTGACGACGCAGGTGGCTTCCCAGCTGTTTGCGCGCTGCGGCGTACAGGGCGGCATCATCGAGAAGCAGCGTCCCAGCGGGGTGGTCTATGAGTTCAGCATCCGCGCACCGGAGCAGGTGGCGCGGATGCACGAGCTTTTCGGTACCACCGGCACCGAGACGAGCCTGCAGATAGACCCCAGACTGATTCGCTGCCAGACGTGCGTCAGCGCGTACATCGGGGCAGCTTTTTTGTGCAGCGGCACGGTCACTGACCCGCAAAAGGAGTATAACATCGAGTTTCTCACCAGCCGCACGAACCTTGCGCGCGACTTCGAAGCCCTGCTGGCGGAGCACGAGTTTGCGCCCCACCGCACCCGCCGCAACGGCGTGAACCTGGTTTACGTCAAGAGCTGCGCCAACGTGGAGCGCATTCTGGCGTTTATGGGGGCGGCCCAGGCGGCAGCGCAGATCAATGCGCAGAAAGCCGTGAAGCAGATGCGGAACCAGATCAACCGCCACACCAACTGCGATACCGCCAACCTCGGCAAAACAGCCCGCGCCAATGCGCAGACTCTGAAGGCCATCCGCTTTTTGCAGGAGCAGAATGCGCTGGAGACCCTGCCGGAGGTGCTGCAGCAGGCAGCAGCAAAGCGGCTGGAAAATCCGGATCTCTCGTTGACGGCGCTCTGTGCCTGCTTTGACCCGCCGGTCAGCAAATCGGGGCTGTCGCATCGGATGAAAAAGCTGGAACTGCTGGCGCAGACCATGCGGGAACGGATGGAACAGGAGGCAACGAAGTGAGCGAGATCAGCGAAAACAATCATCTGGGGCGGGATTTCGTCCACCTCCATATCCACACGGAATACAGCCTGTTGGACGGTGCCTGCCGCATCGACCAGCTGATGGACCGCGTGAAGGAGTGCGGGCAGACGGCCATCGCCTGCACCGACCACGGCGTCATGTACGGCTGTGTGCAGTTTTACAAAGCGGCCAAAAAAGCGGGCATCAAGCCCATCATCGGCTGCGAAGTCTACGTTGCCACTCGCACCCGGTTCGATAAGGTCAACAAGATCGACGGCAACAACCATCTGATCCTGCTGTGCAAAAATGAGACCGGCTACAAGAACCTTATTAAAATGGTCTCCGCAGCCTTCACCGAGGGGTTTTACTCCAAGCCCCGCGTTGATAAGCAGCTGCTCGAACAATACCACGAAGGGCTCATCTGCCTTTCGGCCTGCCTGGCGGGCGAGATCCCGCAGGCCATTCTGGCGGGGGACTACGAGCGGGCTAAAAGCTCAGCGCTGTGGTACCGGGACCTGTTTGGCGAAGGCAATTACTACATTGAGCTGCAGGACCACGGCCTGGAAGAGGACACCATCGTTCTTCCCCAGCTCATCAAGCTGGCGCGGGAGACGGGCATCCCTATGGCC